>Ga0307516_10002729_pt1 | contig 23259 bp, 26 predicted proteins | sample 19_EM_MG_FD_203310 | JGI IMG/M metagenome (GOLD analysis project Ga0307516, IMG submission 203310) | Populus trichocarpa ectomycorrhiza microbial communities from riparian zone in the Pacific Northwest, United States - 19_EM | ecosystem: Host-associated > Plants > Roots > Unclassified | place...
TCCAGAGATGAGGAGGCGTCCGGACATGACTGAGTCCCCGAGCACCGGCTCGGGGGGCAGTCTTCCGTCCTTTGTCCTGACGGCCTTCCTGTATATATAGAGATCTTGTGCCCGCATAATACTAAAATATAATCTTCACGTTTATCGATCCATATATTCCAACACAAAAAAAAGTTTATATACTCTGCTCCCGCCACTGTTCACCCCGCTGTTCACCCCGCTGCCACCAATATTTACTCGACTCCCATATCTTGTCACAGCCACCTTCCTGCCCTGCTTCGTCGCGCAAAAATTGTGTGGCCACCTCCATCATCACCACTGCTGTCGCATTGCCAGTCTACTCCCAGAGCTCCGCAGCGCCAGCCTGTATCGATGGCGCGTGACTCAGCGCGATACGGAAGTTCCGCTGGAGATTCTGGTGGCCATCGCCATCGTCAGCCGGGGTGTTACCGACATTCATTCCTGATGACTAATATTGGTGACCAAGCCCGAGTGATCGGCCGCGCTCCCAGCCCGCCTTACCCGCTCCCAGGATCCCTTGCGCACCTCAGGGGGGAAATCTCAGAGGAGAAAGTGGCGGAAGACCGCCAGTGGGCTGAAGGCCGGACTTCCAGAAAGAAATACAAGATGCCGGCCAAGCAGAAGCCAGACGAAACGGTCGCAGGTAGCTCCACGAGCTCAGGGTATCAATAATTAACAACCATCGAGCAGCTGATTCTACTCCAATTACCGCAAAACCATATCGCCGTTATCTCCTCGTTGCCCACTGCACCCGTCCTCTGAACTTTATCGTTTGATCGCGTTCATTTTCGGTTGATCGCCTGCTATTCCTTGTAGTAGTAGATGTGCAGAGCGATGAATAGCTAAAAAGCGGAAATAGTGGGAAGAAATGCGGGATAGGAATGGAAAAAGGCCGAAAATAGATGTTGCGAGTGGTGGCAAGAGTAGTGGAACACGAGCGCTCTGATGGGCTAGTTCTACCACATCCAACGGCAACCCCAAATTTCTCTTGATCATGAAATAGTAGTTACATAGGCCACATGCATGTAATGGATAAACAAAAACAAAAAGCGCAGCGCCCGAAAGTCTGTGCCACTGCCTATCTAACCAAATCGGATCTACAGGGGTGGGCAGACTTCCTATCTGGTTTCTAGATTGATTTTTTTTTGATTATTCACACTCGCATGTGGCCTATCTAGGCTATGGCAGCGCACTTTTTATCCAGGTATCCCGTCCGCTGTCCTCGCGGTGGAGGCACGTTGTAAGCTCCCCATTGCCCTCAGCCCAGGCCTGTCCCAAGGATCGATGCGATGCACACCAAGGAAGTCACAAAGGAAAAGAGTCCAAATGAGAGTGAGAGATAAAAGAAGGAAACAAAGAAAGCGCAATCCGCCCCCTAATCGTCGTCTGCGGATTCAATAAAAGAGGGCGTGGGTAGGAACAGTGGCAGCTCCTCCCCGGCACCCAATTCTCCCGGCACCCAGCTCCTCCACTTCTGCCCCCTCTCTCCCCACCCCGCTCCCGCAGCTCCCGGAGCTCCCATCCGGACGCCCCGCTCCCCACGTCTTCCTCAGCGGAACCAATCTTCCCGCGTCCGTAGTGGAGAGGAAGTCTAGCACCGCCTGACTGCGCCTCCCATCGGCGAGGAGATCCCGGATCATCCACCGGCTCTTCCCTCTCCCAGTCTCCTTCCGCACCTCCGCCCACAGGATCTTCTGCTGGAGCCTCCACTCGGGGCACTCCTTAACTCTGGTTTCTCGATAAGGCGAGGCAGACAGGTGCGCATAGAAAATTCCGAGAAATTAAAGTTACGCAGCCAAAACAAGTGAATGTAATATTGTGCGATCACGGTTGGACGTTGAAACTATGTATCCGTCTTCAGGCTTCTCGAACTTATTTTCCTCTATTCTCTTCTTCATTTGGAGTAAGACCGCACAGGTCACATCAAAGTGAGCCGTACGTCTTCAACAGCGTGCACCAGTCAACTCTACCATATCCACTACCTTTGCAAGTTCATAACCTATTACCCAGGCCGCACGGGCACACAATTAATCTGTAAGAGAAGGGAACTAAAGTCTATCGTTCACGCTATCACGTCCACTGCGCTTACCAGTCGACGTCAGCTCACTATGGCCCCACCTGTGCCGGCGCTCTTCGTCCTCGTTACCGTTCCGACGGCTCTCGGGTCGCATACGCAACACCGCCTACGCACCGTTGCCGCCCCGAGAACCAGCCGCCCGTCATCGGTGTCGCAGTATAGCTGGTCCCTCAGCAAAGAACATGCAAATCTGTACCTCGGTCGCCTGGCCGGCTGTCTCGCTGCCATTACCATACGATTTCTTCCCGGCTATCTAGGCGTTGCAGTACGCGAACTTGCTGTCTGCTGAGAAATGCTGTTTCAACTTTCACCACTTGCCGAGACCTTCCTGTCGGGCTGTCGTCTGCATAAACTTCTCTCATTTCGGGTGTTCTTTTGGTTCAAAAAGATAGAATCTGGCAGTGCTACTCTGTCCGTCCTCGCGTGGTATCCCACCGCCCTGACAACGTATCACCAATCTTGTCATTGCTTTTGAGACGACCCTTTCCCCGTTTCGCACCGCTTCAGAGCGCATTCGAAGCATTGGGGACCTTCTAGAGGGTAGCATCAAAAGCTGTGTCGGAAGTACCAGCACCGGAGAGCACCAAGGGTTGCATTCGCAGCGATCGCATTCTTTGCCCGTTGCCCGGAATTGAATTCACATTGCTGAGAAGCAGCAAGACTCAGTTTCGACAGAGGAAGGGAGGCATCGTGGCTTGGTCGTTCTCCTGTGCACATGCCCTTCTCCCGAGTCTGTCGGCGATATCACACAATAGAAGTTCACACCCTCAACAGAACGGCACTAGTACCATTAACTCCTTCAAGCAACACCACACTAACCTTCTTTGCATGTGAGGAATTGTGCATCAGGGCTGGATGAGACGTTCCAGCCGCGGTTGCCTGCCCCGGCCGAACTCTCAGATACGTCTGTGACAGAAGAGCACATTCCCTTCAACATTCCTCCCCCACCCCAAACCCATCGTCTACAGCCCCTGAACCCCCTTTGGTAAGAAGAGAGAACACCCCTTCATAAAACCCCGCTAACAACCCCTTCGACCAATACCCCTTCAAACAACCTCACCACCAGCATCTTCCCAACAAATAACCATGCGTCTCCTTACTATCCTACTCGGACTCGTTCTGCCCTTCATGGTCGTTGCTGGACCTATGGCACCCGCTGTTCCCAGCGGCCTTGATGATGCCCAGGCCACGACCACTTCCATGTCCTACAAGGATTACATCCCAACCGACAAGTTTTACAAGTTGTTGTCTTCGACACCCGGTATGATCGAGGCTCCGGTACCGTCGCGAATCAAGGAAAAGCTCCTCATGAGTGCGCCTCCCGCCCAGCAGCATGCCAAGCTGGTCGTTGGCGTCGTTTGTGAGACCAGTGGTGGATCCCCTCTCGCTGTGGATGTCGTTGGTTGTGCTGCGGCCCTCCAGAGGGAGAAGGGTCTGTGTTTGCAGCTTAACCCCGTTGGTTCGAAGTGCAGTACGTTGACCACCCACAAAACGGCGTCGGTTGGCATCTGTGGTTAGTATCGATCTCGTACCCTAATGTCAATGTAAATTGCTGATCAGTATCAACTAACAGGGGGATTCCTCTCCGGCACGGCCTGCTGGATCGCCGCTGACTGGGTCGCCGAGATTGCTGGGCGTTGCCTGAATGGCGGAAAGATTGGCGGATATGTCATTGTCCCGAGCACCGGCCAGAAGTACACAATTTTTCATTCGTGATTAGGATATATTTCATGGTTGTAACGGCGGTTCTGCGAACGGTTGTGCGGGGAAAGATTGGCGAAAATGGCGAAAATTGAGTGTTGGTAGATGCTTCCGGCTGGTGGTGGGCCTGTTGTTATATCTTTCATTTTTGCGAGTGGCAATGTGTGCGCCTACGGTCGCTTGAACTATGAGCGGCTCACCGAGCAGAAACACAAATAACAGATACCGGTCACCCAGGTCGTTGGTAAATCGGCTTTTATCTCCCATGACCCATATTTCGACACCAAATATCCCGCGTAACCCCCGCCGTGCAATCCCATCTACCATACATTTCCCCCCGTCGCACGGCTATCACACCCCGCGCGGCGACTAAGCAGCCGTCTTTGCCGCAGAGGTCGCAGTAACGGAGAGTATACTACCCAGAAACATTCATTGACTACTACTCTATGTATATGCGCTATCCTAAGTGTGAGCTTGGCGGCATGTCGAAGCGTAGTGGCCCCAATCCTTTACAGAAAGAGCACCGTGGAGGTGCTTTGATGGGAATTTTCGGCAGGCCGTTTTAGCTGTGTCACGGGATGTGCACTTGCCACGTGTTGTGGGCATGGTAGATAAAAAAAAATTGCACGGCAAAGATTACGCAGGATATATGGGGCCGAGCCATTGGTAACGGGAGATTAAATGCCGCTGTTGTATTCGGGAGCAAATATCTGACTTCAACCGAAAGATTTGTGTTTTGACAGTGTTAAAATCCGAAATCGACCTCGTGTTAGCTCTCCTAGCGGTCTAAAGCACTGTAAGCTCATAACGATCCGTGAATGTGACGAGCGGCGAGGAGATTGAGTACATTGGATAGATATGTAGAATTTTGCAGCCCCTGGCTCGGGCATTCCAAAATAACTCGGCGGTCAGAGTCCAGACAAAAGGATAGCTGGCGGTCTACGAGCCAAGCATGCGGCTACGTGGGTCGCACGATGGAAAAGAGTGCAGCGCTCCTAGAGGAGTACATTCTTCTGATGGCTGCACGTTCGTTTCGTCTGTTGGCCTGCCTCATAGTCCTCCCCTCGCATAATACGTCACAATCCATCACTCGCCGGATTGCACCGGATTCGGCAAAGTGGGATATTAGTCGGATAAACTGCGGTAGCCACAGGCGATAGAATTGGTAGCTTCTTTGTTTTGTAGAAAAGCGAGGAAGCAATGCAGACACTTGTCTCGCTCCAGCCGTTGTCACGTGCACTTGATTATTTCGCAAGCTCAAAATCAGGCTTCGTTTCAACAAGTGGCGGTGGAGTTGGTTTTTAGCGAGGTACGAGTGACTCACCAACATAGCGCCACACTTGGAAGGGGCTGGAGCGAGACAATGCAGACACCAGAGTGCGTGTTAATTGCAGTGCTCGAAATAGGTAGGCTGCTGATGCGCAGTAAGTGATATTCCAACTACAAGAGCCGAGATCAAACCGTCCGGAATCCTACGTACTATATACACTGTGGTCGAAATAATCCCTTGTTGGCTGATTCATTCACTGTTTCACCATCCAGTGGGTGGGTACTTTGGCTTGGAACGCGATCTCGTCAATGTCGATGAGGGTTGATATATTAGTCGACGAGTAGTAGCAAGATCCTTACAATCACCTACTCCCTTCCATCCTTCCCACATTTGACATCCCTCCCTCGTTCCGACTAAACCCCATTCTCAACTACTTTCCTTTTCTCATCACCTTGACCCCTCCACCACCTCACCCCATCCCACTCCGTTCGTTTCAATCTCACTCACTCACATATTCCACTCCCTTCATTAGCAAGATGCGTCCCAAAGGGCTCATAATGTCTATTCTTCTCGTCATCCCCGGATTCCTTTCTGTTGGTTTGGCTGAAAATTGCATCACGACTGAAGGATGGAAGGTGAGTTCAATTTCCTTATAGAATTAATTTAGATAGTCTATTTAGACCATAGATCTAACAAACTCTCAGCCCATCACTCGTAGTGATATTTTCCCTGCCGAACTGAGCGGTTTTCCGGTGATCGAGCCTTCCAGTGAGGAGTCCCTCGTAAGTACGCTTCCTGGAATTTCACCTACCATTCCGATTGGTCTCTGAATTGCCCAAGTCTACGCAGCATACTACTCGCAACACGATCGTCGATGGAAGTGCCATTTTGACCTCCAGGTTGCCTATCACTTCGACCCGTACGACTTCGATCAACTCTAATACGACCTCTCCCTCAGTAAGTACTCAGAGCCCCTCTGGCCGACCGATGACTGCGTCAGTGGTGTCGGGGGTACCACGTTACTCATACAAACCTGGGCAGTTTCCAACTGAATGGCCGACCATTGAACCTTCTACCCCGCCGAACAGCAGTTGGATCCCCAGCTGTGTCGGGGGAGAACAAGTAAGCCACAACTAGGCATCAGCGACACTGCGCCATCAATCTTCGACTATTCCGACTGCTAATAATGTTAGGATCCTCTGCCAACCGTTCACCCCTCCCCTGCTCTAGGCTCAACATATGTTCCCGGAAGGAAGGAGATTCGTAAGGCGCAAGAGGAGGGCCCCTGGCCTACCATCTATCCATCAACAGCTCCAGGCTCAACATATGTTCCCGGAAGGAAGGAGATTCGTGAGGCGCAAGAGGAAGGTCCCTGGCCTACCATCTATCCTTCAACAGCTCCTGGCTCGACTTATGTTCCCGGGGAAAAGGAGATTCGTGAGGCGCAAGAGGAAGGTCCCTGGCCTACCATCTATCCTTCGACCGCTCCCGGCTCGACTTATGTTCCCGGAAGGAAGGAGATTCGTGAGGCGCAAGAGGAAGGTCCTTGGCCTACCATCTATCCTTCAACAGCTCCTGGCTCGACTTATGTTCCCGGAAGGAAGGAGATTCGTGAGGCGCAAGAGGAAGGTCCTTGGCCTACCATCTATCCTTCAACAGCTCCTGGCTCGACTTATGTTCCCGGGGAAAAGGAGATTCGTGGGGCCCAAGAAGGTCCCTGGCCTACCATCTATCCTTCGACCGCTCCCGGCTCGACTTATGTTCCCGGAAGGAAGGAGATTCGTGAGGCGCAAGAGGAAGGTCCCTGCCCTTCCATCTATCCTCCAACTGCTCCCGGCAGCACTCGGGTGCCTGGTCCGGGGCGCAAACTTGAGCCGCTCTTGCCTCGGTTAGAACTCTCCACGTTGGTACGATTAGGATAACCCCTTACTCTCTTAGCATCACTTACGCCATACAGTACACATCAACGGGGTCGCGCACCGACACGACTGACGCCCCCCAAGTAAGCTTCCGTTCCTCTCCCCTCTGCACTGCGCTAAGTGTCGCAGGCTACGTTCGATGCCGTCTCAGCTACCCCCGATAGCCGCTTGGTGAAAGTGCCCGCTCATATGCTTCCAGCTTTCCGAGAGTTGTCCTCGGTCTATGGAGGTGCTAGCTGGATCGCCAGTGCGGAGATCAGGTGTGAGGAAACTAGCAGCTCTCCACTCATCTCGGACGCCTATGACGCTGCGGAGATACTGAGAATGAGCCTTGGCCGCTCTCTTCAGAAAAACCTTCGTGGTTTACGGTGCACGACGATTGCTACCAAAGGAACCGCTGCCATTGGCCTATGTGGTAAGTTCCCATTCCTCGCGGATGCCGAAAGACACACTGACGATACAGCCCCTCGGGCTTCCTCGGCTAGGCATGCCCCGGTCGGTGACATTATTGCCTGGATGATCGACGAGTGCTCCGAGTCCGACGTCACTCACATGGGCGGCTGGGTCAAGCTCAACAAAGACCACAAGCTTGTTGTTTTCAACTCAAACAACGTTTGAGTCCCCTGGAACATGATACCTTTTCGGTAGTAGGCATGAAGGTCGGCGTAGAAAGTTGGTTGGGTTGGAGATTGATCTGTGCTCTTTCTTTACCATGTTGTACAAATCAAACGAAAAAATATAGGTTTCCTCGGTTGCGGTTTAATGCATTTCAAGCTGTTTCTTTATCATAGGTTTCATGTTTTTTAAATGTTCCCCTGTTTCGTCATAAGATTCGACCATCCAACACTCATGTTCTAGTACTAGGCCAGCGAAGTTCGTGGAGGAGCGATTTTGACTTGCTCCGTCGAGGCCGATAGCCGCTAGTAGGTTACTCGTTTATTCTGTTTATATCTAAAAGTGTTAAATTTACCAGATTATTACCGGGTGTCTTAGTTGAAGGAAGAGAACCGTGAATGGGAGAGAAATGGAGATTATTCGCAGCCTAAGATTGGTTGGTCGTAATAACAGTGAGAGCACAGGAGAAGAGCTGATGAGCAGCGGTGGGCAAGAAGTGGTTGATAATATATAAAGAGGATATTTTGCGTTGTTCGAATTGTTAAAGAGAATGCAAGTGAAGGAGAATAGAGACACTATGCAACAGCCATCCCCAAGACGGCGATGCCGACATCGCCTATGATGCCTCGACTTTCTATGACATCCCGACTGCGCCGTCGACTTCGTCATCTATGACATCTCGACTGCGCCATCAATTATGATGTCAACGAGGCGTAATGGTGCCGAGGCCACCGAGGCAATTCTTGAGCACAGCAGCGAGAAGTTTTCCAACGAAGAGGAGAGCGTAATATAGTTGCTCACGGGACATGGGGACGACGGATCGCTAGGCAAAAAGTAAATCCACCGGCTCGGCCTACCGCGGCGCCAATGTCCTGCGGTATCCATAAGTAATCACTCTGGTTTTCAAGCTCCAACTAATCTGCGCAAACGGTTGCTGACGCGGTGTAGAAGGGCTCTGACGTAAGTACCCGTAACCAACAGAAGTGGGGATAGACCAGGCGGAGGCAGGGGGAGCTACCACATACCGCCTGCGGACTGCTCGAGGTCGGGGCGGACGGCGAACGGGAACGGACTGTGCATAAATTGCCATGATCCAACAGGATCGCATGCGATTAATACTAGTTGTCTAGAACACGGTGCACATCCGCGTCTTCGCTAGAACCGAGGACAATATACTGAATGACACCCATTCACGCGAAAGTTTCACAAGCAGAAGTCTGGCTTCAATACTCGGCCAAACCAAGGGGGTTGATTTTTTATTTTTTTATTTTTGTTTATTCATTACTCGCGTGCGACCTATCAGATCATGGCGAGGTTATTTACAGTCCGTTTCCCGTCCGCTGTCCGCGCAGTGGCGGCTCGTTGCAAGCACCCCTTTGCCCTCCGCCCAGGTCTGTCCCCAGAAGATGTGAAGCGCGCCAAGGGAATTACAAAAGAAAGAAGAGCGAAAGCGAAAGACAAAAGCAAAGGAAGGAAAGCGAAAGACGAAAGGAAAGGAAAGCCAGCGTCCCCCTACGCCGTTCCTGCCGGCACCATGAAGTCGGGCGTGGGGAGGAACAGTGGAGTCCCCCCATCGCCCATCTCCTCGGCCCCCGCGCCCTGCTCCTCCAGCCGCTCCTGCAACTCCAGCTCCGACACCGCGCTCACAGCATCGTCTTCAGCCTCAGCCGGCACCCGCCTTCCCACATACGTCGCGGATAGGAAGTCAAGTACCGCTCGGCTGCACCTCCCGTCGGCCAGAAGGTCCCGCACCTTCCACCGGTCCTTCCACCTCTCAGTCTCCTTCTTCACCTCCGCCCACAAGATCTTCTGCTGCGGCTTCCACTCGGGGCACTCCTTGAAGAGGTGGTCCCGGGTCTGCGTTCGGTACCGGCACCACCAGCATTGCGGGGAGGATCGGTTCTTCGTCCAGTTGAGGTACTGCCCAGTGAGGCAGTGCCCGGTCTTGAGCTGGTAAAACCGCGAGGCGAGTCTCTTGGAGCTACCGGCCACCACGCCATCGGGTTTCTGGCTCTTTGGCATGCGGTATTTCGCCTTCGAGGTCCGGCCCCCAGCCCACTGGCGTGCCTCCGCCCACTTCTTCTCCGAGATCTCCCGCTTGAGGTTGGCAAGGAACCGTGGGAAAGGCATCGCCCGCACTTCCGTTCGGTCAAAGTAGTTCAGCCATTCTACTCCGCGGGTGTCTGGCTCCTCTGCCGCGATCTTCGCCCACTCGTCGGCCTTCTCGTTGCCTGTAATTTCCTTCTGAGCCGGGCACCATCGAATTTCAATAACGATGCCTGGCCTAGCCCTGCGCGGATTTCTTTATTTTTTTTGTTTAATATATTCGCATTCAGCCTATCTAGACTATGGCGGCGTACATTTTATCCGGTTTTCCCGTCCGCTGTCCGCGCGGTGGCGGCACGTTGCAAGCTCCCCTTTGCCCTCCGCCCAGGCCTTTCCCGAGAAGATTTAGGAACCAAAGAAATGACAAAAGAAATCGTTGGAGGACCTCCGCCTAGTCCTCCCTCTTTCCTGCGGAAACCATGAAGGAAGGGGTGGGGAGGAACAGCGGTAGTTCCTCAGCCTCTGCCCCCAACTCCTCGGCTCCAGCCTCCTCTCTCTACGGGCTGACACGCCCACTCCCTATCCCACCTCTCCTCTGTCTCTCAGTCTGAGCGCTCGGCTCCGACCCTTTTTTGGGTTTGCGTGCCTTTTGCGGCCGGGCGTCCCTGTTCCCGCCGATGAAGACGGTCACAGAGAAGCCGCCCCTGCCCCGAGCTTTATCAGCCCAGGACGTGACGCCCACCTCTCTTCCAAATCCTGCCCCTCTCTTCTCCTCTTTCCCGTTGCGCTTCCTCTCAACCTTCTTCCATCCCTCGTCCGTGTCGCCATGGCGAGGTGCGGGCCCTGCGGCCGTGGCAGACGTTGATGGCGGGGGTTGCGCGGGGTCGGTTTCCACATCCGCATGCTCCGAGTGCATGAGAGTCGGTGAGGGGGAGGTATCCCTCAGTTGCTTCGCCGGCTGGTGCGGAGTTTGAGGCCCCGTCCATTTCCGCTTTGCCCGCGGAGGTGGCGTCGATGGAGGAGGCGGCAGCGGCTGTGTAGCTGGCACTGGCGTTTGCTTCCGGAGTGCCCGGTTCTCCTCTGTGAGCTTATCGATTCGCTCACTCATCGTAGTCATAAGGACCTTGAGGTCCTTCATCTCGCGTGCTGTCTCTTTTGCCGCTGACAGAAGAATTTTGACGGCTGCTGACTGCTTCCCGATGTCGTCGCATACGATCGCAATCTCGGAGCGGAAGTAGGACTGAAGCGTTGTTGTGAGCAGTTCGAGGTTTTGCACGACAGTCTGGGAGGCGATGTTGCCATCGCTTCCGACGTCGGAACGATCCTCTTCCTCCATAGGCAGTGAGGCTGGTGGAGGGGAGGCGGTGCACTGGCGAGCCAGATGACCGAGGCGACCGCATGTGTAGCAGTTGCGAAACGACATTTCAAGAGGGGTAGAAATGAAGTCGAAATAAAGTTCGCGATGCTGGAATCAGCGAATAGGAACACGACACGCACTTAGCGTCTTGGCGAAACTACGATGCGAGTGTGTTGTAGCGGGGATCGTTGAGCCCTGCAGGGCGTATTGCTGCCCAGGGCCAGGTTCGTCCGATGCCATCCGTCTGATGGCCGCCTGCGCATCCGTGAAGATCGTGACCCGTTCCGGGGTTGTGTTTCTTCTCGCAGCCGATTCTAATGCGCGCGCGAGGGCGGCGCACTCTGCGTCGTAGGCCTCCTGGTTGTATCCCATGTGAGTTTTGATACCCGCCCAGGATTCTCCCTTCCTCCACACCACTGCGTAGCCGGCAGCCCCGTCCTCATACGTGACCCGTCCGTGAACATGGTGAGTCCTGGCCGGGCTTTTTCCGCTTCCGCCTTTGCCCCCTCTTCCTCATCCTGCCGTAGTACGCATCCAACGTTTCAGGTTCCTCCAAGAGCACCGTAGTCTCCGTGCTGCCAGAGTAGGCCAGGGCATTTGTGAGTCGCCGGCCGATCTCTGTCGGTGCGCCCACAAACTTCTGGTCCTGGTCTCCCTGTGGCAAGCTTAGCAGCCGTAACCCAAACCCGCTGCCAGTTCTCCAGCTGCGCTGTTGCCGCCCTAAGGCCAGACTTCATCGAGAGGGCTCCCAGGTTTGTTGTCCGGAAGCAGCCCGTTGTCGCCCTCGCCTGCTAGTTGACCAGCCGCTGCAGGTCCTCCACCCGACCCATGATGCCTTTGATGTGGTCGCCTTTCCACCACAATTCCGCTCCGAACATGGCGACCGACTGGATGCAGGCCGTCATGACTTTTCTGCAGTTGGCCGGTGAGAGTCCCATCTGCCCTGTGAACCGGCGGAGCCTGGTCATTGCCTGCCTGCCCTCCTTTGTCCGGATGTCATGGTGCTCCTTGAGCGTGAGCTGGGAACACAGCCAGATGCCCAGCCACCGTGTCGCCTCCTTGTTGAACGGGACGGTGTTGGCCCCCACCGTGACCGTTGCTGTGGGTACTGCCCTTTTGCGGTGGAACAGTGCTGCCTCCGTCTTGCCATGGTCGAAGGCAACTCCGTTCCCTTCCGCCCACTTGACCGTTACCTTTGCTGCCGCAGATAGCTTGGCTGCCACCCCATCATCGTCCTTGCCGCTCGCTTACTACCTAATGCCGTCCATGAAGGATAGGCCGTGGATGCCTGGCACTGTCGCCTCCACTTCGTCAAAGATTCCCGACAGGTATGTGACGAAGAGAATCGGTGCTACCGGCGACCCCTGAGGGATGCCCGTGTCTACTGGGCTCGCCTCGCCCGTCTTGCCGTCCAGGACGAGTTTCACCCGGCGGTCTGACATGAAGCTGCCGGTCCACCGGATGAGGTCTGGCTCAATTCCCAGTGCCTGCATGCGGTTGCCTAGGTGCGTTTTGTTGACATTGTTTAATGCCGACTTGACGTCCATGAACAGCGCTCCTGCTCTCTGCTTCCGGCCCCATGGCAGCTACGTATGGTTCATGAGCACTGCCACTGCATTTATGCAAGATTGGCGTTTCCGGCAGCCGAATTGCCCACCAAGGGAGTTGAGGGGTGAAGCAAAGTAACCTTGTAGTAACAGGAAGTATGTGGGCTTACTGAGGGCAACAGCCAATAATACTCTGTCTTCTCTGGTGGGTAGGGTTCTTCCTCATCAATAATTTGTTTCTCTCTGGTGTTCACCCATGATCACTCAAGTAGAAGCCATCAGGTGAATACACAAGTAGCCTGCGGGGAACCGGCCATGTTACGGCACCTCCTCGGCATGGAGACGTTGCACGGGTCCCTCAGTCCGATCACAGTGGGCGTTGTGCTCATTAAGGTTGTTTCCGTCTGTACACTGCATCATATGTGATCACTGACTACTTTGGGCCTCACTGGGCTCCATCACCCGCAGCGCAAGGCATCAGAGTGTGCACCGCAGGGGTGAGGAGAGAGGGAAGAAAAGGGGGCGATAGAGGCTGAGAACGTGAGGGCTGAGTGGGAGGAGCGGTTCCAGTTCCTCCCCAAACCATCCTTCATGCCTCAGCAGCGGCGTCGCAGGGAGAAGGTCTTTTCTTTGGTCTTTCCTTTATCGTTTCCCCGGTGCGCTCCACAGCCTTTGGAAATACCATGACGGAGGGTAGCGGGAGCTACAACGAGCCCCAAGGATAGTGGACAGGAACCGGAAAATGTGTGCATATCCTATTATCCGACAAGTAAGGAAAAAAGGTTCATATCTCCTCGCATCTCGGCATTGCTGTAACTTGTGAATCGTCTCGCCGTTATTCCTATTCTCCAATGGCTTGTGAGACCTCTGACGCTTCTGTAAAAGCGGTAACTGGAATTTTATCCGCTGGGGGACCGTATATATCCGTCATATTCAACATACATTTCTTGTATCAGGACACAGCAGAGAAAAGCCCTTCCCCGATTCTCTTCCGTTCAGTAGCCGGTTGACCTGACATCCGTTCTGTTCGTTCTCCATACATATTTTCCGGAAATTAAGTTACTGCCAGAGGCTGGTATGAGAGCAAGCGTTTCCAAGGTGCCGGCAGGTACAAACTGCGTATGCCACTGAGTAACTGAGCAGTTGGAAGAACTAATCGTAGCAGGAGTGAGGGAGCAGAAGAGGACTACCTAGAAAGAGGGCGGACACTGAGATCAAAGGCCTGGATTAGTATTGTCTACTCGAGCTCACGAGTGTTACCGTGGACGGAAGAATCGGTGCTGGGATTGTATCTCGATCCGTGAACGGAATATCCGAGATGGAATTAAGGTAGAGCATTATCATTGCGGGTCTCACTTATCGTGGCGATAGATTGTAGGTCGTGGCGTGGTGTTTACTTTTCAGGAGATTAGTCTTCGTCAATCCCCATCGTCGGAGCAATCTTGACTGGAGGTTTTTTTTTTGTTTATTCATTACTCGCGTGCGACCTATCGAGATCATGGCGAGATTATGTACAGTCCGTTTCCTGTCCGCTGTCCGCGCAGTGGCGGCTCGTTGCAAGCACCCCTTTTGCCCTCCGCCCAGGCCTATCCCAAGACAAAATGCGTCGCACCAAGGAAATGACAAAAGAGATTACAAAGGGGAGACGTCAGGCGTGGGGAGGAAGAGTGGTGGTTCCTCCCTACCCAGCTCCTCTGCCTCCGCCCCCGCTCCTCCAGCCACTTCCGCACCTCCAGCTCAGACACCGCGCTGACAGCGTCATCCTCCTCCCCCGGCACCCGCCAGCCCACATCCGTGGTCGCGAGAAAGTCCAGCACCGCTCGGCTGCCTCTCCCATCGGCCAGGAGGTCCCGCACCTTCCACCGGTCCTTCCATCTCCCAGTCTCCTTCTTCACCTCCATCCACAGGATCTTCTGCTGCGGCTTCCACTCGGGGCACTCCTTGAAGAGGTGGTCCCGGGTCTGCATCCGGTATCGGCACCACCAGCGCTGCGGGGTGGTTCGATTCTTCGTCCAGTTGAGGTACTGCCCGGTCAGGCAGTGCCCTCTCTTGATCTAGTAGAACCACGAGGCGAGTCTCTTAGTGCTACTGGCCACCGCGCCGTCGGGTCTCTGGCTCTTTGTCATGCGATACTTCGTCTTGGAGGCCCGGCCTCCTGCCCACTAGCGCGCCTCCACCCAGTTTTTCTCGGAAATCTCCCGCTTGAGGTTGGCGAGGGACCGTGGGAGTGGCACGAGGTGTTCTACCCCGCGGGAGCCAGACTTCTCTGCCCCAACCTTCGCCCACCTGTCGGCTACCTCGTTGCCGGTTATGCCCTTGTGAGCCGGGCACCACCGGATCTCGATGGTGATGCCTGGCCTGGCCCTGCGCAGTGTGGCGATGTGTGCCCGCGCCCGGATCGCGTACTGCTGTCCTGGGCTGGGTTCATCCGATGCCATCCGTCTGATGGCCGCTTGCGCATCCGAGAAGATTGTCACCCGTTCCGGGACATGTCCTCTGGTGACCGATTCCAGTGCACGGGCGAGCGCAGCACACTCCGCATCGTACGCCTCCTGGTTGTAGCCCATATGGGCCTTGATGCCCTCCCAGGTCCGGCCGTTCTTCCAGACAACTGCGTACCCGGTAGCCCCGTCCTCTAGCCGCGACCCATCTGTAAACATGGTGAGCCCTGGGCGAACCCTTTCCGCTGCTGCCTTGGCCTCATCCTCCTCTTCCTGTAGGAGCTCCGCACCAACAGTTGCCGGCTCCTCTAGCAGGACTGTGTTCTCTGTGCTTCCGGCGTGGGCAAGGGCATTTGTGAGCCTCCGTCCGACCTGGTGCGCCAACAATTTCTCTTGCTGGGTCTCCTTGTGGTAAGCTGAGTAGCCGCAGCCCGAACCGCCGTTGTCTGTTATCGAGCTGTGCTGTCGCTGCTCGAAGCCCCATCTTGACTGGAGGTGGAGGGGAGAGGTAATTCCGCCATGTGCTTCTGTGCTTTTGAAGGAAGAAAACGGAACAAACAGCAGCTACAGTAAAAGCTCTTTGGGGCGTAGAGCCCAGTAGGCTTGGCAGCACATTCCGTCACTCAGTGCACTAAACCCACACACCCAAGCAATCGACATGACCCGCCGGAAAATGCTCGAGTCTCCTTCACAACACCCCTCGGTATTAAGGCGCCCAAAACGACTGCCGCCGGCGGTTTCCGCTCGACCTTCCTTCCACAAGGTCAGACGACCTTCTCCTCCACAATACCTACGATTTTTTCTCTTCAATCACTCCACGGAAGCAGAGCTGTTCGTGTACGCCGTCAGAAAGCCAGCTCCAAATCTCAGACAAGCGGAAATTATGGTTGAAGAGGAAGGTTTGTACCGTCAATCGCTGTTGAAACTGCAGCATCTGCAGCAACAGCCGCCGCAACAGCAGCCGCAACAGCAAGACCATCAACATCATCACCACTACGATCACCACCACAGCCCGGGAGCGCCGAAGACACCGGTTCCACTATTCTACCCACCCCAACCAACTTACTACGCTCCCACAAACTTCGATTTCTACCCGCACGGGCAGTCTGGCGACATGGCGCAGCATAACGCCTACATGCAGCAGCACGGCGCTATGCAGCAGCACGGTGCTATGCAGCAGCACGGTGCTATGCAGCAGCACGGCGCTATGCAGCAGCACGGTGTCATGCAGCAGCACCTCGCACAGCAACATCCGATGGGGATAGGAACCTCGCCCTCTGGGATAGGATACTACGGTCACTATCCGCCCCCCTCCGAATACGCAAAGTCTGTCTACACCCCCCAGTCTGGCTATAATGGAGGGATCTCGAACGCTCATTTGCGTACTGCTCAATACGAGAATAGTGGAGGTGATCAGCCTCTCTACAGTGGGTATGCTGACGTCAAATATCCTATCGCGCGCTTCGCTGACGCCGAACCCGTTCCAGTCAACCGCATCAGGTCGAAGGCACTGTGCTCGGCTCGAATGGCTCGGGTAATACCGAGTGCGGCGTTGATTCACTGCGCGCTTCGGCCTCGGGGCGTTCCCGCTCACCGTCGCCTGACCCTTCTCAGCCTCGTGTTCGTGTTCGGAGCAACAGCCACCGCCATCGAATCCGCGTGGCAAGACGTCCAGGAATAAACATCAACCCCAGTGCCGCGGTATTTGTTCCCCGTCGTAATCGAGCCCCTACTATCAACAAGAGAAAAGAAACCCTCGATTCCTCGTCTGTCGTCGAAGAGACTAAGCAGATATCGACCGAAACCGAAACCGCTGTTGCATCCGTCCCCATGGAGGAGACCAAGAAGGAATCGTACGCCGAGAAGATGGAGAGATGGCTGGAAATGGGGGTCGACGAGTTCTGCTACACTGGCGGCGCTCCGGACGAGGGCTTGGCTCCCCAGCCTTCGCTCCCCAAGGTTCGCAACAACTTCCAAGCCAGCACCTGGCCCCAGGCACCCCCGAAGGTCTCTCCGCACGGCTACACCCAGAACGGTTCCACGAAGAACTAGGAAGACTCCGCGGCGAAAGCTGGTGTTACGGTCCGTCGGCCCTCTCGTGGTGTTCCCCGCCTGGACAACCAAGCTCAGTCTCATACACGACGAGACGAGTCTCCCTAAGATCGAGGAAGCCTTTGTTCGTTTTCGATATCTCGGCGTGGTTGATTTTAGATTTCCATGGTCACTTGATTCTACCGTCATAGGTGCAGCTAATTGATCCTGCTGTGCGAGTATGGATTCGGAGGGAGTTGATTCCTTTGGTTTTGTATTTTCTTCCACTGGGAGGAGCTTGGATTGGGCTTCCTTAGTTTTCCCTTCCCTGTTTTCTGCGTTGTGGTACAATATCACATTTCGATGCACTTAATGGCCGGCTTTACGATGTGTTTTCGTTTTCTTTTTGCGTCGTTTAGGGGATTGGTACTCCGCTATCGCGTTCGACACGACTAGCCAGAAGGCCCCAGAGATCTGTTTTCCTAATTGATGTGACCGGGTTATTCGGTTGACGCCTCAGTTTTGCGCCGCCAGTCGAGTTGCATTCTCTGTCGTTTCTTGTTTGCCTGTCGTCTTGCTTTAAATGTCGATTCTTTTACTCCCGGTGTGCAGGTATAGGGGCCTAATGATCGGGGGGGTCTAGAAACGGAAGACTGCTGGTACAGTCCTGATGACGAATGGCGGTGTGTTTTTATCTGTCTGTCAGAACCGTGGTTATGAGAGGACGAATGTATAAAAAATGCTAAAAAGATCTACGATTTCTACATTAGCATTGTAACAACACTGGATATATCATGATATGTGACAACTAACTATGTGCATATCACGGGAGTCGTAGCGAGTTCGAATGGCTTGCCAGATCCCGGGTGGTGGATCGTTCCCTGGTTCATTGAGATGTGATAAATTATTTATTGTAAACAGGCAGCCTACCCGCCTGTGAGCCATTAGTTCCGACCAGAATCAGATCACGCTGTTTGGTAATAGAGTAACCAAGTCACCATCGCCACCACACATATTCCCACCGACTCCCATCAACAGCACCTATGGCTGCCTATCTAGGTACGTACTACCTTCATAAATAAGCACACAACCAATAAACACGCCGGGAGCAGGAGGCAGAGGCCGCGGCAGAGGCGGAGCGCCGCCGGCCTGGGCCATGTTCACGAGACTGGACAGCGGGGCCACTGCAGGATACTCGGTTGTATGGCAGTCGAACGGGCAAACTTTGGTGTGCCTCAAAATCCACACGGACTGCAACCAGAAAGCGTACGACGCGGAGTGTACCTAGCCAGGGTGCTGGAAACTGACCGCCACAAGGCGACATACGACCCCAGATGATGAAGCGGAAAGGTGGGAACGAATGGGATGGAGAGTGAGCGAGGGGTGGATGGCTGACTATCGACCCGCGGGAAAGAGAGACGTTATATACACTGGCCACCTAGCCTAGACGGCGATGTCGGCGTCGGCTTCGTTGCCTCGACGTCTCCTAACATGTCTATGGCGCCGGTCTCGACATCCACGAGAAAAACATCCTTTCCCAGCTGAACCCAGAACACATCAACGAAACCTAATGGTGTCGAGGCCACGTACGCAACACCCAACACATGCGTCAACACCAGAGAGGGTCACGGACGCCATCAAGCACATGTCCTCGGAGGAGCCTGACCCTGGCGGGATGTACACGATCCAGGCTAGGCAGCAGATTGCGGCGCTACAGAAAGCCAGGCGGGATACCGCCATCAAATTCCGGTGGTACCCGTCCCGCAAGGGAGCCCCAGGGAACGGGGAGCTGACGAGCGGGCGAAGCTGGCGGCGTAAGATCCCGACACCCGCGGGGTCTGTTGGCTGCGCTGGGTGTAAGCAATCAACGAACAGTAGATAAAGCCGGGAGGCTGGTACGAGGAACGGCCAATGCCCTTGCACAGATTCCTCGCAAACCCCAAGCGGGAGTTCTCGGAAAGGAAGTGGACAGAAGCCCGCTGCCCGCCGCTGGGCGGCGGTCGGCTCACCGCCAAAAAGGACAGGATGCCGGACAAACAGCCCCTGAAAAATACTGTTGCTAACATTTCGAAATTCGAAGAGGCTAACTGGCAGATTCTACCATCTGAAGGCGGGACACTGCCCCCTCCGAACAATACCCCCAGTGGCCAAAGAACCAGACCACCACCAAGTGTGGGTGGTGTCCGTACAGGGCCCGGACGAGGGCACGCCTGTTCAACAACTACCCGCGCTGGAAACGGCAGCAGAAGATCCTGTGGGCGGAGATGCGGAAAGAGACGGGAGGGGGAAGGACTGTTTCAAGAGGGACATACTCATGGATAAGCGGTGCCCGCTCGGGGGATTTGAGGACTCCCTTCACTCCACCGAAGTGGTGCGGAGGATGGGGCCGGATAGGGCAAGGGGGGAGGCCCAGAGCGAGACGCCGGAACGGAAGAAGAGAGGAGCGGAGTAGGAGAACGGTTTGGGTTTCCTTCGCCTTTCCTTATGACTTCTAAGCCGGGATAGGGTAGGCGGCGGCAGGGGAGCCACCGCGGGCCGCCTGCCATCTGATCGAGGTCTGCGCGAACGGTAGACGTGACTGGCTTGTACATAATATCGTCATGTTCTGATAAGGTCTCATGCGATTGATGAATCACCTTCACCATCGCACCACCATAGCGAGCAAGATGGAAGGATCAAAACCGCCAACCTGCCTGCAAAACTACCGGAGTGCCAATACTGGGGGGTGGCAAAAACACCCCCCCCCCCCCCCCCCCCGATGCGATCAACAGAAAATGTTGACAGGAGCCAAAACTGCACATTGAAATGTTGCTCTTCTTGAAGGGAAGCCCTCGAGAGAAACTACGCTGGTGTTTGCGGAACGAACGATTTCTACCCATGAGGTGGCGTCACACGTGGAATCCAAAGGCATTCGGCGCTTGTACGACAGATAAGCGCAGACACTGCCCTTAGAGACGACAGGCCTTGGCAAGCTACCGCACGATCTACGAAAGGAAGGGATGTTGCAACGACGGCTGGATACGGGGAAGGTTCTTGTGAACATCATGATTGTACGTCTCAGGCGTCGCCATTTCTCCCATCCACCTTCTCTTCCGGCGACATGCCCGCCATCGCGCTGGTTCCACCACAACAATGCTACGGACACAACGGCCGAATCCAATCGAGGCATAGTACGGCGTATGGCTCAACATTAAGGGCAACTGCATCTAACGAGCACTACATAATGGATTGTCGCATAATCAATAACCCATCATTCTGCCGCAGAATCAGGGCCACTGTTCTTAGGATGGTGGAGAAGGTGGCACAGGGATTTGGATGCACACCTCTCCGCGGCCAAACGCCAAGAGAGGCCAGCACTTTGAACTGGACGGTTGCTGAAACCCGTCCCATCGCCTCCGCCGATATCGGGACAGCAATCGCGCCAGTAGTAGCTAAAGGTGAGTGACGCTCGAGCAACACGCCGCACTGAAGTACCCTTCGTGCACCTCGACACGTGTTGGCACTAACTGTCGACAAATCCCGGATGCAGTCACGCGTGGCATGCCATCATTCAAGCGACACCCACACCTCACTGTTGGGACCCTCACCGGCATTAGTCGGGCGGGGCCGGGCCTGCCAGGATTTGGCGCTATAGCTGTTGGGGGCAGCACCCCCGACCGGACTATCGTGAAGGGGTGGCCACTAAGAACACGAGAATCTTTGAATTTTGAAATCTTATCTCCACTAATGACAGCATGGATTGGCTCAAGTAACCACGCCTGACGCCTAGATAGAAACTTGGTCGCGGCGGGGATACTTAGCACCTTAAACCTTGCTCACGACGACGCTCAAGGACTTTGTGGTTTCTTGTTTCGTGATTGGCGTCAGTCGAGATCACTCGCGCTCGGGACGGGATGCCATCATAACACATCACTCGCATAATGGCAGTACAACGGAGGCACGAGGTATGGGAGAAAGGGATAGGCACAAGCCTGGCAAGTAAGGCCACCGCCGGGTACAAGCCACAGACAATCATGTTGCTCTATCCTGACGGAACAGTGGAGATGGAAGGGAGGTGGGAACGGAGAGGCTCGTATCGCTGTGTTATCACATAGGAGCTGATATAATATCGTAAGACGGTAGCGCCGAAACAAAAAGGGTTGGCTGATGAACGAGTGCTAACGGCGGCTGGACAAAACCTCGCAGTGAAACCGCTAGCTAACGACGCTGTTGGCCAGGGTCAGACGGGTCGGACGTCGGAGGAAAGACCATTTCAGGATCCGGAATTTCACTGCCGGGAAGGCTGCCAAGGGATCTCGGGGCTCCGGTCGCGGTGGCGGCGGTGCAGTGAGTCTGGCTTCAGCGGCGGAAGGGTTTGCTGCGAAGGATATCTCTAAGTGGAGGAAGCAGGATGGGACATGAGCAATTCGGGTTGCGGGAGAGGGCATGCTAGAGGACAAAAGCAGTTCCCCTGCCCTTGCGGCCTTCGGCTGGCAGAGCTTCCGGGGGGGGGGGGGGCGGGGAGCGGGGGAGAGGAGAGTTTCTTTTTGTCACGTCCATGCTCTCTATCTGCGGGGATGGGGTTGCTCCATCGAATAAGACAGCTGGCGTCAAGCTGCAACTTACTCGACTGAACCTTCTCGTATTCTAACGAAACTAGGCCGGATGCAATCGAAGAATGGAGTATCAGGAGCCTGTGCTCCCGGTCAGTTCTTCAGGGTGTATTCACTTGAGTCCAGCCATCCAAAGTGCTCCATCGATCACAGCAATGACTGTGATCGGTTCAGAGTAACAGCGGTGAGGGATGGGCCGAATCTTTTTCGCAGAGCCGAGGCAAGCTGGCTAAAGGCAGGAGCTATCTAGTCCCTCCAGAAAGGCCTGCCACACCCATCGGCTTTCGAGAGTCCATCGATGGACTCGGCGGCAGGTTGACGCAGGACGGATATAGAGTAGACGCTACGCACCCGGAGGGGCCAGGATATCTCTGGGAAGGAATTGTTTCTCGTCTCTCGCCGGTGTGGAAACCGAACAGATATCAGGAGACATTGACGTACAGCGACACGCGACGAATGAACAGACCGCCGCGGCTTGGATCCCCCGCAGAGCCTGTTACGAAGCACATAGCAACCCCTCCCCCAGTCGTCTCCACCCGCCCTAGATAGAACCCTGTGCGATTATTATACATACATAGGGCCGGAGGTTCGCAGACTGCATGCGCCGACAGCCTTCGAGTCGCGCGAGCCAATGAAGGCGTACAGGTGCGTACCCGCCGCAGCGAAAAGAAAGAGAAAGGAAAAAGAAAAGAAGAGGAGGAAGGGAGTGAAAAAGAAAATTGCAGAGCGGACACACGCACCGCCGTCGTCCATAACCGTCCGTCCACCTCCATCGCGGGTCCTCGTCACCACGCAGCGACTAACCAGCAGAGTACGTACTCTAGGAGGAACAAGTCACCCGCTAGGCCAACTAGATATCCGCCCTTGTCGAAGGCGATGTGGCGGCGCTAGCCCGTTGCGGCATCAGCATCCGGTCCGTGCGCGCGGGGCGGGGTGAGCGCTGACCTATCCGACGTCCTGGTTGTCGGCGCCCCCCCCCCAGCGGACAGCTATCCATCGACTCTACATCGACTCTATTCTACATACACTACACACATACATAGCTAGCTAGCTATCTTCCTTCTGTCTGGTCCGCCCGCCAGGTCTGCCGCTGATTAATTGGCGCACTTACATCATGACTGCTGCAGGAATCCGTGCGCCCCTTCCTCCCGCTTCCCCCTCCACATCTCCCATTTTCCCACGCTCGACCTGGGGTTGCGAAGCCTGGAGGTTTCCGCCAACTTGTGAGGGTTTGGCTGCCTACTCTGTACGTATACGGTGTTGATGCAAGGTGGTGGCGGCCGGTTGGTTAGGCGACCACGGAAACCGCATGTGGGTGGCACAGTGGCACGGTGCCGATTCACCGGATGGCTATCCGAATATCTCAGAAGCACATCAACGGCGCGGGTGTTTATCGGCGAAATGTGATTGAATCCGCAACGCGGCGCGGCAGCTAAGAGAATACTTATGTGAGAAATTCATGTAAGTAGTTGCTACGCACAGGAGCGAATGCTACAAGTCGATACATACGAAGTTCGTTACGCAGAAAAGGACAGAGAAATGAATAAAACCCGGGGAAAAAGAAGACGCATCCCGCAGCAAACACGATAGATAAATAAAGACCGAAAAAAATAAAGACCGTAAAACTCCTATACCAGGAAAC
>Ga0307516_10002730_pt1 | contig 23258 bp, 26 predicted proteins | sample 19_EM_MG_FD_203310 | JGI IMG/M metagenome (GOLD analysis project Ga0307516, IMG submission 203310) | Populus trichocarpa ectomycorrhiza microbial communities from riparian zone in the Pacific Northwest, United States - 19_EM | ecosystem: Host-associated > Plants > Roots > Unclassified | place...
TAGCATTGAAATAGAAGATCAACACACTTCAACGATACAATCATCTCGCCAAATCTCTTTCTCTCTCCCTCTCTCTGCTCGTGTGAAGACTCTCAGAAGAACGGCGATCGGGCAAACTTTCACAGGTGAATGTATTCGGCGAACGTACCGGTCGGATCTTGGCTTCAGCCTATTTGTATTTCCATCGCCCTCACTGTAGTCAGTGGTGAAGTTCTAGCAAGAAGTAGTCCCTGATAACATACAGGATTGGCCACTGTCGGGTACACGCTACCAGTGCTCATGCTGCGAGCAGGAGGCCAGAGAGTAGTAGGGGTGTTGATGCAGGACATCACGCGGCTGGACCACCACTGCTGCCGCCATTTGCGAGCACGGGTCTGCACGGTGGCGGCACGTTGCAAGCTTCCCTTTATCATCCGACCAGGCAGCCCCATAAAGATGAGATCCGCAGTGAGGAAATTACAAAGGATAAGAGTCCGAATGAGCGTGAGAGACAAAAAGAAACGTGCAACTTAAAAATGTAGCCCGCCCCCGAGTCCGCATCTCCGGATGCCAGCAAAGCGGACGTGGGTGCGAACAATGGTGGCTCTTCCCAGGCTCTCCTTTTCCCGCTCTCGGCACTCGCGGAGCCCATTCTCGACGCCTTCCTCTGCGTCCTCCTCAGCCAGTACCCCTTCCGACATTAGTGGCGGTTAGACAGTCTAGAACTGCCTGGCTGCATCTCTAATCGGCGAGGAGGTCCCGGATCCCCCAGCGGCTCCCCCTCGCTCTCGCACCCCTCCGTAAAACCGACTATCTAGATACGGGCTCCCCTACCGTGGTTTCCACCCGGGCCCTGGCCTGAGTCTGGGAGCGGTACCACCAGCAGCGGGGGTGTGCCGATTCTTCGCCCAATGTAGGTAGGTACTGCCCGTTGGGGCCGTGCGCCCATCATTACCTTGCCGCTAACACTATTTGGTAGACTACTAGGTAAAACGGACGAGTGTGTGACGTAAAATGACACGTTATTTCCCTACGTTGAGGCATCCGAGCCGACTTCGAGAACGGCAGCAAATATCGACCCCTGAGGCGGCCTGATCGACCTGCAACCTAAAAGTCAGCACACTGCCGGGATAGCGAACGGTGTGGAGCTTAGTTTCGTTGATTGGTCATCAACTCGTGAGGAGGCAGGGGTGAGTGGGGGAGCGGGACTGTTTTGTGGTTTGCTTTCTTTCTTTCTTTTTCTCTCCTGCTAGAGGATCATCGACACGAACACTCAGCGAATCCAAGATATATCACCTCCACCTCATCATCAACTTCATCATCCGTCTTCATCCCTCCACATCGTGAACCTTCATACGACGTAAACCAGCAGCACGAGTGAGTTGGTTTTAGGGTTTTCAACGGTAGTCGGTAGGCAAATACTGTGAATCAAGGGTGCTACGAACTGAGCAAGCTGCCGCTAGATTTGCAGTGTGGAAGCATTTAGGTTAGGTTGGTTAATTTTGGGAGGATTATCCATCCAATTCTGTGTGCGCTTAACGAGTTGCGGAGCGGGGTTGCTTCCGTCCTTTTCATTATCCTCGTCGGACCGAATCAGCCAATCATCGGGATACGCCAACACCCACACATTCTCTCTTGATTCCAACTTCCTGTCATTGTCGTTCACTACACCGGGCCCGGCATTTCTCCTTCAGAAGGAATCACAGCTGGGGAAAGCGGGGTTCTGGCTGTGCTCTTTTTCGAGGAGTCATACTTCCACTCTCGCTTTCTTGGCGGCGCCATTCAAATTGTAAGTGCCAAGACGCTAGCCCGTCTAAGTGCCCTTTTCTTGCGTTGGCGTGCGGTTCCTTCCTCTTGCCATTTGCCTATTGCCACCACATTTTCTCCCAAGGTTCTCATGTTTTTTTTGCTTCTTATTTTCCGAACGTCTCCTTCGCCTAGGGGCAACCAAGTAACCCTCACTCCTATATTCTCACACTCCCCTGCACCCGTACATATGTGAAAACTAACTACTAATCCCCACTTTGTTCTCTATCCCCAAATCATCGGGAATATCGCCGGACTGCCTCCCACTCCGCAGAGGCAATGGTGAGAGGTGGCAACCAGAGCAAGCAACTGTCATCCACATGCGCAACGTTGTTTCGCTCCTTTCGAGTGCCTACTATCACTACGGAAGGTCAGCTGATGACCCAGAAATTATCAACCCCATGCTGACCATGGAGTTACCGCAGGATCGGAGGAGCGAATCGCCGCAGAGTCTGTGGCTCCACCCAAACATCCCCATGCCTGTTCAAAACAGACATTCGTCCTGTGCTGACCATTACCACCAACCTGTCCTCCACTGTCAAACTCACCCGCGAGGACAGACCCCCAACCAGACCCCAAAGCCGGCAGGGAGGACGTGGACATGACGGACAATTTCCTACGTCGACGGGCCCTACTACCGTCCCGTCAACCTGCCTCTCTACCTCGTGTTTGCCCAACACTAGTTTGATGGCGACCTCCGTCGCGATGGCAGCCACCGTGCCACACAGTCAGAATAACCGGCCTCCCGCGTGGACGGATCGGGGAAGGAGACCGGAGATGACAGTTGCCCAGGTCTCCGAGCGTCGTCTGGGGAGACAGTCTTCCGAACTTGGGCCCGTGCGGGTCCCTGCCACAGGCGTTATATAGGTACAATGTCCTTCCTCCGATGCCGTACCAACAAATCCAACTAACTGTCTTCACCTCCAACTGCTATATTCCAAATCTCACCTACGCATACGGTCTCAGCTCCCCGGTTTTAAGGGCTGTATCCCTTGCACTGCCACATTCTCATACTCTACCACCTTGCGGCTTCCTACTATATCATCTGCTTTCCGTAACGGTACCCGGTTGCAGCACTAGCTATGTTCCTAACGGTCCACCACAGTGCCGGTGGTGCACATACCAGGTGCAGATCGGGTGCACCCCCCCAATCTGTATCTGGAGATGGAGACCCAGCAACAAATCAAACGGGTGGAGGCTCTATACAAACAGGATGTCCCGCTCCTGGCGGTGAACGTCTTTATGCCCTGTACCACCACATCATCCTCTGCCACCTTGCGGCTTCGTACCCGCATGATTTGCTGGTGGACCTTCCTCTCCGGACACACATTGGTGGGGTACACCCGGGTCTGCACCTGGTACCAACACCACCAGTAGTGCGGTGGACGGGTAGGTACACCGCTGGTGCTGCAGCCGGGAAACGTTACGGAAAGCAGACGATGTGGTAGGAAGACACAAGGTGGTAGAGGGCGACGATATGGCAGTACGAGGGATAAAGCCCTTAGATCCGGGGAGCTGAGACCGTATGCGTAGGTGGAATTTGGAATATAGCAGTTGTTGGAGGTGAAGACAGTGAAATTGGATTAGTTGGTACGGCATCAAAGAAGGGACATTCGGTCTATATAGAGCCTGCACCACATCACCAGCTTTCCCTAACCGTTCCCGGTTGCAGCACCAGCTATGTACCTACCGGCCCACCGCAGTGCTAGTGGTGTTGGTACCAGGTGCAGACTCGGGTGCACCCCCCAATGTGTCTCCGGAATTGGAGGCCTAGCAACGAATCATACGGCTAGAGGCTCTATATAGACAGGATATCCCTCCTGAGATGCCGTACCAGCAAATCCAATTCAATGCCTTCACTTCCACCAACCGGCAAATTCCAACTCTTACCTACTGGGCGCATACGGTCTCAGCTCCCCGACGGTGGAGGGCCTTTTGCCTCATACTACGACATCATCAACTACCATCTTACGGCTTCGTATCCGCATGATTCATTGCTGCATCGACACATATTCGGGGAGTGCACCCGGATCTGCAACTGGTACCTACACCACCTGCACTGCGAGTTGCGCTCGCCCTCCGCTAAGTAGAAACTCCTCACAGGCCCAGGCTAGGGTCCATCGATACCAGAACCACTACCACCTCTGGTACCCCACGCTTCCTGGTCGGTCATGCGCATTCTCCCTTTACTACCACCTTCTCCGTCACCATCTCTTCGTGGATATTAGAGAGTTTCCACTTTGCATCTAGATGCAAAAATCAGGCTGTGACCCGAATTTCTTGGCGATCTAGACCCAGAAATTTGCATCTACACCAGACGCAAATTCAGCACCCATGCAACACCTCCACAACTCCAATTATGAGTCGCCGTCACACTTTCCTCCAGCGCCGGAGGGAATTAGTGTATCGCCATGCCCAAATTGTACGGAAAATCCTTCTCGGAAACACGAAAAAAAAAGGGTGTCCACCGAGGACTGGGAGAGTGCGACTGGATACCCCATTAAGTGAAAATTGGAAAACCTACTTGCGGTAAATATTTTCGCATACTGAATATACAGTAGAGGCTGATGTAAGCCAGATTTACACGCTGTGAAATAGACCAACTTGTCGATCCGCCCTTAACATGAGTGCCCACTACGGTGGCTGCCCACACATTCCATACTCGCACTAACCTCCCTCCACATCTTTTCTGTGCTGCCCCTTGTAACGGCACGCCGCCGCCGTCACCACCTATCCCGAACGACTAGAGTCTGGAACGTTCCGGATGCCGCGGCGCAAGGAAGGTTCGGGTTCTGGATTGCACGGCGCGAGAAGGTTTTGGGTTTTGGGGTTCTAGATGCGCGGCGAGGAAAGGTTCTGGTTGCGCGGCGCGGAAAGGTTCTGGTTGCGCGGCGAGGAAAGGTTCTGGTTGCGCGGCGAGGAAAGGTTCTGGTTGCGCGGCAAGGTTCTGGTTGCGCGGCGAGGAAAGGTTCTAGGTGCGCGGCGAGGAAAGGTTCTGCTGGTTCTGGTTGCGCGGCGTGAAGAAGGATCTGGATGTGGAGGACCGCGCTCATTGTATATAAGAGTGCGCTGTTGTCTGTCTTGCATGTTTCTTCTTCACGCAACAACTTGTTATCGTCAGCCATAGTCGGCCTTGACTACTAGCAATTGTTCCGCCTCAACGCCACGTCCCTGCCTTTGCCCATTCCACGTCCTTGCCTTGCCCGTTTTCCCCACGTCTTGTCCTTATCTGTCCACGCCCTCACGCCCTCGTCCATAGTCCCGGTTCGCTATCTGGAGTCAGAGAGCCACGCCCGTTACACCCCTCTCGCAGTTGAACGGATCCACAGCGAGTACCTCCTAGACTAATGCTCGATCTTCCCATGCTTTCCTTGTGATCCCCGGGTAGAAGTACGCTGTGTTGTAGAATCCTCCTGCTCCTCCTCCTGCTCCTCCTCCTGCTCCTCCTCCTGCTCCTCCTCCCCCTGCTCCTCCTCTTCCCCGATAAGGTCTTCCATATCCTCACTCATTTCCGACATATCTTCCTCCAGGAGAATCGCAGCAAGCTCCCGGTTGGGCCTGGAGTCCTCCACATCGCTATTTATTAATTGGTGGATGCCCATGGTGGCACGGTATGGATAGGATACGATATGGACAGGGCACGGGGTGGATAGGAGAGGGCACAGCGTGGATGGGCGGTTGAACGGCATTGTTGGGGTGCTGGCCTTTTTTTTTAACAGAGTGCTAAACAAAGTTTGGGCTACGTGTTCTCTCTACCGGGAACATCCGCAGAGCCTCTGCAGATCTTTCGACGAAGTCACAAACTGCGCAAACTCTTCAGCCGACTTTAGATGAACTCACAATGACTAAGCGAAAACTACGCTAAATTTGCATCTAGATGCAAAGCGCAAACTCTCTATTCGCCACAGCATCGCCATCAGCCCGGTTACGCTATTCAGCGCTACGCCACCTGGCACATATCACTTCCTCGTCTGCCACGGGAATTTCCCCGGTTACCGCCACCACCTCCTCCTTCACCCCCGCAAGGTGGCGCGCCAAGGAATCGGCTTTGGCTTTTTCATCCGGTTGGCCGCTACAGCACCCTCTCTCTCACACTTCCTTTCCGAACTTAGTGAGACCCACTTTCTCCCCCCTCGCATCCCTTGCTCACTTCAACCGATAGTCGAGACAAGTCGAACGAGTCGTTGTCTGGGCGTACGAGCGAGTTAAACCCGACGCTACCATATCCAGAAACTAGATATTCAGCGACCCTCGCCAGTCGACGGCTTTCCTCGATAGGTACCACCACCATCATAATATTGCTGCTGCCCTCACGGTTGCCCGCTATGGCAGCGGGATGGTTTCGTTAGATCCAGTCTCCGGCTAAGGCGCCCGCTACCTCAAATTTCCTCCACGTTTGAGGGCTTGGTTCGCCTTGCCTACCACGAAAACCACCTACCTCCCCATTGCACTCTTGCGTGCCATGGCAGCGGCATTAGATTGGTTGTCCCGTTCCCCGCTAGGGCATCCCCTACTTCGAACTTACTCGTTGGTCGAGGGCCATGTTCCTCTCTAACACAATCATCACCACCCCCAGGGAGCCGACGGCGCTCAACGCAGAGCTAGTGCAAGAGGAGGAGGCCGAAGCAAAGGCGGAGGGGGAGCGGCCCCGGACCGGAGTTACCATGTTCGCGTATCGGTCACGGCTGGAGGATGGGGCGACAGGCTGTGCGCTGGCATGGAGGAGTCGGGAATCGTGGAAGGTATCGAGTCGCACTTGGAATGCAACCAGGACGCTATACGATGGGGAGTGCGCCGCCCTGGCTCGAGCAATGGAGAGAGCGACAAAGGAGAAGCAAACTCCGGAGCGGCTCACCATCTTTACAGACCCTCAGGCTGCCATCAGACGGATGGGATCAGTGGAGCCTGGTCCCGGCCAAGGATACGCGCTCGAGGCAAGGAGGCACGTAGGAGCGCTGCGGAGGGTAAGATCGGATATCAGAATCAAGATCGGGTGGTGCCCAGTGCATGAGGGTGTCCCCGGGAACGAGAAGAAAGATGAGTGGGCGAAGCTTGCAGCAGAGAAGCCAGACGCAAATAGTGTGGCTAGCATACTCAGACCGAGAATGGGCACGGGCGAGCCTCTCCCCCAATCCCTTGCGCATCAACAGTGAGAGATCGTAGAGAAGAAGTGGAAAGAGGCACGGAACTGGGCGGGCAGCCGAACCTCACCGTAGAAGTACAGAATGCCGCAAAGCCATAGGCCGGGCGGCACGGTTGTAGGGGGTAGCAAGAGGCCTGCCTCAAGGGTTTACCAGTTGAGATTCGGGCACGCGCACATCGGACCGTACTTGCACTGGGAAAGTTCCGGCAGTGCTGGTTGTTGAAATTAGCGCTATAACACCTATCTCCAATTTTTTTCCTATTTCTTTTCTTATGGTTAGTGGGATAGATTAGATATGTGGTGGCGGCGGCGGCGCGGCGCCAGTAGGTTTTGTTGACATGTTCTGGGCTCTGATGAATTGGGTTTCGTTGACGTGTTCTGGATTCCGGCGGGAAAGGATGTTTATGTTGCCGAGGTCGAGATATTATGCCGACATCGCCATCTAGGCCAGGTGGCCGCTGTATTTACCGTCTCTCTTTTCTTTCCGCTCTCATAGATAGACAAGCCTAAGTCTTCAACACAATCACTATCGCTCTCCCTCACGTGTTCTCGCACAATTCCCCGCTTCGAATCTTCTAGTCTCCACACGACTCCACTTCCGCAGTCGCTCAAAACTTCACTGGTGGTGCCTAGGCTCGACACAGACAAATGGACCAGCTCTTCAAGGAGTGTTGGAGGTGGAGGGGACAACAGAAGATCTTGTGAGCTGAGGTGGGGAAGGAGAGAGGGAGGCGGAGAAACCGGTGGTAGATCCGGGATCTGCCGGCAGATGAGCGGTGTAGCCAAGCGGTGCTGGACTTCCTTTCCACCACAGATGTGGGAAGGCTAGTGCCCCCTGAGGAAGAAGGGGACGGGGGAGTGAAGTGTCGGAGTGGTGTTAGAATAATGGGCGTCCAGAGATGACGGACTGGAGGTGGCGACCGGACATGACAGACCGGAGTGGGCGTCCGGACATGACTGAGTTCCCGAGCACCGGCTCGGGGGGCAGTCTTCCGTCCTTTGTCCTGACGGCCTTCCTTTATATAGAGAGATCTTGCGCCCGCATAATGCTGTAATACAATCTTCACCTTTTATCGATCCCTATATTCCATCAGGTTATGAGCCAGGATTGAATGCTCTGCCAATCCGATACCCATCGATAATCGCCCCCGCCGTACCAGCCGCTTTGTGCCTCGCTTCTGCGTCTCATCGCTGCACTCTCGTTATTTTTTAAGCCTTAACTTTTTGGAGCAGCGTCGCGTCGGACGACATCGCCAACCAGTCAACGCGTCATGTTTGCAGTCGCCGGCCTTTACAATGCCAGCAACCATAGTATCCTCGGCATAGAGGGGCCTTCCGGCCGACGCGACTGCCCAGGCTTGAGCCTTGCGCAATGAACGGTGCAACCATTCATCGGTAGCATCACTCGGTTGTCATCCGAGCGAAGCATTGGCCTGCTAGCTGACGGACCTTCGGATACGGCGACCCCACTAGCAATTGGACGAGCAATTCCACCAGCGATCTCACAAACAATCCCACAAGCAATCCTACGAGCGATCCTACTAGCGATTCTATGAGTGATTCTACAAGCGATTACACGAGCGATCCCACAAGCGATTCTACGAGCGAGCCTACGAGACCATGTGGTCATACGAGCGATACTACGAGCCATCCGAAAATAAGCTGTCGACCAACAGAGAACCACTCGGTGATTTCCGCTACTGTAGCGCGTTTGACGGCTACTGTGGATTCGGCCACTTCAAAGGATTTGGCGACTTCGGCATAATCGCTACTCCAGTGATTTTTGGTTTTCCTTCTGAATCGGCGTTGCTCCCAAGTGGATTCCCCACTGAGATACCGATTGAACAAAGGCCAAATGTGGAATCCGTTCCAAAAGGTGAGTATTTATTCAAGACATGAAGACATCCACTGAAATACCCAGTTTCAGAACAGTCTCGCTGCTCAGACATAAACAACATGCAGACCGGATCTGGGTGGAAGTGCTACTGGATTAAGCAGATCCTTCAAGCAAGCGGATGTCCTTCGAAGCCGATCACTGCCCCAACCGGTGTACCAAGAGTGGCAAACGGCAAGAATTATGGCGAGACCAAAATCTACAGCGAGTCCGATATCGACGGCGAGGCTGCCGTTGATGTGGAGCCAATATCCACAAAAAGCCGATGTCTATACGAGGACGGCATCAACGGCGAAGCCAAGAACCGATGCAAGGCCCCTATCGGTGGCGAGTCAGATATCGTTGACTCTTCAATACTGATAAATGGACACATACTCCCGTCCTTCAGCACAACTGCAGAAGGCCTGAAGGGCGGATATGGACTCGTCGCCCCGAACAGATGTAGACTCGGCACCTGAGGCAGACTCGGACTGAACTCCTCGGCGGTCGGACTCAGACTCGGCGCCTCAGGTTGACTCGGACTCGACGCCTCAGCGGTTGGATGCGGACTCGACGCCTCGGCGGTCGGACTCAGACTCTGCACATCAGGTGGACTCGGACGCGACGCCTTGGCGGTCGGACTCAGACTCGGCACCTCAGGTGGGCTCGGACTCGACGCCTCAGCAGTTAGATGTGCACTCGACGCCTCGGCGGTCGGACTCGGACTTGGCGCCTCGAGTGGAAGTCTTGGCAATTTGGAAAGAAACACCGGCCGGTATGATCTTCGGAAGAGATCTAGAGCGGTCGCCACCGGATCCGGGTGGAAGAGGAACCAATGGATTCTGCAGATCCGGTGTCCTACCGGGAAGCCGTTGCGCACCCGAGGTTTGGCCAGAAATGGTCTGATGCGGTTGATGAGGAACTCAGATCTTTGGCTGAAATCTTAACCTGGGACTACGTCGGGCTGGAAGACGTTCCAGCCGGCGTCACGCCCATTAGCTCCAAGTGGGTCTTCAAGACCAAGGAGTTGCCAGAAGGTGGCATTGGCGAAGTTGCATAGCCTACGTATGATACTAGCCCTCGCCGCTGTCTACGACTGGGAAATCGATCAAATGGAGGTTGTCACCGCCTTCCTGAACCCCAAAGTTGATGGCGACGTCTATATGGCTCTGCCGCAGGGTATTGAGGCGGACAAACCCCTAGTCTGCAAGCTGAGAAAGTCGCTTTACGGACTTAAGCAGGCGCCCCATCTCTGGTATGAGCATATTGACCACTTTCTCAGATCTCTTGGTCTCCAACAATGCGAGTATGATCCGAATGTCTATCGTACGATGACCGACCTCGGCCCAGTTTGCTGCTTCCTCGGTATAGAGATCAAGCGCGACCGATCACGACGGATACTGCCTATCCACCAACAGCGGACTGTCCGGAAGCTGCTTGTGACTTCCAGAGTCAGGCTCGGCAAACACCAACGGCACAGCAAGGATGCTTGACTCGGATAACCTTGCATTCCCTATCTCCATGCTAAGCAAATTCTCCTCCATCCCGACTACTAAGCACTTGGCAGCAGCCACCTACACGTTACGATACAAGCAACACACAGCCAACCTCGCCATTCAGTACAATGCATCGGACTCTGAAGTCACCATGCCCATTGGCTACACAGAATAGGACTTCGCTGGAGACCCTGATCGAAAAATCGACATCTGGCTACGTGTTTAGGATCTTTTACAAGCATGCCGAGCAATACCCCCACTGCTTATGCTCAGACAACGACTCTAAGGCTACCAAGCCCCAGCAAATCTTTGTCGACAACCAAGGTGCAATCCAGCTTGCGAAGAACCCGAAGTTCCATGAGCGCACCAAGCACATCAGCGACCGCTTCCACTTCGTCCGTGATGTCTGGGAACGGAACGCCATCAAGTCCATATACCTCCCGACATCCGACACGCTCTCCGACATCATGACGAAGAACCTCCTTCGAGACGCACTGGAAGCACGTTTACGGGCTTGGGCTCGTAAGCCGGGACTCAGGGGAAGTCTCCGACCAACCACGAATCAAGCGTTTGAAATAGGTTACTCTTTCTGTTCTTTCTTTGGAGGATGCACTCTTTCTCCTTTGTCCGTGGGTTTCCCTAGAGGGGTTTTATACACGGTTATGAGTTTTAACGAGGCATCCGAGTATTCCGTTTTCTCATTCTCTCCTGTGTTCCTTTGCATCTTCCGTACGAGGGGAAGTGTCAGAATAAAGGGCGTCCGGAGATGACGGACCGGAGGTGGCATTCGGACATGACTGAGTCCCCGAGCACCGGCTAGGGGGGCAGTCTTCCGTCCTGTCAAAATGTTGGACGTCCGGAGTTAACGCCGGAGGGGGCGCCGGAGGCGGAGCCGGAGATGACACCGGAGACGCTGTCCGGAGCCCAGTCACTAGACGAACCAGCTCAGCAACCCTCTGTATATAGAGAACGCTGCGTATTTGAAGTTGTATTAGTATCGAATTCATCATCTTTATCGCTATCTATCGATATTATTCTGACAGGTTATGAGCCCGGATTGACGCTCAATCCATTACTGTCCCCCGCCGTTCATCGCTTGAAGTTATGCTCTCATCTGCACCCCATCCCTGCACTGTTTTTTACGCGTCAACGGTTGTGCCGCATCACTACGCGACGTTAATCATCAATGACATCCTGAGGTTTTGAAGTCACTGGGCGGTACAAGTCCAGCAACCATCGCTCGCGGGAGAACGACATACTGGATATTATCCTCGGCAGGCAGCCCTACCGGCAACGCGACTGCCCAGGTTTGAGCCTAGCGTATTGAATGGTCGAACCAAGAATTTTGTCAGCATGATTCGATCGTCATCGGAGTGGAGCATTCATCCCCTGTTCAAAGGACTTGGATACAGAAATCCTACGCGCAATCCTACGAGCGATCCTACCAGCTATACTGCGAACGATCTCACAAGCTATTCCACGATCGATTTGATGCGCCATCCTACGAGCGATCGTACAAGCAATTGCACGAACGACCTCACGAGCGATTCTACGAGCGAGCCTACGAGACCGAGCAGTCCTACGAGCGATCCTACGAGTGATCCTACGAGCGATCCCATCGAGCGCATCCGTCACATCGAACGCACGCAGCATATCGACCAGATTCTGTCCATCGAGCGCATCGAGCGGATACATCACATTGAAGGCACACAGCGTATCGACCGGATTCTGGCCATCGAGTGGATCCAGCATATCCGGCGGTTCCAGCAAGTCAAGCAAATCCGGTGAAAGATCCGGTCCGTGGTGCTGCAAGACACCCATGGCCTGCGGGAGAAATCCGGTGAAAGATCCGGTCCATGGTGCTGAAAGATACCCATGGCCTGATGGAACAATCCGGTGAAAGATCCTGTCCGTGGTGCTGTAAGACGCCCATGGTCTGCGGGAGAAATCCGGTGAAAGATCCGGTCTGTGTTGCTGCAAGATGCCCACTGCCTGAGCGAGAAATCCGGCGTCCTACCGGCAGCCAACAACATACCCAAGTCTTGGTCCAAAGTGGTCTGATACCATCAAGCTAAGTTCCAAATCCCGCAAGTGATGCTAGTTCTAGCTACGACGGAACATTTGACTAAATTGAAATTGCTGCCACCTATCCTGCCCCCGGAAATTATGGAGACCTTTTAGATGGTCATGTCCTACGGCACCGGACATGGCCAGGAAGCACTAGCCGATGTCTCAACTCTTTCGACGATGCGGAAAGGATGCCAATGACAACTCGGACTCGGACTCGGACTCGACGCCTCGGAGGTCGGACTTGGACCTGACGCCTCGGCGGGCGGACTCGGACTCGGATACGACGCCTCAAGCGGACCCACAATCGTCCCCGGCCAGTGAGTCTTGGCAATTTGGAAGGAAACGGATTTTTCCGTGCATGAACAGACTACCGGAAGAGACGATCTACAGAAGAGACAGCAAGCGGTCACCCACCGGATCTAGGCGGAAGAGAAACCAATAGATTCTGCAGATCAGGTGTCTTATCGGGAGGCTATCCTGGGCCTACGCCTTGGCCGCAGTGGTCTGATGCTATTGGAGAGATACTTTGACCTATGCCGATGCAAGAACGATCTGAACATTTACATCTTGAGCAAAGCCAATGATCAGATGGTCCTACTTCGCTACGTCGACGACTGCGACTGTCCTCGCCAACGACCCCCCAGATTCGCTGTTTCCCTCAGCATAGAGATCGAGTACAACCGACCGAGACGCATTGGAATATCCGCCAACAGCGTTCCATCCGGAAGCTGCTTGCAACCTATGAACTTTCGGACTCCAATTGCGACTGGACCCCGCCCGCAAACAAGCCCCGAAGACTGTACCCAGAGTCGGATTCGACTGAAATTTCTCCAATGCTCCGACTACCGAGCTCTTGGCCGCTGCAACCTACAAGCCGTGACATCCACGCGGTACGGCCGACCTTGCGACCCAGGTCCACAATGACCAAAGGTCTACATCTGGCTACGTTTCCTCACTAGCGGGAGGTGCCATCTCCTACTGTGCTTGAAGCAACTATCGCCCCCTTACGACGGAAGCCAATTACTACACGCACCTGGCGCCTTAAAGGAGGACATCTGGATCCAATCTTTGCTGTCCGTGAACGAAATAGATTTTACACCCCGCCTCTCGAATTCCTTGGTCAGCAACACGACACGCCCTTCTCCATATCTGATTAAATTGACTCCCGGAGCTGCGGTGTCTACTGGAGCAGCTGCGTTGCCACATATCAGAGTTACTGAACGCACTTGAGGGCGTGGCTGCTGTGATTGTCCCTCTCGGCTTTAGGATTCTCTGCCCGTTCCGAGGGGAAGCCTCTGGTCGAGTGTGCTGTTGAAATAATGATTATTCCACATTTCTTTCATTGGAGGATGCACTCTTTCTCCTGTGTCCGTGGTTTTTCCCATGGGATTTTTACACGGTTACGAGTTTTAACGAGGCATCCGGGAATACTGGATTTTCACTGCTTCTACTTTGCTGCTATTTGTTGCTATTCACACTGTTCTAAGCTATACTCGCTGTTCCCTACTTTCCTTCTCTCCCTCTCTCCCTTTCTCCTTCTCTCCTTCTCTCCTTCTCTCCTTCTCTCCTTTGCATCTTCCGTACGAGGGGAAGTGTCAAAACGTTGGACGTCCGGAGATAACGCCGGAGGTGGCGCGGGAGTTGACACCGGAGAAGCTATCCGGAGCCCAGTCACTAGACGAATCAGCTCAGCAACCCTCTGTATATAGAGAACGTTGCGTACCTGAAGTTGTATTAGTATCGAATTCATCATCTTTATCGCTATCTATCGATATTATTCTGACACGTCCTTTGTCTTGACGGCCTTCCTGTATATAGAGAGATCTTGCGCCCGCATAATGCTGTATGTCAGAATAATGGGCGTCCGGAGATGACAGCAGCCTTAGTCTCCGAGCACCGGCTCGGGAGACAGTCTTCCGTCCTTTCCCCTTGGCGAGTCCCTCAGGCGCGTTGTATATAGAGAGAATGTTTTTCCTTCGACGTTGTATCAATCAATCAGTTCACTATCTTCGTCTCTATCGATCCCTATATTCCAACAAGTGGGAGCTCGAGGAGTGCCGGGGACGGGAAAAAGAAAGGAGGGAGGAGACGGAGGTGCTTGGCCGTGGACGAGTGGGGCGCCGGGATGGAGCTTCCGTAGTTACTCCCCACTCCCCGATTATGGCATCGGCAGGCTAGGAATAGGGGAAGTATGAAGCCTCTCTCTTCGTTTCTCCACTTTTCATTACTTTGTAACAATCTTTTACACTGTCTCTGTTTCTTGAGATAGGCCACGGCGGAGCGCAAAACGGGGGGCTTGCAACGTGCGGCAACCGTGCGGACAGCGGGGCTGAAAAACGGACAAAATGTACTTCGCCATAGTATCGTAGGCTAAATGCCACTATTATTGAACAAAAATAATCTCAAAATGCCACTTGACTCACGGCTGCCTGCTACAGCATCGGTAACTATTTCGATACGAAGCCTTGTGATAGAACCTGCTGACTCCTGCTGCCATCACCATAGCCAGCCCATCCAAATCGGCAACATCACCTGACTACCATCTCGCCCACTACGGTAACCGCTACCACAAACATCCTTGGTTGAGGGCATGGTTGCTGACTCCAATTGCCATCACCGCAGCCGAGCCCATACCGACAGCAACACCACCCAGTCGCTCGTCTCCAACGTCTCGCAGATACCAGCCTCGGCAATGGCTTCGGCTCGGCTACCTTCACTCCAATTACGCTCACCGCTGACGGAAACATCCCGGGTATCTGCGAGAGTGTGAAGTCGAGCGACTGGTTGGTGTTGCCGTCGGTATGGGGTCGGCTGTGGTGATGGGGGTAGCATGGAGAAAACCAGCCCTTGACAGAAGTTGGTGATGGCTTGGGCATGACTATCTTCTCTCCAACTACGGTCACCGCTGCCGCAAACACCCTTGGTGGATGGCTTCGTTTCTGCCTGCTACTCCCATCACGACAGCCAACCCCATCACAATCGGCAACCCCTCCTGGCTACACGCTCCAACTGCGGTAACCGCTACCACAAACATCCTCGGTCGAGGGCATGGTTGCTGACTACGACTACGATCACCACAGCCAACCCCTTCCCAATCGGCGATAACTACATGGCTGCCCTCGCTCCGGCTGTGTTACCCGCTACTGAAAACACCCCCGTCGATCTAGGGCGCGGTCACTCGCCCCTACCACAAGTACCTCCTCCTTCCCCACGCCACGATTGGCCGCTACGGCATTAGCACCGGTTTGGCTTCCCATACCCCTGCTTCCACCCTCTAACTCATACATTTCAGATGCTGTCGGGCGTGTTTACTCGCTCCTATCGCTATTATCACCTCCTCTTCACCTCACTATCATACGCCAGGGCATCGGTATTGGGTTTTTACTTTGACTGTTACTGAAGCCCGTTCTACGGTACTGACAGGTGAGATCACTTGCCTTTGCACAATGATTGGTTATTATGTTTGTGTTTTAATTGTGGCACTTATGCAATTGTTGTTGATGATGATTCATTAATCGTGTGCGACCCTATTGGATCATGACGGTATTATGTACAGTCCTTTGCCCGTTCGCCATCCGCACCGCCCTCGAGCAGTCCGCCAGCGGCTGGCGGCGACCTCCCCTGCTCCCGCCCGGCCTGTCCCCAAAGATAAAGAGAAAAGGAAAGAAGGAGAGAGAGAAAGACAGTAAGAGAAAGACTCAAGGAAAAGAAAGGGAGAAAAAGAAAAAGAAAAGGAGAAAGAAAGAAAAAGAGCAAGAGAGAGAGAGAGAGAGCGAGACAGAGCGAAAGGAAAGGGAGAAAATAGCGAAACTAAGGAGACCGTGAATCTCCCTCCTCCCTCTCCCCCCCGGTTCTGGTGGCAGCTCCCGCGGCCCCATCCTCGCCCCCACCTTCGTCGTTCTTAAGAAGTCCAGGACCGCTCCAGTGCACCGCTCGTCCGCAAACATTTCCCCGATCGTGAACCAGTTCTTTCCTCTTCCTGTCTTTTTCCGTATCTCCGCCCACATTATCTTCTGTTGCGGCCTCCACCTGTCACAGTTCTTGATAGGTGTTCCCTTGTCTACGTCCTGTACTTGCACCACCCGCACTCCGCCGTGTTAGCGTTCTTCGTCCACTTTAGATACTGCCTCGTGCGGCAGTGCCCGGTCTTGAGCTGATGGTACCTTCCTGCCAGCCTCTTCGGTCCTCGTGCCACCATGTTGTTCTGGTGGATCGTTTTCGGCATCTGGTACTTCCTCCCTCTGACCCTCTTCTTCGACCACGTCCACGCCTCTTCCCACTTCCTTTCCGGAATCTCCCGCTTCAAGTTGGCTATAGATCTGGGGGGTGGCATCGGCCGCCTCCCGTATCTGTCCTTGTAGCCCATCCATTCGACCCCTCGTGCGTCTGGCTCCTCAGCTGCCTGCTTTGCCCACTTGTCTGCTTCCTCGTTCCCCGCGACTCCGCTGTGGGCGGGGCACCAGCGAAATTCGATTCGGACGTCTCGGACCCTTTCTCTCATGTTCACTATCCATATTCTCGCCTCCCAAGCGTACTTTTGGGCGGGGCCCGGTTCCTCTGATGCGATCCTGGCCATCGCCGCCTGCGCGTCGATGAAGACGGTGACCGCTTTTGGCCCTGTTCGTCACTTTGCCGCCACTTCCAATGCTCTCGCAAGTGCTGCCCATTCCGCGTCAGAGGCCTCCTGGTTGTACCCCATGTGCGCCTTCACTCCTACCCACCGGTTGCCTGCCTTCGATGCCACCCCGTATCCGGTCGCTCCGCTTCTGAGTCTCGATCCATCGGTAAAAGGGTTAGGCCCTCCCTATCTTTCTCTACCTCTTCTATTGCCTTTCCCCGATCTTCGACTATTCTGACTGCTTCCATCTTCTCTGGCCTACTCGTTATCTTGGTTTCTGCCATCATTCCTGAGTATCCGATTGATGTTTCCAGCCTTCTTCCAACAGCCGATTGGGCTCCCACGATCCCCCTGGCTTCGCTGCCTGCTGGGAGGCTAAGGAGCCGGGCCGTGAATCGTCTCTGCCTGTTGTCTAGCTGGGCTGCTGCTGGCCTCAGTCCGGATTCCATCGCTAGCGCCCCCAAGTTCGTTGTCCGAAAGCATCCCGTGACTGTCCGCGCCTCTTGGTTGACCAGCTTTTGCAGTTCTCCCGCGCCGCTACTCATCCCCATCTTCCTTTCTCCCTTCCAGCACAGTTCCGTGCCATATATCGCTACCGACTGCACATATGCTGTCATAACTTTGCGGCAGTTGCCTGAGGTCAGTCCCATCTGCCCAGCTAGCCTCTTCAGCCTAGCTAGCGCCTTCCTTCCCTTCTTCATCATCACCCTCTGGTGATCCCTGAATGTGAGGTGGGAGTCCAACCATATCCCCAGCCACCGTGTTGCCTCGGCGTTGACTGGGTGTCAGAACAATCGGCGTCCGGAGATAACAAGCCGGAGGTGGCGTCCGGACATGACTGAGTCCCCGAGCACCGGCTCGGGGGGCAGTCTTCCATCCTTTGTCCTGACGGCCTTCCTGTATATAGAGAGAACTTGTGCCCGCATAATACTCTAATACAATCTTCACATTTATCGATCCATATATATTCTAACAGGTTATGAGCCCGGATTGAATGATCTGCCAATCCGATACCCATCGATAATCGCACCCGCTGTACCTGCCGCTCTGTGCCTCGCTTCTGCGTCTCATCACTGCACTCTCGTTTTTTAAGCCTTAACTTTGTGGAGCCGCGTCGCGTCCGACGACATCGCCAACCAGACAACGCGTCACGTTTGCAGTCGCCGGCCTTTACAATGCCAGCAACCATCGCTCACTGAAGAACGACACACCCGATAGTATCCTCGGCATAGAGGCGCCTTCCGGCCAACGCGACTGCCCGGGCTTGAGCCTTGCACATTGAACGGTGCAACCATTCATCGGTCAGCATCACTCGGTTGACATCCGAGCGAAGCGTTGGCCTGCTAGATGAAGGACCTTCGGATACGGTGACCCCATGAGCAATTGCACGAGCAATTCCACCAGCGATCTCACAAGCGATCTCACAAGCGATCCTACGAGTGATCCTACGAGCGATAATACCAACAATCCTACGAGCGACCCTACCAGCGATTCTACGAGCGATTCTACGAGCGAGCCTACGATACCGAGCGGTCCTACGAGTGATCCTACCAGCCATCCGACAAAAAAGCGGTCGACCAACAGAGAACCACTCGGAGATTTCCGCTACTGTAGAATGTTTGACGGCTACAGCAGATTCGGCCACTTCAAACGATTTGGCGACTTCGGCATAATCACTACTCCAGTGGTTTTCGGTTTTCTTCCTGAATCGGCTTTGCTCCTAAGGGGTCTCTCCACTGAGATACCGATTGAACAAAGACCATATGTGGAATCCATTCCAAAAGCTGAGAATTCATTCCAGACATGAAGACATCCGCTAAAATACCTAGTTTCAGAACAGTCTCGCTGCTCAGACATAGACTACATCCACGCCGGAACTGGGTGGAAGTGCTGCTAGATTAAGCAGATCCGTCGGGCAAGCGGATATCCTTCGAAGCTCCTATCACTGTCCTGACTGGCGTACCAAGAATGGCAAGAATTATGGCGAGACCAAAATCTACCGCGAGTTTGATATCGACAGCGAGGCTGCCATTTATGTGGAGCCAATATCCACAAAAAGCCGATGTCGATACGAGTACGGACTCAGACTCGACGCCTCGGCGGTCGGACTCAGTCTCGGCACCTCAGGTGGACTCGGACTCGACGCCTCGGCGGTCGGACTCAGACTCGGCGCCTCAGGTTGACTCGGACGCGACGCCTCGGCGGTCGGACTCAGACTCGGCACCTCAGGTGGACTCGGACTCGACGCCTCGGCGGTCGGACTCAGACTCTGCACATCAGGTGGACTCGGACGCGACGCCTCGGCGGTCGGACTCAGACTCGGCACCTCAGGTGGACTCGGACTCGACGCCTCGGCGGTCGGACTCAGACTCGGCGCCTCAGGTTGACTCGGACTCGACGCCTCGGCGGTCGGACTCAGACTCGGCACCTCAGGTGGACTCGGACACGACGCCTCGGCGGTCGGACTCAGACTCTGCACATCAGGTGGACTCGGACTCGACGCCTCGGCGGTCGGACTCAGACTCGGCGCCTCAGGTTGACTCGGACTGGACGCCTCAGCGGTTGGATGCGGACTCGACGCCTCGGCGGTCGGACTCAGACTCGGCACCTCAGGTGGACTCGGACTCGACGCCTCGGCGGTCGCACTCAGACTCTGCACATCAGGTGGACTCGGACGCGACGCCTCGGCGGTCGGACTCAGACTCGGCGCCTCAAGTGGACACGGACTCGACGCCTCGGTGGTTGGACGTGCACTCGACGCCTCGGCGGTCGGACTCAGACTCGGCACCTCAGGTGGGCTCGGACTCGACGCCTCAGCGGTTAGATGTGCACTCGACGCCTCGGCGGTCGGACTCGGACCCGGCGCCTCGAGTGGATGTCTTGGCAATTTGGAAGGAAACAACGGCCGGTATAACCTTCGGAAAAGATCTAGAGTGGTCGCCCACCGGATCCGGGTGGAAGAGGAAGTAACCAATGGATTCTGCAGATCCGGTGTCCTGCCGGGAAGCCATTGTGCACCCGAGGTTTGGCCAGAAATGGTCTGATGGGGTTGATGAGGAACTCAGATCTTTGACTGAAAACTCAACCTGGGACTACGTCGGGCTGGAAGACGTTCCAGCTGGCGTCACGCTCATTAGCTCCAAGTGGGTCTTCAAGACCAAGGAGTTGCCAGAAGGCGGCATTGGCGAAGTTGCAAAGCCTACGTATGATACTAGCCCTCGCCGCTGTCTACGACTGGGAAATCGATCAAATGGATGTTGTCACCGCCTTCCTGAACCCCAAAGTTGATGGTGACGTCTATATGGCTCTGCCGCAGGGTATTGAGGCGGACAAACCTCTAGTCTGCAAGCTGAGAAAGTCGCTTTACGGACTTAAGCAGGCGCCCCCGTCTCTGCTATGAGCATATTGACCACTTTCTCAGATCACTCGGTCTCCAACGATGCGAGTATGATCCGAATGTCTATCTCTCGGCAAGCACCACCTTAACCGATCGAACCGATTCCCCACTGGCTATCTGGAATTCCAAGCAATCGGCTCAAAACGACGCACTAATAATTCTGCTGCTGTACGTTGATGACATGCTACTCTTCTCTCCATCGGCCAACCGAGTCACCACAACCAACAACCTCCTCCGCGCCAAGTACAAGATGACCGACCTCGGCCCAGTTCGCTGCTTTCTCGTTCTACAGATTGAGCGCGACCGATTACGACGGATACCGCATATCCACCAACAGCGCGCTGTCCGGAAGCTGCTTGCGACTTATGGTTTTTCCGACTGCAACGGCCACTGGACACCACACCCTACCGGAAGCAAGCTCCGAAGACTAGATCTAGAGTCAAACTCGACAAACGGCACGGCAAGGACTCTCGATTCAGATGACCTCGCATTCACCGTCTCCATGCTCAGCAATTCTCCTCCACCCCGACTACTGAGCACTTGTCAGCAGCCACCTACACGCTACATTATCTGCGAAACACGGCTAACTTCGCTATCCAGTACAATGCATTAGACTCCGAATCCACCATACCCGCCGGCTACACCGACTCAGACTTCGCAGGAGATCCCGATGACCGAAAATCAATTGCCGGGGGCGCTATTACCTGGCGTGCTCGTAAGCAGCCGCTCGTCGCTTTCTCAACTGTGGAAGCCGAATACATAGGTGCTTCCGACGCCGTAAAAGATGCCATCTGGGTCCGCTCCTTATACGCTCGCATATCATATGGCAAGATCCTGTGCAAGCATGCCGAGCAATGCCCCCACTGCTTATGACTGCTTATGCTCAGACAACGACTCTAATGCTACCGAGACCCAGCAAATCTTTGTCGATAACCAAGGTGCAATCCAACTTGCAAAGAACCCGAAGTTCCATGAGCGCACCACGCACATTCGTGTCCGCTTCCACTTCGTCCGCGATGCCTGCGAATGGAACGCCATCAAAACCACATACCTTCCGACATCCGACATGCTCGCCGACATCATGACGAAGAACTTCCCTCGAGACACTCATTGGAAGCACGCTCACGGGCTTGGGCTTGTAAGCCGGGACTCAGGGAAAGTGGTTGACAGACCACGCGTTAAGTGGTTGTAATAGTTTTCCCTTTTTTCTTTCCCTCTCATCTTCCTGCTCTTTCTTTGGAGGATGCACTCTTTCTCCTGTGTCCATGGTTTCTCCCTCGAAGGGTTTTTTTTACACGATTACGAGTTTTAACGAGGCATCCCAGGATTCTGTTTTTCTCATTCTCTCTTGTGTTCCTTTTCATCTTCCGTACGTGGGTAAGTGTCAGAATAAGGTAGCGTCCGGGGATGAGGAGGCGCCCGCACATGAGAGACCAGCGGTGGCGTCCGGAGATTAGGAGGCGTCCGGACATGACTGAGTCCCCGAGCACCGGCTCGGGGGCAGTCTTCCGTCCTTTGTCCTGACGGCCTTCCTGTATATAGAGAGATCTTGTGCCCGCATAATACTGAAATACAATCTTCACGGTTATCGATCCATATATTCCAACAGGTAATACTCGAGTCTAGTGGCATGGGTGGATGGAAATACTCGAGTCTTTTGCCACGGACGGATCGTGTCTCGTGCCACGGGCGGTTGTCACTTGGCAGAAAAATCCAGCTTTTACGTAACGTAGTGTGAGCGCAGATCACCGTGTTTCGCTCGCCCTTGCTGAACACGTTGAGTCATGCGTGGCGCGGGACGGATGGAAATGCCGACTCAATCATTTTTCCACGGACGTATAGAAATTTCGAGTCTCTTGGTACGCACGGATGGAAGTGCCGACTCGAGTGGCATGGCTTGGGCGGAAGCGTGGACTGTTTTCGCGATCTCTCCTCATTGCCGACGCATCCGGGGAAGATTAGGGACCATAACGCCTCTCCATTCCCGCGGAGATGTGCACGGTGAGGAAGCACATCGTGACCCGTCACGGCCAGGATGGCGAGTATGAATAATGCAGGAAAAGAGGAAGGCACTACGGGACACGGAACTACTTCTAGGAGCCGAGGGGGATTTGGGTGATGGGGGGGAGCCACCGCTGTTCGTACCCACGCCCCCCTTCATGGCAACCGCAGGCGAGGAGTAGGACCCCGGGGACCGCTTTCCTTTGCGCTTCCCTTTGTCTTTCGTTTGTTATTTCCTTGGTTCGGTTGGTACATTGCAGTCGGTTCGGGCGGACCATTGAAGGATTGGGATCCGTGGGTTTAAGGAGGATTGACCACCCCAGTCGGTATATAGATAGAGGGGTGGGACGGCGTTGGTATTGGGTCCTTGTCAATTGTCGTATCCTATCGTCTTCAATTATCCTATCTCATCTTTGTCCATCATCTTATCTTCTGTTTTCCTCCTTGCTCTCTTCGTCGTTCGTGTCATCGGGCCTGGCATAGGTCCTTCAGTAGGCTACCTGTTAGGGGTGGTCTGGAGATCTTGACTGCCAAGAGCATGTGAACGCCCCTTGCATGCCAAACTCTCACAACACCTAGGCGTACAGATGTCACATGTCAGGTCGCAGTCACATACATGGCGTGCCGAGAAAAGATGCCCAAGTGGGCGGCAACGGACTTTTTCAACGATTCTTCTCCACAACCCACATCCCTCCTTCCCCCCCCATCAGCAATTGGTCCGAAACACCACATCATGACCACCAACCACCCCAACCGTGGCCTCGCCACGAACCAGCAAGGCCGCCTTCCCACCGACGACCTCCCACCCGGCGCCGATATGGAAGGCGTTGAAGACAACGAGCGTGAGAAAAAATCAGGCATGTCGCGCCCTCCCT
>Ga0307516_10002731_pt1 | contig 23258 bp, 11 predicted proteins | sample 19_EM_MG_FD_203310 | JGI IMG/M metagenome (GOLD analysis project Ga0307516, IMG submission 203310) | Populus trichocarpa ectomycorrhiza microbial communities from riparian zone in the Pacific Northwest, United States - 19_EM | ecosystem: Host-associated > Plants > Roots > Unclassified | place...
ACCCGGGCTTCCATGAGGACCGAGCCTACGAGTGAACAGGTGAAATCGTTGCTGAACAGCGTTTCCCGCGCAACACATGCACTTGGCGGAAAGGCTGAAAGCGGCGCGAGCTGAAGCCGACCGCCGAAGCCCTTGGCCAGCGCGCCCGACCTCAGCGCCAGACCGCCGATGCCGAAATCTCCATAGCGCCTGACGCGCGGCCTCACTCAACCTCCCGCGGTTTCCTAGGAAGTTTGCGAACGCCGGCCCCCGATATGCGCCGCACCACCTTCATGGGGCTGCCATCCGCAAACCTTCACAGCAGGGTCCTTGCCCTCCCGAAGGAGGCGCTTTGCGCTGGGGCGACTTCTTGCGCTTCGGTAACCCCGACCGAGGAGTATGAGGGACGTCCTTCTGGTTCGAGGAAGAGCGGCAAGGCACGCCCGGAAGTGGCCGTTGCGAAGGTCGCGGGAGGATGGGGAGCCGTCGCATTCGCTGGCGAACCGAAATGTCCGCAATGCGATCCCCTTAGCGGACCTCTGACCGCTCCTGAGTTGATCCGCATCAATGCTACCGCCGGAGACCTATGGGATAGATAAGAACACGCTGTGCCCGCCCCTACGCGCGCGCCTCTCGAAGAAGGAGGGATGCACGTGGAGGCAATTGCCGTGGCCCCGCAGCCTTGTGGGACGAGCGGTCGTTAGCCCAATTCGGAAGGTCGCGATGAAACATCCAGGGAAGACGCGGCCCTTCCTTGGGCCGGATGGGAGGGTTGTTCCGAATAGCATCGCCGAGATCAGATATCTCCGACTGGGCGGATTCAGTCAGTGGGTGATGATCCGTGGTGAAAGCCTAGCCAATCCACCGTTGATCCTTCTGCACGGCGGACCGGGCTTTTCAGAAATGCGCCTGTTCCGTCGCTACAACGGACCGCTCGAAAGGAGCTTCACCGTGGTCTACTGGGACCAGCGCGGCACTGGTAAATCGTTCAACCCCAATATCCCTGGGTCCTCAATGACGGTCGAGCAGTTCATCGCCGACCTGGACGAGTTGGTCGACACCGTGTGCGCCCGCGTCGGGAAGCCGAAGGTCGCGATCTTCGGACACTCCTGGGGCTCTGTGCTCGGCCCACTCTATGCGGCGCGTTTCCCGGAGAAGGTCGCGGTCTATGTCGGCAGCGGGCAGATTGGCGACTGGGCGGCAAGCGAGTTGGCGTCCTATGAGTGGGCGCTTGCCGAAGCGCAACGGCTCGACAACCGCAAGGCCCTGAAGGAACTGTGCGCTATCGGCCCGCCACCTTACGCCTCGAGCAGTTTGTGGACGGAGCGCTCATGGCTACAGCGCTTCGCTGGCCAGTTTCAGGCAAGAGCCTTGTGGAATATGGGCCGAGTTGTTCTCGGTGGTCCGGAGTCGTCGGTCTTCGACCTGCCTAATATCTGGCGCGGATTCCGCTTTTCTCTTGATGCCATGTGGGCTGAAGTATCGGTGCTGAATCTTGCGACGCTCGTGCCCGCGTTGCAAATGCCCGTCTTCTTCTTTATTGGGCGCCACGATCACTGGGTCCCTCCAGAAACCAGCGTCGCCTATTTCGACATGCTGACCGCGCCATCGAAGAGACTCGTGTGGTTCGAGGAGTCCGGACACGAGCCGTTCGTCGACGAACCGGCAAAGTTCAACCGAGCGATGGTGGAGTTGGTACGGCCAGCGGTGGCGGTGAGCTAGCCATCCGCTACCGCGCCGAACGTCTTTCGGAGTTTCACATCGAGAGCAGCCCGGCGCTCCACATTGCGAACTTCCAAGCCGTCGAATAGAATAGTATAGTACGCCGTGTCGCGACGCACCCGCCAAACAAACGACGAAGCTCATCAGTCGGTCATCTATCTCGCCGCCGGACAACTTGGCATGGTCGGCCCGAGCTGTCCTCGTCTACAGCCTGATGATGAGCTTTCCTCGATTCTCGCCGGCATACAGCATTGCGATTGATGCGGGTGCGCGGCCGTTTCTCGGTCACCCTTTCACGCCGCCACCGTCTTGATGGGCGTCGGGTTCGGGGGCCGCACACGCCTCACATAGCACGTTACCGTCTTGGCCCCCCTGCCTTGGGTGTGCTGGCAAAACTCTGCCAACGCCGCGAACAAATATCTAGCTCGCCGCCTGAGCAACCGCAGATGCCAGCGATCGCGAATTAAACGTGTAGTCTTGAGCAAAGCGGCGCTTGTCGCCTTCGGAAACCAAAACGCCACTTTTCAGGAAGTCCGCGCGAAGTTCGATAACACCGGGGAAATGTTCCTTTAGCGACGGCACATCGTCTTTTGCTGAGAACGACCCGGCTTGGACAACAAAGCCCTGTGGCGTGTCATGGCCACTGGCAGTTGCGCCGCGCCCCGCACAAGTAAGGACCGGCGTCTGGCCCTTGGCCGATTTGAGAGGGCTTTGCTCGAAAGCGTAGATACCAAGCACTGGTAACATGCCAAGGATATTGTCGAGAAATACGTCCATGGCGGCACGATCGCGTTCAGAGATGGTGGGCTCGCTTGGTTTATTTGCATTTTCCAGAGGCATGCGCTTTGCGGCCTTTGCGCGGCTCACTAGTTGCGCTTCGAGATACTGAACGTCGGCCTTATTCAATTGTCCCAGACCTGCGACAAAAAAGACGGCCCGCGTCCAAAAGTCCTTTTTCGCATAGTGATCCTCCAACCGCGGCCGCACTGGGTCACCCTCACCACCACCCCGCCAGACCGCGCGCGCGTCATGACCCGATCTTCGACGTGCACCCGCAGACTGGCGTTAGCTTCGAGGTGCTCTTATTCGGACCGCACCCTTGAGACCTTCGGCAGATGCGGCGGAGGTTGGTTTTGGTGGTCCCGCCGCGCGGGTCTTCACCAGAGGGGCCGGCAACCGGGCCATTTGCGACGAGCTACTCAGCATACCGCCACGCCATGAACACCGCGGCACCGATCTCGTGATCGCACATGGTGCCGCCCGCGCGACCAACAGCGTTAATGCGGACATGCCGATTTATCGAGACGAGAGAATGGTCGCTAAGTGCTTGATTATTATGGTGCCCAGCGGCCATTTTTAGAGTGGCAGTTTTCCAGTGTACCCATCAATGTACCGAGCGTTTAACAGGCATGCGCATCCTCCTCTGCCCCCCACAGCGGCTCGGCAGGGCCTTTCGCACCAGGGCACATGACCGCTCGTGCGCTCCGTATTCCTTAAAGCAGGGATGACACATGAAGAGCCGCGAATCGATCTCGCTGGCGGCAACTGCCATGAGGCGCATGCTGGTGCCGCGATCAAACTGCTAACCGGAAAATTCTCGTGAGCCACTGATGTTGCTCGTGGCCGAGAGGGCTCGAGCGGGTAACCGAGCCCGTTCTCTTACGTGCGGGCGAGTGGCCGGACGCTCCGACCGAAATCATTCTCGACGGCAAGCGCGGATTGTACACGCAATATGGGGCTACCGCGATATTGAGTTGATGCCGCAAATACAGATTCTCGATTTCAAGCCGCCGCCGCGACTTGAAGCGGTTGGAAATGAGAACAACGAGTAAGTGAAGTAGAACGAGCATCACGACGAAGCATGCGCTGACTTCCCATTCAAATTGCCAACCCGAGAGGATGGAATTTTCGGGAACGACAGTCCGCTAATGCTTCCTATCATCTGCAACTCCCTGTGTGCTGTCGGTTGAATTTCTTACTCAAAGCCGCTTCTCGAGCCAAACCGTGAACCGCTCCGTCATTTCCACGCTGGCCGTTGCAACGCCATTGATGAGCGTCCCCAGGCCGACGGGTGCGGGTGGTTGTCCCGTTGAGGCCGGCGGCTTTGCTCCTGCACAAGTGCCGATGCTGGCGGCGTTGCCCTGCAGCACCTCCTTCATTTGTTTGAGCAGTAACAATAAAGCGACGTCCTTGACGGAGGCATAAATGTTTCGCTGGAAGGCGAGCCGGTCCTGCATCTTCCTGCCTTTGACCTTTGCGCCATAGAAGTTCGCGAAAATCTCGAAACGCGTGGCCCGTGGCTGTCCGGCGAGCGCGTTTTTCAGGCGGTAGTACTGCATCAGGACTTCGGACACCGGGAGATTCAATTGCAGCGGAGGGGACGCGCCTGGTGCCATCGCAGCCCACACGGCGTAGGCGTCGATGTCGCCTTCGAGATCGGCGTCTTCAGCCAGGTCTTTGAAAAAGTCGTCGTATGAGGCCGTGAATTTCAGGAAATCGACGCAGATCGTGTAATTGGTCGCCGCCGAGGCGACGTCGCCGGCCCACGTCGCCAGCGCGTGATTGAAGACGTTGGGCTGCACGTAGACCGGTCCGGCCGCATGGAGCGAGGGGATTTTCGGGTCCATCATGGCGTCGAGGCCGGTCAGCACGTGGCTGATGTCGATGCCAATGCTGGAAGCGCTGCTGTCGAACTTGATGTCCTTGCTGTCCTGCAGGGCCGTTAAGAGCTTGGCGCCGAGTTTGGGCGTCGGATCGTTACCGGGCGCCCACGGCTGGGTGGGAATGATGTCGTCCCAAGCCTTGCTGCGATTGCGCGCCGTGCTCCACGCGACGTTCCCGAAATAGATTTGCCGGAGCAGGGACAGCGTCTTCGGCGCGTCGGCGGCTTTGGTCAGGCCCAGGCGTTTTTCCACGCAGCTGACCAGAAATATGAACTGATCGATGTTGGTCGCCTTGGGCAAGACGTCGCAGGAATCGGTGGGGGAGCGCAGCAGCGCTATCAGGGCCCCGCGGTTCCGGGCGCGATTTTCCGCAGTGTCGTTTGGAAATGGATACGTCAGGGGGCCCCACCAGCCTTTAAACGGGACTTTGGCTTGAGCGTCGGCGGGCATCGCTTTTGTCACGGCAGCCGCCCGACGATCACGCAAACCCTGGTTGTTCTGTTCGGGACCGATGCAGTCGGAATACCCGAGTACGGCAACACGGGTGGTCGGGTCGCCAAGGATCATGGACATCATGCGTCGCCAGTCATCGCTGTCGGTCATGGTGGGCCGTACGGTGTCTTGATCGATCCCGAAATCGTAAACGGACAAGCTTTCCTTCGCCGCATCGAAGCTTGTATCGACGGCCAACACGCCGCCCGGAGATTGGGACTTGGTCACCTCGCCACTGTCCCGCGTGCCTGGGCAAAGCGGTGCCGGCGCTCGTTGGATCGTTGGCTGGGCAATCACTCTCTGCGCCGGACGGAAAAAGGTCCGCGCGGCGGTCCCGGTCGGGAAAAAAAAGTCGCCATTCCCCTTTTCAGTGAAAAAAGGAGCAACGGCATGTGAAGCCGTAGAATGATCTTGGCTGTATTTTGTTCTCATAGGCGTGTGTTTTTGGTTTTCGGTAGCCTCGCACTATCCCGCCAGGTGCACGTCCGGTGATCCTCGGTCTTTCCTCTATTCCAACCTGTTCTCCTTTGCATACTCTCGACGAATCCCGTTCACTAGATCGTGCTGCCGTAAAACGGTCTCGCCGCGCGAGATCGCCTGCAGCGATGCGTAACGGATCACATTCATGATCATACCGCCGCTCATTTCGTAGCGCGCGGCGATCTGCGCAAGGTCGATCGACGGCTCCAGTGAAGCTGAAGCCGAAAGCCCTTTCTTCCAGATCAACAGACGTTCACTCTGGCGGGGCATCGGGAAGTGGACGAGGTGCTCGAAGCGGCGCGCAAACGCTTCGTCGACATGATTCGCGAGGTTGGAGGCGAGAATAACGAGGCCATTGTAGGTCTCGATGCGCTGCAACAGGAATGAGACTTCCTGGTTGGCATAGCGATCGTGCGCATCGCGCACTTGTGTGCGCTTCCCGAACAGGGCGTCGGCTTCGTCGAAGAACAGAATCCAGTCCTTGTGCTCGGCGCGATCGAACAGACCGGCCAGATTCTTTTCCGTCTCACCGATGTATTTGGAAACGATCATCGAGAGATCGACCTTGTACACCTGCCGTCCGGTCACCTTGCCGAGCACGGTCGCCGTCAGCGTCTTGCCTGTCCCAGGCGGCCCGAAGAACAGCGCACGGCAGCCGGGTCGGAGCTTGTGGCGCATGTTCCACTGGTTCATGAGCACCTCGCCGTGGCGCATCCAATTCTCGAGGTCGCGGATCTCCGCCAGCGTGCGCGACGGCAGCACGACGTCCTGCCACTCCAGCGCAGTCTCGAGACGCTGCGCCGGGAACCGGATGCTCAGGCGCGGGGCGCGTACCTTGCCGCCGATAAAGCGTTCCGCGTAATCAGTGTCCAGCGTCAAACGGCCGCTCATCGGCGGGTCGCCGTCCGCGGGTTCCTCGAGATAGACGATGCCCTTCTGCACCAGCGGATGGTCGCCGCAGAGCAGCGTCTGCCATCGCGCCCGCGCGTCCAGGTCGTCACCCGCCAGGAGAAACAGCGCGGTGTCGCCAGTCGGAATGAAACCCCGATGCTGCCGCCCGCGTATGCCGCCGAACTGCGGGAAATCGCCGGCGCCGGGCAGGACCCTCTGCATGATGCGATCGAAGAAATCCGGCCTGAGCCAGGGCGCGAACGCCAGCATCACCAGCAACTGCGATTCGGCGTCGAGATCGTGTTCTCGCACGAAGAGCCCGTATGGCGTGAGATCGTCGAGCGGTGGCGGTTCCGGCAGGGGGGAACTCTGTCCCTCAGGCGCCGTCGCGCGGACATGCGCGAGAAGCTGTGCTTCCAGTGTTCGTTCGAAATGATCGAAGGCATGCTCAAGACGCCGGCGGGATGGCGCGGTGCGACTGAGCTCAGGTGCAGCGTTCATGTTTCAGTCCGGCGATAAACACCAGTCCATGTAAATCTTGACCAGGGGCCCGTTCGAAGTCGGCAGCTTGATGCCGTCCTCCATTTGCAGGGCGAGCGTCCACCAACAGGAGCCGGCACCGATCTGGTTCACCACATAGAGCTCCTTCACCGCCACGTACTCGATCCGGTACTCGTGCTTTTTGTCGACATAGATGTCCAACGTGACGTACGGGGGCGGTGACTTGATCTTGAAGGCCTTGGGATTGTCCGCCGAGGTCACAAGACTCCAGACGTTCGGGATGAAGATGCCGATTCCCTTGGGGACCTTCTCGCTCTTATCGTCTGGAACAAGGCTATTGGCGTTCAGTACCTTGACGGATGCCGGCAATGCGGGCGGCGCGACGCCGCCTTTGTCTGTCGCGGCCTTGTCCGCCGCCGCCTTGTCCTTGGCGGCTTTCTCTTTTTCCTTGCGCTCCGCCTCGGCCGCCTTCTTCTCTTCGATCGCCTTGGTCGACTCGCTGTAGAAAATGTCAGGCTTCTTCTTGTTCGTGTCGTAGAAGGCGACGAGCGTGTCGTCTCCCAGGATGCCGTCAGCCTTGACGCGCAATGCCTCCTGCATGTCGTAGACGGCGTTCGCGAACTCGTCAGAGTCTACTTTAATTCCCGGTTTCTTGACGAACGTCACCGGATCCCAGCCGCGCATCTTCTGATAGATCGCGTTCTGCTTTCGTGTGTTGGGATAATCGATCTTCCGCTCCTTCGCCGTGGGCGTTGGCGCCTCGGTTTTCTCGGCCTGACGTTTCGCTTCGTCGATGTTGAGCTTGCCCGACTTCGGATCGAGTGACTGCTGGAGCAGTTCCTGCATTGCCTTCCGGTTCTTCAAGTCCTCCATCGACAGCTTGCTGTCCTGAATTTTCTTGACCAGAGCGAGCAACTCTTCCTTCGTCGGTTTCTTGCCGCCGGGTTTCCCGAATACTTCCTGCAAGTCCTTGAGCATCTCCGGCTCAAACTGAGCTTCCCACGAATCGCGGTGGGCGCGAAGGGCGGCGCCGTCGATGCCGCCCCTCGCCTCGAACTGCATTGACGGAATCGCGTCATCCGCGATGTGGCAGTGATACTTCTTCAGGCCTTCACCCAGCACTCTGTTGATCAGCGTCTGGTAGTGCGGCGCGATGTAGGTGCGGACCAACGCCCGCACGTTCGGCGTGACGATGTTGTCGTTGAACCACTGGGTGCCGATCACGAGGCCCACCATCGCGCCGATTCCCAGTTGCGCCACGAGACCCCAGAGGCATCCCAGCGCGGGCGGCGAAAGGCACGAGATGATCTGCACGCCGACGCGGATCAGGTCGATCGACGTCGTCGCGATGTCCACCCACCGCCTGACGTCCTGTACCGCTTCGACGAGCGCTTCAATCTGCTTGATGGACTCGCCCCATTCGGTTTCCAGCCTTGCCTTGCTCTCCTCGAAGAGCTTGCGGGCTTCGCAGATTTCTTTGCCGAACCTCTCGTTGAGTTCGGTCTTGAAGCTCTCGATGAGCGTGTCCATCGCCGAATGGAAGCAGTCCGCGAAGAAGTTGAAGCTCTCGGTGATGAAGGACGAGAATGCGACCTTGCAGGCAGCGACCACCACCTGTATCAGTTGACTGGCCCATCCTGTCTTAGCCAGTCCGCCCTCCTTGAGACCTCGGACCTTGTTGCGGATTCCGGTCAACTTCTCCTTTATCTTCTCGAAGACCCCGAGTGCCTTGTCCCACGCGCCGCCGAGCAGGAATCGCACCCTACCGAGGACTTTGCCCCCGACACCGCTCCAGAACATCAGGTCTTTGTAGTCCTTGACCTCCTTCTGCTCGCCCATCGGCTGGGTGCGGCTCGTGCGACCAAGCTTCTTCTCGAACCTGGCTTTTTCGCGCCAGCCCTTCAGCGACGTCTTCAGCGACGCGCGGAACGGCTTGGCGAACGCTGCGCGCTCCTTCTCCCACTCGCGCGCCCGCTCGGGCCAGTAGTTCGCCGGCCGATCTTTGGTGTTACGCTGGATGAACTTGCCCTGCACTTTTTCGGTTCGCGGATGGGGCTTCGTCATGTCCCCTTTCACCTTCCGCAAATCGGTGAGATGCTGACTGAACAACTCGGGTGGTGGACCTTTGTACCCCTCGGCAAAGTCGGTGTAGAGGTAAACACCCGGACCGACGCGCGCCACCCAAAGCCGGCGGTCCACGATCTTCGCCTCCTTCGGTGTCACCGCCTTCTGACTTTCCCAATTGTCAAAATTGAGCCACGCCGGCAACGTGACATCGAGGCGACCGAACTTGACGGAGGCGCGTGTCTTGCCTTTGTTCACCCGGTTCATCTGTTCGACGAATTTTGTGTACCCCTGTTGATAGTGGTCCAGCTGCGCCCAGCCGTCGGCGGCCTTGAGCGTGGCCCATGGCTTGATCTCGCCGAGAAGAATCTGCTCCGGGAAGTTGCCGCTCCACGAGCCTTTCTTGAAGGTCGGCGACGAGGTGACACTCTGGGGCCTGGTGCCGGTGACCTTCGGGCTGTCCATCGAGACGACATCATCTTCCGACTGTAGCTCTCGATAGGCTTTAACTCCTGTGACAGTCTGCTTAGGCGTGGATTTGTAGAGGTCGGCGATGCCGATCTGGTTCAGGCCCTCGTGGTTTCGATTGGCGCCCGCAATCGCCGCCTCGGTGACAAGGTCCTTTCCGGGATCGTTGTTGTGGAGAATGTTCTCGATGATGCCGTGCACCGAAGTGCCTGACACGCGGTGGCCGTAGTACCACTTGTGCTCAGGCAGAACCACGCGTCGGATCACGCGCGGGTCGGCTTTCTCGCGCACCGGCCCATTGCTTCCCGAGCCGCTCTGCTGCACCACGTGCGTGAGCTCGTGGGCGAGCAGGTGTTGACCGGAATTGGCCTCGGGACGGTACTGGCCTGAGCCGAAGTAGATGTCGGTGCCGCTCGTGAAGGCGAGGCTGCGAACATCCCGATTGAGTTGCTCGGACGCTGCGCCGGTATGCACACGCACTCCGGAGAAGTTGTGGCCGAAGCGTGATTCCATGAACTCGCGCGTGCTATCCGGCAGCGACGATCCGCCTCCGCGCGACGCGTCGATTCGCGACTCCAAGTTCGCGGGCGGCGAAACCTCGCCCGCTTCTCGTTTGGGACTGATCGCCTTGTCTGCGGCTGGCGCTTCTTCCTGATCTTCCGTTTCCGCGTTCTCTTCCCCTTCCTCCGTCTGCTCCTCCTTCAGATTGCAGGATTCAGCCGCGTCGCGCTGAAGCAGGCTGGCGCTGACAGGCGTTATGGGCATTCGCTGAACCTGCGTGGCGTGCGGCGCGCTGGTCAACCCGCCTGGTTCTGCCGTGCGCATCACAGCGTCCGCCATCTGATCGGCTTCCTGCTCATATCGATCGCCCGGCTTGCCGATTGTGAGCTTTGTCTGCAGCGGCGCGGGACGAATCGACTCCTCCTCTTTCTCTTCCCGGCGCTGCAGTTTGTGCTCTTCTTCGCATGCCGTGCATTTGGCCTGCACGATCGGCGCGAAGAACGTAGGCGTGCGGGCTGAACGATCCGAAAAGAACGGTCGGGTCGCAGTCGAGCCCGCGAGAGAGGCCTTCGATGTCGCTCGCGTCTGCACGCTCACCTCATCGTATGATCAGAACATCCGCTGCAACTGCGGAAACAGCTTCAGCAAGTCCGCGTTGAGCATGAATTGATAGCCGGGCCCGCCGATCTTCGGCCGGCCAGGCACTTCCTGCATCAGCCACGAGCCCGGCTGGTCCGGCTGTGTTCCCGGAACGAGAAGCGGATAGGGGCTCAGATCCTTGAAGGTCTTGCCTTCGGCTTTCAGCCCGCCGCCGAAGAAATCCAGGCCGAACTTGCCGCCGGTGAGCGAGAAGCCCTTGCCGGCCGGGTCGTAGGCCGATTCCAGTCCGAAGGTCGCGCGCGTAAGAGGCGAATGCGGGTACTTCTTCCGCAACTGCGCGAGGTAGTCGCCCGCCGTGAAATCTGCCGAGAACCCGTAAGCGGACTTACCCGGCTCCGGCAGCGTGTATTTGAAGCCTTCGATCGGCGAGTACGGGATCCAGCTCAGCGGCTTGCCGACGTTGATGCCGGACAAAGCCGCCCGTATCCGGGGATCGAGAGAAAAGGCGGCTGCCGCCGTACCGAGGTTCAGCCCCAGATAGGTCAGCATCGCTGCTTTGTCCCGGGGGCTCGCCGCGTCCCAATACGTATACTTCAAATGTTCCAGCTTCGGCTCGTACCAATCCTTGAACGGCTTGTGCTCGGCAAGCTTCTCTCCCGTGGTCTTGAGCCCCTCGGTGAGAGGATCCTTCTTCTTTTCGTCCTGCGGCTTCTCCTGTCGTTGGACCATCGGCCCCTGGAAGAACGCCACCGGCGCCGCCGCACGCTGCAGCGCCGGCCGGAAAAACGGAGAGGGCCGGCACGGCATGGCGTCGCAGATCTTTCGCTTCAACGTTCGCATGAACGCAACCTGGCCTCTGGACCCCGCTGCAACCGCTATGCCGTCCTTATCCTCGCGATCAACACTACAATGATCAGCAGGAGGATCAAGATCGCAACCCACCACCACCACGGCAAGGCTTGCCCCGGCGCCGGCGAGCCTCCCGCACCGGCGAGCACAGGTTGCCAGCCCGTGCCGTGCGGCTTGAATTCCTGCATGGTCCGGTAGGTCTGCGCGAAGCCCGTTTCCCCGGTGACGGCGACGTCGAACATGCAATCCGCCTTGTGCGCGGCATTGGTGATCGCGCTGCAGGCCTGTGCTGCGACCTCCGCGGTGGCGGGCGGAGCCGAGGTTTGCCCTTCGAACGCGCAGGACTCCGGATTGAATCGCGGCCACTCCGCGCGCGTGAAGGTGGCAGTGTTCGTGCCTGGCGCATAGTCGAACAGGCTCGTGGCATCGCTCACGCGCCACGCGTCGGCGAATTTTACGTACAGATCCTGATAGCGCTGGGACAGCGACTCCGGCTTCGGTCCGAGCGACGTGCCGTTGGGCAACGCGGGCAGCCAGCTGTACCCGGCCAAACGGCCCCAGATCCCCCGGGTCGCCGACGTCTGATAGACGTTGAGGTTCATGTACCAGATCTGTTGCGCGGGCCAGTACGCCGGCGTCGCGACCAGCTGGGTCCCGCGCGCATTGGTGAACTCGTACGCACCGCCAGCGGCTTTCGTGATGCGGCCTTCGAGTTGCACGGAAGCTTGCGTGCTGCCGCCGGCCCGAAGATCGATCCCGCTGTCGGTGAGCGTAACCAGCTTGCCATTCACGCGCAGCTGGAGGCCGCTCGGATCGGGCTGGCCGCTCAGGTTCGGCTGCAGGGAGATGCGGTTGGAGCCGATGCGCAGTGCAACGGCGCTGTAGGTCGAGACGCACACCCCCAGCCCGGTGTATTCACTCGGCCCCGGAACCGTCGTCGAGGACACTGGCCGCTGCCGGGTCTGGATCTCGAGGTCGTCTTCGCGCAAAGCCGTGAACTCGCCCGCGCTTTGGAAATCATAGTGCACGCCGTCGACAGTGGTCATGTGCGGATCGCCCCATCCGCCGCCGGCGGCCGTCACGTGAACCAGATAATTCCAGTTGCATGACTTGTCGGCATTCGGCGCCGTCGATACCGTCACACCGAAAATCCCGGTCCTTCCTACGTCCGTGTTAACGATTGGACGGTTGTTGGAAATCTGAACCGGCACTGTCGCAGGATGGCCATTGCCGCCATTGTCATCCGGGGCCACGACACTGAAGATCGGGTCCGTGGTCGTGTTCGGCACACTCGGGCCGCACTGGATCGACTGCAAGCCGCCAAAGCATCCAGCATTCGGCGAGAGGGCCCAGAAGACGTTGCCTGGAGCGCCTTTGACGCTGATCTGGGCCGGCGGATTCGCGTTCGCGAGGACGTCGCCGGGTTTGGCTGCGTAGGTGATTTGCGGTTGCTGCGGCTGGGTGGCAGGGCCACACGCCGCATTGCTCAGGTCGATATTCGGGTCCACACCGTCGGCCCGAGCGGCGCTGCAGCCGAGTATGGTCAACGCCAGCGCCGCCACGCAACGTCCGGCCGAGGACAGAAATATCTTGAATGTCATGGTGCGTTTTCCTTGCCGTCTTTATCGTTTTACCTTGGGCGTCGTCGGCGGCCGGCCTTCAACAGCGGCGAGCGCGGGCTGCCAACCGGTGCCGTGCGGCCGGAACTCCTGCATGGTCCTGTAGGTCCGCGCGAAACCGGTCTCCCCGGTGACGGTCACGTCGAAGATGCAATCCGCTTTCTGCGCCTTGTCGGTGATCGCCTTGCAGGCCTGCGCCGCGACCGCCGGCGTTGCAGGCCGGGCCGGGCGTTGCCCTTTGCCCGTGCAGGATTTCGGGTTGAACCCCGGCCAGTCCTTGCGTGTGAATGTTGCCGTATTCGTGCCCGGCCCGTAGTCGAACAGGCTCGTGGCATTGGTCACCCGCCATGCGTCGGCGAACTTTTCGTACAAATCCTGATAGCGCTGGGACAGCGACGCGGGCTTTGGTCCGAGCGAGCTGCCGTCGGGCAGCGCTGGCAGCCAGCTTTTATCAGCGAGCCGTCCCCAGATTCCCTGGCTCGCCGTGGTCTGATAGACGTTGAGATTGAGGTACCAGGTCTGTTGCGCGGTCCAGTACGCCGGTGTCGCCACCAGCTGCATCCCGAATGCATCGTCGAACTCGTACCCGCCACCGCCGGCTTTGACGATCCGACCTTCGAGTTGAGCCTTGGGATCGCTGCTGCCGCCGGCCCGCAGATCGATCCCGCGATCGGTGAGCCTGACCAGCTTGCCGTTCACGCGCAGCTGCAGGCCTTCGGGATCGGGCTGGCCATTAAGGTTGGGCTGCAGGGAGACCCGGTTTGAACCGATGCGCAGAGCAACAGCGCTGTAGGTGGAGACGCACACCCCCAGCCCGGTATAGTCGCTCGGCCCCGGGACCGTCGTCGTGGGCACAGGCCGCTGCCGGGTCTGGATCTCGAATTTGTCTTTGCGCAGAGCCGCGAATTCGCCCGCGCCCTGGAAGTCGTAGTGCACGCCGTCGACAGTGGTCATGTGCGGATCGCCCCACCCGCCGCCGCCGGACGTCACGTGAACCCGATAATTCCAGGTGCAGGACTTGTCGGCATTCGGCGCCGTCGTCACCGTCGCGTTGAAAACCCCTTCTCTCCCGATGTCCGTGGCAGCGATGGCACGGAGGTTGGACAGCTGAACCTGGCCCGAGGAGTTTGCCGGAGAATGGCCCGTACCATTGTTGTCATCCGGGGCCACGACGCCGAAGATCGGGTCCATGTTCGCGTTGTTGGGGCCACACTGGATCGACTGTTGGCTACCCGTGCATCCAGTGCTCGACGCGAGCGCCCAAAACACGTTGCCTGGCGCGCCTATGACACTGATCCGCGCCGGCGGATTCGCGTTCGCGAGGACGTCGCCCGGTTTGGCTACGAAGGTGATTTGCGGTTGTTGCGGCTGGGTGGCAGGACCACACGCCGGATTGCTCAGATCGATATCCGGGTCCAAAGCCTGAGCAGGACTCCAGCCCACCACGATCAGCGCCAGCGTCGCCGCGCAACGTCGGGCCGGGGACAGAAACACATTGAAATTCATAGTGCGTTCTCCTTCTGCTCATAAGTCCAGCGACGAGTTCATCGGCTGCCGATCCGCCTAGTCGAGCCAATGCACGAACATCCGGTCGGTCAGCCATGGCAGTTCGACGACGCCAAATCCCCAGGGCAGCTGCGCCAGCAGCGCGTCCTGCGCATGCCGCTCAATCGTGAGTAGCCAGCCCGAGTCCGCACGGTCGAGCTTGCCTTCGCGGAGAAAGAACTGTTGGCCCAACCAATCGGGGGAGCTGCTGCGCAGAGCCGTCCAGTGCTGGAGCACCGCGCGAAGAAGCGCGTCGCATGCGGCCCTGTCGTCGTCTTCCAGCGGCACCGGCTCGATCGGATCCTCGAGTGCCGCACCACACAGCACCTTGGCCAGCACCAGCTCGTGTTCGGGCAGGTCCGCGCGCCCGAAAGTGATGAAGCCGATCAGGTGCACGGCCCGATCGCGTGCCTCGATCCCGCGAAAGCTCCGACCTTCCAGCAGCCCACGTTCACGAAACAGCTGTTCCAGGAACGGGTGAACCAGAATGACGCCGGCGCCGCCAAGGTAGATCGCGTCCTCCTCGACAGCGCGCGGCCTGTTTTCCGGAGCGGCCCGTGGCGGGGACACAGGCGACGGGCGGCCGTTCAATGTCCCCGTTTTGGCGTGGGCTTCGGGCATGGCATGTTCGACCGGCGCCACATCACCGCATGACAGCAACCACTCCCGCCAGGGCTCCGGAAGATCACGCACCCCGACCGCACGGATCCAGTCGCCGGCCGCACCGTCGTCACCCGGCGAGCGCTGAAGTGCAGCCGGCCCGATCTCCGCGTCATACATCTGACGCAGGATCATCAGATCGCGAACCAGCTGCGGGCCGTCCCGCAGCGGGCGAAAGCCGCCCGTGACCACCCAGTCGAGCAGCATCGTCCAGAACTCGCGCCGCCATCGCTGTCGTGCATCGCCGCCAACACGCGTCGGCGTCAGACGCTCCAGCACGCGAGCGGCGTCGAGCACACCCGACCAATTGGCGAACACGCGCTCCAGAAATGCGTCATCGACCGAGTACACGAGCCGCGATCGCGCGCGGGAATCGGAAGAAATCGTCTTGCGCAACGCATTCCAGTCCGCGTCAGAGCCCTTCGACAAGATTTCGCTCCAGGGCCGCCGCAGCGTGGTGGCCCACCACGGCAGGCGGCCGTGAGCCACAAAGAACAGGAACTGCCGCCATGCCTCTGCGGCCCGCGGCCCGGCGCGCCCGCCCTCATCGGCTTCGGGAGCGGCCGTGAACTGCGCGAGACTTCGGGTGAGCTCCGCGATCAGTTTCCTGCGAAATTCCGCCGGCCATTCGGCGCCGCCAACCGCTCCCAGATCAAGCTCCAGGCGATCGAGCCGCAAGAGCTGGTCCGGACCGGCGGCGCGATCGAACACCTGCTCCAGCACCGGAACGGCTCGATCCCAGAACGGGCTGGCGAGAGCCTTGTGCACGGCCGGACTCTGCGCGGCAGCGCCGATGGCCAGCTCGACGACCTGACGTCGAATGCGATGCCGATTAGGGCGCGTCATTGGCGACTGCATTCAGCGCCTCCACCATTGCGGCGCGCGCGGCATTGACCGTCGTGGCTTGCGCGCCGGGGATGAGCACGGTGTCGAGCCAGGCGAAATAGCGCTGCTCGAACGTATCGAAGCTGGCGGGCGGAACCGGGCTGCCCGGGCTCGCGCGGTCCACCCAGTAGACGGTCGGCATCAGATGCGCGGGGCATGCCTGCGCGATCACCCGTTCGGCGTGGCTCCGGAACTCAAGATCGCGAAATCGATCGGGCGTTACCGGCGTCGTCTGCCGCGGCAGCGAGAAATCGCGGGCGTATCCGGACGGAAAGACGAGCGAGATCCTCTGGCTGTACGGATCAGCTTCGGATCCAGACGCCGTGGGAAGCGAGAGAAATGGATCGCCGATACGCCGCGGCCGCAACAGCAGATGTTCGATGAGAATGAAGCCTTCGGCGCTGCAGCTGCGATACAGCGCATCCACCGTCGTCGCCAGTGCCCGGGCGGCATCGCTTGCCGATCCCAACGCCGCGTCGCGAACCGAAAGCACGGTTCCGGAGGGATCCTTCAGCTGATACGTGAACGGCGCGGTGGTCGAGACGACATAGTTCCATTCGTCCATGCCGTAGCGCAGGACCTGACGGATCGAGTCTTGCGCGAGCTGCACCGCGGCCGCATCGGTGCCGGCCGTGAACCGCTGCGGGCTGTTCAGCAGCACCTGCCCGCCATTCGCTGGCAATTCGAACAGGCGCCAGCGCTTGCCAAACTGCCCGCCTCCAGGAGGGTCGTCGACGATCTGGAAGTTCGCGCTGGTCGGCGTCAACAACCGACGGCGCTTCTGGCTGCGAATGCCGGTGAGGTACGCGATGTGCCGTTCGAACGGCGATGGCGATGGCTCCAGCCGCAGTTTTGCGAAGGCAGCGGCCGTCTCCGCCACCGCCGCCGTCGCGGCGGGGTCGCCGGCGTAGGTCTGCGGGCTCTCGGCCACGACCCGGGCGGCGCCCGTCGAGCCGTCCGTCACGTTCAGCCGTCGCTGCCCTCCGCCGATGTCGACGATGAGGTAGAAGGTTGATCGGGAGGCGAGCGCGAGCGCGTTTTCCGCGTCGACGCGTGCAGCCGCCGTCGTATCGAACGTGCCAGTGGAGCGCAGCTGTTCCTGATTACCCAAGGTGAGGTGCCAGGTGAACCCGGTCCCGCTCGGCGTGATCTGCAGCAGGTCTGCGTTGCCGAGCAGCGGATTGCTGTTAGCCAGCAGCCGGAAGGTGTTGAGCTCCGGTGCGTCGTGCAGCAACGCCGCCTTGAGTCGCACGAGTCGCCTGTTCGCCGCGTCACGCCGGTCGGCGATGCTCTGTGCCTGCTGGGCGGCCGGAAGATTGACGGCGGCAAGCTCCAGCTGCGCCCACCGGTGCAGTTCCTGGCCGAGCGCGACCATGTCTTCGCCCTGACGCGCCAGCAGGTGATCGAGCATCCGGTTCCGCCGGTCGAGCACCTCCGTCGGGCTCTCCGCGGCCTCGTGGAGCGCGCGTGCGACCGCGTTGTTCGGATCGCCGACGAACGCATTCCAGTTACCGCCGGGAGCAAATCGCCGCAAGAGATTCGACACACCCGGCAGGTCGAACGGCGGCCTCGTGAAATACGTCGTGTCTTCATCCGGATCGCCGGAAAAGAACCGGTTGATGTAGACAAGCTGCGTCGTGACGTCCGCGAGGATCTGTTCGAACAGGAGCAGATACCCCTGCAGCTGCCGTACGCCTGCGAGGCGGGCGATTCCGGCGCTGTCCGGCAGCACCGCGTCACCGACACCGTAGATGGCCGGCAGTTCCTCCTGCACCGGCGTGTAGTCGGCGATCGGCAGGAGATCGCCGCGCGTCACCGGCCACAGCGGCGAGGTGTCGCTCGTACGCGATTGCAGGTCCATCTGCTGCAGCGCGTCGGCGACGAGCCTCTCGACGCGTCTGATATCGTAGCTCACCTCAGCATCGTTGCGCACCAGCACGAGCCGGGACTTGGTGACGCTCAGACGCGGCCGGAAACGCTGGATTTCAACGAGCTTCAGACAGGCTTCCGCGTCGGAGGTGACCGGCCGGTTGTTGATGAAGTTCGACAGCGCGAGGTCGGTCACCGCGACGATGTCGCGCCCGGCCGGATTCTCCTGGGTCACGACGTCGGACCCGATTGCGCTGCGCTGGCGCATGATCACCCGCAGCACGTCCGACAGAAACAGGACCGATGGATGCGGGGCGTCGAGCGTATCGGTGGTGAGGAAGCCGTTCCGCAGCAACGGACCGGTGTAGATCTCGTCCGGATCAGGCAGCGCGCTGCGGCGGGCGGAGAGCGACTCGAACCGCACGCGAGGCGAGAGCATCTTGTCCAGCTCAACGAAAATGTTGGCCAGCAGGCGCTCGACATCGATGCCGCCGGTGACCTCGATGCGCGCCCGCACCGCGATTTCCTGCACGCGGGCCACGCCGATCCGTACCGCCTGCTCGCCGAGATTGCGCCAGCCCGCGAGATAGGTCTGCAGCTGATCGACGGCCGCAGCGGCGCGGCGCGCACGGTCGGCGAATTGAATCACCGGCGGGGGCGGAAGCGGCGCCGTGGTCTCCACCGCCGTGCGCGCTGCGGCCAGAATCCCGGGGAGGACGAGGGCGGGTTGCGACAGCGGGGTCGTGATTTGAAGCACGGCCCAGGAGACGACGTGATCCGGCCCGGCGGGACCCGTGTAGCCGATGTCGATTTTCCCGAAGTAACTCTGCGGCTCTGGCAATGCGCGCCAGGGATTACCGCCATCGAGGACCATGGCGACGGTGTTGACGACCGCGCCCAGCCGAAACGCCGCGGCCTCGGGATCGTCCCAGAACGGCAGGGCGAGATCGACGTCGTAGGTCTGCCCGCCCGACGCGACCTGGAACGAGTAGGTGTTGCCGTTCAGTTCGCGGTCGGCGAGTTCGACCAGCACTTCGTACAGCCCGCCCGGCCGGATTCGCGACGCACCGGGCGTGTACGTCAGCGGCGGACCGTAGAGCAGCACTTCGGCGTCCGCCGGGAGGAAGAGCTGCGCGTCGCTGACGAGCGGATGGTCGAGCAGCACGCTTCGCAGATCCTGGGGGCTGACCGGTCCCGCCGGCAGCACGCGATGCGCCGGCGGGAGGTGGGCGGTCCTGATCGATTCGCCGCTGCGCAAGAGATCGCCGACGTCGAGCTGAAGCCGCAATCCCAGCTCCGTCATGGCGTAACTGCAGGCTTCCAGGATCGTGATGCCAGGATCGTGGATGTTGTGATCGGTCCAGCTCTGGCTCGCCCACGTCCGGATCAACTCCATGCCGCGCTCGCGAAGGGCGGCATAGTTCGTGGAGGTCCGCTCGGGTGGCGCGCTGGAGATGGTGGCCGAAATGGTCATGGTGCCTGACGTGCCCTCACGCGTTGACCGGCTCGGCAGCTGCCGCCGCCGCAGCCCCTTCCAGTCGTTCGACCTTGGCGGCCAGTTCCTTCACGGCGTTGATCAGCACGTAGATCAGCATCGAGGAATCGAAGACCCGGAGATCATCGAGCGCCGGGTCGTCTGGAACGCTCGCCCGTTGGATCGTCTCGGGGAGGACCGTCTCGATCTCCTGAGCCAGCACACCGACGCCGGCCCGCCCCGCGGCCGTCGCGGCGCGGCCGTTGTAACGAAACCGGACCGGTCGCAGCTGGCGCAAGACGGCCAACCCCGCCTCGAGATCGCGCACGTCCTCCTTGAGCCGCGCATCCGACGGGATCAACCAGCTGGCGCTGCCCTGGCTCTTGAACGCGTCTCCCGCAACCTGAAGAAGCGCCGTTCCGGGCGGATTGGGTATTCCGGCTAGATCACTTTCGCCTCCGACAATCACGTTGCCGGTGGCGGACACGCCGAGGCGCACGGTCGCGCCGCCCTGCCGAACGCTGACGACCTGCCCTGCGGCGGCGTTGATGTGCACCGCGCCGTTTACCGCCTGCCGCAACGCGAAGTTATTGTTCGACGCGTGGTTCTGATGCGAAAAAACGGCGGCGCTCGCAAATGCTGCCGTGCCGTTGGCGCAGACAACGTTGCCGAATCGCACCTGATCGGCAGCCGTCCCCGTGCTGCCCAGCTGCACCTCCAGACGAAACGTCGGAGCTGCAGCAAACGTCCCGATGCCGACGCTTGAATCACGAACCACCGGGCTCTGCGGAGTACTCGGTGCAGCCTGAAAGCCGCCACCACCGCCGGACGCAACATTCACCCAGGTGCCGCCGGTGAAGACCTGAAGCTGGTTGCTGTTGAATCGCAGTCCGCCGGCGACCGCGCCGGCACTGTCGCCCAGTTGCACACCGCGGGACAGCACGAGGTTCCCGTCGGCGTCGACTTTGATGCCGTCGCTCTGCTTGTTGAGGCAGCTGTCCAACAGGTCGGCGAAATCCGCGCCTGACGGCCGCTCGCCATCCTTGAAGTCTGGCTTGAGAGAGTCTCGCGTTCGCTCGGTCATGAAGTTCTCCGTCACGCTTGTCGGGTCAACGAAAGGAACGTCGAAGCGCCGGTCATGGCGCGGGCTCCGGCTGCACGATGAAATCGAGTCCGATGGTCAGGTAGCCGATGCCGAGCCTCGTCACGCCCGGGCACACCTCGGAACCCGCCGCCACCGGCGTAATCAGGTGTGCCGGGTGCGAAACGAGGATCGCGTGCGGCTGTGTCGGCTCAGCGAATTCGACGCCGCGTCCGACGACGAAGTCGTCACCGATGACCATGTCGGCAATGGCAGGCCGCGGTTTGGCCCGGATGAAAAAGTCCACGCCGATTCTCATCACGCCGATGCCGTCGCCGCGCGGACCGTCGTGGCTGTGATACAGGTTGAGATCGGTGATGTGATCGACGTAGTCGCGGCCTTCCACGAACGCCAGAATGTCCGAACGGTAGATGCGGGCACCGAACAGGATGTCTTCACCCTCCTGATACGCCCAGGGAGAGAGGAATCGCCGCAGATCGTCGTTCAGGACGCCTGAGCAAAACCCGGGGTCGCGACCGGCCTCGAAGACGACGTTCGCCTCGATCCGGAGCCGCTCGAACACCGGCTGAATGGCGTGCACCGTGGCGAACGGCGACGTCAGCCCTCCAAGGTAGGCTTCGATGTCTTCCATCAACACCGTGCTGGCCCGCGGCTCGAGCACGTTGATCGCACCCGTGCGGCGCACGTTAGGCACGACGACCAATGCGGCGTCCCCGGCCTTGAAGGATCCAGTCGCATCGGTGTGCGGTAGACACTTGACCTTGAAGACTTCCGGAAAGGCTTCGAGGACGAGGCGCTCGAGATCCCACGCCGTCACCGCCCGGTTCCGATGACGCAGGCGCTCGCTGCTGCGCCGGAAGTAGCCCGGGCTGTCCTCGCGGCCTCGGCCGCCGAACGACGGATCCGGCTGCCCGACCCGCTGGATGTCGGCGTTCCGCCGCACCAGGCGCGTGATCGTGCCGGCCGGGACCCCGCTGAGCAGATGCTGCTCGTAGTCGTCCAGCGTCAGGCCGAGGCCGGGCTGAAATTGCGCCAGCACCGCGTTTGGCGTCACGTCCACCGTTTTCGAAGCGCTTTCGGGCGCACGCTGGATCAGCGCCCGCAACCACAGGAGACCCGAACGGAGGCTGTCGTGATCGAGTGTCGCCTCCCGCGGCACGGCAACCTCGATCACGCCCGGCTTCTGGAAGCCTTCGGTGCTGTCGATGAGCACGGCTGACGAGGCCAAGGCCTGCCACGAGTCGCCGGCTCCGAGATAGCTCCATGTCGTGTCGCCGGGCTTCAGCACTTCCACCGAACTGCTCGTTCCGACGTCGATCCGAAACAGGAACGGAAGATTGGCGGGCGGCTGCACGTGCTCGATGCCGAGGTAAAGGGCCGCCTGCCCTTTGATCTCCGGCACGACGCGTGCCGCAGCCTGAGCGTTCGCCCGAGCGGGGCCGAAGGGGCCGACAACCAGGAATGTTGCAGCGTCATGAACATCGCGTGGGTCGAGCGTCGCCGCCGCGCTGTAGTCGAGCGACAGCGACTTGAGCACCGGCGTGTACGGCTCGTTCGGCAGGACCGGTTTGGGCGGTGGCGCCGTCGTCCACTTGCTGAGAGCTATCGCCTTGTCCGTGTACCGCCGCGAGAAAGCGTTGTGACCAAACGCTTCGAACGGCACCGTCGAGGAAAACGCCGCGAGGTCGCTGCGGGTGGGGTTGGTGAGCACCAGCCGCGCGAAGCCGGCCTTCGTGCCTGCATCGAACCCATCCGGTTGCTCCAGATCGGGCTGCTCAAGGTACTGGCCTCCCGCAAAAGCCGAGTCGAACGCGCTGGCGACCGCGGAGATGGTCTGGGGCGCGGTCGCGACCGGATGAAACAGGAGCTGGTTGACGAGCAGAGGCCGGAACACCCGGCCGTAAAGAAGATCGACGTCGGCTTCGAAGAACGCATGAAAGTTGTTCTGCAGAAAGTCGTCGGTGGCGTCGAAATAGCCCGCATAGTGATCGAACAGATTCGCCGGCGGCGACTTCCATTCCAGCTGAAGATCCAGCGAAGTCAGCCGCTTGCCGAACACCTCCGCGCTGCCGATATAAAATGCTGCGCCGATCTGCGGCTGACCGCCGAACAACGGCATGGGCTGATTGGCGTTCAGCGGGCCATCGCTGTTCTGCACGACCAGATTGCGGACGCCGGTGACGTCGACCGACAGGTCGACCGTGGCAACGACGAGGCCATCGAGCACTTCGTAGATGCCGGTGTCGCCCTTGACCAGGCAGCGCAGGACCGGGCGTCCAACTGCGGGCCCGGGCCCGTGCAGCGCCGGGTCGAACGCGACCACCGCCGGTGCGGCCGCGCCGATCGTCGCGGTGAGCGAGAGCGCCGGCGTCCCCGAACCATCGTCGGCGATCAGGCGCGCCGCGACACTTTCGGCGGCCAGCCAGCCCTTGGCGCCCGTCAACGTCACCTCGAGCCCGTAGTCGATGTTCTGGGCGATCACCGGCGACGACGGCGTCGCGAGATGAGCGAGGATGGTGATGGTGCGGCTGCCCTCCGCCAGACTGAGGATCGGCGCCGCTACGGCGAAGCCCAGGGGCGCTTCAGTCATGAAGCGCTGACTCGCATCGAGGCCGAGTTGGCCGCGGCCAAAGGTATATTTGCTGGGGCCTTCGAGGTCGGTAAAGCCGTCGGCGACGAATAAGCGCCGGTTGCGACGGAAATCCCGCTCCATCACCAGCCGCTTGATTCCGCTCACCGTGGCCGCCGAGACGACCAGTTCGCTTTGGGTCGCGTAGGCCAGCGCACGCCCCTTGTCGTCCTTGCCGGCATCGAGCAGCGTGCCCACCGGAACGAGCGTCGGGTCCGCCGTCTTCGCCAGCTCGAACACGACATGAACATTGTCGGGCGTGGCG
>Ga0307516_10002732_pt1 | contig 23252 bp, 22 predicted proteins | sample 19_EM_MG_FD_203310 | JGI IMG/M metagenome (GOLD analysis project Ga0307516, IMG submission 203310) | Populus trichocarpa ectomycorrhiza microbial communities from riparian zone in the Pacific Northwest, United States - 19_EM | ecosystem: Host-associated > Plants > Roots > Unclassified | place...
ATGAAATCAGAAATGCACCCGTCACAATGCCAACAGACGGCCACCACGTCGCAAACTATAGCTCGTGCAATTACTTCGTGTCAGGTTTGCATTGGTCTAGATTGCCGAATTTTTCTCGTGCTGAATGTCAGGACAGGGCCTCGAGGACCGAGGGGTGATCGTAATTCATTCGTTTGTCTGATGAGATTTCTGTGCCTCGCGGCCTACAACCTCTTGATTTCTCCATCCTAGCCATAGTCCGGCTTGCACTGAAAACCATCCGGGTTCATTTGAGAAAGTCAACAGGACACCTATGTAATTCTGAATGAACCCTCAAGGAAGTCATGTGGAAAAAGGCCACGGCGACCCAAGTTGGCGGATCCGAAACCCATGGACTGAGATACTGTTTAGCAAACAGAACAGTGCGTCAAATGGATCATCCTACTATATTTGTAACATGTATCACCTCAAGGTAACCAGGCATTGTAAGAGGTCCGGGCGCCACAGTAGAGAGTCGCTAAGGGGAAGTTGCGCCCGCAACAGACCCCCAAGGAGTCGACGACACACACTCCGCCAGTGTCGCACACCGGTGTTCGCATATGACCGGAGACATCATGCGGTTCCCTGTTCTGAAGACAATCGGGCTCAAATACAGTCTGATACCACGATGTAGCCGGATGAGGTTGAAGAAAGGCTCAAGTGATTGCTTTCTTTCGTCAAAGCACCTTTCATTTAGATGTTCAAGAGAATACAGTGTCTTCAAGAATGTAATAATCAACGAATGCGTCCAAAGATAGAACGAGCGAGATAAGCTGGGTCTATGCATGATGATGATATTGATGATGATGATGATGATGATGGTACAAGTGTGCTGTATGGTGTACAGGATTGATGGAAACCGATGCAGGTAAGAGAGGCGCAGAATGATAGCTTGCTGACAAAGGAAGCGGCGTAACGAAAAAATTGAAGACATGAACGGCAACACGAGCGAGGGATATAGGCAGTGGATATGCTGTATTCTCGGTGTAATAAGCAAGTATGCCAGGCGTCGGTGAATGACACAAGGGGTGCAAAAAACCTAGAGGGTGTTAAAAACCTCCCAGGCAACTGTCTTCTTCGACGCGGAAGCTGGATTGGGTAACTTTACTGAAGGCCGCAATCCTCCCTCTGCTTCCCACGATCGCTGGGAGGTTTCCAGCCTCGATGGGTATCCGATCGGGGGAGCGGGAGCTATCGTTTTTCCGTTCGCGGTGGCGTTTGGGCTTGGCGAGCGGACCATCATGGTAAGAGGGCGGTGCATAATCGTACGATGCACGAGGTGGTGGTGAAGGGGGATGGGGCAGGAAGGCAAGAGCGGATGGGGAGAGAGAACCATGCGGGTATAGTGGATAGTCTAGCATTTGACATTTGGCTCGAGGTATAGCGAGACCATGGATATGATGGACTGCAGATGATTCTAGTGGGGTATGGAGAGTACTGTCGCTCTCGTCTGACTCGGAAGAGAGATCTGGTATGAGAGCAGGAAGAGGGGCATAAGAGCGTCTCTGGGTATTATCTTGAGATATCATAGCACGGGGATGGCGCTCGCGTCCGTCGAGCGGATGCCTCTTTTGGAAGTTTGGTATCGAGGGTCCCTCTTCTTCGAGAGTGTAGGTTCGGCCCGGACATCCGCGTTCCGGTAGCGCACAGCCGTTGGGAGTGACGACGATGGGCGAACGGTCATATGCAGCGGCAGAGTATACGGCAAAGGTGTGCGTTGTAAGGGATGGCGAAGGGGGGAAATGGACGGCGTGGGGTGCTCGATGGTTAGGGGTGGGTGCTCGTTTCAGAATAGGGCGAGGAGACATCGTCGACGCGGCGAGCAATGGTGAAGGCGCGGAGGGGCGAAGAAGAGGACTTGGTGGGCGTCGGGGAAGGTCCTGTTAGCAGTCGACGGCCATTATAGGGACGGTCGATGGGGGTGAGTGAATAAATCGAGTTGGCGACCTGCCGCTTTGTACCGATCCTATATTGACCTTTATTTGTTTGTTTTTCCATTATGCCCTATTTTTAATTTTTGGCAATTTTCGTAAATGGATGTCGGCGCCTGGGCATAGCCTAGGTTAAGCGACAGTGGACTCAATGTATTTCACTCTCCGACTTCGACTTCAACTTCCGATCTCAGGTCCATTGATCTGTGATGCCAACTGGCGAAAATCCCGCTCGTCAAGCGATATCTCTGTGATGTGTTTGGTCTGCATAGAACTTCCTTTATCAGCCCTTTTGACGACCTGCCCATCTCCGAGACTCCGACCGCTCTGGCGCATTTTAGCCAGAAGTGGCGACGGTGGCGTACAAAACTACGATCCCGATAATCTCTTCAATCCCTTTGGGACGTATCACTATCTATATTACCGTCCGTCCCGTCTCCCGTGACAGTATACTTACCTTTTGAAGAGTATTCTCCGTCCCTGTTTTGCTCCTGGATTCAAGGATGATGCTGGCTCCCTCTCTGCAACATAAACAAATAAGATATCGACGACCGGCCTCAAAAGAAACCCATTTCACGTTTCGAAATTGAACAAGATTCATCTATGGAACGGGTGACAGAATGTAACTGTGGCACATTTGGACGGAATCGTAAGTGTCAGGGTGCTCTGACCGGACCAGTGACCATCCTGAGTAGAATGATACACTCCTGGACCTTGCCCACGTTCGTCGTGCTTTGTGTATTCCCAGTGCCTGGAAGAGCAGGTGATTGATATGCACACTAATTCCATCGCTTTTGACAATCCAGTAACGAACGGCGGCAGTATCGTGTCTGTCTCCCTTTGTACCATGCGCACTCTCCGGGTTGAATTCTGTTGTGGCCTGTATACACTACATCGTTGGCTTCATGGTGGAGTTCGACTGGCTTTTTTATTTTTACAAGGTTGAACTCAGCCCATGACTGGCGACGATCCACTAAAGGAACCACAACGATCACACCTTGGCTTTGACTTTGAAGTCTGTTGTTATTTCCATGCGTTGGGGTACTCGATGAGTGCATGTGTTTCCATTCCTTATACACGCTTTTTACATCCCGGACCCGAGAAATCCGCAGGCTATGTTGGTCTAGGGTTATCCGGGCTTAATGAAACCAAAGAAATGCCAACGGCTTGGGGTACTTAAGGGGCGAATCAAATGTCCCGATTTCTAATTGACGCCGGGGCTGGTTGGGGCAAGACGTCATTATGGACGGGATATTTCTATTCCTCGAGGAATTTCGACCTTTGAGTAACCTGCCGATAATCTTGTCAACCAGTTACTAGTCAAGTGCCGGTATGGCAGTATTGACCGGAGCGGCGGGGCATTGATGATAGCGTGATAGGTCAGTATACATACCCCGGCCTCTGAAAAACAAGGAGGTACACATTCCCAGCGGTTTATTCAATTGCACCGGAGACCTATAGCAGATCTCCCTCTTTCAGTCTTCAAAACAATGAGGCATTCCTCGTACCTTGACCTAATTCTTCTGATCGATAAATACATGCTGCATCAGTACATATATAATACTTAGCGAACAGACAAACATGCGCAGCACGTCGATATCGTATACTTGATGTGGGTTACGGTATTCACAAGTGGTCGATTCGATGAATATTCGGTTCAGGAGGCACACGAACGAGAAACCTCACTTGTGACTTGTCTTGGTACCCTATCTTGGAGAGCCTTTCCTGAGTCTTATCGTATGGCCGGGTCCCGCGGGCTTCATCGAAGTTCCCAGCTTACTCTGCTGCAGTAATTGTAAACCGGCGTTCCAATAAAAATCAAACGTCATGTGTGGACCCACAACAGACGATCTCACTGTCAGAACGACATGTGAATGTGACAAGCTTTGTACCATCAGAGCAAAGTTTATGTCCAGGTTCAAGTTTGCCTTGGAGGGATGTGACCGAGGAAGTGCCGCCAATGTGCCGTTATCATTGAAGGTGTGGACGCCAAGGAATCTTTACAATGATAGTGGATCACTTCTTCGGATGAGTAAGTAGGTTCTCTTCGAAAGCGCTGAGCCTCAGAGGCTGACCTGGAATGAGTCCCGGTGAAACGAACAGAACTTTCATACAAAGCCACCGCTGGCCTCGGTGCCAAGAGTTGATCGAGAAGCTAGCCTCCTAATTTATAGCCTTCCATGTCGCTCCAAGCCTCATCCAGGCCCTCGACTCGCACTTAGGCTTTTCCGACTGCAAGAAGGCACCTGAGGCCCTAACTCGTGGTGAAGGGTACCTCCTGTATTTCAAAGGCGCTTTGAAATCCGCGGCAATTGCAAAGTTGTGGCGTCATAGTCCACCGACGAAACGGGAGCTAAATGTAGACGGTTAACCTGCCAAGGCGAAGCTTAACATGGGGATACGAGGCCGTATGCCGGTGTCCCCCGATCTAATACAGCTTGGCAGGTCTCTTGCTGTTTCTTGTAATCCTTCGGAGTCTTTCAGTAGTCTTCCGGTCATCGAGGAGGTGGAATCCATGAAACAGGATGCCAAGACAGCGCGCAGCAGAACGGCAGCTCTCAGCACGCATGGTCGTCACGGAGTCTCATGGATCAGAATTAGATTCCGATGATCTCATCCAACTTTGACAACGAGGATGGTATTAATCAAAGAAGCTGTTCAAACATTAGGTCCTATGATAGCTGAAACATCCAGTTGTATGCCAAGGCATCCAGTGGCGTCTGCCAAGATCAGTCCTTCACGAGTCTCGTAAGGATACGATGTTCCTTCGTTCGAAGCCCGAGCCAATCGTAACGCCAGACTTCTCGAACACCAGATGGACACTAGTCGGTACTGATGAGGCCTATGAATGAGACTAGCATCGCCCGAGGATTATTGTGCAGTGCCGGACGATGTTGGGACTCGGGAGACCGATGGAAGCATTTCACAAGGTGGCAAGATCTTGCCATCCGACGACCGCCCGGCGCCCCCACCGGTGCGGAGCCATATCCGAGTGACCAGAATCATCGGTCTTTTGGATCTACGATTGCCCAGCGTGGTCCAAACCGCCAAGAGCCATCGGTATAAGGGAATCCGAGCAATCGACTTTCATCTTCGCTCGCGTTTTTTTCCGATGGTGCTTCGAGGGAAATCGAAAGAACACCGGTACCAGTTTCCACCCGGACTCGAGTATACCCGGAGAGGTTATTCAAGATGGAGGTGCGGCCAACACACCTACGGAGAGTTACGGAGGAAGTGAGCAGGGATAGAGATCCCGGACGAAGATAATCCTCTTACCTATGCAGGGGACGACTCGTCTGCATTGGTAAGGATAGGGGTCTAGCGATCATGCATTTGGCATATGATCGCGACCTTGCGTGCGGGTTGGCTTTGCCAATTGGACTCGAGTAAACACAAGTCCAATCTCATTTATTCAGCTTGACGGATGAGCATGATTCATTCGCCGACAATATGGTATCAATCTTCCATTTCCATTTAGAATTATAAGTAAATCAACATTTGGAAGAGGAGGTAAGTTCAATAGCAGTTGATCCATCGCGATGAAATCATCTCGCTCATGAACATTTCTACCATCTATGTCAGCGGGGTATGCGGGGAACCACGAATAATGTCACCAGCTTGTGGAAACCTTCTCAGGCGTCGTGAAAGCGTTCTTTCTCAATGGAGAGGTCGGCATCGTCTTTTCCGCTTTTCCTGATCGTGTGAAGGTTGGACTGTGGTCCAGTGTAGTGCTTGTGCCCAGCGACGGCATACCATACTCTTTGAAAGTAGATTAGTCTCGATAACTTGAGAAGGTACTTCTTCATTAAACGCACCCCGAAAAGACCAAAACACCAACGGTGATTACCTTTGAGAAGTTAACTCATCAGGATAGGAGCATATAATGAATCTAGAAGATACGCACGGAAGCATAGTTCATGTTCTGTTTCGTGACGGGGAGGACAGTCGGGAACGAGAAGACCACACAAACGAACAAGGTCCAGAGTATGCAAGTCCAGTTAAAGGCCTGTCCGAGGAAACCATCCCCCAGACTGAAAGGCCCAGGTTTGAACATGACCTCTGGGTGATCATGGAACACACGACGCAAAAAGATTGGAATGATGTAGCTCGAGTCCAGGGCTATGGCACAAAGAGAGAAGATGGCGTTGGCAGCAATTGGACTGGCAAGGTCGAGAAGGCCAGGAAGGATACTGACGAAGGTGCACAGCCAGATGGCGCGCAGGGGCGTCGAGGTTATATCGGATACATGTCCAAAGTAACCACGATCAGGAAGGCCTGGATGTGAATTAGTAGGGTCATTACAAGGCAATGGGTAAAACAAGGTGTACCGTGATCGCGGCTGAATGCGTAGATGGTCCGGGAGTTGGCTTGAAGAGCGGTTTGGACGACGAAAAAGGCTGTGAAGCACACGAAAGTCTACGTGGGTTATCAGCATTCCCATGGCGCGGTAGAGTTCGAAAAAGTCACCCAAAGTATCAAAGCCCCAGTCTTGCCCATCCTTAAATACATGATCTTTCTCGATCGTCAGTAGTGGAGAATTTCATCGTAATGCCGTTTTACCTGTAGGACTGCAGACCCGGAAGGTCCAGGCAGGTCCGCACTGGTTCCAAGTTAGTCGAGAAGCTTGGGGTTAAGTAGTGGGTATGGGGTACATACAGAGGTCCAGAGCAGAGAACCAAGATAATGTTGAATAACCAACCAATAAGGCCCGTCCCAATAACTGTGAGGCGAGATGAGGGTCAAGGTGAATGCGCGAGCTGTGGTACTCACCGGCGATAAAGATAGCAGAAGGGGCTGTGAAAAAGTAAGGTATTTTGCAGACTTCCCAGCCAATCATCGACACAGCATACCTGCATAAGCTGCACGACGCACTTCCTCCCTGAGGGCAAGAGGTTTGACGTCTATGGATAACAAAGGTCGAACGAAACTCACGATATATGAGCAGTGGCATCATAATCCTAAAGAGTAGTTTAGTTTCATGCAAAGACATGACAAATGATTCTCTGACAGTCATCTAGTAATGTAAGGTCATAACCCTGTCTTTCGCGCCGTGTTGATAGGTTCTTGGGACGTACCGTCCATTGTACGCTCAACAATCCAAAAAGAAAAGCAAGGCCGTTGTTCCATCCTCCAGTCTGATTCACCAGTCCGTCGCTTCCGAAAACGTATTTTGCGGCGTGCATTTCAGCCCGCGGAGTGGTTGCGAGGAGGACGATGATGATCACTAAAGTAATTAGCATACGATTAGCATGGAGGCATTGGGTCGCATTTACCGATTGTAGCCCCAATATTCACGAATACGAAACCTTTGGTTAGTCGCGCGAGATATACCGTGGCAAGAGAGTTCTGATGAAGGATTTATTCACTTCTTAAGCGATATACCATTGGAATCGTACCAAGATGCCATGAAGGACTAGAAGTGCGGCAAATAGTCCAACAACCATTCCCTGTCCCCCATCGAGAATAAATATGATATGGAGCACCAAAGCATATCTAGAAATACCTGTGTCACTTTGTAATCGCCGTTCTGAAGAGTCCTGCATTAACTGACGAGTTTATAGCCTGGAGGACGCGTGGCCGTTACCTTTGCGATGACTACAGCTGCCCAAATCATGTAGGAAAGGCCAAATTCCGTCGATGATACTCCGGCGACTTGACCTTTCATAATGATATGTGTCAAGATTCACATCATGGATGTTAAAAGCCAATCATAACAAACCGAGAATATTAAGCCAACCGACTACCCATCCAACCTGATACAACGTGAGCTTGCAATTCAAAAGGGGAGAGGAGGAGGCATACCAACCCTTGCGCGATATTTTTTAGGACACAAGCGGGCAGATGCTGTGTATCTAACGGGAAAGTCAGGACTGCAGGTAAGCGAGCTCGAGGTCAAACTTGCTTACAAACCGCCGCACGTAGGGTATGCGCTAACAATCTCGGCGATGCTTGTCCCAAGTGTAAAACACATTGTGGCACCCAGGATCCAACACCAGACCACCTAGGAACTATCGTGAGCAAATGTGGGATCCGATCGGAAGTGTTGACAATCACTGATGCAGGACCCCCAAGCAAGAGGGGGGTATTGAACGTTGTGGCAATACTCGAGCATACGCCCTATCGCAGAACTATTGGAGGCAAGATTACAAGTGTACTTGCATGATTCGTACCATGATGCTAAATGCAAAGCTTATCTATTTAGGGTTTTGAGATTCGAGACTTCTGAGAAGGCTGATGAGGCATACTGTGGCAAGGTTGGAGAACTCTCTTTTGAATGAAGGCACGTAGCCTAAGGCGACGAGCTCGTCGTCATCGTCTGTGAGCGCTGTGGTCGCATATTCCATGATCAAGGAGAAAGGGAGGGAGCACGTCTGGTGGGGTTGGTGGGGCCTGGTCAAACGGGAAAGTTTGACGATAAGGTACTCCCTGATGCTAAGTGTGGAGGCGGATAATCATTAATCAGTTTTCACGTTGTGGTCGTGTGAACGGAGAGTTGGCCGATGAAAATGTCATCAGTGCACTCAACAAAGACACGCCATCCATCGAGCCTCTTGAGCCTTGAGTCCCAGTAACCTCAGTATCCAAGAGGAGTAAAAAGAGTTACTGTACAGTACTTATCCTTCCTTGCATAAAGCGACGGTCAACAACCTCGGTCAACTCAGTTGATCCTTGCAAATGGGGAAAGAATGAAGCCGCAGATTTTCCAGACATGATGGAACACATGGCTACACATGGCGGTATCAAAAACACAGATTCTGTCAATCGCCGATGCAACACGCCGCACAAGCATACTGACAGGAACGGTGATAACCTCGTGCCCTGCGAATGATACAACGATCTCTGTTGACCCGGCCACAATGTTGGTATGCGCTACGTCTGGAGTCGATCTGAGAGTCTACGGAAAAGAACATCATCGGAAACGAAAGGTCCACCAAAGTAAACTGGCTGGGTGACAACAGCCTGTCGTCCCCATATATTTCGGTGATCACATCAGCAGCTCCACAAGCGTGCAGCGCGTGGGCGATAGCAAGCTTGATGCTGCAGCAATCAGGGTTGGGTTTATCGACCCAGCTGCCTTGTCCACAGCCAAAGCGAATCTCCTCCCCATCGGCGAGTGCAATGGTGGATGAGAAATCTTTTCGACGGACTCTGCGGAAAACGTATTTCCATTGTGAAAGCCTCAATTCTCTGGAACCGCCAGGCCAAACTTGAACATCGCTCACCACGTTCCCCTCCTTTACGGCCTCGATATCCCATGCCAGCTTATCAAAACTGTCACGCGCATTTACTTGCACATTCAATGCATTGCATGGATGGTTGATGTTGTCGCTCACTTCCTCGGCAAGCTTCCTCCCGGTAAAAGCCTCGAGGGTCTCTAGCGTAACGTGCTGTTAGATATCGAAACTCCGTGAACTCTTATCACCCACGACCACTGCACGAACCTTGTCGTGGAATGAAAATGGAAGCTCGTGTGTGGCTTGTGCAGATACGTGGTCGTCGGAGGGGTCGAAAGAGTGCCTGGTAAGGGGGCAGCGAAATCCATCGCGCCAGAAGATCTGGAAAAAATGGATGTCTGTAACTCAAACTGCCTAGGAATAAGGACAACGCACCAGCTCCTTCAATGCTGCTTGGCTTCGTTTAGTCTTCGCTTCTTGCAATAAATGGGGGATTTCACGCAGGCGACGGATCGGGGGTCGGATAGGAACTCCCCTGAGGGGTCCACCTTCCTCCGGGGTTTCTAGCTGCGTCGGTGAGCGACAGATATCAGGCGAGTGACTGAATAAAATAGCATACTAGTAATAAGAAGATGGGTTAACATATCAGACGCCAGGTCGGCGACTGGTTTAAGCATCGTGGAGTGATCTTCCATGGCGGTGAGGATATCGATAACCTTTTTCGCCCAGGTCGAGCAGTCGAGTGGATTTTCCCGGTGTACGACCGACTCGACTGTTCACGTTTGGGATCAGAAAAAACGCGCAGGAATGCTAGGCGACTGCTTACCTAGATGTGAGATGTCTTCTATGCCACCCAATTGCTTCAGGAAGTCTACTGCCACTGCGTCTGTAGCAGGAGAGAAAGTCACGATGCTGTGGATCACCTTGGTGACCTGAAACTGGGAATTTGACGCTCCAAGTCTGATCGCGGTTCCAAGAGATTTGTGTGATTCTTCTGCGGCGTTGCATAGGGCGAGGAGATATTTTGCAGGACTGATCTGAGAGCCAGACATCATGTCGTGGGGGAAAGGATTATGCGAGCGTGTCACGGACACGCTCCGGCAAGAGAGAGAGCTCAAAAAAGCTTACTTGTGCAGCAAGATAGATGAGAGGAGAGCGGCAGCAGGTGTCTCAGATGGCTTACTGTCTTATCTCAGCATCCCCTGGCACTGAACCAAAAGCGGCGCCGCACAGGACTAGAGGCAGCAGAGCCAACAGTGGACCCTCACTCGGGAAACGCTTCCTACTCACCGCTCGAGGAGGCTCACATGAGCGTGTCAATCACGCGATCACGCGACCTTCCGTAGCAGGAATACACCGCTGTCGCACAAGGCGACGATCTCTGTCGAGGGAGAAATGAGGACCTCAAAGGTGTGTTGGCACCTCTGCTAAGTACTTATGTTCCTCTGTCACCTCCATACCCACGTTGCTGGGCGTTGAGTGAGAGGAAAGCGTGTGCTAGCTATCATACCAAGCTGTAATTCTTGTACTTATGCAGGACATTCATACATAATTTTCTTTTACGAGATAGGATATTTTATGTAACGACGAGGCTATATATAAGTGTCATAGAAGTCAAAGTGGGCGAACGGTAGACGCCGACTGCATGGTCGAATGAGAGTTCAATCAAAGCATAAGACGAACGAACAGCAATACAGGAAAAGCATGTGGACAAGAGTTCAAGAAAGTCTTCATTGAAATCGAAGTATATGAGTATTTTCGGGAAGGAAAGATAACTTAAATCGGTGTTGCAAGAACCGCCCTACGCTTGTTCCCAAGATCAAGATTCTCTTTTTCTTCTTGTTCGGATGGCGTAGGACTGGTGATACCCAGACGGGAAATCTTCGTCTTTATCGATGCAGGAGTGTGCTCCACCGACGAGACTCGACGATGCGGGGCCGTCGCTGACACTGCTGCTGCCACTGGTTTGGCAGTCGGCACATTCGACCTCGAAAGCGACGAGACCCTTGACACAGGTGTTGGAGTTGCTATCGATGTACGTTTCACGACAGGAGGAGGGCCCATAGAGCCTTCAATCCGTTTCGACATACCCGCCACCGGTGTTGCACTATTCACTCGCACACTCTTGCCGAGTGCGGGGGCCTTGAAGGCAGAGACCGGTGTCTCAACTGTCGACAGCTTGCGAGATTTGCTGGTCGTGCTGCTGGCGTCCGACATAACCGATGAGGGGCGTTCTTGCACTGTTGGTGTGCCAAAAACGGATGAGTCTCGTCGAACTATCCTCGCAGGTACAGGGGTGCTGCCTCCCGTTCCTCGCACTCCGATCTTCCTCTTGATCTGCAAGTGAATATCCATAAGCGGGAGTAGCAAAAGGTGGATGAAAAGGAACGGACCAATGCCAGCTCTTGCTGCTTAGAGTCCAAAGCCAAGTTAAGGCCAGCGAGGTCTTCCCGATCCTCAGCTCGCTGCTTCGCAAGTTGGACAAGTTTGACCTCCTTGTCAGCGCTTTCTTGCTGGAGATCGTGGATCTGTCTCCTCAAGCGCTCTACTTCGTCCTTCAGAGCATTGACCTTATCCTTCGAAGTCTTCGTTTCGACCTCAGCCTCAGCCTGTTGGCGGACCAAGGCTTCCAACTGTGTCCTCGCCTCGTTCTCACGCATGGAGACCTCCTTAAGTGCACGAGCCTGTTCGTCGAAGGCACGGGCATGCTCGCGCCTGAGCGTGCTCATTTGTTCTTGAAGCCCTTCCGCATCGGCTTGTCTCTCCATCATGCGTTCTGAAGCTTCCCTCACTTCTTGGTCGCGTTGACGAAGTTTCTCCGCTAATCGAGCAACGTTATCCTGCGAGAACTCCCGTTCCTGGTCAATCTCTGAGATTCGATCTTCACGCTCTTGGACAGCACGAGTCAGTTCTTCCGAATGGTCGCACTCTTGCTGCAGTTGGTCCTCAAGCTGCGTAGAAAGTACAATGAATCAACGAATAATCTCAAAGAGAAAAGAAAAGAAAGAACCCACCTGCTCCTTCTCCTTCTCTAGCTCCTCTTTGTACGTCCATAGTTCTTGAACTTCGCCCTCGAGTTGGAGTTTCTTGTTCTCGCTTTCGTTCCATTCCCCATCCATGTGATGCAACTTTTGTTCAAGCTCCTCAATCCCACTCTGGAGCGTACCGCGTTCCTTCTCCAAGGCCGCATTCTTCTTTCCGAGGCTCTCGATTTTTTCAGACGCCTTCTCGGTATGTTCCCATTGCGCTGTCAGCTCGGCCTTCAAGACTCCGTATTCCTTGTCTCTCGCCCCCAAACTCTCGTTCGCTGCGTTCAACTCGGCCTTCAGCTTGTCCTTGTCCCTTTCTAGAGCCTGCACCTGAGCAGCCAGATCCGCCCTTTCTTCATCCCATCCGAACTCAGCCGCCCGATGTCTCTCCCGTTCCTCCTCACTTTTCATCTCCTTCTCAAGAACCAGCTTCTTCAGCTCATCCTCGTCAATCACCATGCTGAGATGTCCCATCATCTCCATCTGCTCTTTCGCCTCCCTAATCCCCTCTTTCAACTCTCTCTCGCTCTCGTCCCTCGTCCATAACATCTCTTTCAAGCCCATAATATCCTCGCTACGCTCGTTCACCAACGCCTCCAAAGTCGCCACCTCCTCTCCCAACGCCACCTCCGCTCTCCCCCATTCGCTTTTTTCCTTTTCCAAAACTGCAATCTGGCGATGCAGCATCCTCAGCGCCTCCCCGCTCGCCTCGTCCATAATGCTTCTCTCCATGCTATCATGCCGGGATCCTTCCACCTCCTCTTCAAGGTACCGACACGTCCTCTCAAGCTCCTGCACCTTCTTCTTCCAGCTCCGCAAAATATTCTTTCTTTTCGCCTCCTCCTTCTCAAAGTCACTCAACCTCTTGCCGAGAATCTCCACGAGCTCGTCGCGTGCGCGGAGATCAGTCTCATACTGCCCGCAGAGCTCGGTCTGCAGCGCCAGTTGCGTTTGCAAAGAAAAGATGATGTTCTCCTCCTTGGACGTCTTGCGCGTATGCCTAGGAGCACCCTGGGGCGGCGTAATAGGAATCATGGTCTGGGGGGTGTAATACGTCGTAGCGTTGGCACGGAACGGGTCCGGCGGGTCGGCGACACCACTGTAAACAACGAGCTCCGAGCTCGAGTCGTCGTTGATGTCAGCCTCGGGCGGTTTCGTAGGCGACCGCATCATGGATTGGAATGCGGTGTCACTCATGGCACGGCTTCTCGAACCAGCGGAGGATGATGGGCGTATGGGGGGAAGGTCCTTGTCAAAGAGAGAGGGTTTAAGATCCGATGCCGAGAAAATACGCGATGAGTCGAGAGAGACGTCAGGTGAAGTGGTACCATTGACAATCGAGTGAAAAACGGTCTGGCCGAAGCTGAATGAGTGGCTACGATCATGAAGGGGGTGGGGCATCTGCGGGGACGTTCCCTTCGAATGAAATATACCTTCATCAATCTCGGTGGGGGGAGGCATAGGGATAGTCTGTTCCTCAGCATGTGGCATTGGCAGTTCTTTCGCCTTTCCTTTCGCCTTGGCTTTAAAAGGGGTCGAAGAGGTAGGTGCCGATGCACTCTTGTCTCCTTGGTCAGTCAGCGACATATCCAGCTCGATGGCAGTGTCAAGCAAAGGTTCCCGAACGTCGAAACCGAGACCAGGTGGGACTTTGGGAATATCGAGGGCTTGCGATACGTCAAAGAGGTCGCTGAAATCAGGCGGTGGGATAGGCGGCAGTTGATGGGTCGAGCCAATATATTTAGCTTGGTCTTCTGCCGTGGGTGGGAGACCGACATCCGTCATGGGAGAGAAAACCTCCGAGACCGACGGTCGGGGGGCTTGCCTGTTAGTTGTGGAATGTGATGATACAGATGTGGTGCTTCCTTCACTTGATTTGCTTGAGCGTTCATTGAATGAGTCTCGATCAACCTGGGCAGCCTCTGAGTTGGATGGAAGAATCGGTTGATATTCTGCGTCGATAGACTGTTCTGGACTGATCACTTTGTATGCATCTCGAGAAAAGAAACGGACGTTCTGGCCTGTTCCCGGGGTACGTGGGTCACGGAGGATGGAACGAACCGAGCTGAATTTGCCATCCATGGAAGGGGTTATTGGGGTACAGCCAGATTCATCTTCAAGAGGTGGCGCAGACTGTGGAGCGCGTACACTGTCGTGAGGGGAAGAAGGTTCTTGGGCGAAGCGTAACATATCCAATGAAGGTCTACGGAATTTGGTCGGTTTGATAGGGACGGTATCAACAGTGTCGGTTGATGCTCGAAGCATATCAGATGAGACTCTCCGAGTTATTTCTTGCTGTTTGAGATCTGAGGACGTGTGCGAGAGGGAAAGTTGAGAAGCTATGATTTCCGGGTCAGAACGTATACCAGCCAGTATATTCCATGCCACTTACGTGTACTGAATTTCGATTGAAAGGACTTGACCTTCTTGGATGGACCATTTAATGATCTCAGGGAGGACGAATCGTGGTCGTCCTTGGGTGGCATTTTGGAAAGTCTCTTGAACATGCCTCGCATTTTCGAGGGAGAAGGGGGCGGGCTAGGGGTTGAGGCAATGGGCTCTGAGGAGTCATGGAAGACAGAAAGGTTTGGATGCTGCTCATATACTCTTGACATAACATCGCCTTGCGATGACGATAGCTCTGGCTCTTCGGTGATCGGTCTGTTCTTGAGGACACTGCTGATTTTTGACCACATCTTGAGCTACCCCTTGATCGCTTGGTGGGGTGCTTCGACGTCGATAGGGACGACGGGAAGGAGCTCTAGTCCTGGCAGGGTGACAGGTTCGACTTGTGACCGTAACACTATTTCAACTTCGACGCGTCAGTCACGTGACCGAGTTCCGCGATGACCGGTCTCACTCTCTGGCTACATTATACACGCTCGTATACACGGCAACTATCATCAAATGGTTCGAATCGTCCGCATGATCGCTCCAAACGCTTCCATTTCACAGGACAACAGCCTGCCGGACAATCTTGGGACTCTACGCTACGGTACAGTATGCTCCCCGCAAAACCGCAAAACTCCACACAGAACTACCAGCATAGTGTGTGCGAGGTCGACAAATTTGAAATATCAAAGTACACTCGCATACCACAACAGGCTGGACACCCGAAAGCAACGAGCGCGGCATTCAATACGGCGGTGTGGGTCAGCTCATTGTTGGCAACTTGCTGGTAGCGTCCATCGTACCACGACGGGTACCTCGCATTCGCGAAATCTGCAGCGGTGTATTTGGACTTGGATTGACGGTAAAATTCGGAGTCCAGCATCACAAACGATCCCCACTTGCATAGCATCGGCACAGCCAAGAACTGGAGTGTGGAAGCATGTTTTCTGTGAAGGTTCTGTGCGTCTCCCATTCCGATGGTAACCTACAATGAGGACCAGTGGGTTATATGTACGTCGAAAATACCTTCGCGTGCTTTGCTAAGCGTGATCTCGGATTCCCCATCTCATCGCCTACATAATCTGTCGCTTAATCTGATTCGGGAATTTAGCGCCGACGTTCCCCCCCCCCTTCAGGAGAACGAGAGAAGGCTCTGAAACTGCGTGAGCCACGGTTTTTACTTTTATTTGGCTATCGTGTCCGAAAGTTTTCGGCGATTGCAGCGTGAATACAGCCTGTCGTCAATAAATAGCAGCGGTTAATATTCCTCAATTTATTTTCTCGATATCTAATGAATGAACCCTGTACTGTCTAGGAGCTGTGGAAACAAATTCTGTCCGCAAAAAATCCTATCCCCGTTAGAACGCATTCTGAACCAAAACTGAACGTCCTGAATACGTTCTACAGCGTTTGCTTTGCGTTTGCGTTCTCATTTGGGTATTCTTATGACATCCGCGTCAAATTCCGGGTTCGCGTTCATGGTGGGAGGTCGCTGAATCGGACTGAACCGAACTTGAGCAACCCGAGCGCACAGAATCTTACCCCCGTTCGCTGACACAAGTTTACGACAGTTCTAGGACCAGAATACAAGTATTAGGCCTCCATCGTACAGCCAATCTCGATACGAATTGCTCTTTTGCGTTCTGCAATGGCATGTGAGACTGGTAAATTATAGCTGGGGAGATATGTGGTGGCCTGCTGCCCAGTCGATGCATTGATAGATGCGACGTCTACGAGGGCAGGAAGGTTGTTCCAAGAACGCAGAATAGTTACACAAGCAAGGGAAAGTGATGGCGGGTCTGTCGGCAGTGTTCCATTGACAAATGGAACGACTTTGAAGGGACGAGAATGACCATCGTCACACAGCAGATTATATGTCTATGGTTTGGACATTATAAGGGCAAATATATCCTCTCGTTAAGTGAAATTCAACTCACCCTGAGCATAGTACGCGTCAATGGAGCCAAACCTATTTGTGAAACCAAAAAATTAAAAATTGAAAGATTTCAACTACTTTTATCTCGGGCTGGCTTGAACCACGGAGGTGCAGCCGCTGTTACCGATGGCAGTCAATCAACAACATCAATTAAATGTGAATAGAATACTAGTACTGTCACCAGCAGTAATAGCAGTTGGGTAAATAGCTCCTTTTCCCACATCGTTCTTCGTGGCGAGACCCACCTCTGAAATGTCGGCGAGTGTAAGTGGGTCTTGCGGTAGGAGAGGTAAGTAGTGGATTGAGAGGCGGGATCCCGGGCATTTCGGATGGTTCAAGTTGTAAGACCCAGATCGGACAATGACGTCACGCGCCGACATTTTACTACCGTGATGCGTGTACAGTTTGGGGGCAAACAAGCTACCCCCAATGCCCATAATTATAACGAACCCATCCATAAGCTGGCCTCAACACAGGTTACAACCCCCCCGCTGAGCGCGTGAGCCCTTGAGGATACTTCATCCATGATCCGAGTGCGCTTAGACCCCACACTGAGCCAGATGTCAGGCATTTCAGGAAGTGAGCGAAATGTTACAGCCGACTTGATGTCCTCTGGATGCTCAACATTTTCTTAAATTTTCTGCATAAACATAAATGGTGTGCATCCAAGAAATCTTACCATCTTCACGACTGCGTCTCTCGCCTCTAATGACTGTTACTGTATTCGAGGAAGATCAAATCTAATGCAAACAGCACCATGCATCGTTCATAATCTACTTTTAAATTGAGGAATGTATTTCCCCCAAAGCGCCATCGGAAACATGGGTGGTTTCGTTAGGGACGAAACGTCCAGACGATGTGGTACGGAGGTCTACGGAGGGGCCATCGGCTATAACCGCCACGCAGATCTCCCTGCTTTCCCAACAAAGGTGAACCGGACAGGACGGCCCAGGTGATCACGTTCGTCCGAGCTATTCCTAATCGGGTCGCTGACGCAATCGATCTGCTCCGATTGATGACTGATCGCCAGTATAAAATTCCGATTCCCTCCTCGTTTTATCAGCCACCACCCCACCTACATCTTATCATCATCACCATGGTCAGTCGCCACCGCATCCTCTCTCCACAGACTAACAAAGTCTCATAGGTCAAAGTCGGCATCAACGGGTGAGTTGCTTTCAGGTCTTACTTGTCGATGGTTATCTGATCAAGGCGCTGTGTTCAGATTCGGTGAGCCCTTCGCCTCCGCCATGGATGCTTGAAATCTGAACAGGTATAGGTCGTATCGGCCGTATCGTCTTCCGCAACGCTCTTGAGCACCAGGACATCGACATTGTAGCCATCAATGAGTGCGCATATACCCACCGTTTTGCTTTCTAGTGTCTTATCGCTCTATAGTCCTTTCATTGACCTTCAATATATGGTTGGCCGCCTCTGACATGGTTCTCTAATTTCTAATGATTCTCCCAGGTCTACATGTTCAAATACGACTCCGTCCACGGACGCTTCCAGGGCACAGTAGAAGCCAAGGATGGCAAGCTCTGGATCGCCGGGAAGCCCGTGACAGTCTTTGCTGAGAAGGATCCTGCCAACATTCCTTGGGGATCCGCCGGCGCAGATTACGTTGTCGAGTCTACCGTATGTGCTTCATCTACCTTCCATCTAACAGATCCTGATCCCCATCCCAGGGAGTCTTCACCACCACGGAAAAGTAAGTTTGGAAGCGCAAGTCCCGTGTGGTCTTTCCTGACCGTCCACCTTAGGGCTTCTGCCCACCTGAAGGGTGGTGCCAAGAAGGTTATCATCTCTGCACCCTCGGCTGATGCACCCATGTTTGTCTGTGGTGTCAACCTTGACAAGTACGACCCCAGTCTTGCCGTCGTACGCATTTATCTCCTCTACTCTTGGAATCACTTGCTCATGTTGTTCAAATCCAGATTTCCAATGCTTCTTGCACCACTAACTGCCTCGCTCCCCTTGCCAAGGTCATTCACGACAAATACGGTATCATCGAGGGCCTCATGAGCACCATTCACGCCACGACCGCAACCCAAAAGACCGTCGACGGTCCCTCTTCCAAGGACTGGCGTGGCGGACGTAGCGTCAACAACAACATCATTCCATCCTCCACCGGCGCTGCCAAGGCTGTCGGAAAGGTCATTCCCTCTCTCAACGGAAAACTCACGTAAGGACCCGTTTTTTCAGTCTTGAAGTTCTTATCGTAACCCCCACGAAACGATCAGCGGTCTCGCCTTCCGTGTTCCCACCATTGATGTCTCTGTCGTCGATCTCGTCGTCCGGTTAGAGAAGCCGACCTCATACGACGACATCAAGGCGACCGTCAAGGCGGCTGCTGAGGGAGAGTACAAGGGCATTATTGAATACACCGAGGATGCCGTTGTCTCTGCTGATTTTGTCGGTCACACGGCTTCGTCCATCTTCGATGCTGCCGCGGGTATCCAACTGAACCCCACCTTTGTCAAGCTCATCGCTTGGTACGACAACGAGTGGGGTTACTCTCGTCGTGTTTGCGACCTGTTGGTATATGCTGCGGAGCAGGACGCCAAATACCAGAAGTAGGTGTTCTCTTCCCCTGGCTTTCGCCAGCGGGCTTGTGGAATGCGAAGACGTGTTGATAGAAGTTTGCGTACAAAAAGACTTACAGCCAAGTATTAGGGCTCATCGACCCCGAATGTTTCTCCTTGAGTGGTAGTATCAGATAGAAATGTACAATGTCTGTTATGTAGAACTGGAAACAACTATTTTTCCATCCAACCGATGCGCTAGATTACCGCCTCCCAAGCAAAATTGACATCGAATTCGAAGTCGTCCCATGCACGAAAAACCAGAGTCCGCGCCTTCTCCAACGTCATTGTGCCTGAGATGATGCTGCTACAGCCTCCACATTTCTTCGTCGTTCCGGTAGTGTGACTAGGGCTAGATAATTCTGGGATCGGATGTAATATTGTATGCAATGAGAATTCAGAGCGACCTATGAGGCTACAACCTATAGTAAGATGGAAAAGTTATTCCTATTGCCTTGCCTTAACACTACTTTCGTTTGGAATTGCTCTACGACCCCATGCAGTGGAAGCTCCTTACGGTATAGCCAATAAGCCATTTTACCCCCTGGTCTCCATCGCTGCTGTACTTCACGGAAGCCAATTGTCTCCATCAAAGCCTTCAGATGATCAAAGTCAAGATACCGTGAATTCGCGACGCATGCAAGGGGAAGCTGACCATAAGGATATTTAATACCACCGACTAAAAGAGAATAAAACGTTCTCACCGCGAGAAAAAGAAAGCCACTCTCTGTCAGAATATGGAAGGCGAGACGCAGCATGCGAGCTATCCAGCAATTCAGTCAGGACACTCAAGGTGGCATATGAAGAACGTGCCTCGGTCTTTGGCTTCTGGAACGAAGTTCAACACCAAGCTAAGAGAAACGATATCCCACTTCTCGCGGTGTTCTTCTGCATCCAGCAACAAAAAGTCTTGTTCAATGATTGAGGGGTGACGCGAGTGGAGGTCAATTGACGTCGTCTCAATCCACGACGAGCAGGAGCGATAATTATCGGGTTTCAGAGCACCAACTTCCATCAACCTATGGTCCGGTTTCAGATGTGACTTTGACACGAATCTGTGGGTGAAAGCTCTACCGCAATTTCAAGGCCGAGCCTTTCTTTTGTGCTCCCATTGCCTTCAACCATCCTACAAGGACTTTTTCACTCCCTCCCCCGCGGTCATCGCCTTGCCCGATAGCAGACATATGTTGGTACAACTCCAACCCGCCCAATTTTGCGATTTGATCTTCTACCTCGACCAGTTCCTTCGAGCTCACCGTGTCTGGCGGGGATTTCTTTTCCAATTGGACCTTTCGTTTGAGAAGAACATGGAATTGGCGAATGATGGCCCGACTTGAGTGAGGGGTGCTGCTTTTGACTGTGTCTGCAGAGCTAGCGATAGGAATTCTTCTCTTGCGAGCCTTCCCCATCTCGCTCCATTCCCACGGAGACCACTTCAATTATTTGCAACCCGGCGCGATACTACTGTCCCTTACAGCTTTTTACGTCTATCATTCGGTGCTGAGGGGCCTTCTAACCACCACCACTTATGCCGGACGACAGTCAAGATCCATCTGTTATACACCGCACCCTGCATGCTGGAAGCGGCAGTGACAATTCCCTGCAGCTCCTTCAAACCCTGACGCACCAACTGCAATCTGAGTTTGGCAAGCTGCCAGCTCCTTCCGTGCCAGTGCCATCAGTAAAAATGTCGCAGTCTCAGATCTGCACCTGCATTCAAATCAATGGTAGTGTGCACATTACTTTCTCAACTCGCTGTCATCCCAGCGCCGTGAACAGGCTCGTATACAATCACTCAAGAGGTATTGGTTCGCCGGTCCCTCTGTGCCGCTCGTTCTGTGCGGGAGACTTTGGATGCGGAGGCGCGGGCAGCACGGAGCCGAGTGTTTGAGGCGAGAAAAATGTTGAAACTCTTAGAAGGGGAGGCCCACTTGGCAGCCCTCAAGGTGAAATTGGCCGATGAACAAATCGGCACCATCCATGTGTTCATGGGTGCCCATGGTATCCCAATCGCGGATTCTGATGACGATGAAGTCATATATCCCCCCATCACATCCGATCGCTCCTCGTCTGATTCTCATTCCCACAAATCCCCCCACTCAGATACCCTTGGATCCATAATAACTGTTACTCCTACTCCCACTCCCTTGACAACTGCAGCATTGAAATGTCATAAGCAAATGGTTGACTCGGAACCTCAAGTTGTGAAGGCCTTGTAGTATTCTCTGCACGTGTACACACCAAAATGCATCACAGAGCCGGTATTTATTTACAACTTTCCTATAGTTGTGACCACATCATCCATATCATTGAAAGTGTAACAATGGTCAACCAACAGATCCCTGTGCAATAAGGAGACCGTACAATCTGTGAGCCATCTCGAACTCCAAGTGTTCTCGACCTGATTTACCACTCCAAATGTCCGCCCTCGACAGATCCATCATGCCGCCACCACCAAGCGCATCCTCGTGGTCCCAGACAGGCTCGCCGGCACCTTTCATATTCTTCAGGACGCCCTGAAGAAAGTGGTCGCGCAAGAGGTCATCGAGGGGACGCAGATCGGGGTTCTGGATGTGATCAAGTTTAAGGATCTTTCCAGCAATATCATCGTAGCCGGGAACGAAGGGGACGACAACATGTCCGCCCTGTGGGACTCGCGGTGAGAACTGACACTGGGGATAGATGTGAAATGCAAACATCAGGATTGACGGCAAATCTATAGCTATCCTAGGCATCGTGCAAATCACCACGAAGCAGAAGAACATTCTGAATTGAGTCGATCTTCGTTGATCCCCCGACTTCTCCAAGAGGGGCAGGATCTGTAATACGACTTGGATAGCCTCTGTTGATCCACTGGATATTCAACGTCAGCACCATAGGAATCAAACGGACCAGCGCATAAAATGATGATAGATGTACATGGACCTCATGCCCGCGCGGGAAGATGTGGGCGGCCTTGAAGCGACTGTAATCATCTCTAACAACCGGAAGGCCGGAGATGAGGCAACAAGGGTCGCGGACTCGTACACGATTTTGGTAGTGCTCTATCTGCAAAAATTGGTGATATGGTTTATGTATGCAAAGGTGCGCGACATACCCTTGGTATTGGAGATGGTTAGATGGCGGACACGAGCCGAAAGCGCAGTCAAACCCACAGTGATAGGGGTACCATCTACAGGATAACGTGAAACAACGCCAAAGAATGAGAGGACTGCTCCGCACCCTGGTGAAGGAGTATGTACGTTCCGGGATCGGGGAGATCAGGGCTCGGGGGACAAAGAGCTCCATGTCGCTCGGGCACGGTCTCGTCATATTTGAAAACCGCCCAATCCTCGGGCGAGAAAATAATCGTTCGCAGGCGGCTGTGAAACAATTCCCAGTCGATGAGGCCGTATTGCCAGAAGCCTAGGAGAGGTTAGAAGGACGACCTTGAAAGAGATTTATTCAGTTCAATAACTAACTGGACAAGGTGTTGCCGTCGAAATCGCGAAGGATGACATCCATCAAGCAAGAGCTGTCGTTGAGATGACAAGTTGGGTGAAGAACGGATATCCCAGCTATGGCACGTTAGAGAACAGAATTGGCTGCTGATGACGGCCAACCGTCAGTTAAGTACGGATCTATTGTTATAATGGATCGGAGTGAGGGAGTTGTGTTGTTCGTGCTTGCCGTCGGCCCCGACACACGACTGAGACAAAGTCTGACGCATTCCCGGCGCGACGTGTGCACCTCAATGCAAGTTCTCCAATTACTTTGCATAGATACGAAAATTGTTCGAAACCATGATCTACCTGAAAGTTTTGATTCGGAAAGCCCCTCCCGTCACAGACCCAAGAAACTGACCTTGTCGAGGTGGTTTACACCGCCACGAGACGAGGACTCGAAGGGGTCAACCCGCAGTTGAGGCAACCGTAGAGCCTTGCACTAAATCGATAGCCTCTCGCATGCCCCGCATAAACCGGTCGATCAAGATTGTTGTCGTAAGCCTGAAACGTGGTGGGTGCAGTAAGTCAGAGGAAATGATAGGACTGAAGAAGACACAACAGACGTTATTGATTGCGACACAATAATCTGCGCGTTGACTCAACGCTCCAGAGACAGGCGGAAATCCGTGCCTCACGAGAGGGATCGACGCAAGAAGCCGCGCCATACGGCCATTCCCATCCTTAGAGAAGGGTAAGGTTGTC
>Ga0307516_10002733_pt1 | contig 23251 bp, 22 predicted proteins | sample 19_EM_MG_FD_203310 | JGI IMG/M metagenome (GOLD analysis project Ga0307516, IMG submission 203310) | Populus trichocarpa ectomycorrhiza microbial communities from riparian zone in the Pacific Northwest, United States - 19_EM | ecosystem: Host-associated > Plants > Roots > Unclassified | place...
GCCTCCCAACCTCCAAATTAAGTGACGTTCTATTGCCGCGTGGGCGCTAACCCGAAGCGCACTAGCGCGCGCCAAGGCGCGCTAAACCATTTTCAGAAGTAGGACTCTTATCCGGGTTTATACGGTATCTCAGCCCAGCCGAATAATAGGTAGGTAGCGGATTCTATGGACGGAGCCCGATTAGCCTGAGCAATACGAAGATTTCCGAAAATTCTCTCCCTTGGCACAGCTGCGATTTGATATTGCATAAGCGCGCCAGTCCGCGCTAGTCTGCGTTAGTACCTATAATAGTGGCATTTATAGGGTGACCTCTTATGAGAGATAAATACGGTATCCTCCCCACCCCACTGCCTCAGCCTCCCCAAAACTCATGTTGTGACTGCCTTGCCCAGACGGGCAACGCGATATCAGAGGTGATGATGCAGATGGCCAGCGGAATCTGCACAATTTTTTGCGCAACGTAGTGTGAGGCATGAAAGTGGCTATGACAGGGTGTGGGAGTTCAGTAAATAGGTATTGGTGACAGCGGAGTAAACGCGGATGCCGACGTTGATGCTTTTCTTCTATAAATGTATGATGAACTACATACCTAGGCATATAGTTTGGTTCGCGAACTTTTTTTTTGGTTCGCAAACCGGGCAAAAGGTTCGCGAACCGGGTCCGAACTGGCCAGGCTGGTTCAAAGTTCGCGTGTGGGGCTGAACATACGTCTATATACACAAGTAGATAGTAGATCCCTAACGGAGACTAGGAAGACCTCGGCTTGTTGAACCGCATGCTGTTGTTGGGGGCGCGCTTCTCCGACGGTATATATACATAAACTTCGGTTTGATTTGCGCCCCCCTCCCCCACGTTTTCTGTCAGTTGCCAAGAACGTATCTAGGGGTGGGGAAGCTATAAAAAGAAGTAAATGACATGCCGAGGTTGTTGCTTACGCCAAGCCAGCCATATGATACATGAAGGCGTTACTGCCACCTTCATTGATAATCAACTTTTTTTTCTTTCGCCTCCGCCGAAGAAGAGGAAAGTTCTGACCACGGAAACTCCGATTAGACTATCCATTCCCTTCCCCTTTCCCGTCTTTACGCAAGCAGGTCGGGTCCGGGAGATAAGCTACTGGGTCTACTGGTTTTTTTTCCAACCCTCGTGTATCAGAGTTTCGCAGCTTCCGATACCTCTTCTACCAGCCCTTCTCGGAGCTTCGGCATTCACAACTCCATACCTACATAATACGCCAGTCGAATCGGATCCCGTCCTCAAAGATAACTCCGCCCCCGACGACGCTGCGCGAGAAGAGAAATGTTCATCGCCGCAGGGTTGCGCAGGGGAGCTGCTGCAAAGGCTCGAGTGGGAGCTCCATCGACGACTACCTACAAAAGGCAGCTCTCGTCTGCTGCATATCTGGGCCACAGCTCCCGGTCGCACTCGATATCACTCGCTCTTCCTTCGCGCCGACCATATTCGACGAACGACGTACCAGCACCAAGCAGCAGCACATTCTCCTCGCGCTTTAAAGCCCACTTTTACTTCCACCCCATCGCCTGGCTCGGCTTTGCGATCGCCTCCACCGTCGCCGGCGCCGCATTCGTTGTCATGTCTACCTCCGACTTCATCGCGTACTCGGACGAGGAGTCGCTGCAGCGCTTCACGCCGTCCGCACCTAAGCAGGTCGAGATCGAGGAAACCATCAACAACCACCCACTGGCGATCTCACTGCGGTCGAAGCCGGAGTTCACCGAGTCGCGGCCGACGCTGAAGGTGCACGAGCAGTACCGCACCGCATCACTGACGTCGGGCGCCCTCGCCGGCCCGGGCAAGATCGAAGTCCCGCCGTACGTCTGGTCCGAGGACGGCGGGAAATCACTCGTGTCAATACTATACCTCGGTCCCGAGCTGTGCGGATACCCGGGGCTGATCCACGGCGGACTGCTGGCGACACTGCTGGACGAGAACCTCGCTAAATGCTGCTTCCCTGCGCTGCCGAACAAGGTCGGCATGACCGCGAACCTGACCATCAACTACCGCAAGCCTAGCCCCGCGGAGTCGTTCGTCGTGCTCAAGGCGAAGACGGTCAAGGTCGAGGGACGCAAGGCCTGGGTTGAGGGACACATCGAGACGTTGGCAAAGGACGGACAGGAGCCGACTGTGCTCGTCGAGGCTTCGGCGCTGATGATCGAGCCTAAGCAGGCTAAGGTGTGTTGACTGTTTTCTTTCCGGCACCTAAACGAAAGTGGATCTCCCGCTGACATATACGTTGCTCTTGTTTATAGATGCTGGCACCTTTGGTTCCTGTCAAATAGAGAGGGAGTTCTCGCTTTGATTCCCCTACCTTGCTCCTTGGTGTGTTCTTTGCTTTTTTTTGTTGTCTAGATATTGGGCCGGTGCATAGCGGCGGTAGGAGCGTTGATTTGGTTGATTGTATATTTATTTTTTTCCCTTCACGGCTAGAATAGATAGTCTGACCATAGATACCATATACCTGTCTCTCATGTGTGTGTTTTTTATGTGTTTGTTTTTTGGTCCGTTCTCGTTCTCGTTGGTAGATACCTCTGTATTTCCTCGTCCCCTCGAAACCACCCGCACATACATACGACGCGGAACGCACAGCCGGTTTACACGCGGATGGTAGTTACCGGAGGAACAGATGATAACTAGAGCACATACTTATACTACAGTGTTCATATTGGCCGTAATGGCATCTACGAGGTAAGAACAAGAAGCTGTCCGTTTTTAAAAGCAAGCCCGCAAAATCCAGTACCGGCAAGAAGGCATGTGACGTCAAACACAACTCCTTGTTGCACAATCTTTGGTCTTCAAAGATGATGGGTGTCTGTGGCACAGATGATCACGTGGAGATGGATAGCTAGCGTCTTGGCGAGGAGGAAGGTTGAGGTTCGAAGCGAGAAGCTTGACTCATCGTTGCGTGCAGTGTCAGTTGAATTCTAGACATGTGACAGAGTGCGCAGATGTGGATGTGGCTTCGCTCATACCACTCCCTAAAAGTTCCGAATTCAACTAAAACTTCCGAATTCGGCATATATTTAGTAATATATTTCTCCTCAGAGAGTGAAATCTAATGATATGAAGACTGCGGGATTTTTTGTTGCGAGATCTTTACGTTGCCAGTTGCTTGTCCAGTCGTGTATATGTACTAGTACATAGCAGGCCATTGAGTAACTTGTGCGATTGGGCGGTACATAGTTCATTCCGGCTTGCTCAGTTGCTGGGCGCGGAGGCGGGCTTGCCCCTTCCCCCTCCAACTAACGCTACGTAGCTATGTCATTATTGGTAGATACCCTGAACTTTCGACCGCCGTTTTGCTATTTTGCTACCAATCTACCCTCCGCCACTGCTACTTCAACCAACCAACTTCGCCCGCACTCCCACGCTTACGCCAACATTCGTTCTCTCCGTCTCTTGCTGGGGGGAACAATGGCCCCTCGCTCCACACAACTGCCATAACTCCTCATCTCTCGCCCACCCACCCCCCGCTGCCGCCACTACTAGTTACACCTCAATCGCCACCACGACCGCACACCCTACGTCACACAATAATGTCCCTCACCTCCGCACCATCGCCGCCCATCACCCGCAAGAGGCGTTCGCACTTTCTCTCCGGTGGTCTCGGCGGTCTTCTATCGGCCGTGATCCTGCAGCCCGCAGACCTACTCAAAACGCGCTTGCAGCAAGCTCCACCGCCGGGCTCCTCGGCGACGGCAACGCTGCTGACGACGATCCGCGCGATCGCGAAGGGCCCCGCACCCATCCGGCAGCTATGGCGGGGCACTCTGCCGAGCGCGATACGCACGGGTGCGGGGAGCGCGATGTACTTCTCGAGTCTGAACTTTGTCCGCAACATGCTCAGTGGGCGGGGGCATCGACAGGCGGGAAGCAGCTCGCTGCCGCAGCTGGGTGGGCTTGCGAACCTGGCGGCGGGCGCGGCGACGCGTGCCGGCATAGGCTACGTCATGATGCCGGTGACGGTGCTCAAGGTCCGCTACGAGAGCAGTCTGTACACATACACCTCGCTGCTCTCCGCCGGCAGGGACATCTTCCGCACCGAGGGCGTCCGTGGCTTCTTCAGCGGATGGGGCGCCACCGCCGTGCGCGACGCCCCGTACGCCGGCCTGTACGTGCTGTTCTACGAGCAGGCGAAGAAGTCGCTGTCGAAGCTGCAGATGCGCGGGGTGGGTGCTGGAGCGGCCGCGATGGACGACAACACGGCTATGGCCATCAACTCCGTCAGCGGGGCGGGTGCGGCGGCGGCGGCCACGGCGGTCACGAACCCCTTCGATGCGCTCAAAACCCGGATACAAGTCGACCCGGACAAATACCGGAACATGTTCGCGGCGGCGAAGTTGGTATGGAACGAGGAGGGCCCCGGCGGCAGGCGGTGGAAGGGGAGGGCGCTGTTCGATGGGCTGGGATTGAGGGTTGCCAGGAAGGCGATCAGCTCAGCGTTGGCGTGGGGGGTGTACGAGAGGATGGTGAGATGAAGGATGTAGACGGGATGGCGTTATTGTTTTTTTCTTCTTCTCTTTTCTCTCTCGGCCAAAAAAAGAGGGGTAGAGCCGTGTTGTCTTTTGCCGAATGCTGTACGATACGTTGGTCGACTTGTTTTTGCTGGAAAGGAGAGGGGAGGCTTTCGACTGGTAGTTCGGGCTGACGATGATGACGATGTTGCAAAGACGTACGGTAAGTGCACTCCTACACCTCCACGACCACTATGTACACATTACATGCCACTAGTTACCGCTAATACCACTTCTCCATCGTCTATTATGTACTAACTATCTACTATATGTAAACGTGTACATACGCATGACATGCTCCCAGCAAGACGGGACGCGGCGACGGCGCAGTAACACAATACCCCGCATCAAATTCAATCGCGACCGTACTACATAGGCTCTCTACCAGGCAATAGTGTAAATAGTCCAGCATTCCGGCGACCGTCCCCGCGACATCTAGGTATTGGCACACGAGCGTTGAGGGAGCACACCGGTAATCTAGACTTTTGTTGCTGCCCCCTCGTGCGCTGTCCACAGGAACGCGATGTCTCATTCCCACCCTCAAACGAAATCGCGGGGTTCGATTCGCTTCCTCAGGCGCTGGTATGTATGTATTTATGTATGTATGTATGTATGTATGAAGTAAGGATATGATTTTGATTTAATCCGATAGCTGTGTAATCTGTCCACCCATCCATGATTCGTGCGCTTGGTGAATATCTTCTGCCCTGAGATGGTCCCTGTGTTTTTTCTTCTTTGGTCTATCTATCTGTATCTGTCCAGAGGCGCCAGGCACAGAGATGAGTGGTTGGACGGTTGACCACGTCGATAGTGCTGAACTCAATTCTTCCACGCACAGAAATTTTCGGGTGGGAGATACATGGGGCGGGAGAAAGGGAGGACGAGGAGAGACGAGGAGAGGCATCACAGATAAAGAGCTCCTCCACCATTTCGTCCGCTTTCGCTCAGCAGCCCCCCGCGAGCTCAGTGAAAACATGCCGTTCTCCCTCTCCCAACCCCCAGCACACCTAACGTGCCTCTCACCGCGCCTGCAGCGTCGCCTACTAGCGCCGGAAACGACCGCACCCAGTGCTGCGCTCTTTGGCACGCTCAAGTCGCTCCTCGACTCCGCCGCCGCCGTGCCGCCAGAGCAGAAGAACAACGTGTGGAAGCTCCTCGCGCGATCGCCATGCCAGAACCGCACCGCGCGCGCCCTGATCCGCCGTCTGCGCGCGGACGGCCTTGGCGCTGTGGTGCTGGACATCAGGCAGGGGTTTCAGTTCCTGCGAGATGAACGGCGCGCGGGTGGCAGGGGGTCGGTGCCGCGCGGACGGTCGGCGGGGCGAACGTGCGAGTTCACGGGTGCTATGGGGCTGGGCGTCGGCGTCGGTGTCGGCATGGGCGGATATATCATCCCCGCTGCCATGGAGGGGTGTCATCGCGCAGAACACTTTTGGCGGCTGCTCGAGTTCTTCTGGGAGATGGAGGATGTGGCCGCTCTGAGGGAACTGTGTGGCGCTGACGGCGCGCTCGCGAAGTCGAGCGCTAACGTGCTGAGTCTCTCGAAGGACGCGGCCGAGTGGTGGGATCGCATGGCGTGCTGCATCGACCCGGTGTGGGAGTCCATGCGCGACGGCGAGAAGAGGGCGTACAGGGTCAGAGTGAGGTGGATCGGACGGCAGATGGATCTCATGGACCACAGGAATCAAGGGGAGCTGTTGAGGCAGGGGACGGAGGTTGGTCTCCCCGTCAATCTCGCGGGGTAGTCACGGTTTAGCTGACAGGAGCGGTAGTTCGACCTGTTCACCAAGAATCCCGAAAAATTCCCGCTGCCGGATCCAGCGTTGCTACACGTTCGCGCAGTACTGGCGGGCGCAGCGGTCCCGCGCGGGGCACTGGGAGTGTTCTCGTGGCATTGCGAGGAGGAAGACGGGGACGAGGAGGAGAGCGAGACGGGTTCGGACACGGATACGGGCGACGACCAGGAAGACGATGGGCTCGATGGAGATTGCGCGATGGATAACGGCGAAGACGAGAGAAAAGATGACGCAGAAGAGGATGACGGTGACGGTGACGATGACGATGACGATGACGATGACGACGCTGCTTCGGATACGGAGGGGATGTTGCACAGATGGCTCGGAGATCAGGCAAGAAATCGCACACTGGACGATGACGAGCGGGAACGAGTGGTGGTGGAGGAGTTGAGGGCGATCAGGGTATCAAAACCATGGAGTATATAGCGGGATGGGATTTAGATTTTTTATTACGTCATCCGATTTTATAGTTCACCCTTAGATAACATATGTAAGTATGTACGATGGGACTGCCTTTAGTAATCCATTCGTCTCACGGAGCCATCCTTAGGGATTTTTACCATTGCTGTTGGTGGGAGGGCTGGTTTCTTTGACTCCGGTTTCTTCCCAGTGCTGAAACCCGAATTCTTTTCCTTTGGCGGAATCTGCGCGGCAGCAGCTTTGTTCGACTTTTGATTGGATGACATGTTGATGGTGATGAGGTCGGACACCATAGGAGTAGATTGTTACTTGTATATATATTCTGATGTGTCGGTACATGTTGAAGCGCGAACGGTGTCAACTGGATGGTACTACGTCTTCACTGTCAACGCCGAGTAGATATGTATGTAGTTATGCAGTAGCATCATGAGTATTTGCCAAGTCCATCATTGCCCGTCAATAGGTAAAAAGTAGTCAATCCCCGCTGGTCTAAAACGGCTAGTATGGTTTACTAGTCACTAGCGTGGCCCCGATTTTTTTAAACGTAGATGCACATAAACCCATTGAACTCAGCCAGTTTTGATCCAATTAAGTCGAGTAAGGGCTATAAATGATCCCTAGATGTAGTTGGTGCCGACCGCGTGTTGTCGTTCCGGATTTGTTGCACTCCAAAACGTCAGGATCTTGATCACAGCGGGTTTGGGGGATTCTGGGCGTTCCTCTACACATAAACTCATCGTATGCAACGAGTTTTGCTCCAATTAAGTCAAGTAAGGGCTAGAAATGATCCTCAGATGCAGCCAGTTGCGCGTACTTGTGTCCGCTTTGGACCCGGATGCCGCTCAGATTTCGATCTCCTCCCGCTCCTCTATCTTTATACTCTCATCGTTGTCAGATACATCGGCAAGCTCCTCCACCAACACTCATACATCCGTCAGAAGCTTTTGCAAACGCGCGGCTTCCCACAAGTCCGATGCTTGAAAGTAGACACCTTCATTACTGTCACCACTGCCGCATCCTTCTTTGTAGGAATGATTTTCGTCCTTGTACTTCTCGAAGGCATTCAAAAATCGGATTGGTTCTGGTACTACGTCGTTGGGATATGGACACCTGCCACCCACTCTAATGAATAAACCCTGATACTCTGGGTCTGGAAGAAAAAGTCTGAGGGAAAATCCCTACTCAGAATATAGTACCGGAAACCCCCCCCAACAAGTGCGTAACGGCCTACATACTCAGGATGTTCGGGGTTCTGTAATGATTACCCAACGGCTCGGGGGTTGTGTGCCGGGGTTTCGGAAGGTACTGACCCTGAGTATCAGAATTCACTCACCAGGGCTGCTGCGCGGTGAATAATAATTTTTATGTATCTATGCCACGGAGCGGAGTGTTTGCTTATTTTATATTTGTCTTTATAAAGTGTGCCTAATTTTATATATCTAGCTATAGTATGGTTACTTATTTTGAAATGACGAGAAGCTTCACGCCTTTATAGAAACAAAATTTTGAATTTCTCCTGTTTCAATATCATGTACGATAATCGCAGATCCCAAGGAGCCCGAAATCTTTAGAGATCGCTAGCGTATTAATGAGTAATGATGACTTGGCGAAGGGTCGAGTGAGACGTAATGCATCATGTCATTTCCTCATTATGTACCTAGGTATGTACTGTACACACATACTAAATACAGCCCACCAGTGCACCCACTACATACAAAACCCCCCGCGCCAACCCAGCTTCATACTTACTCCCCATTTCGTTCCCTACCACCATCTCATGGAGCTTGTCAATGCCTATGGCGGTAGTGCGGCACCACAGCTTCCTCTCGCCCCGTCCTTGGTCACCTTACGAAGGCAACTACTCCAGCCCTCCCTCGGTCAGTCCGCGACGGCATCTATAGCTCTACTGTGTGCCAGCCCCGCAAACTTGCCCGCATTATCCAGCAGCGTCGCCTGCTGGACTACGGCAGTCAAAGCATTGAAGGCCTCGCCCTGCGCGTCGTCTCGGGGGCATCGTATACGCCCTGATGTCTGATTGCTGCCTCAACAACGGAATCTGCGACGGTCGCATCCGCACCCACCATGCGCAGCGCCTCGCTGGCATCTATGGTACCCGCAAACTCGAACGACATCGGCGAGTCCGGGAGCATGGTGTCGAGATCGTGCATCAGGCTCAGCACTTAGAACGTCTCGTCGGAGAAGGTTGCCTGCGGCAGCTCCTGCACGCGGATCGCGAGCCCGAAGTGGTACGCCCGCATGTTGTGATTGAATGCTGCCTTCGGCAGGCGGGAGGAGGCGACCTCCCGCATGGAGCACGCGAGCAAAGAAGGCGACACCAGGGGAAGATCGAACAGCAGCAACGGCTGAGCCGCTTGCGCGTGCGGGATTGCCTGCACCAGGTTGCAAAGGAGCGCGGGCAGAAAGCCGGATTCGTGGAGAACGGCGGCAGCAGGAAATAGCATGGTGAATTTGAGCTGTGCTTTGGTGGGCTCGGTTTGAATAATCGTTCCGTCTGGGTGTTTGTGGAGTGAAGGTGGGACCGGGCTTATCTATACCAGAGTGAGAATTCGCACCACAATCCGCGGAGAAGGGCGGGGCCGTAGTGGCCTGCGGATCGCTATTCACACGCGGTGAAGCGGAGGAGGGGGTATAATGTTATGTAAGTAGTAATGGATGCCCTGCATCCTGTTCCCGACTGCCAACGGTTGCAGCTATATGCCGAATCGTCAGACGCATACATCGCTCGATTACTTGGTTTGAGTGCTTTTGCAGAACAGCAGCATCACGCGGTCTTGAAGATACGTGCATGCAGCTATCCCACTGCAGTCGTGATATTGCGATGTTTGGTGAATTGTGTATCATTCCCGAATGAGGAATCATGAGTGTTCCGCCACCGTATGTATAGAGATGTCGAGGTGCCCAGAGAGTTTCGACGCGCTCTCCCTAGAGCAGACTGGAGAGCGATACCATTTCAAGCGCAGACGTCTATTACTTATAGGTGGAGTCTCGATATCCTTTGCCTCAGAACCCACGCTCAAAAGCCGAAAGCCACATCTTGCCGAGCCGCCAAGCCTCACTATGCGGGCAGCGTGTTCCGATCCGAGGGATAAATCAGGGCGAGCACGAACACGCGGAGGAAGCATCAAGTCCGACGCTCAGGAGGCAACAAGTGCATTATCGAACCACAGCGTAGGAGCCACCGCCATCTTCACCACTACCAGCCATTCCATCCACGCTCCCCCTAGCTCCTTCCGCCCTTGAGTATAGCACCGAGTCCCTCCCTGGCGTTGACATAGGTAGTCTCAAGGTAGCGCATCTTCTTCTCGAGGTCGGCCACGTCGCCCTTGAGGCCCTTCTCCTCCTTGTCGAGCCGCGCCCGGATTTGCGGCATCTCGCGGTGCACAAACATCTTGCCGACGCCCTCGAACACGCGCGTCTCCGCCGGTAGCGATGACAGCTCCTCGGCCGTCAGCTGCAGCAGTCGTATCTCGCGGTTGCACGTGCTGACCTGCGTACGGACCGTCTGCAGTTGTTGGAGGGAGGACGAGGCTCGCGCGTCAATGTCGGATATTAACTAGGGAATGTTAGGCAGGAGAGATATAGTGTGAGATAGGGAAAATGCCTTTTGGAGGGCTTCGTTGGGGATCGACATGGTTGGGTTGGTTGAGGTGCTGGTGGGATGGCGATAGACTCACGTTATCTGCAGTGGGGTAGTTAGCTATGCGAGCGGACTAGTGCGGCTCCACTGGACAGGTAATAACTATCACGCAGAGTAACTACATACACCAGTTGCTCGCTTAGATAATGTTTATCATACCCTTCAGGTTCAGAACACCCGTCAGGGGATTATGATGATGATGATTCATTGATCGCATGCGGCCCTATCGGATCACGCCGATATTATGTACAGCCCGTCAGGGGATTAGGAGTCCGAGGGGGTATGTAATAGAAGAGAGCGTGTGCTGGCTGATGATTGTTTTCTCAATTGATATAAAAACACCACGATGCCGATAATCAGTGGAGACTTCCTTGTGTTCAAGCAAGCAATGCAAGGTTAGGCCTTGAATTAGTTACCGGCATGTTACAAAAGTGGACGAGCGAGTGCGCGTGCGTGGTGAAAGAACACTATGAATTTGTACGTAGTTGGAGAATCAACGCCAGGCTGCCAGCGTTGCGACTGCTTTCTCTCCGACGCCGAAAATACTTACCCACCTCTCTGCTATCTGTCAACAGTGCCGCGAACTTTCTGGGCATTCTTGTCCAGGTATCACGAATTCTCTCTTTTGCAGATAGTAGAAAAACACCCCTTATTTTTTCGCGGGCATTCTGAACCAGAAGGGAAGATAGAATACACTAAGCGAACGACGAGAATTGGAGACCTCTGCTCATATCACTCATTCTATCTACCCTCGTCTGGCTACTCTACCACTGCTCGTCGCCGTCGCCAGAAATCTCCTCCTGCTTTGCATCTTCTCTATCTTCTTTTCCCGCCTCCCCTTCCCCTTCCCCTTCAGTCTCATCCTCATCACTATCCTCAGCATACTCCAAACTATCCTCACTACTCTCGCTCGGTTCAAAATCACTATCATCGCTATCCCCATCCGAGTCCCGGTCTTCATCCTCTCCCGCGTCCTCAGACTCCAGTAGTAGTTCCTTCGGAACCCACACCACCAGTACACCCTTCTCCGCCGCACACCCGTCACCAGCCGGCAGAGTCTTCAGAGTTTTATTGAAGTACCGGTCGACGACCTTCAAGCTAGGGCGAACCCAAGTATCCCTCTTATACGGCAGGAGTGTGTATTCGATCTTCTCCCTGGAGACTGGCAGTAGCTGCAGTCCTGTCTGCTTCGGCCCCGAGAATGCAAATGAGTCATTGGTTTCCATCAATAGTGCAAAGGTCAGGAAGTAGTTTGTTGGGTTCTCGATGGTGTAAGTTAGGTTTAAAGCACCAGGGACGATACGGGAGGGGTGCGATTCTGCGAGCACACGAGGTTCGCGGAGGGGGACAAAGAGGCGGGGAACGAGGAGTGGGGTAGTGGTTAGGGGGGCGGTGGCGGAGGAAGCGCGACGCCAGTGGAGGCGAAGAGTGGTATCGAGGGTGGACGGACTGCGGTCTTCGAGGCCATGTTTAGAGATGTCGAGGTTGAAGAGGATTTTGACGGTCTTGGAAGGTTCGAGTGCTGGTTTATGTCAGTAAAAGTAACAAATTTTGGGAGACGAATGATGCCTACAGATAGCCTTCTGGTTCTCAAGAGAGATGTCGCATCCCGCTGCGCCAGCCACCTGCTGCAAAGGCAACTCCCATCCCTCAATTGTGATGTCGTCCTTCCCGACGCTCTGAACCGTAGCCGTCAGACACCATCGCTGCATAATTCCCTGCGGCTTAACACTCTCTTTAACGGCATCGCTCGCAAACAGTTCATTATCGAGTGAGAAGTAGTCCGGCCAGGTATCGTGACGCACCCGCGGGGAAAAATCGAAGGTGCAGTGGAATGGCGAAACGACGGACATATCCACCATAACAATCTTTTCCGTCGGCGTTTCAGGGTCTGATACGAGGTTGTAGCGGAGCTTGACCTCGAGCGTGCAATCCGCTGGTTCGGAGGCGGAAGGGAAGGTAAAGTATCGGGTTATATGCTGGTTGGGCTTCATGTTACCCAGAGAGTGCAAAGATGCTGTCGGCTCCAGGTGGCTGCCATCATCTGCCAACCAGGCGATGACTGGTCCTTCAGAAGTGTCAGCCGTCAAGTCGTCATCGTGGAGGGATTTTGGCCTACCTTCTTCCATGGGCCAGCCAATAATCTTGACGTCCACACTCACGTCCGCATCTTCATCCTCACCGTTCAAGACTTCAAGACCAATCTTAACAGTCTCGTCGGTATAAACACCATATTCCAGTCCCTTCGCCGAGACTTCCATCTTCGGTGGCCTCGGAAGGATGGCCAATGAGTCGGGCGCAGTCCTAATTGGCCGTTTGATGATTTTTCCGTCGGCAGTCTCTTTCCACCAGACACTAGTTCCACCATTCGGCGTCGTGAAGACATTCTTAGTCGGGAGCGGGTGCACAGCAGCCGGGATGTCGTCCTCACAAAACATTACGACAAAATCCAGGTCGAAGCTGTCGTTAACTATACCGAAGGTGCCACATATCGCCTTTGCACTGCCAGCTTCCCTCAGGATTGCGGAAAGCTCGAAGACCTTGACTTTTCCCGGTGCGATGGACAGATCGGTCTCTGCTACCATGTATGTGTGCGATGCGATTGATGTCGGAGATTGTAATGGTGCGTCAGCAAACTCCGAATACTCATGGAGGGCGGAGTGTAAGTTGACTATCCGAACTCTTTGAATCTGCTCCGAGGTGGACGCAGCCTTATGGCGGAGAAGCACAGTTTTGAGGCCTCCTTCGTATGTTATCTTCACCTCGGAAAATACCAGTGGCGCAGCGGAGGGATGAGCATTTGAGGCGATGCTGAGCTGCGAGTTAACTGCCTGGCCTGCATGGACAGTAGGGGACTCGAAGGAATAGCACACAGAGACTATTAAACCGTCATTACTGTGCTGCAGCTTATATATGATGGCTCAAGACTCACGGATATTCACGACATCGCTAGCTCTGGCGACGATTGTCGGCTTCACATTCAGAGTGTCAATGCCCTCCAAGCACTTATCCAAGTCGTATCGCTTTCCCGGCTTTTCAACGAACACGGACCTACACATCAATTCAAACTCTGCCAGTACTATGCTTCCCGCGTCACCACTACCGCGACCACACTCAATGATTCTCCATAAAACGTCCTCGAGCAGGATCCACCATCCCTCTTTGCGGTATCGCGACGCAATTGTTCGAAGATCTTTGAGCGCTTCAATCCAAAGGTTGGAATTGTCTGTCGCTTTCGCCATCCTCAATACCGCAAGCCGATATGACACGGATTCCGCCATTCGCTCCTGCTGTCTGAGGCTGAACTCCGTTCTCGCATGCCCAAGATATGATATCTGCAGAGCAGCATGGTCAAACTCAGTTTCCTCCCGCGGCGGCGGACACAAGTAGGTATCTGTATCACGATCATCCGCACTGATCCTCTTCGCTCTCTTTTCGCGCACCTTCGTCCATTCCGCTGCTGCGAGATAGTAGAATCCCGCATGATGCAAGAGCTCGTGCGAGGTTAAGCTAACGCCCACCTTGTCCGGCCTGAAGTAGATCGTTGGAGGTTCCTGGTCCAGGTGTCCAGGTGTCCGCACCGGTGGAAGATTGACAAAAAACACAGGAAGATTTGCAAAATGCAAAAGATCTGCGAGACACTTGTTCCAACGGCTCAACCACGCAGCAAATCCATATGTCTGTGTCCCTTTGCCCTTACGATCTATCACATCCCTCATGCGGGCGATGTGGTATGACCAACGCTGTTTCGCGGCCACATAGTTCTCAACGCACAGGTAGCAACGGATGATCCGCAGGATCAAGATATCAGCGAGCATCCGCGCCTCTGTCCACCGCTCTGTCCAAGAGCTTGTTGCCTCGAATACCTCGGAGAGCAGCTTCTCGTAAGCAGTCTCGTAGTTTCTTCCTGCGCCATCCATTTCCTGGCGGAACTCCGCAAATACACCTAACTTGAACTCGTACCGGAGATTCCACCCTTGTGAGGACAGGGCGCGCGAGGAAGGAATCGTCGGTGGTGGTATTGAGCCCTTGTTTCTTTTCCGCCTGGCATGTTTGGAGAGCTCCCGATAGTACTCCACTGCGCCAGGCCATAGTGTAGCCAGCAAGCCTTGCACGAATTGTTCCAGTTCAACGGGCGATGTATTCGACTGGACGACGAAAAATGTAGCATTTGTGGTGAGTCCGGTACCGCGTCTGATGGAAGTCAGGCGATCATCAACCTGTGCCGACGTCATGATTGACCGCTCGCTCAGCACCACAGCCACGAACTTGGTGCGGTGTCCACAGCTGCGCAGCTCTTCGCTTCCGATCGAAGATACTGATGTCAGGGTGCCACTCGACGAGGTCAAAAAGTGCTGTTTGGACCTATTTATCGCTTCGACTATCTTGTTATCCTCGAGCGCCTGGACGCTGGGGTCATTTGTCGATGTATTCAGACTGAAAAACGCGACAAACGCCGCTGGGAGCAGAGACTGGTGCTTCCGAAGCCATATATGCGTGAGTGCACCATCGGGAAATAGCGGAGAGTCCGGCGAGAGTGGTGATATCGGCGAGTGTAGAACTCGCGTGGGTGGACCTTCGGAGGGTGAGCTCGGAGCTCCAGAAGGTGGGTTCGCTTTCCGAGGCGGCAATCGGTATTCCTTAGCCCAGTCAGCACATTACGCCCCAGGCTCTTAGGAAGGTAGATTCATACCCGTCCCACAAGACGGATCCGAAAGACTGAGGGTTGCGGCCCCTTGGCTCCCCTTTCCCCGCGCTGACACCACAATCCAGTAGCATCATTTTTTTGAAAGTAGTCGGCCAGATGCTCAGCCGTGTCGCCAGTGATCGGGGGAAGGTCGCAAGGTATGTGGAGTCCGTTCTTGAGTAGCGGGTATGGGGGGATCTCGCTGTGTCGTTCCCGTGCTGCGAGCCCGGAGACAACTACCAGCGGGGCCTCGTGGGTGATGAGCTCCTGAGGATAGACGTCCATTTGGTGGTGGCGGAGGAGATGTGAGTTTGTGCGACGGCCTTCCTGCGTTTAGTGACGTACATGTGACTTGGCAAGACTCTCCCGGCCAAGTAGCCCCCCCCCCCAGCACGCATCCATTCTTTTCTTTAGACTAAGTACACAAGCTCTCTGAGATGTAGTGCATATCTAGTTTCACTCAAGGCAAAAAGCAAATACAAGCACCTCCCCTTCTCCCTTCCTTCCGTCTCCTTTCTCGCCCTTCTCAACCAAGGGCGGCGTATTGGTGTGGGTGGTTGTCCGGTTGGTCTTCGGGGTTTCGCCGGGAACACAGTCCTCCGGCGGATAACCAAATGAATATAATCGGCGAAAATAGCACCGAGCAGAAGAGACAGGCGTCCTATTCAAAGATGCCCATGGAATACGCAGAGAAGAGAGTGGGCGTTAGACTGAACACTCGTCTCTCGGTGCCGCCTTTGGGTCTAAGGAGGAGGTTTTATGATCAGATACCTAGTGCAATATCTCATCGAATGCTCTCCTATAGACGCAGATCCGACCTTCAAAGAAGCCAACATCGATGATCCAGTTTACGCCGCCACCAATCCTATACTCTTTGATTTGAAAAAGACGGGTCACAACTGTATAAAGTTACAGAGGGAGAAGATCGTCTCTCCGCGCTCTGGGGCGGAGGGCACGAGGAGTTTGTTATGGTGGACCTGATCTCGGTGACGGAAGAAAATTTTGTCCTAGTCACCGAAGTGACGATCTTCTCTGGGACAAGGCATAAAAGCTGTGTTTGTTGGAAGTGAACGATAGGAGAGATATCAATGATGGAGCCGTGTGGATGTTTCGTTACGACTGGATATTGGCCAGATACGACGGACTGCCTGGCGCAACGAGAAACAGCAAGGAGAGATGGATGAAGGGTTATTCTGTTCAGTCGATTGTTTGGATGTTGCTGTAAGCAAGGTACGTGTGGTCGTTAGAGGATAGTTAGGTGGGATTAGCGGGAGTCTGATAGTAGTACTTACTTTGTGTAGTGTAAATAGGCGTGGTGGAGTTGACGACACTCCACATAATGTTGATGGTTGAAATCTCTCGACACAGCTTTTTACATTCCATCAGTCATGGACATGATCTGTGCATTCTTTGGTGTTCCACCTCTTGGAGCCCCTCTTCAGCGCGAATCTCGGAACCACACCCTAATGTTATATTCTGCTCCTAACCACAACTTTTGCCATGGTGGTTGCCATTGTTGATTGCCTTCCAAAAAAGCCACTTACCGCGATCTGTCATCGGAGATCACTCGGGACACTACTTCCGCTATGTTCGGAAACCCATGATTTGCAATAGAAGATTAGGCTGAAAATATACAGCTCAAAATTCTCCCTTTGCTTTCTTCTCTCTTCTCTCATCCTTGTTGCGCGGTTGTTTTCTCTTCCGTGGATTGTGCGCTCTACAATTTTTTTTTGGTTTAATCATTAGATACTCGCATGCGACCTATCTAGATCATGGCGAGATTATATACAATCCATTTCGGCAAAGCGCTCTACAGTTATGGTTGCTAGGTGACACCACCTCACGGCTCACCCGGCGGCTCACGAGAGGGAGTTCGCTGCTATTCTCTCCTGGGACCAAACAACCAGAACGCGGACAACTCATTCCTCTCCCTCGTCCTCCGCTTCCTCATCATACCCCACCACCTTCCACGCCAACCACCTTGTACCCCCAGAATCAACTTTTCATTTCTCCGCTATGGCTGCTGAACGTCGGTTGGTTCAGGAAACAATAATGTGAGTCTCCCATACAACCTATACTCTCCTCCCCTGGTGTTCTCCAGATTCTTTCCTACAGAGTCCAGGAACTGACCGACGATTCAAACGTATAGAAACCTCAAACGAGCGCTAGCAACACGCGATGATGGTCTTGCACTCTCCTCCTCCTCTCCGCACCCATCTGCCTGCGCGCTTCACTCTCGCTGCGCCTGCTAACGCCTCACTGTAGCATCCGATTCAGATGACACGGTAGTCGGGAACTCGAACCGCGGGCGCAAACTCAAGCGCAGGGCTCGAAATGTCCACGAGAGGAAACTAGACGATGGTAGGGGAGTTAATGGATACAAGGAAGTATGTTCGCTGTGGCGGCCACCTGGTCGTGGTGAGAAGTGCTCACTGGCGTGCATCTAGGAAATTGAATATTTCGGAAGGCGGAAAAAGATCATCTACCGTAAACCCAGCCGTCGCAAAAAGACCGCGATGGATTCGGACGAAGAGGACTCGCAGGACAGCGACGCAGAAGGGAGCGCGGATGAAGCTACGGACCCATATGATGGACTTGATATCGCGAGTATGTACCCGACACCTATGCCCTCTGGTTGTTGCTGTCTTCGTAGGCTTAGCTTACTGACGCGAAGTACTTCTTCGGGAACAGAACTTTTGGCCCCACTCGATTCTGCCGCGGATCTTCCCTCGCATCCCTCGCTTGCCTACATTTACACGTCGCACACGATCAATGAACTGCTACAGCAATCACTTGAAAAGATTTGTGAAGAGCAGGCACACACGGTTAAACTAAAGAACCTCTTAACGAAGTTCTTGGGTGATGACCCATTCATCAACCTCGAGAAGATGCATTGGACCGACGAGGACCACGCCGCGATGGCGCGGGAGCGAAGTGAGGTTATCCTCCGGCAATTTGCGGAGCTAGCTAGCAATGGAAACGGGCGCGGTGATGCGACAACTGGTGCAGAGACGAACTTGAAGCTTGCAAACGGCATGCCGAAACCCACTGAGAATGGAGTTGAGCCTGACGACATCGAAATTTCGGGAGTAGCCAACGGTATTACAGCTTCGAATTCACGGAACGCGGTCTCCGACTCAGACAACAAAGATACTCCATCAGCCATGCAGGACACTGTCATGGAAGACGATTACACAAGGGCTCGGAAAACCGACGACCAAACCTCCCATGACGAAGAAATGCGTGAAGCCAGTGTACCACCAGAACCTCGAAGGATGACGACGCGTTCGGCGAATCAGAACAACGGCAGTTCAACCGCACCACCCTCAGAAGCCCCCAGCATCAAGATCGATCCCTTCTTTTTCCCACCGGACTACAAGATTGACCGGGACAATGGTCTACCGCCTGCCGAAGCTGAAGAAACGCGCCGTCTACTCTCCGCAGCTGTCCAGCGACAAGACGAATTCCTCCGCGGACTGAAGAAGGTACGGGATGGCCTGCTGCGAGCGGAGAGTATGCGTAAGAAAGTATGGGACTGGTGTAGAACCATGGAGGGTATGCGGGAGTATCATAAGCGTCTCGCCGAGGTATCTAGAGACACGGAACTCCGAACGTACGATATTGACACCGGAGATGGAGTAGGCCTTAGTGATGGCGAAGACTGGTACGACATGGACGGATGGAAGTTGGAAGAGTCCCTCGAGAAGGGCAGAGAAGAGGAGGACGAGAGCGATATCGTTACTCATGGCAAGAAGACTAGACGAAGAAACGATAGGTGAGCTGTACATTCTTGTATTTGTGGGCGCTTCTTGTTCAGGATGGTTTCTTTATTGTTGGGCTTCTGGGTTTTTTGACTGCACATTTTTCTTGATATTTGATTTTTGATAGCCTGTTTGGCGAAGGAGTATGGCGTGGGAGGATGTATTGCTTTGGTCCCTGATTCCGCAGCCCTATCTGTATCAATTTGCTGCTTCATGGTAGCTTACGGCGAAGGACGGGTGTGCAGAACGGAGGTTATATCACCACAAGCACGGCGATCCGTTTGTGAAGGTGTTTGTTACTTCTCCAGCAACCTCACCTATTTGTATAGCATGTTCACGGACAATTTCATTTACATTTCCCACTCGAGATCTCAATGGAGTAACCACTTCTGAGTCTCACAGCCATTTAAGCGTACCTGTATTATCACTGCACTAGCACCGGTGGCAGTGCACACTTACCCGGCACCCGTCGCGTAGAGCTGTCTTGCAGTTACCAGACTCCCATCAGGTCACGTCCTCCTTTCAAACGCAACAGCAAAAATCTACTCATACCAGTCGCAACCATGAGAACGATTAGCGTCGAAGTACCCATCCCTCCCCACACTGTTCCTTTTGTACTGACAAGAGTTCTCAGCATTACCTTCAGTCCTCAAGAAAACAGACGCGTGCCCTCTTTGCCGCCGACTTTGCTGCAACCGCTCTCGACGATACAACCGCACTCAAATCAGTCCTCACGGCGAAGCTGCGTAGCGAATACGACAGCGTACGAACGTTGCCGCCCGCGCTGCAGGCAAAGATTGATGGTGCAACGAAGAAGCGGCGGACAACTGGGGGGCCAACAAAGAAACAGCCCGCGCTCGCGGGCGTCGAGGATGGAGTGGACGCGGGAACACAGAAGTTGATCGAGGGGATTCCTACGAGCGACGGAAACGGAAGCATGGCGTTGAGTTTAAGGCCGAAAGGCGCGGGCGCGGGATCGGGATCGGGGTTCCTTCCTGGTGCGACCGGCCCCGGTGCCGGCATGGGTACGAGCCTGATACAGAAGGATTCGATACAGCAAGTCGCGCCTGAGTGGCACGCCCCGTGGAAGCTGATGCGGGTCATATCTGGACACCTGGGCTGGGTGCGTGCGCTCACCGTCGAGCCGGGAAATCAATGGTTCGCGACGGGTGCCGGTGATCGTACCATCAAGGTTTGGGATTTGGCGTCGGGATCGTTAAGGTTGACGCTCACGGGACATATCTCAACCGTGCGGGGGCTAGCAGTGAGCCCGCGACACCCGTACATGTTTTCGTGCGGAGAGGATAAGATGGTCAAATGTTGGGACCTGGAGAGTAATCGCGTCATCAGGCATTATCATGGGCACCTGAGTGGTGTGTACGCACTTCAGTTGCATCCAACACTGGATGTGCTTGTTACCGCAGGACGAGACGGCGTGGCTAGGGTCTGGGATATGCGCACGCGCACCAATGTCATGGTTCTCGGCGGACATCAGGGAACGATTTCATCGCTGCTCACACAGGAGGCGGACCCACAGATAATCACCGGCTCGATGGACAGCACGATCCGACTGTGGGATCTTGCGGCGGGGAAATCAATGGCCGTGCTCACGCACCACAAGAAAAGCGTCCGTGCTCTCTGCTCCCATCCAAAGGAGTTCACCTTCGCCTCCGGATCAGCGGACAACATCAAGCAGTGGAAATGTCCCGAGGGGGCGTTCATGCAGAATTTCGAGGGTGCGGGCGGAATCATCAACACCCTTTCCGCCAACGAAGACGACGTCCTCTTCTCTGGCGCGGACAACGGGGAAATGTGCTTCTTTGATTGGAAGAGCGGATACCGCTATCAACGACTCGATACCACCGCCCAGCCGGGAAGTTTGGATGCAGAGTTGGGAGTGTTCTGCTCGACATTCGATAAAACGGGTCTCAGACTCATCACCGGAGAGGCGGATAAAACTAGTGAGCTTCGTTTCCTTCTCTCTTCATTGTGCCCTCCTTGCTAACGATGAACAGTCAAGATATGGAAACAAGACGAGAACGCCACCGAGGAGACGCATCCGCTCAATTGGGAGCCGGCCTTGCGTAGGAGGAGACAGTTTTAACGTGCCATGGACGTTTTCTTTTTTGGGGGGCGAAGGTCTGCAATGCTCGTCAATCGCTAGTTGCGTTCTGCCGTTGCCATAATGGTCAGGAATGGCCACCCCTCGATAAAACTGATAGGACTGGGCGTACGAGTGGAGGTAACGACACGGGAGAGCTGTGACAGATGACTGGGGCTATAAAAAATTGATTAATTCTTCAAGTGCATAAACACTGACTATATACCTATGACTACCCCATCGTCTTGCACCTCGGTCGTGTTATGTTTCCCTCTGGGTATCCTTCCAATCGACTATACACGTGAACTGAAAGATTATCAAGTGCCCATACATACCTACATACCTCTAGGTACCTAATACATGTGACCATGAAGGAGTTCCGCGTTAGTATGTCCATAAAAGGAATGGAGAAAGGTCTACAATGTCAGATTCTACATACGCTAGAAAGTCCTCGATGCCACAAGGGTTTCTTCATGCCAGTTTTTAGTTCGGATTTTCTAGTAGCCCAATTTTCAAGCAGGAGGTAGAGTAAGTTGAACCGAGAGCCATGGCTGGCTTTTTTTTTTTGTTTATTCATACTCGCATGCGACCTATATATAGATCATGGCGGCGTACATTTTGCCCAGTTTTCCTGTCCGCAGTCCGCGCGCGGCGGCTCGTTGCAAGCTCAGAGCCATGGCTGGCGAGGCTGAGGATACATCCCCGCAATTGAGATCACTAGTTTCAACATGTATAACTACCAATATCCACCGAATTGGCTTAAAAGGTGTTGGTGAAGCTGAAAGTGCGCCAGTCCTCGCCGTGCTGTCGCCGTTCTGCAGGTATATGAACTCAAAAAACTCGAGGAAAATCTTTTACAAGAACCACCCGCTGCGCTCCTTTGTCCCCCCCACCACACAATACAACTCCACCGATATCGATCGGATTGACATGAAAAGTGGCTATTAATGAAGCCGAAAGTGTGCCCGTCGTCGTCATGGCACCGGACGTTACATGTCTCCGGGCAACACCCGACGGCGGGCCACATTGTGACCCTCCTGCCTATGTACATCTGGAGCAATTCTGGATACGGTCCGGAACATCTTGTAAAGCGCCCCTCCATGCAGCAGTCCTGGCGCTCATTTCTCCCTCCGTGAGACGCTTAGTCTGAGGGGCGCCCACGAGGGCCTCCTGAAGCGGGGGTGGCTGGCAAGGAAAGTTGCAAATCTGTGATAACTATCGACCGGAGGGCATAACTAGAAGGGAAACCTTCCAGTGGCATTGAGAGCTTTTTTTTGGCGTATGTGCTGGCTTATATAGGTAGACCTTTTCTCAAAAGGAATGTGTCGGAGGATATCCCACTGCAGAGTAGAGTAGGCACTCATCTACTTTTTGTTCCCCAGCCCTGACGACGTGAAGCCACGAGAGACAAGTACAGGGAAATGACTATCGGCAAACACGAACAGAGATTGACGTATGGGATGCCGTCTCCATGTACCTGGGTAGTCAGGGAGCTCCGTATCCCACGCCCCGCCGCCCCGCAGCATCTGGACCTCTCCTCTCCAAATATGGAGCTTTTTTCGCCACGGTATCTTAGTGCTGGACTAATAGAAGAGCACTCGATTTTGCTATTATATAACTATTGCATGGTAACTGAAGAAGTCAGATACATGTTGTCTCGCACCAGACCCACTCTACGCTGGCACGCACCTCGTTCCTTGGCTATATTTCCGTATTATCTCACGTAATTAAGAGGTACCCCAATTATTTGCTTTTTTGAGACTTGGCGGCCAATTTATTGCTGGAATGGGAAATAATTTTGATTTAAAGATAACCATTTAATTATTGAAGCCGCCAAGAGTCACTTTATTACCTATTCAGGGAATATTTAGGGGTACCTCTTACGTGAGATAATACGGTACTATATACTCACTAGTAGTGGGTCTGGAAGAGCTGGCTTCCGAACTTTTGTAAGCGTATCGACTTCTAGCCAACACCCCCCAGTGAGTTCTTGCAGACGTTATCGAGATGGAGAGCGCGCAGGTAAGCCGAGCACTAACGCACGAAGTGAGCGCTAGTGCACTAGCGCACTCCCGGTGCGAGTGATATTTAGGCACATACTTTACGTAGATAGTGCCAATGACAAAAAAAAATAATCAGCAAACGTCTAATATGCCACAGCTTCCGACCATAAAGTCTAAAATGCCATAGAGAGCACGTATGGTAGTCGAACCTGTATGGTAGTCGAACCCCCGCACGTTAGTATGATCAGTTTATGGTATAGTTTATGGCATATGTATCACAAACTGGTTCTACT
>Ga0307516_10002734_pt1 | contig 23251 bp, 22 predicted proteins | sample 19_EM_MG_FD_203310 | JGI IMG/M metagenome (GOLD analysis project Ga0307516, IMG submission 203310) | Populus trichocarpa ectomycorrhiza microbial communities from riparian zone in the Pacific Northwest, United States - 19_EM | ecosystem: Host-associated > Plants > Roots > Unclassified | place...
CATCCTCGGTCCCAACGCCTCTTGATCTTGTTCCTCGTCTCGATCGAATTCGGGATGCTCTCTAGGCTCTCTACGATTGCCTTCACCTCTAGAACTGCACCTTGAAGCTCCCTCACAGACCGTCCCTCGTGGAATTTCGACGAGGGGGAAAGTTTCTTCTGAAGCGCGATCGTTTTGTTGAGGAGTTTGCTGGAGGGTTTATTGGGCGTTTGATATAACGTGCGATTAATGTGGTCATACCTGTGTTGCTTGAGAGACTCCATCAGCTCTTCGAGATTCTTATCGTCCTCGGTCATCACCCGTTTCTTAGCTTCCTTCTTCTCGGACTCGGAGAACGCCTTGATCGTGTCCAAGCATACGAGGATGTATGCCAGCGGGACTCGGAGGAGGAGATAGTATCGTGAACCCTTGGCCCATTTCATCTTCATCGACCTCTTGCGCAGGAGATGCCAATAGTGTGCTTGGGTTGCCTCCATCCCTTTGCGAACGACGGCCTTACGCTTCAAGTAGCGACGACAGGCAGCCTGTATCTTCCTGACCGCACCGGCTCTCTTCCGTTCTAAATGGTGTCGGTAGGCGTCCTGTATCGTTCTGGCGGCGACGATCCGGGTCCTGTCGGTTTCATCTTCGTGATCCCCATCAGATATAACCGCTTCCTCTTCCGCCCCGTCGGCGATCTTCTCCTGTGGTATGTCGATAGATTTCTCTTGCGCTTGTTCATCATGATCGTCGTCAGATTGTACTTCTGGTGGCACCTCAACACGCGGCCGCTGCGGGTGGGCGGGGGTGGCAACAGTCCTCAAAGCGCTCGGGCCCATCGAGAGGAGGAGCCCTGGTACCTCGTCCAGCCTGTTATAAAATACTGGGCGGACGTACTTCGATCGCCACCCGTGTGAATCAAGAACAGCATCGTGTAGTAAGAGGACGATCTCATCGAGGGATGAGTTTCTCAGCGCCTCAGTGAACACATATACAAGGTCTTCCCAACTCTGGGCATTGGCGTAGCTGTTAAATCTCAGTAACAACACCTCCACCGATGGGCAATGCCTACCGCTGATAGATCCACGATTGTCCATGTCCCTTGCGCAGTGATTGAATACCGGTCAAAATTCTGTCTTTAAAGTTGTCGTCATTTGTGTTGTATCCCACTGTGAAAGGTCAAATTTGGGCTTCGATGAAAGTGTGGTGACGCGACTGACTGAGGCACAGACACATGCAGCTGATTTCCGACCTGTCAGCGTCGTCTTTCGATACTTGGACCTGGCTTAACTTACATTCTACCAATGTAGAGCGGCCCCGTCAAGTTGGTCATTCGGCCACCATCTGCGACAAATTGCTCCCCAATGTCAGAGGAATACGGAAGATATCGCTGAACTTGTGCATCGATTTGCCGCATAAGCTCGATCAGGCTTGAGGCGAACATCGAGAACGTTGACGTATTCATTCTCAAGTTCATACCCGGGAGGATGAGGTTGATGAACCAGCTTCGAGGCAGGGTGACATTGTGCACTACGCCCCTACGAGAGTTAACTCTGTAGGCCATGATGAACAGTCCGGAGAGCCTTTCTGCGAGATCGCACAACGCGTTCAAATCAACACGTAGTCGGCTACGAATGACTTCACTGAAAAGGCAATTATGAGAGGTGTATACCGACCCACATATCCCGCTACTCACCGCAGATACAACGAACCGAACGCCAACGAAAGATACGCTTTGGCGGTTACAAACGCGACGAAATCCTGCACGATGAAACTTCCCTCCCCACGAAACGTGGTTCGCGGGCACAGCGTTGACTTGTACATCGGCGCGCGGGGGACGAAATACTGGGCATTTTCCCTATCAAGATCAAAGGCCAGCATGCACGCGACCATGAACCGTTGCCCAAAACGGTCCACCGGTTCCGGAGAGCTATACCTGAGGTCATGACAGACACATCGAACCCACTTTCGTACGATCTGGAGGCCATCAACTCCCTCTGGTATTCTGGCGATGTCGAGGTTCGCAAGCGATCCGAGTCTCTGAATGGGTGGGTGAAGTGCTGAATATAATGTCCCAAGCCAGTAGCTTTACGTTTGATGAGTGTCCATCCATATCTCGCACAGAGGACATGGACGTACTTTTTCACACGCGAGTCGTAATAACGAGCCGAGTCCAGGATTTGGAATTGGAGAAGTATCAGGCGGACCCGGGCATGATACCAATCGACCGTGAGTTGTTTCGGTTGGATGTGCTGGAAGGTACATGACTCCTTTCCCTCGGGGGGGTTGCATTTGTTTTGAACGAGCAAGTGTAAGCAGGGCGAGAACCCATGAACATCACGGCAGGCACTATCCAGGGCTCCCGTACGGCCACTGATCCGGCTTGAAATAAGTTGGGTGATACCTTGACTGAGCTCCCCATAGTCGCAGCTGAGTCCGTCCGTGCTCTTCTTGCCCGATGTAGATCGGTTTGTGAGTTTCTTGTATAAAATTGTGTGTTTTGGCACGAGGTAGCGGTTCTCCCCCAAGACAAAAAATCCGAATAGCTTCTGGTGGTTTGAGTTTTCGACCAACGATTTGTCGTTGTAGAACTTGTTTAGCAGGCGAACGTAACCAAGGTAGAGGGAGAGCGAGGTCTGGACGAGAACGAGCGGGAGATTTTTCAACCTGAGAGGGGAGGAAAAGACGTGGTCCAGGCACAACAGGGCGGCAGGGTCGTTTTCCGTCCTAATGAAGGTCTTGGAGAGTGTGCGGAGGCTCGCATGGTCAGCATGCCGTATTGCTTTGAACATCGCGAGCTGTAGGTGCTAGGTCATTAGACCCGCCAATTGAACAGAGGGGAAGAAACTACCTCGTCGGTTTCTTGTTGTGTCAGGGCGCTTTTGTCCAACCGATCCGCAAGCACCAGCAGCTTTGAAATGACGAGATTAGATGCAGGAAGTACTTCAAGGGTCAAATCTCGCCAGAGCCCGATTAAGATGTGCTTGACTGCCAGTCGTACATGGTCAACGTTGTGAACGGCAGATGCTATCAACATCTCAACCGCCTTCAATACATCGCCATTCTCGACGTGGATCTCCGCAGCTTCGGGAATCCTGTTCAGCTTTTTCAGCAGCTTTATTCGCGCTTCATCCAGTTCATAATCTTCCAAGAACTCTAGCGCGTCCTCCTCGGAAGGGAACAATTTCAGAGCCGCCCTGTTCAAGCCTCAGAAAGCCTTCCCCCGAGCCAACTAGACCCAAGTACTCACTTGACCTTTAGAAGCTGAATTGAAGAGGATCAGAAATACTTAGAAACCAGCTGACCGTTGAAATATACCTTAAAATAGTGCATTCGAGTAACCCCCGTCAGGCGTTCAAGGAGGCCATCGTCCAAAGCATCTTTGTGTTGGGTGATCACTTCCGCCACCTCGTCGAAGTATCCTCCTTCTCGATATGTGCGAGCAGCTGCACCATACTGTTCAGCCATCCGATAGTTATCCGCTGCAGTTTTGAGATCACGAGCTTCCAAGTAGCATTCCCCGGCAGCTCCGTAGTAGGCTAGACGTTCCTTGACCTGCTTGGATGGGGAATCCCGTGCACATGCGACGAAAGCGTTGGCCGCGGTAATGAAGGCCCGGTTCCTGATTGCACCGGCAGTAGTGGATGTCACCCGAGCCTTGTCTCGCAAGAGGTACGCATCACATATCGTTGCTGCTCGGTCCCACCCGGCGTTCAAAAACGCAACTGAGGCTTGTGCATAGTGCTTGCTGGCGAACATCCTATACAAAGGGTTACCAATGTGTTGCAATTCCAAATCCTAGTACTCACTTCCTCCCAGTCTTTACCCACTCTTCAGAAGGAGACGATGCCTCCAAACACGGTAGCTCGGCAGTAGATGGCCAGATCAAGATCTGGTTTTTGCTACTCCAATACGCCTGCACGAGAGGTGAGTTTCTCTCTGGGGATTGCAGTGTCCTCAAGTACCTTCATCGGCTCGGCCGACTCGGAATCGTCCATGATCCAGAGGTTGTTCCGAGCTCGGGTAGTGGCAACGTATAAGAATTTCAGCTACAAACCCGAGTTATATGAGTAAGGAAGAGAAAACTCAGCTCGCAAGCAACATACCTCCATGCAAATGCTCGCATGGCGTGTTTCATCGAAAGTTGGGGTGTCTGAGAAATTACTCCGGTCGGAAATCCCATTGAGCACCAAACGCCACTGGCTGAGGGTTGCCGGGGAATCCTCGAAGAAGTTGTATAACAGGACCTTGGTTCCATTGATAAGAAGGCAAAGTCAAAGAAAACTGGGACTGACATTGTTGAATTCGAGGCCCTTGCTCTCGTACAGAGTCCTGTGGCCATAGGTTAATCAGATTGCCGATGCAGAAGCGTAAGACCGACATGATAATCATATTACGTTTCAGCCCTCGCTGTAACCTGTGCTTCGTAGCATCATTTCGCACGAGTATGCCTGAGTGGAACGGGTTAGTGCAGAATGGAATATTGCGAATGAAATACCGTACAATGGTCTGCGCCGAGCTCGATGGCCCCCCCTTGACTGCTCCCGAATGGCGACTTCTTCAAATCAACCTATTTGCGGCGGTTAATCCCTAGTGGTCCGATCATTTAGACAACATACATTTTCCCGTGGGTCGAAGAAGGTTGGCGGGAACCCGTCAATGATCGCTCGTTCAGGCTGCAAGCTGTCAATCGAGTACGGCCAAAAAAGTGTTATAAGTTCAACGACAGAACGTGCACAATTCACGATGCCACCGTGAGAACGGTAGTTTGAAGTGAGTTCAAATGCTCTTGGCTCAACAGGGTTGAGACCGGTTTCGTGTGAAAGTTGCTTCTGGATAAGCCGTCAGTTCCAGCAGGCTCACCAATATCAAAAGCTCTACCTCTATACGGTACTGAAATGCCTTTAGATCAGCAAACCGGAACGAGCTCCCAATCGAAATGGTCTGGAGAAGCGTTACTTGGGCCTTGCGCGGGATCACTGCCATTAGCCTTACCTGTGCGGTATCACCGGCCCAGAACAACCCGTGTTGATTGGCACAGATCGTCCGGAGAACTGGAACTGTCAGAAAGGCGAAGGTCCAAGCAGAAACTCAACACATACTGAGGGTGTCGATTAGGAGATTATCCTGGACCTCGTCTACGTACCTGAGGTGATGTCAGTTCGGGAAATGAAAAGCAAGCTACCACGAGATCGTACAAGAAGTCCACTCTCTGGCCAACCAAGCCGGCCTCGCGGAGTTCTTTTGATATGTGATGGGTTCTGGGAACGGATTCAGTGAAGCGGAAACAAACGCAGGGGAAGAGACATCACCGGTCTGCGGCATCGTAGTTTCGTCGTTGTCGTTTCAGTTTCGTGTACCCCACGAACAGGTCATAAATATCGTCCCGCCTATGGGAAAATTTTCCTTGACCTCGAACACTGAGCAACTTGTAAGATTCTCGATCGAGGCATCCGTGTTTCGTCCCGATTGTATCCTCGGATCCCTTGATCACTCCCATGAATTCCCCGAACACCAAGGCAGGATCTATGTCACCGGTTATCACAAGATATCATACTCAAACCACCACTTCTCACCTAAGGTTCGGGTAAAGGTCTGAGGGAGGTGATCCCAGTAAGATGCCAAAAACTCCCCGTAGGAGACGAAGTCTCTACGGGACTGTTGCATATAATCAGATGACGATGTACTCCAGATTCCTGCATGTGGCCTAGACTTCCGAGGTGAAGTTGGGCTTGTGGGAAATGGTACCTCATCTCCAAGGGCATCGGTCGTGGGAATGGACAAGCTGTCGTTATGATCACCCCGCCCAATATCGTTCTGCAACATTGTGCAGAGCTGCACACGAGTGATGAGATCGGGCGCTTTGGAGATGAGGATATCCGTACCCGGTCATAGGTGACGAACAATGGGAAATGGTCGTCCAACAGTTCGCTAAACCTTTCAGGCAAGTCCGACCTCCATTTTTCATCGTCATCCGGATCCACAAGGTCAACATCCTGTTCGACGTCCATTTCCGTCGCACGTAACACTTCTGGGGAACATGCAGAGGCTTCGAGAGACGACATCAACTTGGCGAAGTACTCTTCAACCTTGGTAGCTAGGACTCGAGACTGTGTGATAAAAACTTGCCGGGGTTTCGGGCCGATGTCAGGGTACCGTTGCCAAGTGCGCTGTATGCTTAGCATTTTGAACAACATTGTTGTAGTCTTCCCTGTGCCACTTCTGCCAATCACGTAGCAAGAAGAAGGGTGTTCGACAATTTCTTGCTCTTGCGCTCTGTTGTTAGAAATAAGCCCAGGTGCGGCAACGCGTAACCAGTGTACGCACGAAACCGAGAAAACATGTGCAACCTCCTTGTCAGCCAGGATACCTGTGATAAGTAAGAAGCTGTTTCCGCGGCAGAGTTCTGACACGGCGCACTGTTTAGGAGAGCCTTCTGGAAGTTAGAACACAGCCAGGCTGAGATCAAAACCAGTCACCTGAGACAATGCGACAAATTTATCCAAACTATTCATGTGACTCGTGAGCCGTGAGAGGAGCGGCGTCGAGGGAGAGCTTACACGAGCATAGAATGGATCTAACGTGCACGCGCCTGGTTAGTATAATTGAAATACACTAGCCATCTCACTCACATCCTTCATATCTTCTTCTCGCACTTTGATGAGTGGTGTGGCTTGCGGTGCGTCTTGGACCTGGCGTGACGCAGGAGGGAACGAGGCGGGTAATATGACGTTATCACCAGCGCTGAGGGGTTTGTTCCGAAAACTGCACCGCTCGATGTATTCCGGACCACGTTTTTGAAGTTGCTGGCTGAGGGTATCCCAAAACCGCCCGTGACGAAACTGTGCGTGGGTGAAGATACCAAAAATTCGGATCACTGCCAAGGTAGGAAGTTACACAAATTGAGGCAAAAGAAGTGCGGGAGGTGGTACCTTGGCATTCGCGTTGAGAATCGGCCGTATACTGGCTCCTGAGATCGGGTATGCAATCTATCTGATACTAGAGAGAACGGTGAGCGAGGTGCTCCGGATCCTGAGTGATTTTTGCCATACTACGACCCGTGTATCCCCCGTCATCTTCGCCTCGTAGATCGGCAGTTCCGTTTTGGGACCTGTGAGCGACTTTTGATTGTCACGAGAAAAGTGTCCCTGGGACAGTTGCCTGGGGGTAATTAGCAGCGATCATCGCAATGAGCGGTGGGGACCCACTTGATTTTCTTCGTCACGATCCAGAACATCGCACCATCGGCACCCTTGATATCACGTAGATATTTCTGGGCCCGAGTGGATAACAGGATTACCCACTCTCCAAACCCCTCGATGTCTTCGAAGTAAAGTGAGGCCTTCATCGGTTGAACCATAGGAAATGCTGGGTTCTGAGGTTGATCGATCCCTGCATCCGTTTTTTCCGTTGTTAGGGGGAGAGCTCCTTCCGGTGGTAAGTTTGCCTTGGTGTACGAAGATTTGAAAATATCTGATAGCGGCGGCCTCCTGAGAACGAGGAGGTAGTACTGTGTCTGTTCAATTCCTCGCACGATGTATCGAATGCAAACCCACACACCTCCAATATGTCTCGAAGTTGTGCCAAAACTCCAACGTATACATCGTGAACCTCGGCATCCGTAGTTGGCACAGCGATACCCATGGAGTCAAATGGGAGCGGGTCGATACGACGGTTCTTTGTGACCGCTTTACCCTTCCTACGAACAACGGGGGATAGTTTCCCCCCAGTCGAACCACTTTTTCCGTTCTCTTCAAGAGCCTTTAGGATATCGAACGAGAGTTGCGTCTTTCTCCAGAATGCGCGGAGGTTGGGGGGTACATCGGCGGTGGACGGGTACTCCGCGAACAGCAATGAGGATGAGAACCTCTGAAGGAGCCGCATACTCATGGGGTCCATCATGTTCGGCATTGTGGATGTGGGAAAGTCCGTGACGATCCACTTTGAAAGCTTCTCGTATGCCCCCTCCCCCAGCACTAGAAAATAAAATGATCAGCGCAGGCGATGCGCGAGGGTCGACGCGCAACGTACCAGAGATCATGTACTCTAAAATATAGGCGCGGCTGTTGAGCGTCGCAACCATCTCTGCAATGTCGGGGTCACCGCGATAGCAGACCGCTTCGGCGGCACGGAGAGCGGCGCTGAGTCCATCCGGGGCGTCCAGTGCCTGTGCGTCAAACATGGCAACATCGAACGCGTCCTGAGGCGAACAACGGTCCGGTGGCATGGTGTTGGTGCGAAACCAAGAGTGGCCGCCACACTTTTCTTACTTGACGCGGTTTTAGCAACGGGGGCGCCACAGCTGATTGCATTTCGGTAGGCAGTTTCCCCCATACTAGTATGGCACCCGTCACGAGGGCGCCACGACATCACCCGGTGGTACATTGACCTCAGGCCGGTTGGGTAAGTACCTGGTTTCCCCATTGGCTTTCGTCCGACCACGTCGTCGGTTTTTGCGGTGGCGTGGTGGCGTTGGGAATGAGCTTTGTTAGCGATCCTCCGGCCACGTCATGCCGAGCGTCAATCACATCAAAGGTCAACGAGCTCAAGTTGACACCACGGGCAACGAGTTACATACGTCTTGATTTTGCGCTGAAGGGTGAGCCCGTTTCTTCATGAAAAAGGAATCAAACGAACGTTGAAATGGCGCAGAATGGATAATCGGGAACGAACTCCATTGGCTTCTGCATGGATACTGTGGGTTTCCTTTACTTCGAGCATCACCGTTCTGACGACACTGGTCCATACTCCAGGATAAACTCGCGATTCAACCGGAGGGCGTATTATCCAGCGCCCACGGTGAGACCTCATCCTCCCGGAAGCGGTACCTCTAAGTGCCGAAATGGGAACAGCCGCAACTCTTCGCGAAATGTGGGTTGGGCGTACGTGATCAAACTGATTGGCGAGAATGAAACACATCCGCGAAAACCTGACGAGTTCGTGCCTCCTCACTCACATTTACCGCATCCACATTCATTCTTCCTATTCCTAGCGAGCGGATAGCTCTGCGCGTTCTTTCAGCGGGAACCGTAGTGCCGGCGCTCCCCCACGGGACCAGCCTCCGGAGGAATGCCTAGCTGGTTGAGGTCACCATCAATAACTTCGTTCAGTATTGACTACAGGTACAGGAGACATTCATTTCCAAACACAAGCTTCGGCCCCCGGCCGTCTTACCTTACCTTCCACTCCCCTATTTCTCAAGAATCCACTTCCGTCCTCGATCCCAGCGCACCTTGATCTGGTTCCTCGTCCCGGTCGATCCCGGGATATCGTCTAGGCTCTCCACAACAGCTTCCGCCTCCAAAACAGCATCCCGGAGGTCGCTCACGGACTGTCCCTCGTGGAATTTCGATGATGGGGAGAGTTTCTTCTGAAGCGCGATCGTTTTTTTGAGGAGTTTGCTGAAGGGATTATTAGACCCTTGATATAACGTGTAATCGACGCTATCGCACCTGTATCGGTTGAGAGCCTCCGTCAACTGTTCGAGACCCCCGTGGTCTTCAGTAATCATCCGTTTCTTAGCCTCCTTCTTCTCCGACTCAACGAACGCCCCGATCGTGTCCAAGCATACAAGGATGTATGCCAGTGGAACTCGGAAAAGGAGATAGTACCGTGAATCTTTGGGCCATTCCATCTTCATCGACCTCTTGCGTAGGAGGTGCCAATAGCGAGCTTGGATTGCGTCGATCCCTTCGCGAACGACGGCCTTCCCCTTCAAGTGACGACGGTAGGCAACTTGTATCTTCCTGGCCGCTCCAGCTCGTTTCCGTTCCAAATCTCGATGGTAAGCATCCTGTATCACTCTGGCGGCATCGACCTGGACCTTGTTGATTTCTTCCTCGTGGTCATCGCCAGGCATAGCCTCTTCCGTTTCCTTCCTGTGCGCGACCCTCTCCTCTGGTATTTCGATACGCATCTGTCGCCTCCGTGCACCCTGATCATTGCCAGGCGGTACCCCCATTGCCGTCCCAACACGAGGCCGCCATTGGTTGGTACGGATGGCGTCGGTTCTCAAGGGATTTGGAGCCTCTGAGAGGAGCAGTGCGGGCACCTCGTTTACCTCGTCGTAAGACACCGGGCGGACGTACTTCTGCCGAGGGGGATCCGGACCGTGGGTAGTGGTGTGTAACAAAAGGATAATCTCGTCAAGGGATGAGTCCTCCAGTGGCTCAGCGAATGCATGTATAAGGTCGCCCCAGCCCTCGGCGTTGGCGTAACTGGCGGATCTCAGTATCAATATCTCCACCAATAAACAATGCCTACCATTGATAAGCCAATGGGGTAAATTGACCGTCTCCTTTGCGCAGCGATTTCATGCCGGACAAGATTTTCTCCCTCAGTTTGTCATCGTTTGTGTTGTACCCCACTGTAAGGGGTTAGGTTTGTGCTCCAAGAAAGCGAGTGATGCAACTGACTGAGGTATAGACAGAGGCAGCTGATAGTCAAACTATGAGCACCGCGTATCGGTGTTTAGGCTCGGGTCGACTTACATTCGAGCAATGTAGAGTGGTCCCATGAAGCCGACCATTCGGCGACCATCTACAGTGAATTGTTCCTCAGGGGCAGTGGTGGGAAACCGCAGGACTTGGGTGTCGATTTGTTGCATAAGGTCGATCATGGTTTCTGCGAACGTGGAGAAGGTTGACGTATCCTGCCTCAAGTCTGTGTCCGGGAGGATGAGGGCGATGAACCAGCTTCGGGGCATGGTGACGTTGTGCAGTACACCTCCCAGGAGGTTGACATTGCGGGCCATGATGAACAGTCCAGAGAGTCTTTCGACGAGATCACACAACACGGTCAGGTCAACGCATAGCTTGCTGCGAAGAACCTCGCTGAGTAGGCAAATCAGAAGGGATGCACGCGGGTCTAGGTATCCTACCATACATACCATAGATACGATGAACCAAAGGTCAACAAACCGCGAGCTTTGGTGGTTATAAACCCGACGAAATCCTCCACGACGAAACTCCCCTCCAGAGACAGGGATTGTGGCCACAACGGTGTCCACTTTGATTTGTACATTGGCAGACTCGGAACGAATTTCCGAGAATTTTCTCTATCGAGGTCGAAAGCCAGGGTGCATGCGACCATAAATTGTCGCCGGAGGCGGTCCGCATCGGGTCCCTCGGAGTCATAGTCGTAGTATTCGAGTTCACAACAGACATCCTGAGCCCATTCTCGCGCAATCCTGAACCCATCAGATCCCTCGGGTATGCTGTCGACGTCAAGATTTGCGAACGATCCGAGCCCACGAAGAGGCGGGTGAAGTGCAGAATACAGCATTCCAAGCCAGTAACTTCACATTCGATGAGTACCCATGGATTTCTCAACACCGAACCAGGACGTACTTTTTCGCATCCAACCCTTCACAGCGAGCTAAATCCAGGATCTGGAATTGTAAAAGTATCGGGCGGAGTCGAGAGTGATACCAATCCACTGTAAGTTGTTCCGGCTGAATATGTTGGAAAGGGCATGACCCCGTTCCATTCTGAGGACTGCAATCTTTTAGGGCGAGGAGGCGTAAGCAAGGTAAGAATCCATGAAGCTCGCGGCAGGCGTTGTCCAGGGTTCCTGTGCGAGAGGCGATCCGACTTGAAACGAATTGGACAATACCCCGATGGATCTCATCGTATCCACATTCGTATCCTTCCGCGCCCTTTCCGCTCGGGTCAGATCGACCGGAAAGCTTCCCGTGTAGAAGTGTATATTTTGACATGAGGTAGCGGTTCCGCCCCAGGAGTTTGAACCCAAAAAGTCTCTGGCGGTTTGGGCCGTCGGCAAACGATTCGTTGCGCTGGAGCTTCTTTAGCAGCTGGATGTAGTCAAGGTAGAGGGAGAGCGTTGCTTGAACCTCAGCCAACGGGACTTTCCGCAGATTGGGAGGGGATGAGAAAACATGGTCCAGGCATAACAAAGCGGCGGGATCGTTCCCTATCCCAATGAAAGTCTTGGCGAGCGTGCGGAGACTTGCACTGTCAGCACGTCGGACTGCTTCAAACATCGCAAGCTGGGGGTACTAGGGCGTAAGACCCGTGGATCGAATGAGGGATAAGGACTTACCTCGTAGAGTTCCTTATCCGTCATAGCGGTATGATCCAAACGATCCGTGCGAGCGAATAGTTTTGAAGTGATGGGGTTAGACGTAGGAGGCACCCCAAGGGTCAAACCTCGCCGGAGCCCAGTCAAGAGGTAGTTGATCATTGGTCGAATATGGTCGACACTGTAAGTGGCGGGCACGCTCAGTAACTTGACCGCCTCCAGCATATCGTCATTCTTGGCATGAATCGCTGCAGCTTCAACGATCCTGCCTAGGTGTGTCAGGAGTTTGATACACGCTTCGTCCAAATTATGATCCATCATGAATCTCAACGCATCATCCTCTGAGGAGGACAGCTTTAGGACCGTCCTGTTCGAGTCTTAGGAAAGGTCCCCGAGTTAGCTCGGTCTGGGTACTCACTCAATGTCTAGACACTGAGTGGGAGAGGATCGGGCGTAAGTATCGAGAAACAAAGTGGATGTAGAGATATACCTTGGAATAGTGTAGTCGAGCAGCTTTTGTCAAACGCTTGAGGAGGCCATCTTTGATAGTGTTCCCGTGTCGAGTAATCACCTCTACCAACCGATCAAACTGTTCACCTTCCAGATAGGCGCAACCAGCTGCGCCGTACTGTTCCGCGATCAGATAGTTGACTCCTGCTTTCTTTGGGTCACGGGCTTCCAAATAACATTCCCCAGCTTCCCCGTGGTAGGCCAGACGTTCATTAACCCGCTGCTTGGGGGAATCCCGTGCACATGCGACGAAAGCGTTGGCCGCAGTGACGAAGGCCTGGATCCTGGTCGCACTGGCAGTAGTGGATACCAACCGGGCTTTTTCGCGTAAGAGGTACGCATTGCATATTGTGACTTCCCGGTCCCGCCCAGCCCTCCGGAATGCAACCAAAGCTTGTCCATAGCGCTTGTTAAGGAACATCCTGCGGAAAGGGTCGTAAATGAATCACTATGCCAAATCCCAGTACTGACGTCTTCCCGGTCTTTGACCATTCTTCAGGGGTGGATGCGACCGCCAGACGTGGGACCTCATCAGTAGACGACCAGACCTCAATTTGCCCTTTGCTACTCCAGTACACCTACACAAGGAGTGAGGAAATGTTCGGGATCACAGTGTTCCCAGGTACCTTCATTGGCTCGGCTGACTCGGAACTGTCCACGATCCAAAGGTTGTTCCGAGCCCGCGTAATCGCAACGTACAAGAATTTCAACTACAAACCCAGGTGAGCGACGAGGAATGAAGCTCGTGGCAGGCAGCACACCTCCATACAGATGCTTGCGTGACGTGTCTCATCGAAGGTTGGAACGTCTGGGAGTCTGCCCCCGTCAGCAACCCTGTTGAGCACCAAACGCCATTGGTTCGAGGTCGCCGTGGAATCCTCGAAGAAGTTGTATAACAGAACCTAGGTTCATTAGCGAAAGGGAAACTTGCGGGGGAAAGTAAGACCGACATCGTTAAATTCAAGGCCTTTGCTCTCGTACAGGGTCCTGTGGCCGCGTGTCAGATAAACGGCCGATGCAGGAATCCAAGACCTGACATGATAAGGCTGCCCTCAAGCCTTTGCTGCAACCTATCTTTCGTGGCGTCATTACGCACAAGTATACCTGGGTAGAAAAGGTTGGTACAGAACAGAGTATCACTGGCGAGATACCATACATTGACCCGCGCCAAACTCGATGGTCTCCCCCTGGCCGTTACCAAAGAACGACCTCTCGAAATCAGTCTATTTGCAATGTTGAGTCCTTGGTAGCCTAACCAAACCAGCAAACGCACATTTTCCTGACCGGCAAAGAAGATCGGCCGGAACCCATCGATGATCGCTCGTTCAGGTTCCAAAACGTCAATCGAGTACGGCCAGTAGTGCGTTATGAGCTCGACGATCGTGCGTGCGCAATTCACAATACCGCCGTGGGAACGGTAGTTCAAAACGAGTTCAAATGTTCTTGGTTCGATGGGGACAAGGCCTAACTCGGATGAAAGTTGTTCCTGGATCCGCTGTCAGCTTCAGCACGGCTCAATATCACAAAAAACAAAACCACCTCTATGCGGTGCTGATACGCTTTGAGATCGCCGAACTGAAACGAGCTGCCAATCGAGATTGTCTACGAGAGTGTTAGTCGGTCCCTACGCGCCAGCGCTTCCCTTACTTGTGCAGTGTCACCAGCCCAGAATAGTCCATGTTGGTTGGAGCAAATCGTACGGAGAACTGGAAGTGTCAGACGAGCGAAATTTCAAATAGAAGTTTGACATGTACCAAGTGTGTCGATTAGAAGATTGTCCTGGACTTCGTCAACATACCTGTTGTGGGAGGTTAGTCATACGGAGGAAGGGCAACTTCTCATCGAGTCGTACAAAAAGTCCACCTTCCGGCCAGGTGTGCCAACGTCACGGAGCTCCTTCAATATATAGTGAGTCCTGGAAGTATATTCAGCAAAACGGAGGCCGATGGAGAGGGAGGAGATATTACCGGTCTGCTGCATCGTAGTCTTGCCGTTGTTGTTTTAGCTTTGCGTATGCCATGAATAGATCATAAATGACATCCCGCTTATGGGAAAATGTTCCCTGACTTCGAACGCTGAGCGACCTGTAGGACTCCCGATCGAGGCACCTCTGTTTCGTTCCAATTGTGTCCTCAGATCCTTTGATCACTCCCATGAATTCCCCGAACACCAAGGCAGGATCTAGGTCACTGGTTGGCACAATAGGTCACCGTAAGTTGTTGCTCCTCACCTAAGCCTCGGGTAAAGGTCTGCGGGAGGTGATCCCAGTAGGATACCAGAAACTCGCCGTAGGAGACGAAGCTTTTACGGAACTGCTGCATGTAATCAGATGAGGATCCGCTCCGTGATACTGCCCGCAGTCTAGATTTCCAAGGGGAGGTTGGACTCGTGGGAGACGTCACTTCGTCTCCGGGGGCATGCGCCTTGGGAATGATGAAGCCATCGTTGTCGTTGTCTTGCCCGATATCATTCTGTAGCATTCTACAGAGCTACTCACAGAGTGGTGAGATCGGGTACTTTGAAGATAAGGGCAACCATACCTGGTCATAGGTGGTGAACAATGGGAAATGTTCATCCTGCAATGCGCTGAACCTCTCCGGTAAGTCTGATCTCCACTGTTTGTTGTTATCCTGATCCACAAACTCGATCTCCTGTTCTCCATCCCTCTCCATCGTGCGTAGTTCTTCAGGAGAATACGTAGCAGCTTCGAGGGACGACATTAGCTTCACAAAATACTCCTCAACCTTGGTAGCCAAGACTCGAGATTGTGTGACAAAGACTTGACGGGGTTTTGGCCCAATGTCAGGATACAGCTGCCAGATACGGTGTACACTTAACATCTTGAATAGCATGGTTGTCGTCTTCCCTGTACCGCTTCTGCCAATCACATAGCATGAGGAAGGGTGGTCGACAATTTCCTGCTCTTGTGCACTATTTGTCAGAAATAAGTGTGGTGGTGGCGTCATATGACTGGCGCACATACGATACCGAGAAAACGTGTGCGACGTCCTTGTCAGCCAGTACACCTGGGACTGATGAGCAGCAGCCGTCGTATCAGTATTCCGATATGCGCACTGTTCAAAAGCGCCTTCGGGAGGTTAGCACGAGATCAGGTGTGATCGAAACTAGCTACCTGAGATAGCATGACGAATTTGTCCAGACTAGTTACGCGATGGGTGAGTTTCGAGAGGAGTGATAACGTCGAGGGAGAGCGTACACAAGCATCGAGTGGATCTGTTGGACATGCGCTTAGTCGGTGTGTTTCGAGCCACCCCACCAAATCCACTCACATCTTTCATATCTTCCTCGCTGACTTTGATGAGCGGTGCGGCTTGACCTTGGACCTGATACGGCGATGGAGGAAACAAGGCAGGTAAAATGACATTGTCGCCAGCGTTGATAGGCTCGCCCCGGAGAGTGCACCGCTCGGTGTAACCTGGCCCCCGTCGTTGAAGTTGCTGGCTGAGGCTATCCCAAAACCGCTCGCGGCGAAGCTGCGCTTGGGTAAAGATACCAAATATTCTGATCACTGCCAAACCACGGAATTACAAGCTGAGGCGAAGAGAGAGAGAGAGAGAATACCTTGATGTTCGTGCTGGAAATCGGCTGCATAAGAATTCCTGATGTCAGGTATACAATCTATCTGATACTAATGGGAACAGTGAGTGAGGCGCTCTGAATTGTGATAAATCCTTCGCGTACTACGAGTCGAGTATCCCCTTCAGTCCTTGCCTCATATATGGGTAGCTCCGTTCTGGGACTTGTGAGCAACCTCTGATTGTCACGGGAAAATTTCCCCTGGGACAGCTGCCTGGGAGGGATTAGCAGCGGTCATTACGATGTGAAGGGTTAGGACTCACTTAATTTTCCTCAATATTGCCCGGAACATTGTGCCGTCTGTTCGTTTGACGTCTCGCAGGGCTTTCAGGGCCCGAGTGGATAATAAGATTGTCCACTCGCCGAACCCCTCGATATCATCGAAGTAAAGCGCGGCCGCCATCGGTTGAACCACAGGAAACGCCCCCTCGTGAGGTTGATCTGGCGGCATGGCACTGGTGCGAAACCAAGAGTCCGCCACACTTTTCTGCGCGTCTTTGGCAACTAGGGCGCTACAACCGTCTGCATTTCGCTAGACCGTTTCCTCCAGAACACGGCGCCTGGGACTCAACATCGGGCCGTTGGGCCATTTTGTGGGGTGGTCTCAGGGGGGTTAGGAACCGGGTCTTCCCTTTTGCTTTTTGGTCTGTGCGGTCGGGAGTTCTGCATGTTGTCGATTTGATGACGTGGTCGTGGGAACGGGGTGCAATGGATCCTCCGGCATTGAGACCGGATGCCGAGCGCCAATTCCGTCAACTCGCCACATCCTCCGGCCTATCGTTGGAACGCAAACAGCTTTCACTCTTCACAATATACAGGAATGGGTTGCGGGTGAACCCGTCGGTGGAATGAAGCGCGTGTGTCCGCGAACTCGTGGCAAGTTCGGATCTCTTTCGTAACATTCATTGCATATAACTTCACCCGACATCTTCTTCCATCCCGTAAGTGGTGGTTGAAGGTATCTTAGGATAGGCCTCGGGGGTGGGTCTAACTAGCTTGATGGCCGAAATCACTATTACTTCCGCACAAAACTCGACCGGTAGCTCGGGAGATGGCGAAATTATCTGGCTTGGCCGACCTTACAAACCAAAACCAGCGCATACGTCTCGACGGGGATAGACCTTAGGATAACCGAGGCGGAAATCCCTCGAAGGTGTGTTCGGTGGTTCGCAAGTCTAGAAAACGGCTGTGCATCTTCGACGGTACCACGAGTACTATACCCGTGAGTACCATCCGTTATGGTGGTTCAACGTCACCAGTCTAACTGGCCGTATCTCAGTGGCAAGACTGCGGCTTATTCTACGGGTACATCACTTCACACCAGATCCGGATGCCATATTCGAGGACGGACTTCCTCGGGGGGCTGCATTTTCCGAGGTAGCACGCAAGCGTTCCGCAACTCGGGCCCTTCGCCGTTGTCGTTGTCGTATCTCCTGGTTGTGCTTGTACCAGGTTGTTCTACTGACGTCTTTTCCGTGGCACTTCTGGCACTCACACCAAAAACTGGGCATGGGGTGCGGAGCCGAGGTGAGGGTTCTCGGTTTGTGCGGCTGGATGTTATGTCTGCCGTCGTTCCACCTCATTTCGCATCGCCCTTCTAATGATACTGGTTCACACTCCGGAATAAACTCACGATTTAATCAACGGACGTGTTCTCCTAAGTACAGAACTTGGAACAGCCGCAACTCTTCGCAGAAATGTGGGTTGCTCGCATGTACACTCACTGGTGGGGTGAAGCGCCTGTGTGCGAAAACGCGACGAGTTCGTATCTCCTTCCTCACATTTATTGCATACACCTTCGCACTTTCTATCCCTCGCTAGTGGATACCCTCTAGGCGTTCTCTCGGAACCGTGGTACCGGTGCTCGCCCATGGGGTTCAGGCTCCGGAGGTGTGTCTAACTGGCTTAGTAGCCGGGGTCACTGTCGCCGTTCCCCACCTCGGCCAGCCTGAGCTTGGCTTTTGGGGGTCTGAGATGGCAAAATCATCTGGGCGGTTCGTCCGACCTTAGCCGCAACCAGGGTAGGCATCTCTATGGGGATAAACCTCAAGATGACCGAGGTAGAGATTCCTCGACCCGGCAGAGGGGTTGGTGATTCGCAAGTTCAGCAAATAGGCACATACTCGATCGGTTGTGGGCCTCACAGCCTGACTCATTCGCACTGATACGATGTATATTGCAGTGGACGGACACGCCTATATCTGTCCGCATCACCCCTTGAGTTCCATCGGTGAACCTGGCAGGTCCGTCTCAAACGGAACCGGGAGCACTGACCGCCAGAATCTCAAGGGTCACAGAAAGTCCCCCAGACGAGCTCGAGGTCGCGGATGAGCTCTTCCCTTCCACTGCCCTGTTTCTCAAGAATCCACTTCCGCCCTCGATCCCACCGTCCCTTTATCTGGTTCCTCGTCCCAGTTGATCCCGGGATACCGTCTAGGCCCTCCACAATAACTTCCACCTCTAAAACCGCATCCTGGAGGTCGTTCACAGATTGTCTCTCGTGGAACTTTGATGATGGGTGGAGTTTCTTCTGAAGCGCGATCATTTGTTTGAGGAGTTTGCTGAAGGATTTATTAGATCCTCGATTGGATGCGTAATCAGCGCCGTCGCACCTGTACTGGTTGAGAGCCTCCATCAGCTCTTCGAGACCCCCGTGGTCTTCAGTCATCATCCGTTTCTTAGCCTCCTTCTTCTCCGACTCAACGAACGCCTTGACCGTATCCAAGCACACGAGGATGTACGCCAGCGGGACTCGGAAGAGGAGATAGTATCGTGAATCCTTGGGCCACTCCATCTTCGTTGACCTCTTGCGGAGGAGGTGCCAATAGTGAGCTTGGGATGCGCCAACCCCTTCACGGATGATAGCCTTCTTCAAGTGGTGACGGTAGGCAACTTGTATTTTCCTGGCCGCTCCAACTCGTTTCCGCTCCAAACGACGACGGTAAGCGCCCTGGACAATTTTGGCGGCATTGATACAGGTTTGGGAGAATTTTTCCTCATGGGCAACCCCTCCCGCGATCCTCCCCTGTGGTAATCCAACATGCTTCTGTTGCCCCTGTCCACCGCGGTTCCCAGTTTCCACGTCATCACGAGACCGCCGTTTGTCGGTGGGGGCAGCGTCGGTCCTCGAAGCACTTGGAATTGTCGAGAAGAGGAGGTCGTGCACCTCGTCCAGCCTATGATAGAATACTGGACGGATGTACTTCGCCCGCCGCTTATCTGAACTAGGGGAGCCGGTGTGGAGTAAGAGGATGAGCTCGTCCAGGGGTGAGTCTTTCAGCGGCTCAGTGAACACATGCACAAGGTCAGCCCAGCTCCCGGCGTTGGCGTAGCTGTTGGATTTCAGCGCCAATATACCAACCGATAACCAATGCCTACCGCTGATAGGTCCGTGGTGCAAATTGTCCATCTTTTTTGCGTAACGACTGCATACCAGATAAGAGCTTCTCCTTGAACGTGTCATCGATCGTGTTCCATCCCACTGTAAGAGGTTAAACTTGGGCGGTAACAAAAGTTGGTACACAACTGACTGAGGCAGAGGCAGAAACAGCTGAGGTTCGAACTATCAGCCCCGTGTTTTAGACATCCGGGCTTGGATCAACTTACATTCGAACGATGCAGAGTGGCCCTGTGAAACTGGTCATGCCACCGCCATCCACGATGAATTGCCCCCCGGAGTCAGAGGCAGAGGTAGGAAGACGCTGAATTTGGGCATCGATTCGCTGCATAAGGTCGATCATGGCTTCCACGAACGCGGAGTAGGTCGATATATCCTTTCTCAAGTCCGTATCTGGGATGAGAGTGATGAACCAGCTCCGAGGCATGGCAACATTGTGCAGGATACCTCCCCGGGAGGTAGCGTTGCGGGCCATGATGAACAGTCCGGAGAGCCTTTCGGCGAGATCACACAACACTGTCAAGTCGACGCGCAGCCGGCTACGAAGAACCTCACTGACAGGACAAATTAGAAGGGATGCTCACGGATCTATATTCCTCGCTATACGTACCGCAGATACGACGAACCAAAAGTCAACAAACCGCGCGCATCGGCGGTTATGAACCCGACGAAATCCTCCACGATGAAATCCCCCTTTCGAGACAGAGATTGCGGCCACAACGGCGTCAGCTTCGACTTGTACATCGGCAGACGAGGAACGTAATCCCAAGAATTCTCTCTATCAAGGTCGAAGGCCAATGTGCATGCGACCATGAACCTTTGCCTGAAGCGGTCTGCGGGTCCCTGGAGATCGTGCCCGAGGTCAGAACAGACGTCTTGGACCCATTCTCGCACAACCCTGAAACCGTCAGGCCCCTCGGGTAACTTGGCAACATCGAAATTCGCGAAGGATCCGAGCCTCTGCAAAGGTGGGTGGAGTGCGGAATACAATATCCCAAGCCAGTAGCTGCGCGTTCAGTGAGTATCCACGCGTTTCTTGTGGACTAAGCCCAGGCGTACCTTTTTACATCCAATTTTTCACAGCGGGCAGAGTCCAGGATCTGGAATTGTAGGAGGATCAGGCGGAGTCGAGCGTGATACCAATTTGTTGTAAGTTGCTCCAAATGGATGTGTTGAAAAGCACACTGCACGTTTCCCTTTTGAGCACTACATTTCTTTTGGACGAGAAAGTGTAGGCAAGGTGCAAATCCATGAACGCTGCGGCAGGTCCTATCCTGAATTTCTGTGCGATTATCGACCCGCTCCGAAACGAATTGAGTGATACCCCGATGGATCTCGTCGTAACCACATCCATACCCACCCGTACTCTTTCCCCTCGGGTCGGATCGATTGACGAGTTTCTCGTACAGAATCGTGTGTTTTGGTACTAGGTAGCGGTTCCGCCCCAGCACTTTGAACCCAAATAACCTCTGGCGGTTCGAGCCTTCTCCACATAACTCGTCGCGCCGGAGTTTGTTTAGCAGGCGGGTGTAGTCAAGGTAGAGGGAAAGTGATGCCCGAATTTCGAAGAGGGGGAGACCCTGGAGCTTGAGATTGAGAGGGGACGAGAAGACATAGTCCAGGGATAACAAAGCAGCAGGGTCGTTCCCCCTCCTAATGAAAGTCCTGGCGAGCGTGCGGAGTGTCGCACCGTCATTTTGTCGGATCGCTTCAAACATTGCAAGCTGGAGGGGCTAGGATGTGAGACCCGCTCACCAAATGAAATGGAAAGGCCTACTTCGTCGACTTCTTGCTCCGTCATGGCGCTTTTGTCCAACTGGTCTGCAAGTACCAGTAACTCCGGAACGGCAGGGCTGGATGTTGGAAGTACCCCAAGGGTCAAACCTCGCCGAAGTCCCATCAAGAGGTACTTGATTGTTGGTCGGACGTGGTCAGCACTGTACCTAGCGGGTGCGCTCAGTAGTATGACTGCCTTCAACATGTCGCCGTTCTTGGCGTGAATCCCCGCAGCTTCGAGAATCCTGCCCAAGTCTATCAGTAGTTCAATACGCGCTTCGTCCAGATCGTAATCCTCCAAGAACTTCAACGCATCCTCCTCAGACGGGAACAGGTGTAGGAGCGCCCTGTTCAAGTTTCAGAAAGACCGCCAAGTTTCCTGGAGCTAACCGCTTACTCGACGTTTAGACACTATATCAAAGAGGATCAGACACGTTCAGAAACAAGCTGACTGATCTACCTTGGCGTAGTGCATTTGAGCAGCCATAGTCAAACGTCTCAGGAGACCGCTGTCGATGGCCTTCTCGTGTTGAGTGATCACTTCCACCATCTTGTCGAAATATTCTCCTTCCAGATAGGCGCGAGCGGCTGCACCATACTGCTCGGCGATCAAATAGTTTTTCCCTGCATTTTTTTGGTCACGGGCTTCTAAGTAACATTCCCCGGCGGCTCCGTGGTAGGCAAGATGTTCGTTGACCCGTTGCTTGGATGGGGAATCCTGCGCACAGGCAACGAAAGCTTTGGCCGCGGTAATGAAGGCCTGGACCCTGACCACGTGGGCAGTCGTGGATATTAATCGTGCCTTTTCTCGCAAGAAGTACGCATTACATATTGCGGCTTCCCGGTCTTCCCCAGCCCTCAGAAATGCAACAGAGGCTTGTTCGTAACGCTTGTTGAGGAACATCCTGCAGAAAGGGTTGTAAATGTATCACAATGCCAAATCCCAAAACTAACGATCTCCCAGTCTCTGACCATTCTTCAGAGGTGGACGCGACTGCCAATCGTGGGATCTCGTCAGCAGGTGACCAGACCTTGATTTGGCCTTTGCTGCTCCAGTATGCCTGCGTGATGGGGTAAGACCTATTTCAAGATCACAGTGTTCTGAGATACCTTCATTGGCTCTGCTGACTCAGAATTGTCCATGATCCAAAGGTTGTTTCGAGCTCGTGTGACCGCAACATACAAGAACTTCAGCTGCGAACCCAAGCAGGGTGAGTGGGGGAGAGATAAGCTCATTGTAGGTAACGTACCTCCATACAGATGCTCGCATGACGTGTTTCATCAAAGGTTGGAACATTTGAGAAGTTATCCCCACTGGAAACTCTATTCAACACCAAGCGCCATTGGTTCGAAGTTGCCGTAGAATCCTCGAAGAAGTTGTATAACAGAACCTTGGTTTGTTGGTAAAGGTAAAGGTCAGGAAAAGCGGGACTAACATCGTTGAACTCAAGGCCCTTGCTCTCATATAGGGTCCTGTAGGCGTGGTCAAATAAACACCTGACATATAGATGTAAAACCTAACATAATAAGGCTGTCCCCGACCCTTTGCCGCAACCTGTCCTTTGTGGTATCATTGCGGACGAGTATACCTGAGCAGAAATGATTGGTACGGAATGAAGTACCGCTGGTGAGGTGCCATACATTGACCTGCACCAAACTCGACGGTCTCCCCCTGGCCTTTCCCAAAGAATGACCTCTCGAAATCACCCTGTTGGTAACTTTTAGTCCCCGATTGCCCAAGTAATAATGAACACACATTTTCATGACTTGGATAGAAGACCGGACGGAACCCGTCAATGATCGCTCGTTCAGGTTCCAAAATGTCAATTGAATATGGCCAATAATGCGTGATAAGTTCGACGATGGTGCGCGCACAATCCACAATACCACCGTGAGAACGATAGTTCAAAACAAGCTCGAAGGTTCTTGGTTTGGTAGGGGTGAGACCTAACT
>Ga0307516_10002735_pt1 | contig 23251 bp, 16 predicted proteins | sample 19_EM_MG_FD_203310 | JGI IMG/M metagenome (GOLD analysis project Ga0307516, IMG submission 203310) | Populus trichocarpa ectomycorrhiza microbial communities from riparian zone in the Pacific Northwest, United States - 19_EM | ecosystem: Host-associated > Plants > Roots > Unclassified | place...
TGCTCTCGCGAAAGCGCGCGATGTGCTCGCGCAGGCCGTCGACCGCTTCTTTGCGCATGTCGGCGTCGTCTTTGACGACCGACAGGTTGAGTAGCAACACGTCGGCGCGAATGCCGTCATGCATCATGTCAGCGTCCATTTGCGCGCGCTGTGCGACGCACATTTCGCTGATGCGGCTGGCCGCATCAGAAACGGCGCCGAGGCTCCGTTCCGCCCAAAAGCCGAGGGTCGCCGCCGCAAGGATCGCGACAACGCACAGGAAAAGAAGCTTGTGGAGGAGAGTGATTGACTTCATGAGCGGCCTTCTTGTTTTCGAAATGCGAGATTCCAAGTTTGCAATCCCCGGTCCATCTGCGTCTGCAGCCGGTTCTGGGCGGAATCCGCGGGTTTGGAGCCTGGCAAGCGCTGCGAGCGTCCGAGCGTCTGGACGCTGCTTCCCGAATCCTGGATTGGCGTGAGTAGGGGCATGTAGTTCTTCTCGAGCAGCAACGGCGCGCTCAGCGGCGCAAACCAGTCGGTTGGAAGCTGCTGCCGCCGACGAGCTGCAAAGTCACCATCCGCACGTCGCTGTCCAAGCTCTGTTCGTAGACGGCTCGGACTTCGCCTTGCGGGAAGATCTCGACGCCAGCGCCGCCGGCCAGCCGCCGATCGGCCACGTTCGCGCCTTCGAGCACGGTGTCGTAGCGGGCCATCAAGAACCCCGGATCGACCTTGAGCAGAGCCTGCGCGTACACGCCGTGGGTAAACTCCGCGACGCCGAGCGCTTTCACGTGTTTCAGCAGGTACTCACCGCGCACGTCGAGCGGGCCGAGCGTGGTCTGGACGTCGCCACCCGCGAACAACATCACCGGGCCTTCGTGAGCAAAATCGAGCGCCGCAGAGCTACCGACCTCGATCAATTGGTCGACTTTGGCGCTCAAACGACCACCCGCGGCCGTGCGCGAGGGCGCCGTGGCATCCGCGCTGACCGGATGCTCGGGGCCGTTGACCACGTACCCCACCGCCGTCCAGTGCTCACCCACTGCGTAACCCTGTCCGCCAATGTCGTTCCAACCTGCGTGCGTGAGTTGCACAGCCTGCGGCAGCGTCACCAGCCGATTCTCGGTTGCCGGATACTGCAAGTAGGCGATGCCGAACGGCACGTCGAAGCGGCCGAACGACACGCCTGACTTGGAGACGAGCTTACTCTTGATTGGATAGCCGTCGCCCTCGCCGGCTAGCCCGCAGTCGATCACGAAGGCGCCGAGCCCGAAGGCGTCCTCCTCGCCCGTGAAGGCGATCGCAGTCGAAACGTTGACGTACGGCGTGAGCTTGAGCGAGGCGTCGAGCTCCACCGCCCCGACATGAAAGTCGTCGCGCCCGGGCCTTTCGAAGCGGTAGAAAAAGTCGCCAAAAGCCGTGAATTCCAGCGGCAAAAGGCCCATTTTTTCCATCATCTCGCCGCCGCCTACGGGAGGCTGAGCGTCGACGAGCGGCTTCGGCGGCGTCGAGGCGGCGACCACGCTAGCGGCTGGCGTCGCCGACGGTTGGCTGGTCACGACCGCGTCCAGGCGCTGAACGTCGGCCGTGACCTCGTAGAGCGAGCGCGTGGCCGGCGGCTCGGCGGCGGGGAGCTTGTCCAGGCTCGCTTGCAGCTCTGCGATGCGCGCCTCGGCGCGCTTGACCGGATCGGCCACAGCGGCCTGGTCCAAGCCGCCCGCCACGGCGGCTTGAATCGCGGCAAGCTGCCTTTGCTCCTGCACCAGCTCGGCTTCGAGCTGCTCTCGCGCCGGCCTCGGCGCCGCAGCCGGCGGCGCGCCGACGGCGCGATTGAGCTCGTCACGAAGTTGCTTCACCTCGGAGCGTAGGGCGCTGACGTCGTCCGCAGTCGCACGCGGCGGCGCAGGCGCATGCGCAGCAGGCGGAGCTTGGCGCGCCGCAGCAGGTTTGCCCTTGCCGTGGCTTTCGGGCGCCCGCGCCGGAGGCGCGGCGGGAGCCGAGCTGGAACCCGATTTGGCGCTCGGAGCCGCCCAAGCCGACGCCGACAAGCTGCAGACAATTAGCGGATAAATAGCTAGATTTCTCATCACTCCGGTCCTCCATGCGTCTGAGAGCCGGAGCTCCGCAGCGCCGAGCGCGCGTCATGCGACCGGCTAAAAAGCACCAGCAACACCAGGCTGCCCCCGAGCGCTACGTCCGCCGCCTGCAGCTCGATGCGCCGCCCGCTGCTCACCATGCCTTCGGCAAACAGCGGCAACCCGACAATCGAGGCCCCCGCGTCGGGCAGACAAACGCGGAAGGCGTCGGCAACGATCTTTCCGATCTCGCAGGCGCCCTCGACGAGCCCGCGCGACTCTGGCGAGGGGCTATCGCGATCGAGGGCGCGGCTCAGGCTCTCCCAGCCGAGCGGATGCGAGAGCAGACCCACGATGTGCTCCGTTCGCTCTCCCGACAGGCTCACGTAGCTGCCGCATAGCCCGCTAGGAACGGACTCTCGGTAAGCCAAGACCCGACACGGAAAGCTCGGCAGACGCGAGCTCAGCTGCGTCATGGCGGTCACCAGTTGGTTCATGAACGGAGACGAGTTGGGGTTGGTCATGTGGGAGCGCGCGCCAGGAGGCCGCGCTCCGAAGGGCCCCAGTGCAACCCGCGAACCAACCCGCAAAGCCCGATAAATGGCCTACGAAAGCCCGAATTACGTCCAAGTTCCAGGAATCGTGTCCTGGATTCGAGAAGCGCTTAAAGCCTGCGCGACTTACTGCCGTTGATGGGGCAACAGCGATGAACGAAATTAGCGAGCCGCTGCGTTTACTACGCAAGCACGGGCATTGGACGCTCGAGGTGACCAAGCTGGTACCGATCGATCGACACGTTCTTCGCCCCGAACGCAAGCGCGTCAACGGCACCGACAGCGTGGTACGCCACCTCAAGGAACGCTGCGCGCCGTCACTGGTGCGCGAAGCACTCGACTTGATCATCGGTGAAGACGATGGCAGCGACCGAGCTTTCGAGCTCGAAGGTGAGCACTGGATTCAGCTACAGGAGCAATCCGAAAGCGAGACAGCGAGCTCCAGTCACGCCCGACTCGTGGCCATGGTAGGTGAGCTGCGTGCAGAGTTGATGACGATGCGTGCGCTGCACGAGGCGCTGCGCGGGCGCGTGGCCACTGTCGAACGTCGCTCGCTGCAGATGGGGCCCGCCGACTACGGCCGTGGCGTGCGGAGCTCGCCCCGACGCGAGCTGGGCGCCCCGTCGCTGCGCCCCTCCCCTCGCTTGCGCAGCTCGGCCCCCGGCGCCGATGTACCCCAGCCGCCGCCGGCCGAACCAGCGTCGGCGCCGACCCCGACGCTCGGCGAGGCACGCACCCAGGCCGCCGTCGCGCCCCCCGCGCTGGCCAACGACGTTGTGACGCCAGCCGAGCCGCCCGGGAAGCCGCTCTTGGCCATGCCGCAGCAGGCCGACGTCGCTACCTGTCTGAAGCAATTGCTGGGCGCGGACGCCGAGCTGCGCGGCGAGCGCGGCAATCTGCCGAAAGATCTGGACGCCTTTTACGTGTCGCGCGTCGTCGACGCCGCCGACCACGAAGTGGGCGCCATTTTGCTCGACCTGCGCGGCGGCGTGGAGCTCGCCGGGCGGCTGCTCGGCTTTCCGCCGGCCGCCATCGAAGAACAGTCCAAGAGCGAGCCCTCGAGCGACATGCTGGACGCCATGAACGAGGTCACCAACAACCTGGGTGGCTTCATCAATCGCGCCAATCCAGATCTGCGCGTGCGCGTACGCCCGCTCGAGAAGTTCAGCAGCGCCGAGTTCGGCTGGTTGCCCCAGAACACGGCGCGGATGGGCTGCTTCACCAAGACGGGCGGGCGGCTCTGGATCAGCGCACGTTGAGCCGATTCATAGCTTCGACTTCAGGCGCTGCAGCAAGCTGAGCGCCTCCAGCCCGGTCAAGCGATCGAGATCGAGCGCCCGCAGTGTCTCGACCAGCTCGACTTGGCTGCGAGATTCGGCCGAGCGCTCGCCAAATAGCGACAGCTGTGGCGCCTGGCCGGCTTTGGCGCGACGCTCGGTGCCGCCCTCGTCTTTGCGCTCCAAAATTACGAGCAATGCCTTGGCTCGGGCCAGCACCGGCTCGGGCAACCCGGCCAGCTTGGCGACCGCGACGCCATAGCTACGATTGGCGGCGCCCGGCACCAAGCGATGCAAGAACACGACGTCGTCGTTCTGCTCACGCGCGCTCACGCTGTAACTGCCGACGTGCGCGCTCTGCTCGGCCAGGCTGGTAAGCTCGTGATAGTGCGTCGCGAACAGCGCGCGACAACCCACCGCTTCGTCCAAGTATTCGGCCACGGCCCAAGCGATGGATAGACCGTCGAAGGTGCTGGTGCCACGCCCAATCTCGTCCAAAATCACCAGCGAGCGGCGCGTTGCCGAGCGCAAAATCTCGGCAGTTTCACGCATTTCTACCATGAACGTGCTCTCGCCAGCCGCCAGGTTGTCGCTGGCGCCCACGCGCGAAAGCACGCGATCGACGACGCCGATGCGGGCGGCCCGCGCCGGTACGAAGCTGCCCATTTGCGCCAAAATCGCGCACAGCGCCACCTGGCGCAAGAACGTGCTCTTGCCCGCCATGTTGGGGCCGGTCACGAGCCACAGTCGTTCGCCGGACAAGTCCAGCTCGACGTCGTTCGGCACGAACTTACCGCGCGCCGAGAGGCGTTCCACCACCGGATGTCGCGCGTCGCGCAGCGAGAGCACATCTGAATCGTCGACTTTGGGACGCACGTAGTCGTGGCGGTGCGCAACGTCGGCGAGCGCGGCTGCCACGTCCCAACCAGAGAGCCGTTCGGACAAAGCGGCGATGCCCGGCGCGGCCCCGCCGGTTCGCTCCACCAGCTCGCGAAACAGCGCGAGCTCGCGTTCGCGGTGGCGCTCTTCGGCGTGGCTGATCTTGTCGGCCAGCTCGTCGAGCTCCGGTGTTGTGTAGCGCTCACCGCTGGCCACCGTCTGCTTGCGCCGAAAATCTGTCGGCACGCTGCCGGACTTTCCGCGACTGACCTCGACATACCAGCCAAAAACGCGCGTAAAGCGAATGCGCAGGGTGGCGATGCCGGTCGTCCCGCGCAGCCGCGCTTCGAGCTCGACCATGCGCTCGGTGCCGTGCCGGCGCAGCGCGTCCAGATCGCTGAGCTCTTTGTCGAACTCGGGCCGAAAGATTTCGCCTTGTTTGGCGAGCGGCGACGGCCTGTCCACGAAGGCCTCAGCCAGCTCTTGCGCCAACTCCGGCAAGGTGTCGATAGGCTCGCCGGTCAGGCCCAAGACCTCGCACAGCTCCGCGTCGCGCACCTCGGCCAGCACGCGCGCGGCGCGCGCAGCCGCCAGCAGGCCGTCGCGCAGCGCGCCCAGATCGCGCGGGCTAGCTTCGCCCAGGGCCGCGCGCACGCTGAGCCGCTCGAGATCACCCAGCTCGTCTAGCGCCTCGCGTAACGCCTCGCGCAGACGCGCGTGCACCACGAACAGCTCGACTTGGTCGTGCCGCCGACGGATGCGCGCAACGTCGGTCAGCGGCGCCACCAGCCGTCGCCGTAGCAGGCGCGCCCCGCCGGGCGAACAGGTGGCGTCGATGGCGCCGAGCAGGGTGGCCTGCTTGTTGCCCGAAACCGACTCGATGAGCTCCAAGTGCTGCTGCGCGACGCGCTCGATGAGCAGCGTGGTCGACGGTTCGAAGCGCGCGATGCGCCGCACCGGCAAGCGCCCGCGCGGTAGGCAAATTTGCGCGAAACGCAGGGCACGGGCCACCGCCCGCCGCGCCGCCGAGCTCAAGCCGCTCGCGTCGGTCTGCACTTCGTGGAGCGCCGACGTCTCGTCGCTCGCCGACAGCTCGTGATCTTCGCGCACCGCCACGCGCGGCAGGCTGCGCGCCGCCGCCAGCGCCGAAGCGTGTGCTGCGTCGGCTCCCGGCCCTGAGCCGATCAGCACCTCACGCGGCGCCGCGCGGCTCAGCTCGCCGAGCAGGCGCGCCACGTCGGGTAAGCTGCCGGCCTGCAGCTCGGCGGTCGACAGATCGTAAAGCGCGACGCCAACCTCGGTCTGTGTCACCTCGACGGCGCAGAAGAAGTTGTTGGCTCCCGGGGCCAGTTGCTCGGCATCGGTCACCAAGCCTGGGGTGATGACGCGGACCACTTCTCGCGGCACGATACCCTTGACCTTCGACGGGTCCGCCATCTGCTCGCAGATGGCCACCTGTTGCCCCAGCTCCAAGAGCCGCGCGATGTAGCCATGCGCCGCGTGGTGCGGGACTCCCGCCATCGGAATCTCGTCGGGCTTGCCGCGGTTGCGACTGGTCAGCGTCAGTTCGAGCAGCCGCGCCCCGAGCACGGCGTCGTCGCCGAACATTTCGTAAAAGTCGCCCAGCCGAAAGAAGACGATCGCGTTCGGATGGGCGCGCTTGGCCGCGGCGTGCTGCAGCATGACCGGCGTCGTGGAGCCCGCCATGCGCGTCTCAGTAGAAGGGCGAGGGACTGACGACGCTGAAGGTGTCGAGGCTAAATAGCGAGAGCCCCTGGCTCGAACCGTCCACCACGGCCACCTGCTCGGGCGCCTGCAAGAACTGGATCGACTGCGGCGAGACGACGCTGGAAATCGCCGCCAGGCTCATCACGAGCGGGCGGAAACCGCCGGTCGTCTGCCAGGTGAAGACCGCGTCGCGCACCGACGACACGCGCCCGCGGTACAGCGCAAAACGGTCGTTCAGGCCGTTGAAGATGCACTTGGCCGCAGGCTGGTCGAACGGCACCGGGCCCACCGTCTGGTCGTAGACGCACGCCACTTCGTCTTTGGCGGCGCAACCGACGCGCAGCGAGAGCGGGTCGCTGGCAGCTTGCGTGCCCGCCGCGTCCGCTGCGCGGCAGGTCGGCTTCTTCGCGTCGTTCGAGGCTTGACTCGAAATCTCGAAGACGCGACCGCGGCTCCACTTTTTGAGCGGATTGCAGCTGCGCGTGCAAGCGCTGTCGGCACCGCTAGCGATCACGTCGTGCCTGAAGCCGAACGCGCTGTGGAGCAGCACCCAATGCGCTCCCGCGCGCAGCCGATATTGCTGAGCCGCAGGAAAACATTTCTTGGCATTCTCGAACGTTGCCTGTGCGTCAGCGTCACTACGCGGCTCGAGCACCAGCTGCGAGGCGGTCGCCGAGGTGATTTGAAAATCGCGCGACGTGGGCAACGTCTCGGCGTCTATGTCGCCGAAAATGGCGACGCAGTCGCTGCGGCTGAGGGGGGCCGGATCCTGCGCCTTCAGGGCGGCCCAATACGAATCCGTTTCGTCTGGGAAAGGCGTCGTCAGCTGCACGTAGTCGGCGTGGGCCGCACCGAAGCTCGCGGCCTCATTCTTGTTCAGGCCGAGCTCCTGCTCGGCGTAGTCGGCCATGGTGGACGCGCTGTAGACGCCCGCATCGCAAAACGACAGCGAGGGATCCTCGAGCACGGTCAGATCGGAGTCGGGCTCAACGCGGAGAAAGCCCGCGGTCCGGTCGCCGGCGTAGGAACCCTCGTAGGTGAGCGTGACCGTGTCGTCGGCCGCATACGAGCGCGGCTCGAGCGGAGGCAGCACGACAGCCTGAAGTGATTGAAGCTGATCGGAGCCTTGACCGTTGGGATCGGTCGGCAGCGGATTGCCGGAGCTCGGGCTGGTGTTGTAGGCCGTCGAACCGATAAAGACGTCTAGATCGCCGGCGGGTCCTTCGAACGGCACCGCGAGCAGCCGCGGGCGATCTTCGATGGCGCTCGCCACCGCCGACGCCGGCAGGGTGAGCTGTGGAAAGCTGCGCAACGAAGGCGCGTGCACGCCGATGGTCGCATTGTTGACCGTCAGCGTGCTGCTGCGAAAGCGGTTCGGTTCGACGACTCGGCAGCTCACCTCGTCGGTCACCGTCGGGATGCCGGGGGGTTTGTCAGCGCCGAGCTCGAATAGATCGCCCTTGAGCTTGTCGCCGAAGCAGCCCCGAAAGTCCGGTACCGCCGACTTGTTGGCCTCGACGGGACGTCGGCAGTCGGCGTCGAAGTCGTCGACGTCGACCACCGCGATCGAGCCGTTGGTGAGCAAGATGAAGCCGAACAAGCCGCGCAGCAGCCCCGGGCGCGCACCGCTGAGAAAGTCACTGCTCGGCCGCGCCAGGACCGCGGGAGTGTTGAGCGGGGCTGCAGGATCGGGATCGCAACGCACACCGAACTGCGCGGCTCCGGTCGCCGGATCGACGTAAGGAATGTCGCGGTAGGCGAAAGTGACGTCCTTGGCCGACGCCGCTAGCGCCAGCCGATCGGGCTTTTCGGCGGGCAACTCGGGTGAGCCGCTGCGCACCAGCGGGGTCTTGTCCGTAGCGCCGGGACTCACGTCGAACACCATCACGCTCGCGCCGGGTTGGTCTTCGGCGTCGATGGCGTAGAGGAAGCGCTGGCCGGCCGGCGTGAGCGGGCTGACCGCGACGCGACGCGTCGTGACCACGCGCTGCGGCTCGCGCAGCGACATCGGCAAAAGCGAGGGCAGCTCCGTCATGCCGCAGACGCTGGTCGTATCGAGCACGTGAATCACTGGCGCGGCTTGATCGGCGATGTACAGACGGTCATCGCTGACGGCAAAGCCCGCGGGCTGGGGCGCACGCTTAGCGGGGACAGGTGCCGTGGGCGCCGCTACCTCGCTGCACGTGCTGCTCAAGTCGGCTGGCAAGGTCTGTGCGACCCCGGCTGGCACGTCCACTTGGAGCGGCAGGAAGGCTTCGATGCCGCAGGACGGGAACGTGCCGGGCGCCTGGTTGAGCAAGGTCTGCGCGTCGAGCACCGCCAGTCGGCCGCTATCAGGCAGCGAGACGACGAGCTTGCGTCGCCCCTTTGGCCCACGGTCGGTGCGCAGATCGGCCGGGCAGGCCCGCGCTTTGGGATTGCCTGCCGCGTCCAACAAGGGATTGCCGTCCTTGTCCAACAGGTCGGGCGGGGCGTCGCTCAGATCGTAAGCAGCGACGACACACGGTCCTCGTCCCCCATCGGCCAGGCTGGACGGATCATCGGGCGCAGGCTCCACCATCACGCTGATTTCGCCCGGGGTCTCGTCGAGCCGGCAGGCCGCCCAGCTCGTCAAATCGAGCTGCGGCTCGCCCGCCGCGGGCGCACTGAGGCAGCTGGTCGGCAGCGCGAAGATGCCATTGCGTCCGACGTCCGCGGTCGCCACGAAGGTCGCGGTACCGCCGGGCGTGACGGCCATCGACGTGGGTCGCGCGCCAACCCGCAGAAAGCCATAGCCAGGCGTGCTGGGGTCGACGTCGACCACGGAGCCAGCCGAAACGTTGATCACGGCGACTTCGTCGGTCACCGTTTGTGAGACCAACGCCATGACCGACAAGTGCCTGGACTTGATGGTGTCGTCGTTGACGTCGCGATCGGGGCAGTCCGAGTAAGGGTGGCCGACGCCCCGCTCGTCTCGGCAGAGGAACACCACGTCTTCGCTGCCCGACAGCGAACGCAGCGCAGCGACGACCGACTGGTCCGAGCAGCCAGCCAGCAGCGCGAGACCGAACAACGCAAAAACGCGCCCAAGCATTGCCAACGCCTTCACTTGGACGACCTCGGAGCCTTCGGGGTACCGAGCGTGCCGAGCAGCGTGCCGTAGGTTGCGGGCGACGCGAGATCCAAACTGTAAACTCCGATGTACGAATCCGTGAAATGCCCCACGTAAAGCAGTTTGCGCTCCTCGTCGACGGCCACGGCATGCGGCCCGCGCCCGGTTAGAATCTCGGTCTCGATGCGCGAGCGCTGCGGGTCGTAGACGAAGATGCGCCGCGAATCGAAGCAGACCACGAACACGCGCGTCTCCGACTCGCCGCTGGGTGTCTGCACTTGGCCTACCACCACGCGCGAGGGCCCGGTCGTGAGCGCCAAGGTTTGGAAGAAGTAGGGGTACTGAAGTGGCGGCCGGGTTCGCCCAATCAGCAGGCTCGAAGGTGCGCGGTTCGCCACGTACACGTCGAGCGGGATCAAGGCTGCAGCGCTCAAGCAAGCGCTGTCGCCTTGGCAGGCGACCTCGGCGCGCTGACGTACCGAGGCGTCGACGGCCAGGCCGCGCGAGTCGGTGCCCACCGAGTTGGCGTCGATGCCGACTCCGCCGCCGTCGACCAAGAAGCCGCGATCGGGACTAGACAGAGCATCTGGGGCAAAGCTTACCAGTCGCACCTGCGCGGCATTGCGGAACGTCATCAGGAACGTGTCGTTCGGATCCTGCGGCGGGTGCTGCTGCCGTGCGCTCAGCTTGTCCGCCTCGGATGGCGGAACGGCAGCAATGCCTACCGGGAGCGCGGGAATATTGGCGGAAGCGAGCGCGAACTTCAGCTTCGGGCCGTCCTGCGAAACCCAATCGTTGACGAACAACGACGCGGTACCCGTCGTCTGATTGGTCACGACGATGGTTTGGCCACTCTCGTTGGCGTCGATCGCGAAAGGCTCGGGGTTCAGCACGATGCCCCGCGTGTTTTCGCTCGCCTTCTCGCCTGCCCGGTGCGCGTCGTCGCACGCGCCGCCGTTGTTGGCTTGGCCGCAGCTCAGGCCACCCTCGGTGTCGATATCCAGCCAATGCAGCGTGGAGTCACCGCGCACCGGCACGAACAATCGCTCGGGGTCACCGAACGCGGCCGCGTCGGCGGGGCGCTCGCGCAAGATGGCGTCGGTGGCGAACGCGCCGATCTTCACGGAGCTGGCGCTCAGCGGCACCGGATCGATGGGGTTGCAGCGTCCAGGAAAGAGCAGCCGATCGGCCCCCGCGCGGTCGCCTTGCTGGCAGGGCGTGGGGTCCGGATCGTCCTTCGTCGGGGTGATCGTACAGACGCCCGAGCTTGGCGAACAGTACGGCGCGTCGCCGTCTATGGTCCTGGCAGCGGTCCGCTTGGTGGAGTCGTCGGCGGCGCAGTCGGCGTCGACCGCGCAGAGCCGAGGCAGCACCTCGTGCAGCTTGTTCAGGTCATACGACTGAACGGCCCCGCCGTTGTATTGCAGGTCGAAGTCGCTCGAGACCACGAACAGATGCCGGGCGCCTTTATCCAGCGCCAGACCCACCGGGAAGTAGATCTGGTCTTGCGGAACCTCGACGCCCTCCCCTGGGCCGAAGCAGCCGCTGAGGAACACGCAGGGAATGATGAGTTTAAGAAGCCGGCGCATCGGCGCCGAGGCTTGTACAACGCTCCCGAGGGGTTGGAAAGCTCAGCCGAGGTCTAGAATGATGACGCCCCGGTCAGGATCGTCCCGCTCTTCGTCATCGCGATGAGGTTGGGGCGCCGGACGGTAGGCATCTACGGGCAGCTCGACGCGGGGCTGGTCACGCTCGATGCGGCGACGCGCCTCTTCTTCTCTTCGCCGAATCTGGTCGATGATGAAGGGAGGAAGCATGGGGGCGGCCTCGCTTTCGCGATTTGGACCAGGCTCGCTCACGCGTGGGAACTTGGTCCTTGACAGAAATCTAGCCGTCATAGCCAGAAGGTCAAGCTCCGTGCACGACTTCGGTCGGCCAAAAGGCGGGCCGCCGGCCGAAATGGTTGAGAGCGGGCCCAGCAGGTCGGGTTAAGGTTCGCTGGGTTCGTGAATAGTAGAGCGGCCGGTTCCGTCCTGGGCTTTAGCCTGATGCTACGCGTCGTAAGGCGTGCGCTGGTTTTTGGCGGAGCTTTGGCGGCGCTGTCGGGCTGGGCGAGCGTGGCGCGCGCCGCCTTCGAGGTGAGCGACACCACCTGGGAGGGCTGCAGCGAGCTTTTCGAGCTGGCCAAGAAGCGCCTCGGGCGCGATCGGCTCGAGATTGCAGCCACGCTCGACTACTCGAAGCTCACGCCCAAAGACGGCGTGGTCATCCTCCATCCGGACGTGCCGCTCGACTACGCCGAGCTCAGCGCGTTCTTGCGAGCCGGCGGGCGCCTGGCGCTGCTCGACGACCACGGCAGCGGCGACAAGTTCCTGGCGCGCTTCCAAATCTACCGCGTCCGCGCGCCGCTCTCGCCCGCCAAGATGCTGCGCGACAACCCCAACCTGCCCATCGCCGAGCCCGCGGTGCAGATCGTCGCCGGCCAAGAACAAAATCGGCATCCGATCACGCAGAACGTGGACAGCGTCGTCACCAATCACCCGACCGCGCTCACGCATCCGAATTTGACGCCGGTGCTTACGATCGCGGCTCGCGGCGAACCCGACGCGACGCTCGCCGTGACCGGCATCATCATGAACCGCGGCCGCCTGTTCGCGATGGGCGATCCCTCGGCGTTCATCAACCTCATGCTGCGCTACCCCGGCAATCGCAAGTTCGCCGAGGGCCTGCTCAGCTATTTGGTGGAGCCTGACAGCTGGGGCGAGCGCGGTGGCAAGCTTTACTTCGTCACCAACCACTTTCAGCAGAAGGGTCAGTTCGGTGACCGCGGCGGACTACTGTCGGGGCTCGGGCAGTCGTTCGCCGACGCGCTCGGCGACGTCCACGAACATGGTTTGCCCGAGCCGCTGCCGCTACTGTTGTCTGCGATCGGCTGCCTCGCGGTCATGGCTTGGGCGCTGCTCTACGCCGCCCGCACCCGCTCGCGCGCTACTCCGCGCTACTCTGCCGCAGAACCGCTGGTGGCGCAGGGCGGCGTGGCCGGGCGCATCGCCGTGCTTTCGGCGCCGAGCACCGACGCCGCGCTCGGCCTGTCCGAGCTACGCTCGGCGGTGCTCGACCTATTCGCCGAGCGCTTGAGCCTCGCCCGAGGGCCGTCGTCGAGGCTGGTGCTCGCGGAGCTCGAGCGACGCGGCCTGCTTTCGCCGCAAACCCTGAGCGACCTCAGCGGCGCGCTTTCCGAGCTGAGAATCATCGAAGACCGCATCGTCAAGAAGCAGCGTCGGCCCATCCCCGCCCCCCGGCTGGAATCCCTGCGCAAAAAGTTGATGGCGGCCGTGCTTGAAATCGAGCAGCGTTCGGGGGCCCTTTGATGCACGCACTTCAGGTTACGGAAATCGAGGCGGCCCGCGAGCGTCTCTTGGAGCTCAAGCGGCAGGTGTCGCGCGTCTACATCGGCGACGCTTCGGCCGTCGATCTGCTGACGGTGGCGCTGCTCTCGCGCGGCCACGTGCTGCTCGAAGGCGTGCCCGGCATTGCCAAGACCACGCTGGTCAAGTCGTTCGCAGTTGCGCTCGGCAGCTCGATTCGGCGCGTGCAGTTCACGCCCGACCTCTTGCCCGCCGACATCACGGGCACCTACGTGCTGAGCCCGCGCGACGGCACCTTCACGCTGCGCGCCGGCCCCATTTTTGCCAACGTGCTCCTGGCCGACGAGATCAACCGCGCTCCCGCCAAAACGCAGTCCGCCCTGCTCGAAGCCATGCAAGAGCGCCAGGTGACCATCGAGGGCGATAGGTTCGAGCTGCCCGATCCATTTTTCGTGCTGGCCACGCAGAACCCGGTCGACCTCGAAGGCACGTACCCATTGCCCGAAGCGCAGATCGATCGCTTCTTGGTGCGCGTGCCGATGGGCTACCCGAGCCCGCGCGACGAAGTGGCCATGCTGCGCACGCACGGCATCGCGCCGCCCCCGGTCGGCGTGGTCTTGAACCCGACCGACGTGCTGCAACTGCAGTCGATCGCCGCACGCATTCACGTCGAAGACGATCTGTACGAGTACGCCGTGGCGCTCACGGGTTTCACGCGCGCCCACCCGCGCGTGGTGCTGGGCGCCTCACCGCGCGCCACGCTCGGTCTCTTGCGCGCCGCCAAGTCGCTGGCCGTCCTGGCCGGCCGCCCCTTCGTCACGCCCGACGACCTGCGTTTCCTAGCCGGCCCCGTGCTCGCCCACCGCCTAATCTTGGTGCCCGAGCTCGAATCCGACCCCAAGGCACGCGCCTCCATCGTCGAAGAAGCCTGCGCCAAAGTCTCCTACCGCCGCGCCGCCCGCTAACGCACGTGGGCTGCCACAACGCAGCCTAACTCGCAGAAACTTCCGTGGCGATAGTGGGCAAACCTAGGCGCTCGAGAGTGGATGCAACAGGAAGACGCGAAGGCGCGAAGACGAGAAGACGAGAAGACGAGAATTTTGGGGTTCGCCGCCTGCGGCGCGGGCGAGGCCCAGAGGTTTGAGCATCACCGGCGGCAGCGCGAACCCGCAAAACTTCGCGTCTTCCTAGTGGGCAAACCTAGGCGCTCGAGAGTGGATGCAACAGGAAGGCGCGAAGGCGCGAAGACGAGAATTTTGGGGTTCGCCGCCTGCGGCGCGCACGAGGCCCAGAGGTTTCAGCATCACCGGCGGCAGCGCGAACCCACAAAACTTCGCGTCTTCGCGTCTTCCTGTTGCATCTGCTCGCGCTTCGCGAGGCGGACTCGTTACGCTGCAGCTGCGGCTGCTGCGACGACCGTCGCCTTCGCGGCTCGTCGATACGCGCCGGGGGCGGTGCCGACCGCGCGCTTGAAGGCTTTGGAGAAGGCGGCTTCGGAGTCGTAGCCGACGCGCTCGGCGATGTCGGCCAGCGTGGCGCTGCTTTGGCGCAGCAGGCCGGCGGCTTTTTGCATGCGCCAGCGTGTCACGTAGGCCAGCGGCGGCTCACCCACCAGCCGCGCAAAACGCGAGGCGAACGCCGAACGCGACATGGCGACTCTCGCGGCAAGCGACTGCACGGTCCAGTCTTGCTCGGGGCTCTGGTGAATCAAGCCGAGCGAGGCGCCAATCTGCGCGTCGCCGAGCGCACCCAGCCAGCCGCTCGCACCCGGCGGAAGCGTCGCCAAGTAACCGCGCACAATCTGAATGAACAGCACGTCAGCCAAACGGCTCACCACCGTCTGCGCGCCCGGCCGACCCGAGGCGGCTTCGCAAGCGATGAACTTGAGCGTCGGCTCCAGCCAATGCACGCTCTTGCTCATCTCGCCCGGCAGCACGATCAGCGGCGGCAGCACGGACAAGAGCGGGTTGTTGCGACGGTCCTCGAAATGAAAGGAGCCCGTCACCAGCGTTGCCGAAGCGCCGTCGCCGCCCGTCGTGATCGACGGCTGGCACTTTCCTGGGCCCACGGTGATGAGCTCGCTCAGCGGGCGAATAGGGGAGCTGGGGACGTCACGCAACGTGTGCGCGTGCCCGTGCGGGAGCGCCACCAAGTCACCGCCCTGCAGGTGCACCGATTCTTGGCCGGCGACGTCCAGCCAGCACTCGCCCGCCAGAACGACGTGAAACTTCGCGTCCTCTTCATCGGCATCGACGCCGATGCCCCACGGAGCTGCTGCCTCGACACGCCCATAACAGGCAGCGCCTACCCGAACCGTCTCCAGCACATCCGTCAGCACGTCTGTGGTCGCCATCGTACGCCTAAACAGAAAAGCGGGTAAAATCACCGCTGACCGTCCAGTCAGCGTCCCGCAAGAGGTAGCAGCTCAGATTCTGACCGTCCAGTCAGAAAACCCAGCATCACCCAACCATGCGATTTAGCTTTCTTTCATGCTGCTGGGAGTTGGAACCGCCGACCCGAAAACGCCGCCTGAGGCTCCTAGCGCTCCGCGAGGCGAACCGTCAGGGGGGGCCCGGGTCGAAATCCGAAGTCACGCTCCAGCTCGGACAGATCCACGAGCGCCTCGATCTCAGCCGCGGGGCGCGTCAGCGGGGTGTCGGGAAAGAACTCGGTCAGGGTGCGCTCGGGGCTGTAGCCGGCGAGCGTCACGGCTTGGGCCGGAAAGTACTGGTGGTAACCCGGGGCCTGGCCCTCGAGCACCAGCGCCACCAGGGCGGCTGCGTCGCCAAAGTCGAGGTACGTGAGCGCCTCGCAGAAGTTCAGTTGGTTGAGTGGTAGCGGCTCGCGCGCGCGCTCGTGAAACCACTCGGCGGTCAGCATGGGAAAGCGCAGTGAGGTACAGATGAGCTCAGGGAAACGCTCGCTCAAGATGCGCAGCATGCGTTCGCCGAACTCTTTGCTGAGCCCGTAGAAGTTGTGGCCGGGGTTGGTCGGCGCGGCGCCGTCGAGCGGAAAGTACGGAATGGTTAGCGGCGCGTCCGCTGCGCGACCTTCTTCGAGACGAATCATCGCCTGAAGCGAGCTGGCGAAAACGATGCGCCGCACGCCCAGATCCACGGCCGCCCGAAAGACGTTGGCGTTCATGGCGACGTTGTCGGACAGCACCACCTGCGCCGATGCGCCGCCGCCCAGGCTCGGAATGTTGCCGAGGTGAACCAGCGCTTCGCGCCCCTTGAGCAGCGGGTAAACGGCCTGTGCCTGCCGCAAATCGGCCAGCTCTAGCGGTACCAAAAGCTCGGGCGCGAAGCGCTGATCAGTGCCCAGCACATCGTGTCCCCGCTGCAAGAGCTCTTTACATACTCGCGTGCCGAGCCGACCGGTCGCTCCTGTAACCAGAACCTTCATGAGACCGGCGGCGTTTGTAGCACGAGCGGCTCAACCACTGCGCAGCGCGCGACCCAAATAGGCCAGCCCAGACGCGATCGGTTGCCGGTACTGGTAGTGGACTTCGAGCAGCTCGAGCTCGCGGCGGAGCTCGTCGGCCAGCTCGAGCTTCAGCCGTAGCTTCTGCAAGCTCTCGAGCAGATTCCAGCGCAACAGCCAATCGTGCGGGAAGTGTTGAACGAGGTCGTGGTGAACGCGCTCGAAGACAGGCGCCACCTCTGCGCCGAGCGACGAACCGAGCGCGCCAAGCGCGCTCTCATACAAGCCGAGCAGCGCATGCTCACGCGGCGGCAGCGTGTGCCGCTTGGGAACGAGCGTGCGCGGCAGCTCGGTCTCGGGGAAAAAATCGGGCGGTGCACCGGCGTGCGCGCCTTCGGCCGCTTCGGCCAAGACCACGAGCTCTCCTGGTGCGAGCGCGCTGCTACCGGCAGCGCCAGCGCTGAGCTCGCCAGAAGCCATGACGATGAGCGCGACGCCCCGCGCCGCGTCCAGCTGGAGCTTTTGCACCTCGCCACGCAAGCGAGCGCCATTCGCCAAGCTCACGTCGATGGCGCCGACGCGCAGCGCCGCCAGCGCCGCTCGAGAGTCGCCCAGCACCACCTGCAGCTTGGCCGCGTCGGCGCGATGGTGAGAGAGCTGGCCGCGCGCCCCACCCGACAGCTCGAGCAGCGTGCTTCGCCCCTCGCTGAGCAGCCGGCGCGACACTGTACCAATCACCACGACGCCTCCGCGCAGCGTGATCGTCGCCACCTCTTGGGCCGCCGCGGCCTCGGCCAACGCCAGTTCTCCACCCTGCACCGACGGCAGCTCGCGGGTGACGTCGTCGAGCACGTCGTGGAGGCGTTCGAAGTCGCGCACCACGAACAGCTGCGGCTGCGGGCGCGTGACGTCGTAGTCGACCTCGCCGGCAGCAGCCGTCAGCACGGGTTTGGACACCTTCGGATCGTGGCAAGCAAAGCTCTCCCACAGTGAAGAGAGTAGGCCAGCGCCGTAAAGCTTGTAGTCACTGGGCGTGCCGACCAAGCCGTACTCGGCCGTCCACCAGTAAAGCCGCGAGAGTCGGGAGGCCTCGCTCACGCGCCGCACGCCCGCTCGCGCCTCGACCAGCGCCTGCTCGGCCTGCGCGACTTGTTCGGCGCTCGCCGTCGGCAGCTCTTTGATTTCCGACAAAGCGTAGATGGCGCGATCGACCGCGGTGTCTTCCGGCAGCGTGAAGGCGCGCGCTCCGGCGGCCCCGATCCGGCGCAGGTACGCCGCGTAGGTCGGATCGGGCAAGATGGGTGCATGGCCGGCGGCTTCGTGGATGATGTCCGGCGCGGGCGTGTAAACCAGATGCTCGGCCGTGCGCATGTCAGCTGCGATCGGCAAAAGCGAGAGCGACTGCAGCTCTTGAAAAGCGCGCGGCGGAATGAAACCGTCGACGCACACGGCCCCCCAACCGAAGGGCGCCAAGTGCTCGTCCATCTCGGAGATGCGCGGGATGCGCTCGACCGAAATGCCGGTTTGACCGAGGCCTTCGGCGTAGGCGGGATGCGCCGTCGCTTTCAGGCGCGCGTGAGTTTGCAGCAGTACGAAGCGCCACACCGCCTGATCGACCGCCGTGTAACGCGAGTAGTCTTGCTCGACGATCAAGTGCCGCAAATGCGGCGGCACACGCGCCAAAGTGCTGCTCTCAGCCAATGCTGTAACTATGACCCAACGCGGTCCTCGCGACCAGGTGCGGGAGCTACTGCAACAGCTCCAGCAAACTGGTTTCGGCACCCAAAATGGTCGGCAGTCTCACGCCCGGCATGTCGAAGGCTTGACCGAAGGTGAAGTACACCGCGCCGGGCAACGGGCGATCGGGGACGCGGCCGCGGCCGGCCGTGAGCGGCGCCGCCCAGTCCAAGCGAAAGACTTGGCGATTGAGCTGCGGGAACAAGATGCGCACGCCGGCGCCGACCGACTGGTGAAGCGCGATATTTTGCGGCTGTTCACCGGTGCCGCCGAGATCGTAAAACGCCACGCCGCCCACCCGAGCCGACCAGACGTTCACCGCGGAAGTGCGCAGCTCAGCCGTGCTGGCAAAGCCGCTACCTCCGCGAAAGATGGCGCTAAAGTAGCCACGCGGCCGCGTGTCGCCGCCCAGCACCAGCTTGCGATTCAAGTAGTTCTTGTAAGTCGACGCCAGCACCGAGTCGACCACCAAGCGCATGAAACCGAGGCGCGGCGAGACGAAGCGAAGCGCGCCTTGGGCGGAGGCTTGGTGGCGCGATTCGTCGGCGGCCTCGATGCTCGAATTGGCGACCACGCGCAGCAGCCCAGAGTCGACGGGCCAGGTGTAGCCGAGCCAGGCTGCGGTCCCGAGCAAGTCGCGCGACGAGCCCAGGTCGCGCAGCGCCGGGTACAGCCGCAGGGCCGCCTGTTGGCCGAGCGAAAACGACTCGAGGAGCGCGAGCGTCTCTACGTCGTGCGTCGCCAAAAAGCGCGTCGTCTTGTGTTCCAGCTGAACGAAGGGGCTGAGGCGCGTATCGCTCACCGGCAGCTCGCTCCGCACGAAGCTCTCGAAGCTTGCCTCGGGTGTATTCGGCGAGCGGCTGGCGCGAAAGTTCCGCCGCACCAGCTCCACGCCCGTGGTCAGGTTGAACTTGTTGGTTTCGCCGAACGAGCGGGTAATTTGCGCACCGCCACGCACGACGCTCGAGTGATACACGAGCGGAATGCCTTCGTCGGACAACACCAGCCGTCGATCGGAGTAGATGCGCGTCTGCTCGACCAGCCAGCTGGACGCAACCAAAAACCCCCACTTGTCGGACAGCGAAATCAGATCACGGTACAGCGCCAGCTCACCGAGCGAGCCTTCCGGCTTGCCTGAATCCAAGTTGACGAACACCTGTCCTTCGCCGAGCGCGTCGACTTTGGTACCGAACATGCGCGGGTGGATCACCACCGCACCGGCCGAATAGCGATCGGGCGCCAGCGAGAAAATACCCCCGAGCTGCGTACGCGTTCCGAGCAGGTTCGTCTCGCTCGGATTGACGAGCAAGTAGTTGAAGCTCTTGAGCGTGCCTTGCAGCTCGTAGGCCAGGCGCAAGCTCCACACGTCGCGCACGATCACGACCAGGCGCACGTAGCCGGGCCGGCTGCTGTGGAGCGCGACCACGACCACGACACCGAACTGCGGCAAGAGCTGCAGGTTGCGGACCGATTCTTCGATGCGCGCGGCGTCGTAGACGTCGCCGGGCTTGAAGAGCAGCTCGCGCCGAATGAAGCGCTCGCGCGTTTGCGCGTGGAAAATGTTGACGAAATCGGGCACCGGGTCGTCGTCGTCGAACACCGGCAAGCGCACGACCTCGACGCTCTCGATGTGCTTGCCGGCCGGGGCTTCGTCACGATCGGGATGCGGCCCGAGGGCTCGCACCACCGAGCGCTCCTCCAGCTCCGAGTTGTTGAGCCCGAGCGCCGGCCAGGAAAATAGAGTCAAGGCGCAAGCCCACGCGAGCACGAACAGGGGCAGCCGCCGGCGGGGCACGGGGGCCGAGCCTAGCCCTTCCGAGCGCCTCGGACTATCGTCCGCGCGTGCAGATCCACCCGACGCGCGAAAGCTCGGACCTGGCGTTGTCCGGGATGGCGGTGGTGCTGGGCGGCCTACTGCTGCAGTCAGGGCCGGTCGTGGCGTGGGGCGGCGCGCTCGTGCTGGGCCTTTCGGTCGCACGTGCCCTCACTCGGCTGGGCGTGAGTCGGGTACGGGCGGCGGGTCTCGAGATGCTGTGGCGCGGCGACGCGCGCAAGCTCACGACCGCGCGCGGGACCGAGGTCGTGCTGCAGGCGGAGTTACGCAATCGTCACAGCTCGCCGGTGCGGTTTCGCGGCTTGCGCGCCGTCGCAGCGCCCGAGTTGCACGTGCAGGTCAACCCCGAGAGCGACGAAGTACCGGCCAACACCCGCTTGTGCGTGACCTTGATCGTGCGCGGGCTGCGCGTCGGCCGTCACGGCATTCACGGTTTGTCGCTCGAGGTCGAGTCCGGGCCGAGTCTGTTCGAGGTGCCGCTGACGTTCGCCAATCCGTTCGGCATCGAGGTCATGCCGGCGCCCTACGCGGTGCTGGTGCGCTCGGCGCGTGGCGGACGCAGCCGGCAACAGGCCCATGAGGGCCAGCCAGGCCGCCTGCGCGGCGAAGGCGGTGAGCTGCGCGAGCTGCGCGAGCATCAGAGCGGCGATCCGTTTCGGCGCATCGCCTGGAAAGCCTCGGCGCGGCGCGGGGTGCTGCTCGTCCGCGAATACGAGAAAGACGAGCGCGACGTCGTGTGGCTGGTGCTGGACGCCGCCGTCGACAACTGGGCCGGGCCGCCCGGTGAATCGGCGCTCGATCGCGCGATCGACGAGGTTGCGTCGGTGGCGATTCGGCACGGCCGGGCCGGCGACCGGGTGGGCCTCGCCGTGATCGGCACGCGCACGCTGTGCTTCGAAAAGCCCGAGCGCGGCATCGCGCACGCCATGAGATTGGTCGACAAGCTGGTGCAGGCCACGGGCTGCATGGACGCGGACCGCAGCGGGCTCGACGAAAGCGAGCTCTCGCTACGCGTGATCGAGCACATGCGACCACTCGATCCAGCGCTGTCTGCGCACGTCCACGCCTCCGAGATCGAGCGCATCGCGCGCCGCGCCGAGAAGCTGCGCAGCCGCGCGCCTTTTCCCGAGCTCACGGTTCAAGCTCCGACGCCCCGCGAACGCACGCTGCGCCGCTACCTGGCAGCCTTTGGGGTGAGCTCGCCGGCGCGAGTCGACCCCGAGCGCTCGCGCGTCGATGTCGAAATGATTCGCTTGATGGAGCGGCTGCGACATCAACGCGTGCGCCCCAGCCTGATCTACGTCTGGTCCGACGCACCCGACGAGCTGGCGCGACCGGCGCTGGCGCGTTCGCTTGCGGAGCGCAAGCGCCGAGGACTTACCTGGAAGTGGGTGCTGCTCAAGCCCTCGCTCGGCAACGTTGCCGACGAATCGGCGAAGGCCCAGGCGGTGCGCGACGCTTTCCTGATTCGGCAGAAGCTGGCGAGCGAGAAGGGCGAGCGCTCGCTGCACCGCCTCGGCATTCGCCTCGAACGGCTAGCCCGAGGTCACTTGGGCTGAGCGGAGTCCGCGGCCATGGGCGAGCTCGGCGAGCGAGGAGCCAGGGGTTTAGCCGCGGTTTTGGCGGGGGGCGGAGGAGCTACGACCGTGAAATCGCGATCGATCACCACTTGGCCATCCGCGCTCACTTTGGCGTGCCACGAGCCGAGCGGATCGCTCGGGCGAAAGCTCAGTGGCACCTCGAGCAGGCTTTGACCCGCCTTCGCGCTGGCTTGACCGACGAGCGCCGCGCGCGGGCCGCCCTTGTCCGTCGCTGGCAGCGAGAGCTCCCACGCGACTGGAACATCGCGCGGCAGCGGAGCGCGAAAGGTGAGCCGAAAGCCGTGCTGTTGGCGGCCCGGATCGAGCTCCTTGGCGATCTCTTTCAGCTCTTGCACTTGGCCGCCGAAGAAGACACCAAACTTGGCTTGCTCGACGATACCGTGCGGGCCGCGGTCACAACCGAGCGCCGCGAGCGCTGTCAGCAGCAGCGCGAAGACGAGCGGCATGCTTGGTCGCATCACGCGCGCAGCTCCTTTGCCATGCGCACGAAGTCTGCCACCGTCAGGGTCTCGCCGCGCGCGGACAAATCGATTTCCGCGCGCGCCGCGGCGGCGGTCAGGTCGACGCCGCGCTCGCCGAACGCAGCAGCCCAAGCGTTCTTGAGCTTTTTGCGACGCTGCGCGAAGGCTCCGCGCACCACCGCGCGAAATTCGACGGTTTCGGGACCGCTACCGAGCGGCTCGAGCGTCACCACCGCGCAATCGACGTTGGGCTGCGGATAAAACGCGCCGCGCCGGATTACGAACGCCCGCCCCACCTTGAACGCGCGCTGCGCGAACACGCTGAGCGCGCCGTAAGCGTCGCTGCCCGCAGCCGCTGCCAGCCTGTCCGCTACTTCGAGTTGCACCAAAAACACGGCGCGCTCGATGCTGGGCGCGCTGTGCACGGCCTTCTCCAGCAAGGGACCGGTGATTTGGAACGGCAGGTTGCCGGCGATGACGTGCGGCTTCGGTCGCCCAGCCAGCGCCGTGCCAAAATCCACGCTCTTGGCGTCTGCTTCCAAAATCTCGAGCCGCCCCGCCTCGATTTCACCCGCCAGCTCTTGCGCGAGCGCCGGCACCAAGTCGCGGTCGCGCTCCACCGCCAGCACGAAGCTCACACCGCTCGCCAGCAGCGGCCGTGTCAGCGCGCCAAGGCCTGCACCCAGCTCGACGACGCTGCCACCCTGCGCCGCGCAGGCCTCGGCGATGCGCGCCGCCAGCCGCTCGTCTGCCAAAAAGTTCTGCCCAAAGCTGTACTTCGGCCTGAGGCCGTAGCGCTCCAGCAAAACCTTGGGACTTTCAGCACCTGGCATTTTTCGAATTAAACAGGGAGGCGAAGAGTTAGGGAGCTTTTTTGGCGGGCGGCCCGCGCCTTTCAACCGCCCGCCCCGCAAGCTTGGGTTCTGACGAGGCTTTCGCGAGCTACCTGCGCTCCGCGTACTTGAGTACGTGAGCACCGGAGCGCAGCGAAAACGAGCCGGAGTGGACGAAGTCCAGCTTGCTGGACGAGTCCAGGGAGGCCTACGGCCCGAGCCGAAGGCGAGGGAGCGCCGAAGGCGCAGTGAAGTCAGAGCCCAAGATCGCGGGGCGTCGTCCCCGGATGAAATGACTGCCTGGCTATGGGCTGCCCAGCTGGGCAGCCCCAACAGGAGCGCGGCCTACCGAGCGCTCAGTGCTTCGTGCCGTCTTCGGCGTGCCGCGCGGCCTCGCCTTCAGCGTCGCCA
>Ga0307516_10002736_pt1 | contig 23250 bp, 27 predicted proteins | sample 19_EM_MG_FD_203310 | JGI IMG/M metagenome (GOLD analysis project Ga0307516, IMG submission 203310) | Populus trichocarpa ectomycorrhiza microbial communities from riparian zone in the Pacific Northwest, United States - 19_EM | ecosystem: Host-associated > Plants > Roots > Unclassified | place...
AGATACCAACGAGATTTTCAATGCCTTGGAGACTCAAATGAAACTTGTAGTGAAAGATGGATTAGGTGCAAGTAACGAAGTTGAAGTGGGTGGTGCTGGATCTGGGGCGAGTTTCGAGGTCCTTTTTTCGAATTTGGTGTTGGAGCTTCGAGAGATGAGAACCCAGATACGGTTGTTATCTGCTGACATGCCAGCACAGCTTCACGTGCTTGGACACGCTGCCAGGGACGATCATGGGTGCAGGATATGCTGCTCAAAAAGGTGCTGACTTCTGTCTGAGCATGGCCTCGCAGACTCCTAAAAACCATCGCAGCTTCTCATAATATTGGAATGCTGTCACTCTGCACTTCCTACAAATTATATAAATATATTGCCCCACTGAGCAACTACACCGAGACAAAGCTACGCAAAGTAGTCCAATACATTCCAAACAGCTTTCCACGACTAGGAATAAAATCAGGGTGAAAAAAATTGCGGCCAGAGATTGTATAACAGGCATCTAATATTGTCGTCAGGTCTGATAACTTGACAGGACACCAAAACTCACCCTCAGTCCCGTGCGGAGGTGCAAACAGGTACGGTCAAGGCAGCGTTAGCAATCGTGGTGATGAAGCGCCTCTCGTCGGTGGAGAAATCATCAACACGATAAAATTCGGAGCGGACCCGGGCAATCGTCTCTGTCGGTATGTGCTCCCTGGCTTCAGCCTCAACTTCTTCAATGACTCTTTGCGCTTCTAAAATCTCCAACATTGCCTTTCTCTTCTTCACGAGTGCTTGGCGCCATTTCTGTGCTCGACGGTGATATGGGTTTGGTGTCATTGGGACTACGACAATCTGTGATGTGAAATTTCTTCAGTGTACTTGAATTATTTTATTCGTGATACACATCACCTTCCTTCCATATGCGCGTTGGACATTCGAATATACTCTTTGGATGCTCGAATATGCTCGATCGATGTTCGCATTGAAAGCAGCGGCACGATTGTGTTGCTGTACCTCTTCGTCGCTTACAGAACTTGAGGTAGAACTCGAGCTGATTGTTGATGGTGACCGTAATCGTGCAGTAGATAGATATGGACTCTCAGACCCCAGAGATGAGTTCGCTTTCTCCGTCGATGGCGCAAAAGTATGCGTCAGAAGCTGGTCCTTTGCCAACCCGACACCAGCAGTGGTGTCAACCATGGCGACCAAAATGCCGGGGCTTGTTGAAACATAGTATGAATGACTATCCATGTGATTCAATTGAAACTGATACTTGATGAAAGGAGACAGTGACAGTAAAACCCACTTGAGTGAAAGGGTCAAACGTTGGGGATTGATAACACACGTCGCCCACCGAGTATAAGACAAAACATAGCATTACGTATCCTATTCCCTAATATGGTGCACGACACCTACCCAGCTGCCCACAATTGCCACCTTGTGTGAAAGATGGGCTGTATCAACTGTGCATCCCCACATGGAGGGCAATTACAATATCAAATATATTGGGTTGTCTATAAGGGTACTGTGACTAAATAGTTTGTTAATGTCTGGTCCTACAAAGGGAAATGAAAGATGCAAGCATGAAAGAGTGTGCCTGTGACTCGGGGCGGAATGATAATTAACGTAGTCTCGATGTGCCGCTTCTCGTTTCTGGGTTGAGAGAAATAAACTTGCTGCAAGAGAGACTTTGTTCGATGCGGCATGGCAACATCCAATAACTTGATTTAGGCTGAAGATGACTCGATTATCATACAGAATAGGTTGGAATGTCGTATTCACCGTGGATGGCCTCGAAACGCTTGCAGGTGGGCTCGGAGTGGGGACAAAGGTCGTGGGAGGCCACAACAATGTGCAAAGCACACGACGTAACTTCGGTGGTGCAACGGTGGGGAAGGAGCCGGACTCGCTGAGATTTTCGTCCTTCGTGAACTCCTGGACATTAACACTTGGTACATTTTCATCTTTATTATCACCAATTCGCTCTGATTCTTCAGTAGGCAGTAGGGGCAGCGTTCGGAACCCCGAAAAGGTTAGGGCGCACGTGGAAATCCTGTGAGCTTGTATGAGACGACGTAGGAGCAGGCAGATACTGCGAGGAGCATCCCCACTTACAGGAATCCCACTGTCGTTGACATCCTGAGTGGCACTGAACGAACCCTTACGTTGTCTCTTCTCTCTACCCTAGTGCGGACGACCTAGAGAAGACCGGTGGGATTGACAATGGCCGTGCCGTGGGCTCCTGAGCAAGGAAGGGAAATTGGGGTACACCGGGGGTCGGAATGTAATGCCAGTTGGTTTGAATTCCTGGACTGCGGCATTCCGGGGCTTGCTCAGAGATGGCAACCGCGTGTGACCAAGACTAGGTGCTGGCGGCGGTGCTGCGATATCAAAAGGCCATGAACCAGAACCACGGCTGGCACCAAATGCAAAAGGCTTCGCGTGGAGATTGAGGGTTACAGACGTAGACGGCGGAGGGATGTGTGTATTTTCAAGTCTGCCGTGTTCGGACACATCGCGGGAATGGGCCAGCGCCGGATCATGAACGGTGAACTTACCCGAAATCCCTCGAGAATGAGGAAGAGGAGGTAAAGGTCGACGCCCTGGTGTCGATGTCGATGACGGACGAAACGCAAAATAAACCGGGTCAACGCCAAGGAACGACTCCCTGGGTTCTGCGCTGAGTCGGTGAGCGGCCCGGGGTCAAGTTGGTTATCTCAGTACCTGCAAAATCCTCGGAGCCTCCATGGGTGTCTCGACTTCCTGTCGATGTTGAAGCATGCGACACTGCCTGGTAAGAAAATATCAACGGATTGTGGCGTTGCACATCGCCAGGACTCGGAAGGGAACATCTCCACGGTGTCGATTTCTGAGGGGGGTGGCGACTGGTTCTTCGGAGTGTGTTGTGGGCATTGGCGTACGGGCCCACGGGGGATAAGTTTGCGGTGCGCCGTCCTCACTGGGTTGTGTTTTCACTGTGAGATTAACGGTTAAGTTTCTTCCCCTTCTGAGCAGTTGCAGGCAGCTGTGATGGCATTGGGCTATATTTACGCCCCGGACCACCTAAGGGAGCTTTGAGTGGTCCTCCGATGCTTACGCTTGGGGTTCGTCTGTTTCTGGGAAGGAAAGGTTGCCCAAAGGGTGGGGCCATCATGTGCAATTTCCTTTGTCCAAAGGGTATGATAGAGATAGCTGGTGGGAGTGGGAAGCCGGGATAATGGACCATCGAAGTATGGACTTTATGATGCGCGTATGTGGGACGACGAGGAGCGTTCGGAGGCTGTTGCGGGAAAAAAAGACCCCATAGGCGCCTGAAGTGGAGGTGGTCCGATCGGAAATGGAGATGGATAATAACTTTACTGCAGCAAAGTGGGAAGCCCTGGAGAAAACATGGCTTGTCTACCATCAAAGGGCTGCTGCATATTGAGAGAGGGGGGGTGCTCAGGCGAGAAAGAGGCTGTCTTCTTGCTTGTGCAGCCATCTGTAATAGTGTCTCTTGAAATCTGCTGCGGTTCTTCTGCTTCTTAGAGCACAATAGCAGGTCTCCGAGACGCAAGACGAAGCAAGCGTTGCGATGGAACTACGAGAACCGGGGGAGGGTCCCTTCCGTGGGTATCGGGGACGCGCAACCGTCGGCAACGACCAAGAAGGCGACTGATTAGGATGTTAGAGCAAGTAGGGATGGAAGAAGGACAAAGGTGCTTACCGGCTGAGGATAATGTATCCAGGGGGAGGCAAGATGCTGGGCGGGGGGTCAACGAAGACGAATCCTGTGAGAGTGTAGACAACGCGCGGAGAGTACTAATCGTGTATGAAGGGCCATCCATTTTGCCTTTGCAACGACTTACTGGGATATGCGCGTGACGTGAAGCCACACAGAGACAAAGTACTCGAACGCACTTGTGGGGTCGTTGCACCCAGGCATCGACGCAGAAGGTTGAAGGCATGAAGACGAAAGAGATACAAGTTCCAACTTATCGGGCAATGACGCATCAGTATAGCACGCGCGGGTTGCCCATACCCATGTATTTCGGTCGTCGTCATAGCGGCGGTGGTTGTGAATGATGATGGTGATGAACGTCGTCGTCATCGTCTGTAGCGGTGGGCAATGTGATGTGCGACGTGTAGTGACCCGTGACTTACCCGCGGGTGTGACGAGTACAGGTAGAGTGCGGCAGGCACGGATCCGCGTTAGTGCTCTGATACCCGCAGGTTTACCCGTGCAGGGCACTAGTCATCGCATTGGTGGTGGTTGGCGTTGGCGTCATCGTCTGGTGGTTAGGTTAGTAGGATGTGCGAGCGGCAAAGTAGAGAGCACGAATGGGCATGGAAATGGATCAAGCATAATGTTGGATGTGTCGATCGTGATGCCGAGTATGCGGATGGTTCCAGTGAGTCGAGGGAGACCAAGAACATCTTTGGAATTGAGTCAGCTAGCTGCATGGTCACATGCACGTGCGTTAGCAGTGGAAACAATGGACAAAGACCGGTGCCAGCAATGAGGACGGACGGACTGTGGTGCAGGCTGTGGAATCGAACCCATAGATACTCCGAATGAGTTGGAGACATTTATTATCGTGTTGATCGAATCGGAGGACCCAGGCGGCAGTGAAATATTGTGTGTACACCTTGACATGCAGACAGTGTCGAAAGACCTGGAAATGACGCAGATGCCGTTGGGCAGCCAGGTGGACACACCAAAAGGCCCAACAGACACTCCGGACGTGGTGAACACCAACGGTAAAATGGCCGTTGCAGGCCACGGTGATGGCGTGGGCACATACCTAGGTGCTGGAAGTGCAAGATGCGGCGTAAATGAGATGAACGGCGTTGGAAGCCATGTGAATGCGTCGAGCGTGCACGCAGACATGCAAAGTGTTGCAGAGAACGTGAAATGGCCGAAAACGACACGAAGAATATCAAAAAATGTCCAAATAGCTCAAAAATGCACGACTCACCATTGAGCTCAAGATCGAGCCGCTTTACCTGGCAATTCCATAGAGACAGATCGGCATTGGAAATGCTGACATGTGTACCGGGGAACATACCAGTTGAAGTCTTGGAGGGCGGCCCAAGCGTGAGTCAAATATTTGTCTTTGGACGAGAGCCAAGACAGATGAGGCGATTGCAGCGAGCATTGAGGGCGAGACGGCCAGCAATGGCGATCGACGAGGTGACGGATCGACGAGGTGACGGCGATGGCAAAGATGGCACAAGCAGTAGCGGTACTGTTGATTCAACGTGAGTCGAGGGAACGCGACTGGAGAGGGTCGGTCACCGCGTGTGTCCACACCAGAGATTAAGAATCAAGAACTTACATGTGTCATCTGGACCACACATCCCTCAGAGCATCCATACTGGACCGTTAGATGTCGACGTCGATGCGAAAGATTCGAAGTCGAAACTGCAAAAGGCAAACAAACTCAAGGAGGCGAAATAACTTAGTGCCTTCGTGCGTATGCAGGCCCGTGCAGGTGGTCGCACCTTGTCGCCATTGTTGTTGTTGGTCCTAGCATGGATGCATTCTGTCAATTCATCGCTGTCGTCGCCTTCGCACCATTAGTCACTGGCCATGTGTGTACGCGCGGAGAAGTACAGCAACAGTCAGTATGTCAAGAACTGAAGAAAGCCGGGTCGCAGCAACGACAGATGGATAGCAGGAGTTCTATTACATTAGCTTAGAAAGACAACGACTTCGGATGAGGGTAAATATGGGCAATTTCCGGTCGTGCCTTGCAAGACCTTGCAGTCTTGCAGTCTCCCGTCCATACAATGCCTAGCAAGGCCTGGCCAGATCTGGCTTGTTTAGACTAAATATCACCAAGCGAGATATTGTAAGTACTGACTCAAGTAGTAGGAATAACAAGAAATAAAGGCATATATACAAATTATAATTTCCATGCATATTCCCAAGCCTAAAGTGATACAGATGCATCGTCGACCTCGTTATCAGAACCTGACCAAGTCCGATGTACCCAAACTCGTCCATTTCATTGGCGAGTTCATCATCAACGTTGTCTGTCTCCGACATCAACGCTACCCACGTTCGATCCGTCTTCATTACTCTCACCGCTGGCATGTGCTGGCATTTTTGCGCCCATCAACATCCATGGAGTCGCCTTCTCGTCGTGATAGAAGCGCAATAAAACACCCAAAGAGCCAGGAAGGCTCGGAAACCGTGAAAACACACCAGGCATGTGCAAGGACACGCGCAGCATTCGAAATAGCACGCAAACAACTGAAAAAATGCCCAGACACGTCAGCATGCCGGCTGAAACCAGCAAACCGGTACCAGACTTACCTGGTAGAGACGCAAAGACCTGGTGCATAGGCGAGTGGGGAGCCTTGTGGCAGCGTCGATCATACGCACAGGTATCCAGACCGCGCGAGTGCCTTGGAGGTAAGACGCGAGCAGAAGTCAGAAGCCAGAGGAGTTGGGTGAATGAGTTGAGAGATGGATCAAGTGGCCAAGGAGAGGCCTCAACGGTATTAAACATTAGCGAGACGGTTTCTGGAGGCGGCGGTAACGGCACAGGTGCGAAGTCGGACGCAGGAGATGCGAGATGCGACGTAGTGGCGACGGATGGCCTTGGAAACTGGTCGGATGCATTGAGGGGGCATGGGGATACGCCAGGTATTCCAAACAGCACGAATACGACAGGAAACGCGACAGGATCCATCAGTACACGTCCAGTAGACACGAAATCACCAGACTCACCCAGTTGAAGCGCAAAATCGTGCGCAGACCTGTCGGACGGACTCAAGACCCACGTAGGCACGCTAAAAGTGCGCACATTGGTGCATAGCGATGCGGACAATCTGCAGAAGCATCAGAGAAGTGCAGAATCACACATAGGCGACCCAGAGAGGCTGGGAAGCCAAACGGACGCGTCAGATACACATACACGCAGAACATTACAAATGGCTCGAGAATACCTTCAAATACATCAGAATTTGTCAGAAAGCCTCAAAATGACTGGAACTTCTCAGACTTACCTGGTAGAGGCGGAAGATTGCGCACAGAGGAGTTACAGAGGCTGAAACCCCTCTCGGACATATCGGGTATGCACGAGCACGCACGGAGCATTCGAAACGATGCGAAAATGACTGCAAAAACAGCAGAAGACGTCAGCATACACAAAAGCAAGCTGAAACCGCCCAACTCACCAACTGGCACAAAGATATGGTGCAGAGGCGAAGCGGATGGCTTGGAAAATGTCTCGGATGCGTCGATCATACGCAGGGACGTGCACATCAATGAAAACGACACGAAAAGGGCTGAAAACGTGAGCAAAAACATCAAGCACGTCAAATGAGGTTGAGGAGGCAAAGCTCACCTCTAAGGCTCGAAATCAAAATGCCCAAGCATCCCGGACGATGGAGCGACTTCAGCGTTAAAGGAATCACTGTATACGCACCACATAACACTCCACTTGAACCCCTGGAGACATATACTACTGGCATTAGCCAAACCAACCCTTGGCACAACTTACCAGCAAGGAGAGCTGAATGGGTGGTATTGAAACAGCTGGGGCTGGCGTTGAGAGGGCTGGGGCGCGCGGTGGTACTGGCGTGCAATGGCTGGGCATCGCGACTGGCTCGTGCTGGTGTTCGAGATGGCTGGAGTTGTACTGGTGTGCAGAGACTGGGGGTTGGGGATTGGGATGGCGTGCAGAGAGCTGGGGCTAGGGCTAAGGTGGGTGTTGGAATGGCTGAGGCAGGTCATCATCGTGTGGAGACGGCGGGGATGGAAAATGACATACCTAACATCGAGCTGCTGGGGATGGTGCTGACGGCTGGGAGACGGGTGGCGCTGGCGTTGACGGTGAGAGTGCCAATGCTGGTGGCTGGGGATGGTGTAGACGGCTGAGAGATTGGTGTTGACACTCAGAGTGCTCGGGCGGCTGGGGATAGTGCGGACGCCAGGAGACGGCTGGCGCTGGTTCAGACAGCTGGGAGACAGCTGGCATTGGTGCAGACGGCTGGGAGACGGCTGGCGGTGGTACTGATGGGAGACGTACCTCGCGTTGAGATGGCAGGTGCTGGCGATGGCACTGGTCTTGCCTGCCTGTCGTTATCGTCGTTGTCCGCGTGTGGCGTTGGGGTGTCCGTTGTTGTCGTCGCCGTCCACGTGTGGCATTGGCTGCCCGTCGACGTCGCCATCGTCTGCGTGCTGGCACTGGCTGCCCAATATCGTCGTTGTCGTCGTCCGCGTGGCCTTGACTGCCGGTCATCACCGTCGTCATTGTCTGCGCACTGGTCTTGACTGCCCGTCGTCGTCATCGTCCATGTGTGGCACAGGCTCTCCGTGGTGGGCTTGCTGTCCGTGCGTGGCCCGAGGAACCCAATCACACTGAATGAAGATATAGTACAGGCAAGTTGGGGTGGGGGCTTACCGTGCATATTGAAGAATTAAACGGGAGTAAACGAAAGCCGGTTATCGGCTTAAGTATACGGTCTTAGATATATATACATCAAGCTCGCATTGGGGGGAGGGGGAAAAATCACGAATGTTGAGACATTAATGTACATAAGCGTCCATTGTAAGCAAGAAAAATCGCGACACATGAACTTGCTCGCCTTATGCGCGGCGCTGTAGCGATAGAGTTAGACGACGTCACTAGTTCAACGCAGTACTTACACGACGAGAGGGACGCGCTTGAGAAGATTGAGTGATGCGCTGTGTTGCGTAGGGCGATCCGGTCTTCAGTTTCGAGCGCCACCTCACATATCGCCCGTACGCCGTATCCAACGCAGCCTTCTGAAGGTCTTGGCTAAGCAGCGCCGCATTTAAAAGACGAGGGGGGGGCGACCATTCTTCCACATCATCCAATACTCTTTCCTCCACATCACCAGCCTTCATCTCCCGGACAGCAGCCTCCTTGATCAACTGGAGGCCACGCTGGAATGCGCCATTCACGTCCTCAAGGTCGATAGTAGGGAAGAGCGTCTGATTAGTGAGAATCAGTATGGTATACGTATACATAGGAAATGAGGCGACACACCCCGACAGTGTAACCGTCGCCGGGTAAACAATCCAAATTTATATCAGAGTCGCCGGGCTGACGAACCCAAACGTGAATCTCCACGGACGAAATTGAGAGCCAGGTGTGACCATCTACAACCATTTGCGCGAAGTCCCCCTCAATCGCAGAACTGAACTCGGCCCGTGTTAATAAATGTGACGACCGAAGCCCATTAGCCACAGAGGGCTTCCAGCCTGGGCTGCAGTACCGATCCCCTTGTTTAATAAGAATCTTGCAAACAACCAGTATATCAGGCGTGTTGAGAACATAAGCCCGTAGTTTTTCGGTAACGTCTTCGTCGCTTTGCGTGAATGCGCATTCCCCGACTACAACTCTGCGCGACTCAGTGTTATGGCTACTCCACATGTCGACGGTCAAGTCCGGAATACCCTCTATCGACTCCTTGCTGAAAGTTTGGTTGGCTGAAGATCGGCAACGTAGTGATTGAGGGAGCGAGATGGTTCGCACAGTGCAGGTGAGCTCCTCCAACAGGTGAGTTACGATGAGCTCATGAAGAGGGCTAGGTGATGAGACCATGAGACGTTGGGGGTGTGGTAAAAACGTTAGCCTGGGTTTAAATATAATTAGTCGTCTAGCAGCGTGAATTGGTAATAAGGCATGGCACACTTGTTCCACGTTTTCCCACCCCGGTCGCTGGCTAAGCGTTCCATGATGTAGTTATAGTCCTTGAAAGATACACCTTCAAACTGTCTCGAATATCCATCAAACCCTTGAAATACAATAAACCCCAGCTTACCACGAAGGATTCTTGTTGGGCCCGAGAAAGAATATCAAGGATTCTCTTGCATTTTGCTTGGTAAATGAGAGATCAGCTGCAGAAGACTATGACATGCCATACCACGATTGAGTAAACTATTTGAGTGTAAAGGTTTGGAAAGGATATTGGGCCGCATGGCCATGACACCAGGGCTGACAGTGGGCAGATTTGAAAGAGCCTGCTCAGACTCAGCCAGGGGAGAAACCCCTTTCAATGCAATAGATGGAAAGAAAGGTATTCCATCGAATGGCTTCTGATATTTTCCCGCCATTCTGTAATGGCTCCTCTCAGCATAAGCCTATGGGCGCTGGGCAAGAGATTGTAGTAGTGAGAGAAGCAAGTAAAGAGGCAGCTTGCTTATCTCAGCAACTTGCCACATCAATCCATCCGATGAGTCTTCAACGTGACGTTCCGTCCGATGTGCTTCAAGTGGCCTTGGCGACCCGGGACTCGCGAGCGAGGAGGAGCCACCGCCTCCCGCAGAGGTGGGCGCTTTTCGGGCCGCAGGGACTTTGCGTTTGACATTCTTGAAGGCTTCTCGCGACTTGCAGGGAGAGGTGCTTGACTTGAGGACAACTGTCAACTCCATGATGGTCGGTCAATTATCGACATATGCCAATGAAGCCACTCGTGGGTTGCTCAATGTTGCTAGAGGGTTGGCACAGTAATTGAAGTAACTATACAAATCACATGCTTGTAACTATCTTTGACGAGATGACAATGGAACACGACATGCCATAACTTTATGGAATGTGTAAGCGCTCCTGCCCATTTGTACGAAGGGAGAGGGGGCCGAAAGGGCATGTGCGATAAGGATATTGCGAGCTGCGTGAAGTTAACCTGTAATATCCCTGTCGTATATCAATTTGCTCCTCGCTCGTTCTTCCAGGAAGACCTAACGCGGCCCTTTGGAGAGAGAGTTCGATGGTGTTAGAAATCTTTTGAACCGAAACCCTTTCTTCGTCGGTAAGCGAGTTCTTTTGTTTAGGGTATGCGATGACGGGAACTGGTTTTCCGGCCATGCGCACGATAAATTGTTTGAGCGCAAATATGATCTGCAAAAATCTCATTAAAACGGAGTATTAGTATAATATGTGATTGGACTCACATGCGCGAGGAGGAAGGCGAGGCCATACGTGTTAGCCGAAGGGAGAGAAGTCCAGACCGGGAAGCCCCCGTCCTCGGTAACGGTGGAGTGGAGGACGCCCAACCAGTAAGTTGAGGACTCCGTGTCGTACAACATGCGTTCGACGATTGTGTGCAACTCTTCATTGCCGAACCATTCAATAACCTAGTTGCCAAATATAGGATAAAATGAGTAGCAAAATGAATTGACTTACCTCGGGTGGATTCACACTATAGTCCATCGTGTGGAGAAGCCCATATCCAACATCATCCGAGAACTTGACCATATTGCAAATGTGAGTGTAGTGAGCCGGAGAGAACAACTCGGGAGAGAGGATTATTCCTCGGTTGGGGGGGTCGGAGGAAGTGTGAATGGCGGAATTGACGACCCCCCAGATATGCGCCCTGAAGCGTTCACACGTCAAAGATATCTGAACGGAATGAGTGAGTGAGAAACAAATGGCGAGTAGTACTGAACTTGCCTGGTTGTAAATAATGTTATGAAAGTCTGGATTCGCGAAAGTCGATATGGCCACGATCTCACTGCGTTCTATTCTGCGTTCCGTGTATACGAGTCTCGTGCTTGTCACAGATACTAAGGGCAGGAATGATCAGTTTACAAATAAAAAGTGATACAAAATAGGACGTACCTTCTTCGGGCTGCCAGGCAGGGTTGAACGAAACTTGACGGTGGCATGCTTGCGTTATAAATTTCCAGCACATCGCACTGGTGGGTTGTCGTGCGACGGGCTCGTGGAACATCGAGTTCCACACCATCGTCGCGAGATCCTTACAAAAGTGGTTAAGGACTGGGGCTTGCAAATGATCGAGTTGGATGCTGAGGTCAGGGTCCGATGCGCCATCGATGACGATGACGGGAAATGGATGGCTAGGCGTTGGAGGCGGCGGGGGCAGGCCCGAAGAGTGGGCGGGCTGGTCACCGGCATCGAGCAGTACAACATCATTGAATTCAAGAGGGGTAAAGTTGCAGAAGGCATTGAGCCATGCTGTACTGTCCGAGAGTCTAGATAATTCTACGTCTTCCATAGCTTCCTCAAAATTTCTGCAAAGGTCATATGTGAATAGAGGACTGGAGTCGCGGTTACCTGCGGACATCGTGATTGAGGACAGAAAATGTAGCCAGATACGTACTTGATTTATATTTCAAGACTGGACGCACTGACACTATTAGTCGTCGCAGACACAATCACTGAACTTTACCTTGTTTACAGGGGCTCCCGTTGTGTTCCCACACAATGGGCTATTGCCTGCAGGCGCTGCCCAGCAATCTACTATTTGCTAATCAAATCTTCTTACTACACGCCTTCTCAGACTTATTCGCACGACACTAGTAGTTACTAGAACTAGTACAGGATGGGAAATGGCAGAGTCACAGAGCCGTAACAGTTACTCGCGATATCACTCACGACATCGAGTGTATACTGCAAGAAATTCGAGAATTGGATTATTTGAGGAGCGACGAAATCCATGACATCGCAGAAAAAATTGTTAAGCTGGCCTTGTGCCGTGCAAGTTGAGAGCTTGTGGCTTACTACATAGTACACGGAGGAATAATATCTTGGTCCTCGACGCCCACCGTGATCTGCCTCCTCATGTCCGAGTAATCCCATCTGCGTGATATATTTCCGCCTGTAATACTGCGCCGGCAATCGCCGCACGATAGTTTTGGTTCGCAGATGAGGACCGTCAGTCTGGACGATGTGATGAACCGGCAGAGCGTAGGAAAAGCGGGGAAGAAGAGGAACCACGGCGTAGGCGCAGTGACGAAGAGTTTCCCGATACAAAGAGTCGCAGGTGATGCCACAGTGACCACACAGCGTTTTCCGGCGAGCCAGGTGACTATGATGGACGCCCACCTATCCTGCGTACGCCCCGACCGGACTACGAAAGCAGAGGCCCACAAGCCGACGCCCTGGCATGAGCGAGTCTTCATGGGAACTCTGATGATATATTGTTTCGGCGGGAGCACTGGGAGCACTGGAAGCTGTACTACGTCTATAGCTGTAATCTAAGTGTATACCTATTGCCAATCTCAAATTTTATGAAGGCCATGACTGAGTCACCAAGAATGATTGAACTACTGTAAAAACATGACGCCTGATGGTACTCAGATCTTTACATCAACTACCCTAAACTGGATCCAACCGTTCGTCCTGTTCTTTGTGGGCGTCACAAATGTGAAATTCGCTGGCTTCTTCATAGATATTCCACCCCTTGATTGTAATCGGGACTTGTCAGTGTTGAGGCCACAAACAGGGTTTGAGCATTGAATACTCCAGGTTTCCTCTTCCTTGGCGATTTTCCCCCATGGTCGGACAGAGGCGCATGTGGGGCAGAGGAAAGGTATGTCATTCCCATATGGTCGCATGTTGGAGTTCCACCAGACATATTTGTCGCATGTCATGGACACAATGGGAGGCGAGGAGGAGCGATCGAAGGAAAAATGAAGGATGTCAGTGTGGGCCCCTAATTCCGAGTCCCGTTCCAGGGCGTGCGGAAAACTGGCAGAGAAGTCGATTAGCTGGATTATTTTCGACCGAAACAGAGCGAGGAGGAAAATATTGGCAAGTGGGGGCTGGAAGCGCGGTGTGACGAAAGCGATGCAATCGCGAATAGGAAGCCTAGTAAATTTAGTGACAGTAGAGAAAAGAATAAGAACACCTACCGAAGGAGAGCTGTTTGAAGACTCATGAATGAGTCCTGAAATTTGACGACCCAGCCGCAGGTCAGGAGAACAACCGTGCTACCAGCAAGGAATGGCGTGATGCCTCCGCATAGGATTGTTTCGAAGAACTGAACACTACATGAGCGTTGTGAACTTCAATACAAAAAAAAAGCCAACTTACCTTTGTGACTTCATCTGCCACCGGGCCCTCGGGTCCTCCGTGGTCACAGTGACCCAGGAACAAGTCGCCTCGATTCTCCTCGCTATGGGTAGTAATAAAGAGGAGGACGCGGGCGACCTGAGCGCGCCGCAACCGTTCGACCAAACTAGCCATCTTCGATTGATGGTCGGCCTCTTTTGCGAGGGTCCCAGGGTCAAATTCGAGTTCGAAAAAAAGGAGATCATTTGGGTGAAAATATGAACGGAATGATTCGTAGACAAGGCGGGGGGGCGACCCATGCGGATCCATGCCGGCGAGGTATAAGTGGATAATGGCGAGTGGATCATCATTTACCTCACTACGGGAGGACATCCCATAGTGAGTGTTGATGCGAGGATTGGTCGGCAGGACAGGCACTTGCGCGCCGTTTTCGTTTTTGGTCGTGAAGCCCTGAGAGACAAACAGAAAATTAAACAGAAATAGTTATCATGGAAATGAGACTCACCCAGTAAGGGAGAAACGCCCTTTTCCCATCACTTCCGGTTGCCCGATCTTCTTGTTCGTGGCATCCCGGACAACAAAATACAACGCCTTCGGCTACGACAGCGTCCTTGTATCCTTCGGGCACGACGAGGCAAAGCGTGCACACCACCCTTCTGCACCGGCTGCAGCAATGAACTGTTCCACCATCCTGACAAAAACAGCAAAACTAGAGCCAAAAAAAACTTCAACAAAATAGGCGATAAAGATAATGTCACTTACACGGTTGTGTGTGTAAGAAAGACGAGAATGTTGTGCCACTGTTTCGGAATCCATCACGGAGTCGCCTTCCACTGGGATAGGGGAGGAGGGTGGTGTGGTGAGAGGAGATTCCATGTCTTCTGCCTGCAGGGTATCGCGGCGAGGGGCACGACCTCCCGCGCTGCGTGGTTGCGATCTCATCGCTCGGAGACGCTTCAGGGGCCGCTGGGGGGACTTCTTGCCAAAAATTTTCTTCGTTGTGCACGTCGTTCGGGCCATGGTTTTAGTTCTAGATGAATGGATGGAGCAGATTTGAGTGAGATTCGAGGAACAAGTTCAAGGTAGCTGACAAGAGCGTGGAGTCCTCCAATATAATGTGACCGCGTCTCCCACGTGACCGTATCGTGTCCAAAGTCCACCTTCGGCCGCATTTCATTCCACCTTACTACATAATGAATTCCCACCCTTCAAGCTCTTTTCTCTATCCCCTTCGTTTGCCGCGAGTCTGCCGTGCTCGAGGAAAATGAGAGTGGCGGTTGTCGAGTTTGCTCGGCTCCCATCTCATTTTCCTCTCCATAGCTTGGCATTTTACCACCCTCGTATGGATTGTCGCCAGAATCTCCCGGCTTTGCTGCCACCTACCATCACGAGTCTGCCGTACTCGAGGAAAATGAGAGTGGCGGCTGTCGAGTTTGCTCGATTCCCATCTCATTTTCCTCTCCATAACTTGGTATTTTACCACCCTCGTATGGATTGTCGCCAGAATCTCCCGGCTTTGCTGCCACCTATCATATCATCACGAGTCTGCCGTGGTCGAGGAAAACGAGAGTGGCGGCTGTCGAGTTTGCTCGACTCCCATCTCGTTTTCACCTCCATAGCTTGGCATTACACCACCCTCGTATTTTCACGTGACTGTCCATGTGTGAGCCTCCTTTAGGGTTCCGCACTGGTAACACTGTAGGCCAAAACTTGAGTATCGTACCCGTACCCGCACACACCGTACCCGGACCAGATAGGGGTATACATCGAGACATGACGGTGTCACGCTGACACCGCGGGCTCCATGTACGGGTTACGCAAGAACTGCTAAAGATACTTCGTTTGAGGCTGTAAATAACAATATATTATGCTATTTACACCATTTTCTCTAGCGCTGCTTGCGTTTCTGGCTTGTAACGGCTGTCAGAAGGCCTTCTATGAAGGAAGCACCAAGGCGAAGACATGCATAGATACTAGTAGATGGGGACAGCTGCTGGTCCCAGTATGGAACAGGATAAGGTGTGCCGGGGGGACTTTGTGGGATGATATTTGTGCGAAAGTCTCTTGTATACATGTCGGCACTGATGGGCATCAAGGTAGGCTGGTATGTGGGTCCCCAGTCGCCCTGTTCTACGTCGAAGACGGCGAGTACATGAGATACCGGTGGTTCCAATGTGTCAAGGATCAAGGAGTGGAACCTTGCGTGTCCAGTTTCCCCAGCCCTCGCCATGAGATTGTCGAGGATTGACCTATACATACCTGGATGCACGCGTTATCAATTTGTTGATCCGCTCTTCAGTTGTTCGACCAAGAGTATTTGATTTAACAAACTTGCAGGCAAGACGAGCCCATAACAAGGCATCAGCTCTGCGAGTGTTCTCGTTTGATCTCCCTGTTCCCGATGTCTTCAAAGGCGCCGAGCTCGTTGGATGCATACAGACGAATACCACGTTCAGTGAAAACAGCTGAGACATCATGCAAAGAAATCACTTCCACATGTTGAATATTGCCCAGAGCACGAATGATGTCAGATAATGGTCGTGATATGAGGAGGATCTAAAAGTCGGGAGAAAAACAACTTGCGTCAACGTACTAAGCACCGACAGAATGTGCCTTAGCGATAAATCGGCACCACTCTCGTCCAATGCGTTGATCACTGGGAGGACAATATTTCCGACTCACCCGAAACCTTCGACAAAGGTTCCAGAAGAAGTTTCTCCCATTGTCGCATCACATCGTGTGTGGTCTTGAGGGTATTACCAACCTCCTCGATAACTTTAGTTAGCACCTGTCAAAATGCAGGGTCACGGTTTGCGAGGTCACAAGCGATGGTCGACAGCATCTTTTCGTGCTGATCGGCCTTCGTCCATCTGTCGCAGGTAAAGCAAAAGCACGGCCCAAGTCCCCCCACGTTCTTGAACCGCAGCACAATCGTGTGGACGATGGCAGACTTTCCTCTCCCCACCTGGCTACGAAACTAGAAGATCCGCGGCACACTGACGTCCGGGTCGTGGATCCAGTCGATAATCTCTGACAGGATTTCTCCTCTCGTACCGCAATCTAGGCATTTTTTGTCATATTGAGTCCAGCTCCGCTTGCATTCGCCATACCATCTAAGTTCAAGTTCTCAAGGACGCAGTAGACGTTAATGACGTTGATGTGCGTGTCGCGAACTGCACGAGATTCGAGGAGCGCTGTCAGGTCCACGGAGATAACGACGACTTCGCTCGATACATTGAACGATGGGCGGAGTGATTTCGACTATATTGTGCTTTTATCTTCGATGTCTGTCCATGATCCAGTCAAGGACAATATGTAGGAAGTATGATGCCACTTGGCGGCCTTAGTCTACGCATTAGGTAAGCGAGGCGTTGCGCCTCTCTAGGCTCCCGCTCGTCTCACACCGCAAGACCGAAAGTCTGTGGCTCCCACCGTCCGACGAGCTCAGCCTTTCTTTCGCACCCCCCTCTCTCAGGCCCTCGCGTGAGCCTCCGCTCACCCTCCTGTCTCCCGCTCACCTCCGGTGGATCGGTTCCAGCTGACCTCCCAGCCCACCCTCACAGCCCAGCCTTTGCCAGGCCCCTGCGGGCTCGTTTCGGGCCGGAAGCCCTCAGGGCTTCGCCCAACCCCTACGTATCATTTCACCTGTACCTACGTACATCCGATCAACCATCTCACTACACCGCTACCTCACGCTCATTAGCTGAGCGCCCCAAGGCGTAGATGTCATCGTCCGATGTCACGCCGTCCCTAATCTCTTCGTCTGAACTCTCACCACGGCCAATTTTTTCTTTGTCCTCGTCCTCATCGTCTCCACGGCCCCGCCTTCATCTCCCACGCTATCCACGCCTTCCAGCAGCACTGCACGCCCCGTAGAATCGCCATCTTCCTCTGTGCCGCGCGACATGCTCGCCAACTTAAGAGAGCAGACGAATTTTCTGGGAGTGCGAAAGCGGGAGACCAAGGGTATCGGACTCCTCGACTGATGCAGAGCCTATATCATCGATGGTCTGATTTATTGCGCCTACCTGACCACACGCGCATTCATACTCTCACACCACGATATGTTAACCCATCTTTAGACGAACGATTACTCGGCGCTCTCCCCTCAACGCTTCAACCACCCCGCCTTTAATATCATTCATGTATCAGCCAACGCAGGGGCCACAATGGGTGGTGCGCCAGCGGAGCGCGTTCCCTATGTCCAACCCGCTTACCCTGTTCTGGGAAACATTCCTTTGTTTTAATTGCTCTTCTTAATTTTGTAGCCCCCTCCAACCGCACCTGCGACATTAGAGGAATGGACGATTCGCACGCGTCAAGAGGCTGGTACCGGAGACGACCGCATTGGGATGCCGTGAGCACCTTTCTTGTATACAGACTTTAGACCCTTATCTTCCTGTTGAAGGCTAAGGGCGTCTTCCCCCCTCTACCTGGGCTCGGGGACCTACTTACGTCCCTGGACCCGTGAGTGTTTGGATCTGTTCTATTCGGTGAAACCTCTCACATTATGTATAGACAACCCACTAGGGTTCCTGGTGAACAAGAAGGAGGAGCGCGTATTCCTCGACGTTAGTTTTGGTTCGCAGATGGAGACCGTCAGCCTGGACGATGAGATGAACCTGAAGAGCGTAGGAAACGTGACGAAGAGGGACCATGGCGTAGACGCAGTGACGAAGAGTTTCCCGATACAGAGAGTCGCAGGCGACGCCACAGTGACCACACAACGTATTCCGGCGAGCCAGGTGACTATGATGGACGCCCATCTATCTTGCGTACGCCCCGACCGGACTATGGAAACGGAGGCCCTGGAACCCCATATCCGTACTTTCCCCAGTGCCCAGTGCATCGCAGCTGGACCCACTGTTCTCCTCCTCTCTTTCCTTCATTGCGCGATGAGCGACCACGACCCATTACGCGAGAGCGATACCGCATCGCTGAGGTCCAGCACCCACATCGACATCAAACATGAGCCAACCCATTCACCCGATGTCCATCCAACAGAAGCACCTCAGCCTTCTATCAAACTGCTCTTTTCCTTTCTTACACCTCGCCGAAAACTCGTCCTGCTCGCACCCGCCGTTGCATCTTCTATTGCAGCAGGGGGGATCGCACCTTTCATGACCTACGTTGTCGGACGCTCTTTCAATGCCTTTGCCGCCTTCCCACTCACCCCCAACCCACCCCAATCTGCCAAGGACGACCTTCTCTACGGTGTCGACCTTGCAGCCATTGAGCTGGTTGCCCTCGGTTTCGCCGCACTCGTCATGAGTAGCTTCACCAACAGCCTCTGGATATGGACCGGCGAGCACAATGTCGTCTAACTCAGGAGACAGGCTTACCGTGCTCTTGCAGTACCTCACCACGACACCCTCTCTCGCGCTGGCCTTCTACTGGGGCCCGCTGCTCACCCTCGTTATTCTTTCTGCCTTGCCCATTCTCATCTTTGTCCAGGGATTCTCTCAGGCACTCGCGGGTTCTCGCCTTGCCCACGAACGTAACCTCCTTATGCGTGCTGCATCCCTTGTTTCACGCGCAGCCGCTAACATCGGCGCACTCAAAGCCTCCAACGCGGAATCCCATGAATCCTCTCTCCTCACGCGTATCCCTGCCGCGCTGCCAGCACTCCCCGCCATATGGGGTGGTACTACCGGGGCATCCCAGTTCGTCACGATGGCCATGTTCGTCGAGGGATTCTGGTTCGGCGCACAGGGCAAGATCCAGCCTGGAGGCGTCATGAGCGTCTTCTGGGCGTGTCTCATAGCCACGAGTAACCTCCAGATGGCCGTGCCACTCCTTGTAGTGCTCGCCAAAGGAAAAATCGCAGCTGCCGAACTCGCATCTCTCATCGTGTCCTCGACTCCCCCACACACGTCCACACACGATGACTCCGAGGGCTCGAGCCCTCAACCTCATAAATCTCCGATTCTCCGGCGAATCACACCAGCCCGTTTCGCGAGTGACTTTTGCCTTACTAATATCACATTCTCCTACCCAACTCGCCCTGACACGCCTGTCCTAAGCGGTGTCAACATGTATCTCCCCGCTCGCGAAACGACATACATCGCCGGCCCATCGGGATGTGGCAAATCCACCATAGGTGCTCTCCTTGGGCAGTACGCTCTACCCAGCGAAGGAAACGGAAATCTACTCCTCGATGAACAGGACATACCTTGACCCGACCTGGGTGCACCACCACATCGCAGGCGTCCTGCAGGGCTCTGCGGGCCAGGGTGCACAAGTTTTTTTTGAGGAAGTGTCACTGGAACGTTGTGCTCGGCGTTTTCGGGAGCGGTCGACGTGTCGAAGATGTATCACGCGAGGAAGTACGTGAGGCTTGTCGGGTTGCAATGCTCGATGGGTGGGTGAATGGCCTCGATATGGGCTATGATACTGTTCTTTCTGGCAGCGGTGGGACCGAGGAACAGGATGGTAGTGTTACACTGAGTGGGGAATGCGCCAACGACTGGCACTTGCCCGTGCCCGAATCCGTGATCCCGAAGTTCTCATTCTTGGTCAGTTCTCTTCCTTCTGTTTGTTTACACTGAAAACTGACAGTCACAGACGAATCAACGACACGCGCTCACCCCCGTTGTACGATGGGGGGACACTGCCAAGGCGAGCAGACGCAGGACATGGATTGGTACTCACCTGGTCGACGCAGTTCTACAATGGGGGCGTTCACCGCGTGAGTACATAGATGTGCAATCACCGGAATACAGACAAGTCCTTACTCAAAAGCCGCACAGACTTAAAATCATTCTTCAAGCCATCTGAGAACATATTTCGGACTCTGGGCGCGCTCTTTATGATGGTTCGCATTCCACGATATCGACATATTTTTCGAGCAGGCGACTTCCGGAATGGTCAACAATAGTAGCAAGGAGGAGATGTGAGAATAAGTTGAAGTGTTGGAACATTAGTAAGTCGGAAAAGCCTCATCCAATTTTTCGTGTGCTAATGTATGCTATCCAGTCAATCACATATATCCACTTGCTCTGGAGTTTGCGCCATGCTTCTCCGTATTCCTGGATGGCAGAGGAGCCAAAACTTTGTTGACAACTCTAGGAACCATGGTTGTCGCAAAAAGTTGTGTGTCGAGCGGAGGTGGATGTGTGGTGGTTGGATTGAAAGCGTCGCAAGACAGACGACACTGGTAAGTCGTTATCTTGCAATCGCTGGTCTCCTTGTACTTGCTCACTTTCTGCAGCTAGCCATGCTTCTTTGACTCGCGTTGAGTCATCGCTGTCGCCGCTCGTTGTACAGCTGTCGCAATATCTTCGTTCGCCCCTTTTAATATACGAGTGATATTGTAAATGCCTGAGTTCATGTCTGGGCTATGCACCCCAATTTCCTGAGTGGTGTAGCTACAGCCTGAAGCCGCTTGTAATGGTATATGGTTGATATTAGAGCCGTGGGTACAACCCGAAAATGGTACTACACCCGCGGGTATTTCCAACACTGCATCGCACGGGCGTCTGGCCTCCCCTTGAGTCCGAGTCTCTCATGTCGCCTCTCGCACACCGTGCCAACTTTTCTTGAGCCTCGAGCTGCACTCCACGTGTAGGCCGCCAGGTGCGTTGTCCTTGGAGTTTTCATCGCGTTGTTGAACAACTTTGCAGTGTAATTCCGTTTGCTCGAACTGCGATCGGAGTCTTCACGTGCCATCTCATCGCCCTCGTCGACTTTGTTGGCAATGGTTTTTATTCCGAATCACTAACGAAGATGAAACGACCGCAAACAAAGTATACGATGAACTTGCTGTGTTGACGCCTGAAGGCATACCCTTTGAATCTCAAATCATCCACGGGGAACACCACCGCTCACGTAGTTATGCCAAGTACTAAGTATCTTCGTGGTATGCTTCACAACTTGAAACTTACAGGCTATAAATAATGCATTGTGTCAATGCCGATCGACGATCATGCCGATATCGTACTAGGCTACATCAGGGTCCCATTTGGGTGTGAGCCTGTGCGGTGACTCGTCAACTGCTCACGGTCCATGTCCAATCCCGGTATTTCCTGCACCAACATCGCGAACTAGTAGAAATGTCCTCATTGATATCCTGTTGTTGCGGACGCTCTTTTACAACTTCTGCAGCCTTAAAAAACCATTCGAAGGGATGCGACAAGAACAAGAAACACCTCACAGACGTATTGGCTCGGGCACAAGTGTCGTACAACACCAAGAGACGCCGCCTCGGCCCTGACAATAGTACCAGCTGTGGCGAAGGCTCATACTCCGAGTTACAGGACGCAAAGACTACAAGCATTGCGGAAAATATCGAATTCGAGGTATGGACTTACAAGTCAAATGGCCAGCTGATTGATCAACTCCACTGACAGGGAACTACAGACCCAACCCAGGGTTTGAAATCCATGGGCTCACCTCCATTCCAGGATGACGCCTTACCACTATCACTTCGACGAACCCGACGAGACTGCCGAAGGTTGCCAAAACGATATAGGGACATGCTTCCTGAACCCCCACCGCCGCTGCCTCCTAACACGGACATTTTCCCGCCCCCCGCCGCTGCCTCTTCCCCGCCAACAGAACTCTCCCATTTCTTCACAGAATCTGATCCCGTAGGTCCGCCTTTGTCTTCTGACACCCTAGCTGGACAAACATTGGGCACGAGACTGCGTCAGGTCTACCGGACTCAGTCGAATTCGTTTGGATTATTCCGTCTATATGACAAGGAGTCCCTTCCCGTGCATGACCCGGAAGATACGTCAGACGACGTTGCAGGCTCACGACCACCTGGAGCACGGATACTTCTGACTACCTCCGCTCAGCTATCAAACCCGGAAAACCCATTCTATCCCTATCCAAACAAAGCTTCTCTACGGTTAGGAGATTGGTACTGGAACCAAGGTGCCTTGAAGTCCAAGGATAGCTTCAGGCAACTTTTGGATATTATCGGCAACCCGTCCTTTAGTGCGGATGACATTCGAAACACGAAATGGAGATCGATTGATCACTTCTTAGGCACGCTCACGACCGACGAGGATTTTGTACAGTCGACAGAGTGGCTTGATAGCGATGCTGGATGGACGCGCACGACTGTCACCATCTCTGCGCCCTTTTCCAGACGGTCTGCAAATCCTGGACCAAGTGACTATTCTGTTCCCGACTTCTACCATCGCTCGCTTGTTTCTATCCTTCGCGAGAGGGTCCTAGATCCAAATGACCACCATCTATTCCACTACGAGCCGTATGAGCTACGTTGGCGACGCCCACGCAATAACCGCGATATCACAGTCCACGGCGAACTCTTTACCTCAAAGTCATTCTTGGATGCTCACCGCGAGTTACTGGAGTCACCGCCAGTGCCCGAATGTACATTGCCCCGTCGAATCGTCGCGTTCATGTTCTGGTCTGATGCTACACAGCTTACATCATTTGGGGATGCTAAGCTGTGGCCACTCTATGTATTCTTTGGCAATCAAACAAAGTATAGGAGGGGCCAGCCATCTACTAAATTGTGTAG
>Ga0307516_10002737_pt1 | contig 23248 bp, 25 predicted proteins | sample 19_EM_MG_FD_203310 | JGI IMG/M metagenome (GOLD analysis project Ga0307516, IMG submission 203310) | Populus trichocarpa ectomycorrhiza microbial communities from riparian zone in the Pacific Northwest, United States - 19_EM | ecosystem: Host-associated > Plants > Roots > Unclassified | place...
TGCGAACCCGGCCGCCGTCTCGCCGGCGGTGCTGGGCCGTATCGTCGGCGTGGCGTTCTCGCAGCGCCGCAAGATGCTGCGCGCCACGCTCGGCAAGTGGCTCGTCGAGCATGGCTACACAGCCGAGTTCGATGGCACGCGGCGCGCCGAACAGGTGCCCGTCGAGGAGTACATCGCGCTCGCGCTGGCCTTGCCGGCGCTCCCGGAGCAGGCTTTGGGCGCCCTGGATCTCGGCGACGACGACTGATCGCCGCGATGCAGGACCGTTTTCGCGGCGACATCCTTGCCAACCGGAACAACCGCGCGATCCTGGAGCGTTGGTCCGACCTCGCGCTGCCCGACGGCTGGCTCGTCGCGGGCTGTTTGTTCCAGACCGTCTGGAACCTGCAGGCCGGTCGCCCGCCCGAGGCCGACATCAAGGACTACGACCTGTTCTATTTCGACGCCGCGGATCTCAGCGCGGCCGGGGAGCAGGCCGTGCAGGCGCGCGTCGACGCCGTGCTGTGCGACCTGGGCATCCAGATCGAGGCGGTCAACCAGGCGCGTGTTCACCTCTGGTACGAGGCCGACTTCGGCAAACCCTATGCGCCGCTCGGTTCCTCGCGCGACGGCATCGCGCGCTTCCTGGTGCCATGCACCTGCGTCGGCGTCCGTCCCGCCGAGACCTGCGCGCCCTACGGGCTCGCCGCGCTCTATCGCGGCGAGCTGGCGATGAACCCGCTGGTGCCGCACTGCGAGCTGTTCGAGCGCAAGGCCGCGTCGTACCGCGCGCGCTGGCCCGCATTGACGATCGTCGACCCGGGCCGGCAATGAAAAAGGGCTCCCGAGGGAGCCCTTCTGCGTGGAGCGCTGCCTGGTGATCAGGCGGCGTTGAGCCACATCGCCGTATCGAACGCGCTGCTCATCAGCGGCATGTTCGTGCCGAATCCGGCATTTGCATTGGCTTTGCTGCTGGCCTTCGGGGCCGGCTTTTCGATGACTGGGGCCGCTTCCGCCGCCCGCTCCCATGACCCATTTTCTTGAGAGCGGGCTACTGAAAAGAATAGAAGCACCTGAAGGCAATTTTGCGTTCCCCCCAGAAGTCGGCGGCGTCGCGGAACACGTCGAGCAGCTGCTCGCGCGACTCGCGATCGAATCGGGGGTTGTCCGGCAACTGCTCCAGCACCACGACGAAGCCCGGCTGCGAGCCCGACTTGTGCACGAGGTCGGTCATGCAGTCGTACAGGGCGTCCAGGTTCTTGCCGAAGTGCGCGGGGAACAGGAACGCCTCGGCAATGGCCTCGAGCACGTCCTGCTTGGACTGCGCGTTGGTCAGGTTCGCGTAGAGAAAATGCTGTCCGGCACCTTGCGCTGCCTCGAGCAATTCGTCGACCCGATACGCCCGTATCGCTTGAACGATGTTGGGACGGACGGTCTGCAAAAGCATGGTCACGTTCCTCTCAGAAAACACTTGAACATTCGTCTTCCGACGATCACTTCACGATCCGATGAAAACTGCTGTAGTGATCTTCGGTATAAAAACAGGCATCTGGTTCCGTCGGCGGGTTGCCGCCGCAGATGATTCGACGAGCACCGCGATTGCGCGCACCGGGCGTCGGCACGGTGTACTCGTGGTAATAGCCCCGCGGTCGGCGCTCCAGGCGCTTCTCGTAGTTGCCGAACACCACGCCGTCCTTGGCATACGGGAACGGGCCGCCGGAATGGATCAGTTGATCGGTTCGTCGGGCTTCCGGGGGCAGGCTGGACAGCGTGACGTCGGCCCCCAGCCCGGCAATCGGCCTGGCTTGCGCGCTGGACGGCATGAGCGAGGCGAGCGACGCGGTGACCGTGAACACCAGCGCGAACAGCGCACCAGCTTTCGATTGGCGGCGGGAGGACGGCATTGCCGTGGCTCCAGCACGCGCGCCCTGGACGGTGGCCGTGTCGACGTTCTTCACGACGTCCTTCTCGTTGATCACCACTGCTAGACCCGTTCGTCCCGGCTGATAGACCGGCCCTTGGCTTCGGCGCAATGCTCGCGATAACGGCATTGAATTCCGAAGCAACCCTGAAATTCCAATCCCGAATGGTACCGGAACCCCCTCGAAATCTCAAGTCTCGGGGTAGGTCAGACACCTGGGCATCGGGTCAGAGTGTGAGTGAACGCTTCGCTTGGGGGCTGCGTCACTATGGAATTTCAGGCGCGCCGCGCATGCCTGAAATTCCCTTGCGCCGGCTTGCCCGAGGCTGACTTTGGGGGCGTGGAAAGTGCCCCGCGGGGATTTGTCGCTCGACAATTGCGGCCTGCAAACGCTTGGAAATGCAGCGGCCCGACATGGTTTTCATGTCGTCGCTCGCATCAGCATACCGGCTTGTGGCGACGCCGGAATGCTGTCCTACAACCCGGCGCCCGGGCCGGGATTCCTCAGCGCGCCGCGTTGGCGTCGGCGACCGTCAGTGCGGTCATGTTGATGAGGCGGCGCACGGTCGTCGACGGCGTCAGCACATGCACCGGGCGTGCGGCGCCCAGCAGCACCGGGCCGATGGCGATGCCGCCGCCGGCGGCCGTCTTCAGCAGGTTGTACGAGATGTTTGCCGCGTCGATGTTGGGCATCACCAGCAGGTTGGCCTCGCCGGTGAGGGTCGAGTTGGGCATCAGCTTGGCGCGGTAGGCCGGATCGAGCGCGGCGTCGCCGTGCATCTCGCCATCCACCTCGAGCCAGGGCGCGGTCTCGCGCAGCAGCGCCAGCGTATCGCGCATCTTCTGCGCCGAGGGCTGGCTGCTGGAGCCGAAACTCGAGTGCGACAGCAACGCCGCCTTCGGCACGAGGCCCAGGCGCTTCATCTCCTCGGCGGCCATGATCGTGATCTCGGCCAGCTGCGCAGCGGTCGGGTCGGCGTTGACGTGCGTATCGACCAGGAACACCTGGCGGCCCGGCAGGATCAACCCGTTCATCGCGGCGTAGACGTTGACGCCGGGGCGCTTGCCGATCACCTGGTCGATGTAGAGCAGGTGGTTGGCCGTGGAGCCCCAGGTACCGCAGATCATGCCGGCGACCTCTCCCTTGTGCAGCATCATCGCGCCGATCAGGGTGAGGCGGCGGCGCATCTCGATCTTGGCGAGCTGCGCGGTGACGCCCTTGCGTTCGGTCATGCGGTGGTAGGTCTGCCAGTAGTCGCGGTAGCGCTCGTCGTGCTCGGTGTTGACGACGTCGTAGTCGCGCCCTTCCTGCAGCCGCAGCCCGAACTTCTCGCAGCGTTGCGCGATCACCGGCGGGCGGCCGATCAGCACCGGGCGCGCGATGTTCTCGTCGACCACGACCTGCACCGCGCGCAACACGCGCTCCTCCTCGCCCTCGGCGTAGGCCACGCGGCGATGCACGGCCACCTTGGCGAGCGCGAAGATCGGCTTCATCGCCGTGCCGGAGGCGTACACGAAGGTCTGCAACTTCTCCTTGTAGGCGGCCATGTCGGTGATGGGCCGCGCGGCGACGCCGGAGTCGGCCGCGGCCTTCGCCACGGCCGGCGCGATCTTCATCATCAGGCGCGGGTCGAACGGCTTGGGGATCAGGTACTCGCGCCCGAAGCTCAGGTCGGCGCCGGCGTAGGCGGCAGCCACGACCTCGCTCTGCTCGGCCTGCGCCAGCTCGGCGATCGCGTGCACCGCGGCCACTTCCATCGCGTCGTTGATCGTGGTGGCGCCGCAATCGAGCGCGCCGCGGAAGATGTACGGGAAGCACAGGACGTTGTTGACCTGGTTCGGGTAATCCGAGCGGCCCGTGGCCATGATGGCGTCGTTGCGCACCGCCAGCACGTCTTCCGGCGCGATCTCGGGCGTCGGGTTGGCGAGCGCGAAGATGATCGGGTTCGGATTCATCGTGGCGACCATCGCGGGCTTGAGCACCCCGCCGGCCGACAGGCCCAGGAACACGTCGGCGCCGTGCATCACCTCGGCCAGCGTGCGCAGCGTCGTCTCCTGGGCGAATTCGGCCTTGTCCGGGTCCATCAGCTCGACGCGGCCCGTGTAGACCACGCCGGCCAGGTCCGTCACCCAGATGTTCTGGCGCGGCATGCCCAGCTTCAGCAGCAGGTTCAGGCAGGCCAGCGCCGCGGCGCCGGCGCCCGACACCACCAGCTTGACCTCGGCGATGGACTTGCCGCTCACCTTCAGGCCGTTCAGCAGCGCCGAACCGACGACGATGGCCGTGCCGTGCTGGTCGTCGTGGAAGACGGGGATCTTCATGCGCTTGCGCAGCTCGCGCTCGACGTAGAAGCAGTCGGGCGCCTTGATGTCCTCGAGGTTGATGCCGCCGAAGGTCGGTTCGAGGGCGGCGATGCAGTCGACGAGCTTGTCGAGGTCGTTCTGGGCGATCTCGAGGTCGAACACGTCGATGCCGGCGAACTTCTTGAACAGGACGCCCTTGCCTTCCATCACCGGCTTCGAGGCCAGCGGGCCGATGTTGCCCAGGCCCAGCACGGCGGTGCCGTTGGTGACCACGGCCACGAGGTTGCCGCGCGCGGTGTAGCGGAACGCGTTGGCGGGATCGGCGACGATCTCCTCGCAGGCCGCGGCGACGCCGGGCGAATAGGCAAGCGCGAGATCGCGCTGGTTGATCAACTGCTTGGTCGGTGTGACCGAGATCTTGCCCGGGGTGGGGAACTCGTGGTATTCCAGCGCGGCCTGGCGCAGCTCGGCGCGCTTGTCTTCTTGAGTGGTCATCGGCGGTCCTGTTGTCTTCTTTCGAGCCCACGTGTCTGTCCACGCGTGCGGCGCGAGCGTGGCAAGGGGTCGAGAGCGGGCGGTGATTGTAGGTTTGGGGGTCTCGCGACAGCCATGACGATGGGCCCGGTGCCTGAGATCGGCATGGGTCCATGCCGCAATCAAATACTTTGGCCCTGTGGCGCCACGGCGTCAACCGTGGGTGTCCACATGGCTGACGTTCAGGTCGGCGACAATCGCGCCCAATGGCCGTCGGTGAATTCGATCTGATCGCGAAGTACTTCGCCCGCCCCGTGCGGCATGCCGTCCTGGGCGGCGGCGACGACTGCGCGTTGCTGCAGCCGACACCCGGCATGCAATGGGCCGTGTCCACCGACGCGCTCGTCGAGGGCCGGCACTTCCTGAGCACCGTGCCGCCCGATGCGCTGGGGCACAAGTCGCTCGCGGTGAACCTGTCCGATCTGGCCGCCTGCGGCGCCCGGCCCGTGGCGTTCACGCTGTCGCTGACCTTGCCGCGCGTCGACGAGACCTTCCTGGCCGGCTTCGCCGCAGGCCTCTACGCGCTGGCGGACGCGCACGGCATCGAGCTGGTCGGCGGCGACACCACCGCCGGCCCGCTCAACATCGGCATCACCGTGATGGGCGAGGTGCCACCAGGCCAGGCGTTGCGGCGCGGCGGCGCGCAGGCGGGCGACGAACTGTGGGTCAGCGGCCGCCTGGGCGACGCCCGGCTCGCGCTGGAAGCATTCCGCGGCCAGGTGGCCTTGCGCGGCGAGGCGTTCGAGGACGTGCGGCGTGCGATGGAGCGGCCGCAGCCGCGCGTCGCGCTCGGCCTGGCCTTGCGCGGCATCGCCAGCGCGGCCATCGACCTGAGCGACGGGCTCGTCGGCGACCTCGGCCACGTGCTGCGCGCGAGCGCCGTCGGCGCGACGCTGCGGCTGGCGGACATCCCGCACGGGCCGCACGTGGCCGCCTGCACCGAAGGCCAGCGCCGCCAATGCCTGCTGAGCGGCGGCGACGACTACGAACTGCTGTTTGCAGCGCCCGCGAGCGCGCACGCGCAGGTGCGGGACGCCGGCGCACGCGCGGGCACACCCGTGACCTGCATCGGCACGCTGGACTCAGGCCCGGGCCTGCGAATTGTCGACGCCCGGGGCGCGCCGGTTGCGCTGACCGAGCGCGCGTTCGACCACTTCATCTCGACCTGATGCCGTCCGAATACCCTACCTTCGTCCCGCGCCGCGCCACCTGGGCCTTCATGGGCCTGCACCCGCTGCGCCTGATCGCGCTCGGGTTCGGCAGCGGGCTGTCTCCGGTCGCGCCCGGCACGGCCGGGACGTTGGCCGGCTGGGGGCTCTATCTGCTGATCGACCGCTTCGCCGCGCCGTCGCACCTGGCCTGGGCCGCGATCCTCGTCGCCGCCTTCTTCGTCGGGTGGTGGGCCTGCATGCACACGGCGCGCGCGATGGCGGTGAGCGATCCGAGCTCGGTCGTCTGGGACGAAATCATCGCGTTCTGGATCATCCTGTGGGCCGCGATGCCCGTGGGCCTCGTCGGCCAGCTGATCCTGTTCGGCCTGTTCCGCCTGTTCGACGCGGTCAAGCGCGGCCCGGTCGGCTGGGCCGACGCGTGCTTCAAGCCGAAACGTGGCGCGCTGCCCGGGTGGCCGCAGGGCTTCGGCATCATCTTCGACGACCTCGTCGCGGCGGCGTGCGTCCTCGTCGTGTGGGGCCTGCTGTTGCTCGTGTTGCCGTCCGGCGCGATGCATTCGTTGGGCATCGACCACGTCTATCGCATCGTCCCGACGGGCGGCTGAGGAGTCTCGAGATGAGCCAGGGCGCATCCATTGCGATCAGCGACGAGTTGCTTGCGCAGGTGGCCGCGCTGGGCGACTTGCTGCGCGCCCGCGACTGGCGCCTGGCCACGGCCGAGAGCTGCACCGGCGGCCTGCTGGCCGGCACCTGCACCGCGCCGGCCGGCGCGAGCGACTGGTTCGCGGCCGGCTTCGTCACCTACGCCAACGACGCCAAGAGCGGCCTGCTGGGCGTGCCGGGCGCGCTGATCGCGGCGCACGGCGCCGTCAGCGCCGAGGTGGCCCAAGCGATGGCGCGCGGCGCGCTGGCGCATGCCGGCGTGCAGCTCGCGCTGTCCGTCACGGGCGTCGCCGGCCCCGGCGGCGGCAGCGTCGCCAAGCCCGTCGGGACCGTGTGGCTGGGCCTCGCGTGGGTGCACGCGCGCGAGACGCAGGAAGGCTTGCCGGCCGGCGGTGACGCGCCGCTGGTGGGCAGCCGCACGGAGTGCCTGCACCTGGACGGTGATCGCGACGCGATTCGCGCGCAGACGGTGGCGATCGCGCTGGAACGGCTGGTCGACGCGGCGCGCGCACGGTGAAGATCGCCTTCGACGCCCGCCTCGAAGGCGCCGAGCGCGCCGACTGGTGGCGCGCGCTGACCGACGCGTTGCCGGACGACGACTGGATCGATCCCGTCGCCGAAGGCACGCAGTCCGCGCGCTGGCGCGAGGCCGACATCGCCGTCGTGGCCAACCCGCTGCCGGGCCGTCTCGCAGGCTGCACGCAGCTGAAGTTGATCCAGTCGCTGTGGGCCGGTGTCGACCGACTGCTGGGTGACGCGACGCTGCCGAAGGACGTGCCCATCGCGCGCATGGTCGATCCGATGATGAACCGCGCGATGGCCGAGACGGCGACTTGGGCGGTGCTCTCGGTTCACCGACGCGCGTTCGACTACGCCGCGCAGCAGCGCCAGACACAGTGGCACCCGTTGCCGCAGAAGCGGGCCGACGAGGTCGCGGTACTGGTGCTGGGCCTGGGCGAGATGGGTCGCACGGCCGCGCTGCAACTGGCGGCGCTGGGCTATCGCGTCAGCGGCTGGAGCGCTCGCGCCCGCGAGGTGACGGGCATCGCCACCAGCGCCGGCTGGGCGACGCTGCCGGCGGCGCTCGGCGCGGCCGATATCGTCGTCAACCTGCTGCCGCTCACCGACGACACCCGCGGCCTGTTCGACCGCAACCGTCTCGCGCAGATGCGCGCCAGCGCGAGCCTCGTGAACCTGGCGCGCGGCGCCCACGTGGTGGAAAAGGAGTTGCTCGCCGCGCTCAACGCGGGACGGCTGGCGCACGCGGTGCTCGACGTATTCGATACCGAGCCGCTGCCGGCCACGCACGTGTTCTGGTTCCACCCGCAGGTGACCGTGTGGCCGCATGCCGCGGCGCAGACCGACCTGCGCAGCGCAGCCGCCGTGGTCGCGGCCAACGTCCAGGCGGTGCGCCGCGGCGAGCCGGCGGCGCATCTCGTCGATCGGGTGCGCGGCTACTGAGCGGCCGCGGCTGCCGCTGGATTGCCCTGAGTGCGTCGCCCCCCGACGTTGGTAGAGTGCGCGGGCGGCGCGAGCGGCGCCGCTTCACGCACGACAACCACAATCGCGGCCCACGGCCGCAACGAGGGAGGAACTCCATGACCGATTCGACGCTTGCCGCCGCGCCCGCGACCGCCACCGCATCTGCCGCGCCCGCCACGCTGGCCCAGCTGATGCAGCATCTGCCCGGTGTCGTCCGAGGTGCGCGCTGGTTCTGGTGGATCGCCGGCCTTTCGGCGGTCAACGTGGCGATCGCGATGTCGCAGGGGCAAACGCGTTTCGTGGCGGGCCTGGCGTTCACGGAGATCGCCCACGGGCTGTTCGCGTCCAATATCGCCGTCGCGCTCGCGATCGACGCTTTCTTCATCGGCGGCTTCGGCTTGCTGGGCCTGAAGGCGCAGCAAGGCGCGGCCTGGGCCTTCGTGCTGGGCATCGTCGTCTACGTGTGCGACGCGCTGGTGTTCGTGAAGGTCGCGGACTGGATGTCCGTCGCGTTCCATGCATTCGCCCTGTTCTACATCGGCAAGGCGTTCATCGACCTGCGGGCCGCGAAGAAGACCACAGGCATTCGCTGATCCGCCCGACACGCCGCGCTCAGCGGTGCCGCCAGACCTCGCGCCGGTCGGCGGGGGGCGGCAAGGCGCCCGGGCACTTGCCGTCGCCGCGCCCGGTGAAACCTCCGCTGGGGTAGCAGACCAGCACGCCGCGCGCGTCGACCAGCGGATCGAGCTGGTCACAACAGCCCGCCTGCACCCAGTAGGCCACGCCGTCGCCGTAGCGAACCTCGAATACCGCGCGCGGCGCGGCAGGCCCGGGCTGCGCGTCGTAGTCGGCCAGGCGGATGCGCAGCCACTGCGGCAGGCCGGCGACCTCGACGCGCGTCGAGGGCGTGCTGCTGGCGCGGTCGGAGCCGTCCGGCGGCGCGATGGGGGCGGCGTCGCCCTTGGCGATGCGATTGGCGCAGCCCGCCAGCAGGGCGAAGGCCAGAGCGAGCGGCAGGAGCAGGGGACGTAGACGCATGCGGTTCTCCTCGATGCGCCAGCGCGGCAATCGTCGTGCGCGTCAGCGCGGAGCTGAAGCCGCGGTTCCGGACGAACGGCTGCTGTCGCCTGCTCGCTGCGCATCGGCGATCAGTGCGTCGCAGGCGGTCATGGCTGCCTCGCACCGTATCCGCAGGTCGACTGCGAGTCGATCGTCGCGCAGCACGACCGTCTGCCTGATGACGCTGGGCCAGGCTGGATTGCCGGGCGGCGCGAAGCGCCAGAACGTGTCGTGCGCGGCGTCGTCCGCGACTGTCCAACCATCGGTGACGACGATGTGGACCCCTGGGATCGACCGCATCGCGGCGAGCGCGGCGGCGACGCTCGGATACCCGATATCCGAGCCGTTGAATTCGATGGGCAACGGCGTACCGGCTTGCGCCGAAGCATCGTTCGCGGTGCTTGCGCCGGCGATTGCGCAGAGCGCAGCCAGCAGAAGCCGGGTCAGCGATGTCGCGCCTGTCATGAACGTCCTGCGGGCGGCGTTCCAGCCAGTCAGGTGCGCAGCACCAGCCCGGCCTGCGCGCCCTCGGGTTTGAGCGCCTGCAGCATCATCAGCACGAGCCGGCGCAACGCGTCCCACGGCTCGGCCGGCCATTGCGGGTGGCGCAGGCCCTTCAGCACGCCGTCGCACTCGCTCGCGGCGCTGACGAGGCGCGCGGCCATCGGGGCGGTCAGGCGCGGCAGCGCGCGCTCGAACAGGCGCTCGCGCGCGCCCCAGATGCGCGCCTCGCGCAAGGCCATGGGCAGCGGCTTGCCATCGGCCATCGCGTCCTGGATGCGCTTGAGCGCGCGGATGTCGTCGGACAGCTTGTAGTGCACGAAGACCGCGGCCTCGCCTTCGGCCTGCAGGCCGTCGAGCATGCGCAGCGCACGCGGCACCTGCACGGCCATCACGGCGTCGCACAGGCGCGAGACGTCGTGGCGGGCGACGTCGAGCACGGCGTCCTCCACCTGAGCGAACGTGATCTCGCCGGGCGGATGGAGCAGGCCCAGCTTCTGGATCTCCTGGTGTGCGGCAAGCAGGTTGCCCTCGACGCGGTCGGCCATGAACGCCAGCGTGGCCTCGCCGGCGGCGCCCGCCTCCACGCGCTGGCCCTGCAGCGCGAAGCGCTTGGCGAGCCACGCAGGTAGCGCGTTGCGTTCGACGACGTCGGCCGCGATGCTGACACCGGCGCCGTCGAGGGCGCCGAACCACGCGGCTTTCTGCTGTTGCCAGTCGAGCTTGGGCAGGTGCACCAGCAATCGGCTGTCGGGGCCGGCCTCGCTGGCGAGCTGCTGCAGCGCCTCGCTGCCATCCTTGCCGGGTTTGCCCGAGGGAATGCGGATCTCGATCAGCTGCTGGTCGGCGAACAGGCCCATGGACTGCGACGCGCCCAGCACGCTGCTCCAGTCGAAGTGCGCCCCGCTGACCACGAACACCTTGCGCTCGTTGACGCCGCTCGCGCGCGCCGCGGCACGGATCGCGTCCGCGGCCTCCTGCGCGCGCAGCGGTTCGTCGCCATGCACGACGTAGACGTCGCGCAGGCCCCGAGCCAGATGGTCAGCGAGCTGTTCGGGTCGAACCTGCACGTCAGCGCCCCGCCGCCTGCGAGGCGGCCCATTCGACGGCAGAGACCGAGGACGCGGCCGAGGCCGGTGCGACGGCCTCCGCGGCCGCGCGGGCGGCCTGCGCGTGCGCCGCCGGGCCGGTGGGCTTGCCCACCGCGGACAGCACGCGGATCAGCTGGTAGGCCATGTCGGATTGCATGTCGCGGTACAGCGCCTTCAGCTCGGTGTCCTTGGCGAGCGCGTCCTTTTCGTCGTAGGTCATGTCGCGGAAGCGCTCGACGTCGGCCAGCGGCAGGAGCTCCGTGCCGCTCGGGTCGAGCACGCGGTAGCGCAGCTTGACGTGCAGCTCCAGTTCACGCACCTGGCCGAACGCGGTGGACGCCTCGACCGTCGTCTTCTGCGTGTCCTCGATGGCCTCGATCACCACCTGCGACTCGAGGACGTTGCCGACGATGTGCGCGGTGGACGGCAACGCGCGCCGGATCTCGTCGGCCATCGTCGAGCGGTCGGCGAAGCCGGACAGCGCGATGCGTTCGTAGTTCAGCGGCTGCGCGATGCGCCGGTGAAAGCCACAGGCCGCCAGGGTGGCCGCCCCGGCGAGCGCCAGCGTGGCGGCCGCCAGGCGACGCCGGGTCAGGAAGGCAAGGGTCACGGCGGTCTTCACGCGAAACGTCAGACGACGATGTTGACGAGACGGCCCGGCACGACGACGACCTTCTTGGCCGGCTTGCCTTCGCCGAAGCGCGCGAACTCGGGCGACGCGAGCGCGGCCGCCTCGATGGCGGCCTTGTCGGCGCCCGCGGGCACGCGCACGGCGCCGCGCGTCTTGCCAGCCACCTGAAGCACGAGCTCGATCTCGTCGCGCGCCAGCGCGGACTCGTCGACGGCGGGCCAGCCGGCGTCGAGCAGCTGCTTGCCCTGGGCGGCGTAGCCGAGATCGGTCCACAGACCTTGCGTGATGTGCGGGCACGCGGGGTACAGGGCGCGCAGCAGCACCGAGAAACCCTCGCGCAGCACGGCGGAGGTGCCCTTGCTGGCGTCGGCGTCGAAGCCTTCCAGCGCGTTCAGCAGCTTCATCGCGCCGGACACGACGGTGTTGTACTGCATGCGCTCGTAGTCGTACGTGACCTGCTTGAGCAGCATGTGCACCTCGCGGCGCAACGCCTTCGCAGGCGCGCCGAGCTCGAGGCCGGCCACGCTGGACGCCCCGCCCTTGAGCAGCTCGGTGTTCTTCGCGGCGAAGCCCCACACCCGCTTGAGGAAGCGGTGTGCGCCTTCGACGCCGGAATCGTTCCATTCCAGCGTCTGTTCGGGCGGCGACGCGAACATCACGAACAGGCGTGCGGTGTCGGCGCCGTAGCGGTCGATCAGGGCCTGCGGGTCGATGCCGTTGTTCTTGGACTTCGACATCGTGGTCATCTCGTAGGTGACCGGCGTGCCGTCCTTGGTCTTCGCGCCGAGCACGTTGCCGTGGGCATCGCGTTCGATCTCGAGTTCGTGCTCCCAGTAGTAGTTCTTGCCCGCGTCCACCGGCTTGTGGAAGTACGCGCCCTTGAGCACCATGCCTTGCGTCAGCAGGTTCTTGAACGGCTCGCTGAACTTGATCAGCTTCAGGTCGCGCATGACCTTGGTCCAGAAGCGCGCGTACAGCAGGTGCAGGATCGCGTGCTCGATGCCGCCGATGTACTGGTCCATCGGCATCCAGTAGTCGGTGCCCGCGCCGACCATCTGCTGGTCGTTCTTCGGATCGCAATAGCGCATGAAGTACCACGACGAGTCGACGAACGTGTCCATCGTGTCCGTCTCGCGGCGCGCGGCCTTGCCGCACTTGGGGCAGCCCACGTTCAGGAAGCCGGCGTGCTTGTTGAGCGGGTTGCCGGAGCCGTCCGGGATCAGGTCTTCCGGCAGCACCACCGGGAGGTCCTTCTCGGGGACGGGCACGACGCCGCAGTCGTCGCAATGGATGATCGGGATCGGCGTGCCCCAGTAGCGCTGGCGGCTGACGCCCCAGTCGCGCAGGCGCCAGGTGGTCTTCTTCTCGCCCAGGCCGGCGGCACCGACGAGCTCGGCCACGCGGCCGACGGCGTCCTTCATGCCGAAGCCGTCGAGCACGCCGGAGTCCATGCACACGCCGCGCTGCTTGTCGCCGTACCACTCCTGCCAGGCATCGGTGGAGAACGTCTCGCCCGACACGCCGACCACCTGCTTGATGCCCAGGCCGTACTTCTTCGCGAACGCGAAGTCGCGCTCGTCGTGCGCGGGCACGCCCATCACCGCGCCGTCGCCGTAGCTCATGAGCACGTAGTTGCCGACCCACACCGGCACCTGCGCGCCGGTGAGCGGGTGGATGACCATCAGCCCGGTGGGCAGGCCTTCCTTTTCCTTGGTGGCGAGCTCGGCCTCGGTGGTGCCGCCGGCCTTGGCGGCCTCGATGAACGCGGCCAGCGTCGGATTGCCCTTCGCGGCGTGCGTGGCGAGCGGGTGCTCGGGGGCGACCGCGCAGAACGTGACGCCCATGATGGTGTCGGCGCGCGTCGTGAACACGTAGAGCTTGCCGTCGCCGATCAGGCCGCCGGTGTCGTCGTGGATCGCGTGCGGGAACGCGAAGCGCACGCCCTCGCTCTTGCCGATCCAGTTCTCCTGCATCAGGCGAACGCGCTCGGGCCAGCCGGACAGGTACTCCGGGTCGCTCGGATCGGTCACGGCCGACAGCAGCTCCTCGGCGTACTTCGTGATGTTGAGGTAGTAGCCGGGGATCTCGCGCTTTTCCACCGGGGCGCCCGAACGCCAGCCGTGGCCGTCGATCACCTGCTCGTTGGCGAGCACGGTCATGTCCACCGGGTCCCAATTGACGATCTGCGTGCGGCGCTCGCAGATGCCGGCCTCGAGCATCTTCAGGAACAGCCACTGGTTCCACTTGTAGTAGGTCGGGTCGCAGGTGGCGACCTCGCGCGACCAGTCGATGGCCAGGCCCATCGCCTGCATCTGTTCCTTCATGTGGGCGATGTTGGCGTACGTCCACTGGGCCGGCGGCACCTTGTTCTTGATGGCGGCGTTCTCGGCGGGCAGGCCGAAGGCGTCCCAGCCCATCGGCATCAGCACGTTCATGCCCTTCATGCGCAGTTGGCGCGCGAGCATGTCGTTGATCGTGTAGTTGCGCACATGACCCATGTGCAGCTTGCCGCTCGGATAGGGCAGCATCGAGCACGCGTAGAACTTCTCGCGGCCCGCGTCTTCGTTCACGCGGTAGGCATCGGTGGCGCGCCAATGTGCCTGGGCGGCGGCTTCGACCTCGGAGGGGACGTACTTTTCATTCATGCCCCGATTGTAGGAGGGGCGGGTGTCCGGTGCCCCGGCGCTGCAGTCGGCCGCCTTCGACAGGGTCTGCGCGCCCTGGAGAAAGTAACTGCCGCACCAACCATCACGAATCGTTACGCGGGCGGGTGGATGCGGATCGCTCCGCCACGCGATGATCGCTGCTCGACGGTGAGAGGGGCCTGAACCACAGTCCGCACGCCGCAGATCGGGAGTGGAGAACATGAAGTCGTTGGGAATCGTCGCCGCGCAGGCGGCCTGCATCGCCGCGTTGGCGAGCGCCGCGAGCGGCGCTTTCGCCGTCACCGATCATGAGCAAGCCGTCGGCGCGCAGCTGGAGCAGTTGTGCGACGCGCGCTCGCTGGCCACCGTCGGCCGCTTCGTGCAGGCGGCCAATTTCGTCGAGCCGAAACTGGGGCAGGCTGCCGATGCCGGCGCGATCGTGGCCGCGGCCGCCTGCCGCGCCGCGCCGGCGTACCACGGGCGCCTGGTCGCCGCGGTCTACCGCTCCGGCCACCAGGACGACCTGATGCTGGTGATCGCCGTCCTCGACTCGACCACGGGCCAGGTCGGCCCCAGCTTCAAGGGCAACCTGGACAGCGATGCCGCCGTCAAGATCGTCTCCGGCAGCCTGTGGCTGGACACCGGCGCCTGGGAGCTGGCGCCGGGCGTGCACGCCTTCGGCCTCGACGTGACCAGTGGCCTGCCGCGTGGCTGCGCCGGCGTGGGTTCGGGCGCGCGGCGCAGCGTCTTCGTGAGCCAGGGCCGCTTCATCCGGCCGGTGCTGCAGGACCTGCCCATGTCGGAATGGGCGCTGATCCAGCGCGGCAAGTCGGCCTGCACCGACAGCAGCGCACCGGACCAGACCATCACCGAGAGCTTCACCGCCACGCTGGGGCTGGCGCCGACGTCGACCCGCGGCTACCGCGACCTGGTCGTCACCGGCACGGCGTCGCGCGACGACGGCCACCTTGAGGAGCGCCCCGTACTGCGCAGCGTGCTGAAGTGGAACGGGCGCGTGTACTCGATCGACGAACAGCAGCGCGCCTGGACGACCTGGCGGCAGTGACCGAAGCCGGCGCGCCCGGCTACTTCGCCGCTTGGGCGATGAAGCCGATGTGCGTGAGCCCGGCGTCCTGCACCAGTCCGATCAGCTCGGCCACGCGGCCGTACGGCACGCTCTGGTCGGCGCGCAGCAGCACATCGGGTTGCGGCTGGCGGGCGGCGGTCTGCTTGAGCGTGCGCACCAGGTCGTCGTGCGTGACGACGTCGTCGCCGACGTGGAACTGGCCGTCAGCCGTGATGCCCAGTGCGAGCGTGGCGCCGCCGTCGTTGTTCCTTGCGGCGGCGACCTTGGGCAGCTCCATCTTCAAGCTGGATGTCATGAGAGGCGCCGCGATCATGAAGATCACCAGCAGCACCAGCATGACGTCGATCAGCGGCGTCATGTTGATGTCGCTCATGGGCTGCGACGTGGGGCTTCGTTCTAGCCGCCCGAACGCCATTTGATTCGCCTTGCGCGAAGCGCACTGATATCTTCAAGCTCTCGGGAAGCGAGGATCACATCCGAGCCGAACCGAGCTCCCCCACGGGGGAGCGAAGGCGGCAAAGGACTTGCGAAGCAAGGCCCCGCCGTAGCGGCATTCGGCCTGCAAGCCGAATGCTTCCCGACCAGCGGGAGCGTGGGGGCCATCATTTTGCCGCGGCGTCCAGTTGCATTTCGCGCAGGTCGTGCGCGAAGCCTTCGAGCTCGGCCTCGCAGGCGGCCACGCGCTTGCCGAAGACGTTGTACGCCAGCACGGCCGGGATCGCCACGGCCAGGCCGGCGGCGGTGAAGATCAGTGCCTCGCCGACGGGGCCGGCGATCTTGTCGATCGTCATGCCGTGGCCCTCGGCCATGCCGCCCAGCGCGTGGAAGATGCCCCACACGGTGCCGAACAGTCCGATGAACGGCGCGGTGGAGCCGGTCGACGCGAGCACCACCTGGCCGAACTGCAGCTGCGCCAGCCCCGCGTGCAGCGCATCGCGCAGGCGCCGCGTGAGCTGCGAGGCGAGCGCCGGCTGGGTCTCGAGGGTGCCGGGCCCGGGTTGCAGCAGCGCGGCGTCGACGAGCGGCAGCAGCACCGCCTCGCGGTCGGTCGCCACCAGGCGCACGCGGCCCTCGGCCACGCTGGCTGCGCTCCAGAAGGCGGCGACGCCGCGGTGGATGTCGAGGCTCGCGCGGCGCAGCAGCCAGCCCTTCCAGAGGATGATCACCCAACTGCTGACCGACATCACGAGCAACAGCAGCCCGACGCTGCGGCTGATGAAATCGCTTTGACTCCAGAAGCCTGATAGGCCTTCCATCAGTTCAATCCCAGCACGTCGTTCATGTCGTACAGGCCCGGGCCGCTGTGCGCCAGGAAGCGCGCGGCGCGCAGGCTTCCCTGCGCGTACGTGGCGCGGCTGGAGCTCTTGTGGGTGATCTCGATGCGCTCGCCGATGCCGGCGAACAGGACCGTGTGATCTCCGATGATGTCGCCGCCGCGCACCGTCGCGAAACCGATCGTACTCGGGTCACGCACGCCGGTGATGCCTTCGCGTCCGAACACGGCGTTATCGGCCAGTTTGCGGCCGAGGGCCTTCGCGACGACCTCGCCCATGGCCAATGCGGTGCCGCTGGGAGCGTCGATCTTGTTGCGGTGATGGGCCTCGATGATCTCGATGTCGTAGCCATGCGAGAGCGCCTTCGCGGCCTGCTCGAGCAGGCGCATCACCACGTTGACGCCGACGCTCATGTTGGGTGCCATGAACACCGCGGTGCGCTGCGCGGCGGCGCCGATCGCGGCCTTCTGCTCGGCGCTGAAACCGGTGGTGCCGATGACCAGTGCCACGCCGCCGGCGGCACAGGCCTCGAGATGGCGCAGCGTGCCTTCGGGGCGGGTGAAGTCGATCAGCACCTGGCTGGCGGCCAGCACGGCCTGCAGGTCGTCGGTGACCGGAACGCCGGTGGCGCGGCCCAGGAAGGCGCCGGCGTCCTGGCCGAGCGCGGGACTGCCGCTGACATCGAGTGCGCCTGCGAGCGTGCAGTCGGACGCGTCGAGCACCGCTTCGACCAGCATGCGCCCCATGCGGCCGGACGCGCCGGCAATTGCGATGCGCAGCGGTGCGGCAGGCTTCGCCTGGCTGGCCGCGTCGCTCGCCTGCACCTGCGCGCTCACGGTGTCGCGGATTCCAGCGGCGGATAGGTGCGCGTGGCGCCTGCCAGCACGACGGCGGAGGCCGCCGGTGCGGCGACCGCCACGGGCGCGGGCAGGGCCGCGCGTTCGGTATCCGTCAGCTCGAGCTTCGGCGTCGAGGTCGGCAGCTTCTTGCGGCTGATCGAGGCGACGAATTCGTCCTCGCTGGGCAGCGTGGGCGCGTCGATCTTGAGGACCTGGTCCTTCTCGAACAGCACCACGAACGAGCGCTGCTGGTCGTCGAAGCCCTGGCGGCGCAGCGTGAAGATGTAGTCCCAGCGGTCGCCGTGGAACGGGTCGGTGATCAGCGGCGAGCCGAGGACTTCCTTGACCTGTGCGCGCGTCATGCCCGTCTTGATCAGCGCGATCTGCTCGGTCGTGACGACGTTGCCCTGGATCACGTCGGGCTTGTACGGCGCGATGAAGGCGATGAAGCCCTTGAGCGACGCCGGCTCGTTGAAGCTGGAACACCCACCGAGCGCGAACGCTGCCAGCAGGCTGGCGGACAGGGGAAGGAAACGAGAGAAAACCGTTGTGCGCATCGACGAGGCTCGAAACCACTGCCCAAACAGGGCAAAGGCTGGATATGATTGATCGATTCTAGTCTGCTCGCGCCTTGCGAAGCAGGCCTTTGAAGTGCTTAACATGACCCACGCCGAAGAACTCAAGAGCAGTGGCCTCAAGGCCACTTTGCCGCGCATCAAGATCCTCGAGGTCTTCCAGCAGTCGGTCGACCGCCACCTGACGGCCGAAGATGTCTACAAGACCTTGCTGAATGAAGGGTCGGACATCGCACTCGCCACCGTCTACCGGGTGCTGATGCAGTTCGAGCAAGCCGGGATTCTCGCACGCAGCCATTTCGAGTCCGGCAAGTCGGTGTTCGAGCTGAACGAAGGCACCCACCACGATCACCTGTTGTGCCTGACCTGCGGCCGCGTCGAGGAGTTCTTCGACCCCGAGATCGAGGCGCGCCAGCGCGAGGTGGCCGCATCGCGCGGCTTCGCGTTGCAGGAGCATGCGCTGTCGTTGTACGCCGTGTGCAAGCGCGAGAACTGCGAGCACCGGCCGGCGCCCAAGGTCAACATCCGTCATCACGGCTGATCCGGCGCCAGCTTTCCCGGCGTTGCCGCTCGGGCGCGTCAACCGAAGTTCAAGGGAGCGGCGGAACCGGCTCTGCCGGGCCGCTCGCGGCCGGCCCCTCAGGGGCAGGGAGCGCCAGCGACCGTGGGGTCGTCAATCCCCACCCTTGGCCATCGCGTCCTGGTGACGCTTGACGAATTCCTGGTAGGTGTCGATCCCGCGCAGCTGCAGGATGGTGTTGCGCACGGCCGCCTCCACCAGCACGGCCAGGTTGCGGCCGGCGTCGACGGCGATCACGACCTTGCGCACCGGAATGCCCAGGATGTCGTCGTACAGCGGCTCGTACGGCAGACGCTCGAACTCGCGCTCCATCGTCTCCTTGCGGACCAGGTGGACGATCAGCTTCAGGCGCATCTTCCGGCGCACGGCGGTCTCGCCGAAGATCGCCTTGATGTCGAGCAGGCCGATGCCGCGCACCTCGAGCAGGTTCATCAGCAGGTCCGGGCAGCGGCCCTCCAGCGTGGACTGCGAGACCCGGTACAGATCCACCGCGTCGTCGGCCACCAGGCCGTTGCCGCGCGAGATCAGTTCCAGCCCCAGTTCGCTCTTGCCCAGGCCCGACTCGCCGGTCAGCAGCACGCCCACGCCCAGGATGTCCATGAACACGCCGTGGCGCGTCGTCCGGTCGGCGAACAGCTGGCTGAGGTACGAGCGCACCAGGTCGATGACGTGGCCGGCGGAGGCCGACGTGACGAACAGCGGGATCTCGGCGCGGTCGCACAACGCGACGAGCTGGTCGGGCGCGCGTTGCCCGTCGGCGACGATGATCACCGGCGGCTCCAGCGTGACGATGCGCTGGATGCGGCGCTGCTGCACTTCCTTGTCGGCGTTCTCGAGGTACGCGACCTCGCGATGGCCGACCAACTGGACCCGGTACGGGTGGATGTAGTTGAGGTAGCCGATCAGGTCGGCCGCCGAACGCGCCTCGCGCACCGCGGCCTCGTCGAAGCGGCGCTCCGGATGGGCATGCCCCGCGATCCATTCCCAGCGCAATGCCGGCTGGTGCTCCTCGAAGAGCGCCTCCGCGCTGATCAGGCGCGGCTTCATGCGACGCGGTCGGCCATCAAGCGACGGACTTCAGCGGTTCCCAGTCGGAGATGAGGCGATGCAGCGTGGCCGCGTCGACATCACCCTTGAGGCGCTCGCGCAGCTCGCGATCCGACAGCATCTCGGCGATCTCGGACAGGATTTCGAGGTGGCGCTGCGTCGCCGCTTCCGGCACCAGCAGGAAGATCAGCAGGCCGACGGGCTCGTCGTCCGGCGCGTCGAACGGGATCGGCTGCTGCACGCGCAGCACGGCGGCGAGCGGATTCTTCAGGCCCTTGACGCGACCGTGCGGCACGGCGACGCCGTGGCCCAGGCCGGTGGAGCCCAGGCGTTCACGGGCGAACAGGTTGTCGGTGACCGTCGCGCGCGCGATCGCATGCTGGTTCTCGAACAGCACGCCGGCCTGTTCGAACACGCGTTTCTTGCTGGTAGCGTCCACGCCCACCTGGACGTTGGCAAGAGGGAGGATGGCAGCGAGACGGTTCATGAGCGTTCCCGGCCGATGAGCCGAGGTTTCCGTGCGGCGCCCGGTGGTCCCCGGGCAGGAAAATCACCCGGCGATTCCGGGGTCGAACAGACGATTATAGGAACCGGAAAACCGTGTGCGCACGTCGCGGGCGCACCGGCTGCACTGGAGCTTCGCGATTGGTGCGGCGCAGCAACAATTTCACGAAATCCAGGCCCTGTGGGTTCAATCGGCGCGCGGCAGGCAGTCTTGAGTGCACCCCGAAAGACCCTCTTGCAGCATAGCCCAAACGAACAAAGCGGCCGAGGGCCGCTTTGCATGGATTGTGTCGGGTTGTCCGTCCGTTCAGGTCGGTAGCGGCATTTCCGGTGCGACCTGGCGCTTGCCGGTCGCGTGGTGGTGATCCTGCAGGCGATCCTTGTGGCGAACCACCTGGCGATCGAGCTTGTCCATCAACTGGTCGATGGCGGCATACAGATCTTCATGCGCCTGTTCGACGAAGATGTCCTTCCCCTTCACGTGGAGAGTGACTTCGGCTTTTTGTCGACGTTCCTTTTCCTTGAGGTTTTCCACGGTGAGCAACACGTTCACATCGACGACGGCGTCGAAATGGCGCGTGATCCTGTCCAGCTTGGTCAGGACGTATTCGCGCAATGCCGGTGTCACTTCCAGATGATGGCCGCTGATCGTCAGATTCATCAGTGCCTCCTTTCAAGCGAGAGTTGCGAAAGTGGCCCGGAGGGTTGATTTCCGGGTCGACCGTGCCGGGCGAATCGGTCGACTGAGGCGTCCGGCACGAGCCCACTATGCACCCGGCCCTCAGGCTTGACCAGTCTCCCCAAGCACGAAAAACCGGGCTATATTCACGTTCTATGAAGGGTGGCGCCGTGCTCATCCATGCGCCAATTCAGGCGCTCCGCTCCCGACTCCCGTTGGTCGAGCCGCCGGCCCAACGCCTCAATCCCGCTGCAACGTGAACTGCACGACGTCGGTATTGCCCGCGTCGAACGCCGCCTCGCAGTACGCGAGATAGAACTCCCACAGCCGCACGAAGCGATCGTCGAAGCCCTGGCGGCGCACATCGTCCAGGCGCGCCATGAACGCCTGGCGCCAGCGTCGCAGCGTCTCGGCGTAGTCGGCGCCGAACGCGAAGCGTTCTGTCGTGCGCAGGCCCGCGGCTTGCGCATGCTGCACGAACAGCGCGACGCTCGGCAGCATGCCGCCGGGGAACACGTGGCGCTGGATGAAATCGGCGGAGTTCGCGTAACGCTCGAACAGGTCGTCACGGATCACGATGGCCTGCACGCAGGCCTTGCCGCCGCGCTTCAACTGCGCGTGCAGCGTCTGGAAGTAGGCGTCCCAGTACTCACGGCCCACGGCCTCGAACATCTCGATGGACACGATCGCGTCGAACGGGCCGTCCGGCACGTCGCGGTAGTCCTGCAGGCGCAGGTCGGCGTGCTGCGCCACGCCCGCGTGCACCAGGCGCGCGTTGGCCCACGCGAGCTGCTCGGTGGACAGCGTCAGGCCGACGACGTCGATGCCCGCGCGCGCCGCGGTCTCGGCCACGGCGCCCCAGCCGCAGCCGATCTCCAGCAGCCGTTGGCCCGGCTGCACGCCGGTGGCGCCGATCGCGCGCCGCAGCTTGGCGAGCTGCGCCTGCGCGAGCGGCTTCGAATGGTCGCCGTCGAACCACGCGCTCGAGTAGTTCATCGTCTCATCGAGCCACAACGTGTAGAACGCGTTGCCCAGGTCGTAGTGCGCGCTGATGTTGCGGCGGCTGCCACGGCGGGTGTTGCGGTTCAATGCGTGCTGGAGGCGGTGCAGCAGCTGGCCCCACCACGTGCCGTAGAGCGCCTTCTCGATGACGTCGCGATTGGCCAGCAGAAGGCGCAGCAGGTCGGGCAGGTGCGGCGTCGTCCACTGGCCGGCCATGAAGGCCTCGGCGAAGCCGATGTCGCCGGCACGCATCGTGGCCGCGAACACGGACCAATCGAGCACGTTGAACGTGGCGTGCAGTTCGGGGCGCGACGCGCCCGTCGCGTGGTGCACGGCGCCGTCGGGCGTGTGCACGGTGAGCGTGCCGGCCTGCAGCCGGGGCAACAGTGCCAGGGCGGCGCGGGCGGCGGCGGGCGCGCGCGCCGGCTTCACGCGGGCGCCTGCATCGGCGGACGGCGGGAGCGTTCGGGTGTTCATGCGGGATTCCGTGCGGAGCTCGCCTCTTCGGCCTTCGGAGAAGGCAGCCGCGTCGACGCGTCGTCCTGCGTGGCACCGTCGGACGGCTTGCCGCGCGTGACGGCGGTCGCTGGCCGCGGCGGCTTGCCGACGATGGGCAGCCTCTTGAGCCACAGCTTCAACGCGTGCCAGTGGATGCGCGCGACGATCATGGCGGTCATCGCCGGCAGCGTCCACAGCGCGAAGCGCACGGCGGCGGGCGCCAGCGGCTCGATACGCCCCGACACGCTGGTGAGCAGCAGCGGCGCGCCGTCCACGTGCAGGTCGATGCGCACCGCGGTGCGGCCGCGTTCGTCGCGCGCGGCGAGGTCGGTGCGCATGAAGCGGAACGTGTACTCGCCCCGCGTCTCGCAGAACGGCGACACGTGCAACACCTTGGTCGCGGCGAGCGTGCGGCCAAAATCGAGCGTGTCGTCCGCGAGCAGGTAGCAGTGGCGTTCGCCGAAGGTGTTGTTGACCTCGACGACGATGGCCGCCAGGCCACCGTCGGCGCGGTGCGCGTACCAGAAGCTGACCGGCTTGAACGCGAAGCCGAACATGCGCGGGATGCAATGCAGCCAGACCTCGCCATCGGCGTCGGCGATGCCCGCGCCTGCGAGCAGCTCGTCGAACCAGGCCAGGCTGTCGGCGCGGCCGTCGCCGTGGTCGGCGTCGCGAAAGCCGAACATCGAGCGACGGTTGCGCGCGAGGGTCGCGTCGGCCTGGCGGCGCAGCGAGCGCATCGGCAGCATCAGGAAGCAGGTCGGATACGCGAAGGCGTGTTCGACGGGTGCCAGGCGCCGATGGCGCACCTCGCCGAAGCCGATGCGCGCGCGCAAGGGCGTCGCGTCGGCGGACATCAGGCGGCCTCGCGCAACGCCGGCGCGTCCGCGCCCGGAGCCTGCGTCAGGCGCAGGCGCGCCAGGATCCGCTCGGCCACCTGCTGCCCGGACTTCAGGCCGTCCTCGTGGAAGCCGTAGCCCGTCCACGCGCCGCAGAACCACACGTGCGACAGGCCCTGCAGGTCGGCGAGCCGCCCCTGCGCGGCGATCGCGGCGTTGTCGAACACCGGATGCGCGTACGAGATGCGTCGCAGCACGCTGCCTTCGCGTGGCTCGTGCAGCGGATTCAGCGACACGATGACCGGCTGCTTCCACGGCAGCGGCTGCAACTGGTTGAGCAGG
>Ga0307516_10002738_pt1 | contig 23246 bp, 12 predicted proteins | sample 19_EM_MG_FD_203310 | JGI IMG/M metagenome (GOLD analysis project Ga0307516, IMG submission 203310) | Populus trichocarpa ectomycorrhiza microbial communities from riparian zone in the Pacific Northwest, United States - 19_EM | ecosystem: Host-associated > Plants > Roots > Unclassified | place...
GACCCTGGCGAGGGTCTTTGTCAATGCCACGAACCTGTTCACGTTCACTTCCCTGAAAAATATGGACCCGGAAGATTATAACGGGCTCTACCCGATCATGAAAATTATCAATGCAGGTCTTACCATTAAATTTTAACTCATCTATCATATGAAGTACTTACTTATCATCACCCTCCTTATCACCGGCCTGGTGGGCTGCAGGAAGGAGAATGCCGGTCCGCAGGAAATGTACACGGAATACAATGTCTTCGATAGCCTGGATAAGAACGGCGTTGCGGTGCTGCAATACCTGAATAATATGTATGCGGATATGCCCACGGGGTTCAACCGGGTAGACGGGGATCTTCTTGAATCCGCTTCGGACGATGCGATGCCATCCCGTTATGGCTCTACGATCCAGTACCTCATCAACGGCGGTCCGGCCAACAGCAATAATAACCCCGAAGGCGTCTGGGCGCAGGAATATGCATCCATACGGAAAGTGAATTTGTTCCTGTCGAAGGTGGACAGAGTTCCCAAGCCTGCCGAGGTGATCACCTGGAAGGCGGAAGCGCGGTACTTACGCGCCCTGGCCTATTTCGAGCTGCTGAAAAGATATGGCGGCATTCCTCTTATCGGCGATACGGTGTACCAGTCGACGGATAATATCCAGGTGCGGCGGAGCAGCTTCGGAGATTGCGTCAGTTATATCGTGGCGGAATGCGATAGTATCAAGGCCAAAGTAAAAGTGGAGCCCATTGCCGCGACGGATTTCGGCAGGGCTTCCCGCGGAGCAGCGCTGGCACTGAAAGCAAGGGTGCTTCTGTATGCCGCCAGTCCCCTGTACAATGGGGGTGTGACGGGCGGCGCCTCTTCGGAACAGGCTGCCTTGCAGGGATATCCCACCTACGATGCGGAGCGTTGGAACAAGGCGGCCCAGGCTGCTAACGACCTGCTGATCCTGAATGTTTATTCTTTGGAACCGACCTATAATAATGTCTTTCTCAATCGCCAGAATAAAGAAATCATCCTGCCCTACCTGCGGGGCACAACCTTCGATCTCGAAACGATCAATGGCCCGGTGGGTTACTCGCTGAATTCGGCGGGAAATGGTTACACCAGCCCGACGCAGGACCTGGTGGATGCTTTTGGAATGGCCAATGGAAAGGCCATTTCGGATCCGGCTTCCGGCTACAATCCGTTGAATCCTTATGCGGGACGCGATCCGCGGTTGGTCAATACCGTGTTATACAACACGGCGCCCTGGTTGTCCAGACCCCTGGAGACTTTTGAAGGAGGCCAGGATAAACCTAACAGGGGAGGGATCCAGACGCGTACGGGTTATTATCTCCGTAAGTTCCTCGGCAATTTTGCCAGTTCTACTCAATACTCCGCGCAAAATCACAATTTCCCCATCTTCCGGATCGCCGAGACGATGTTGAATTATGCCGAAGCGCTGAATGAATATTCCGGTCCGGTGACGGCCGTATATACCAATCTTATCAATATCCGGAAAAGAGCGGGCATCGCTGCCGGCTCGGATGGCAAGTACGGACTGAGCGCCACCCTTACCAAGGACCAGATGAGGGAAGTGATCCGAAATGAGCGCAGGGTGGAAATGGCCTTTGAAGAACAACGCTACTGGGATACCCGCCGTTGGAAGATCGCGGAAACGGTGTTGAACAAGCCGCTATCCGGTATGCAAAGTATCAAGACGGGTACGAATACCTTTACTTACCAGGTATTCACGGCGGGGCAGATCGCATTCAACGCACCCCGGATGTATTTCTACCCGATCCCCTTCAGCGAGATCACAAAAAATAATAACCTCATTCAAAACTACGGCTGGTAATAAACCCACTAAAACTGCTTTATGAATAAGATACTAATCCTGTATGTGCTTTGCCTCCTTGGAGTGCAGGCCCATGCACAACAAAAAACGATCAAGGGTACCGTCGCAGACTCAACGGGATACACCCTTGAAAAGGTCTCCGTATTTGAAAAAGATGTGCCGGGCAATGGTACCGTGACAGATAGCAAGGGACGCTGGAGCCTGCCCATCCGGGGGAAGGGGATCTTTATCATCCAGTCTGTGGGTTATCAGCCTCAACAGGTGGATGTGAACGGTAAGACGAGCGTTGCCATCACGCTGTCCGTCGATAATAAAGAATTGAGCGATGTGGTGGTGATCGGGTATGGCAAGAAAAAGAGGATCACGAATACCGGGGCCATCAGCGCTATTTCCGGGGATGAGATCCGGCAGACCCCTACGGCCAGTCTGCAGAATGCGTTGGTGGGAAGGGTGACGGGGTTTTTCTCGCAGCAGCGTTCCGGCCAGCCGGGTTCGGACGGAGCGGAGATCCAGATCCGTGGGATCGCCAGCCTTAGCAGCACGACGGCAGGTCCGCTGGTCATCGTGGATGATATCGAATATTCAGGGTCGATCAGCGAGATCGATCCCGACCAGGTGGAATCCATTTCCATTTTGAAAGATGCTTCCAGTACGGCGGTATACGGGATCAAGGGCGCCAATGGAGTCATTATCATCACTACGCGGAGAGGCAGGACGGGCAAACCCCAGGTATCCTTCCGTTCCGAAGCGGGAGGTCAGGCCCCTACCTTCTTCCCTAAATTCCTCAACTCCTATCAATCGGGGCTGTTGCGGAATGAGGCGATCCGTAATGATAACCCGAACGCATTCACACCCGCATGGACGGACCAGGACCTTCAATTGTTCAAGGATCATAGCGACCCTTACGGGCACCCGGATATCGACTGGGTAAAAACCCTGTTACGTCCTTACTCCGTGCAAACGACCAATACCCTCAATATTAGCGGAGGTACGGACAAGGCGAAGTATTTTATTTCCGGCGACTATTTATGGCAGAACGGGATGGTGAAGAATTTCGCCAAGAAAGACCTCAACAGCAATTATTATTATAAGCGTTATAATTTCCGGAGCAACCTGGATATCCAGGCTTCGAAGACCCTGAGCCTGAGCCTGGACCTGTCCGGTAATTTTTCCGAAAGGAACGAGCCGAATATCCTGGGAAGGAACAACCGGAATAAGATCCTCTTCGAGATCAACGATTATGTACAGCTTCCTCCCTTCGCTTATGCGCCGTATAACCCGGACGGCAGTTATGGCGCCAATCCCAGCAACGGGGCCTATTCGAATAACGTGATCGGGCGATTTGCGCTGGGTGGGTTCAACCGGAGCTTTGACAACGATGTCACGGGAAATATAAAAGCCGTGCAGAAACTGGATGTCATCACAAAAGGATTGTCCGCAAAGGTGGTCGTGGGTTATAATGCACATTCCCGATTCTTCCGGAGCCAGGTGCGTACGAACTTCCCTGCCTTTGGCTATGATCAGAATACCAAGATCTATACCCCTTTCAATCCGAATGTATACGAGGTGGAAAAGCTGAACCTGGGCTATTCCAACTCTACGGATCGCCTGGTGGTCTATAAAAAGCTCACCTACCAGGGAGCTTTAAATTATGACCGCAGCTTTGGAGACCATCATATTTCCGCCCTGGCCCTGTTCAACCAGACGGCCGATATGAACGATGTGGACGTGCCCTTTTATTTCAGAGGATTTGCCTTCCGGACCAGCTATGACTATGGACAGAAATACCTGTTGGAACTGAGCGCGGGTTATAACGGGTCGAGCCGCTTCTCTACGAAGAGCCGGTATGCCTGGTTTCCCAGTATTTCCGGCGGCTGGAATATCAGCAAGGAAAGCTTTTTCCAGGATGCCTTCCCCTTTATCGACCTGCTCAAACTACGGGCCTCCTATGGTCTTGTCGGAACGGATAAGATCAAGGATACCTATACCTATACTTATTTTCAGACCTATCTCCAGTCCGGCAGCTATTCTATCGGCGATGTCAGCAGGACCATCAACGGGATCGTAGAAGGTCCATTGGGTACGGATGTTACGTGGGAGAAAGAGAAGCAACCCGACTTTGGCGTGGATATCAAGATGTTCAAGAACAGGCTGAGCGTTACGGGAGATTATTTCCGCCGCAACCGCTATGACATCCTGACCACCCGTGGCAGCGTATCCAATATTTTGGGAGTCGGCGTACCCCCCGTCAATTTAGGACGGGTACAGAATAATGGATTCGAAGTGGAAGTGGGATGGAATGGCAGTATCAAGAAACTGAATTATTCCGTAAGAGGCAATGTGTCGGTGTATAAGAATAAGATCATTTACCAGGATGAGGCGCAGCCTGCTTATCCCTGGCTGGCCCTCACGGGGCATTCCGTGGGCAGCCCTATCGGCTATATCTTCACGGGATTCTATGCGGACAGCGCGGATATTACAGGCAGCGCGAAGACCCAGTCTACCGCACGTCCGGGCGACCTGAAATTTGCGGACCTGAACAAGGACGGAAAGATCGATCCTACCGATAAAAGAGTATTGCCTTATTCAAACTATCCCAATACCGTCCTGGGCTTTACGGGAACCCTGGAATACAAGGGGATCAACCTTTCCTTTACTTTCCAGTCGGCCCTCCATTTCGCGATGCGCAGGAACCTCACGGGCAACTACACCGTGCAAAGGCTGGACTCGTGGAGACCTGATAACACGCACGCTACCTTCCCCCGTCTTTCGAATGCAGCCAGTATCAGCGACGAAGATTCCGACTTCTGGTTTCGCAGGATGGACTACCTGCGTCTTAAAACGGTGCAACTGGGCTATACGCTCCCCGTTAAATTCGTGAGCAAGCTGTCGCTGAATGGCATCCGTGTATATGCCAGCGGATATAATTTATTCACCTGGATGCTGAAAGGAAAAAATATCTATGATTTCGACCCGGAAGCCCCCACCTCAACGGAAGGCGGAGAATACCCGGTACAAAAAGTCGTCAATTTCGGTTTACAAATCACATTCTAAGCATATGAAAAAAATTAGCAAGATCATCGCCGTCATCGCTCTTGTGACAGCCGTTGTCTCCGGTACGGATTCCTGTACAAAATCCGCGCTCGACCCGCTGGTGGTCACTTCGGATGAAAAAACAACCTTTTCCGACAGCGCCCGCTCGATGGATTTCCTGTTCGGGATCTACTCCGATATTTCTTTTGCCTTTGGCTACCGCCGCTATACTTATACGAGTAATATCAGCGCCAGCACGGCGGAAGGCTGCGACGAAGGCGTTCATCGTCTCAACGGTGCGACCCAGCCCTTCGTGCCTTTGTACAACGGTACGCTCAACTCTTCGGAGAATGAGCCTTATATCTATGAGTGGACAAAGCCCTATGCGAATATCAGGAAGGTGAATGTATTCTTATCGCATGTCGATAAGCTGCCGGTCTCGGCCGGTCTTAAACAGCAATCGAGGGCGGAAGCGAGATTCCTGAGAGCCTGGTACTATTCCATCCTGCTGAAGAACTTCGCGGGTATTCCCATCATCGGGGATACGGTGTATACGGCCGCAGATATTATCATGCCTCCGCGGAGTACCTATGAGGATTGTGTAAATTACATTACCAGGGAATGTGATGAGGCGGCGGCGGTATTGCCTCTTGCCTATGCTTCGCAGGATTATGGCCGGATCACGAAGGGCGCCTGTCTCGCTTTGAAGTCGAGGGTATTGCTGTATGCGGCCAGTCCGCTGTTCAATGGGGGCAGCGTCGCTACGGATGAAACGGTGAAGAAGCTGACGTCCTATCCGACCAATGATCCTGCCCGCTGGCAAAAAGCTGCCCAGGCCGCGCAGGATGTCATGAACATGGGTCTGTATTCTTTGAACGAGGACAATACGACGGCGCCGGGTTATGGATTCTCCCGGGTCTTCCTGATGCGGAAGAATACAGAATATATCCTGCCGGGGATGCAGGGATCCAATAAGACCATGGAAACCTTTGCCACGCCCACCTCCCGTGGCGCCAACCCCACCCAGACGGCCCCTTCGCAAAACCTTGCGGAAGCCTTCGGGATGAATAACGGGAAGGCGATCACGGACCCGGCTTCCGGCTATGATCCGAATAACCCTTTTGTGAACAGGGATCCGCGATTTAACTGGACCTTTGTTTATAACGGCTCTTTGTGGTATTCGACGACGACCAGCACCAAGATACCTGTACAGATCTTTTATACGAAGGATGCCTCCGGCAACCTGACCCCGGCGGTGGATGCGACATTGGTATGGATCGCGGGTTATTACTGGAGGAAAATGATGGATGACAATACGGCCAGCAATGGCGGACCGAATACGGAGCGTTGCCTGCCCCTGATCCGCTATGCGGAGATCCTCCTGAATTATGCGGAGGCCAGCAATGAATCCGGGAATACATCCATTGCCTACGACCAGTTGAAGCTGATCCGGAAAAGAGCGGGGATCATCCCGGGCACCGATGGCCTGTACGGACTTAAATCGGGGATGACCCAGGATGAGATGCGGGCGGCCCTGCAGAACGAAAGGGAAGTGGAATTGGCATATGAAGATCACCGTTACTTTGACGTCCGGAGATGGAAGATCGCCGTGGCCACTCAAAATGTAGATATGAAGGCGATGAAAGTGATCAAATCAGGTAGTACCTTTACGTACCAGATCGTACCCATCAATGTGAACGTTCATCACCAGTTTAAAGATGCTGCTTATCTTTTCCCGATCATGCAGTCCGAGTTGAGTAAGAACCCGAAGCTGATCCAGAATCCGGGTTATTGAGGGCAATTTTGGGATTTTTGGATTTTGAGATTGAGAGATTTTGGGCCTCCTTCGCGAGGCGCTTCGGCGGCCAAGGATTTGGATGATGGATATGAAAGAAGTCGTAAACGTGTTTGGCATGAAAAAATATATCTTTCTTTTTTTATCGGTGACGGCAGGAACGGCCTCCTTCGCCCAGAGCAAGTCGGTAACGGTGTATACGACGGCTGACAGGACGGACCTGCGGATCTCGACGCTGGGGAAACTGGCTTTTAAGGAATCCCGGCAGCCCCTGGAGACCGAGCCCTTTGTCCTCGTGGATGCCGCCAGCCCTTTCCAATCGTATATGGGGATCGGAGGAGCTCTGACGGATGCCTCGGCAGAGACCTTTGCAAAATTGTCAAAGGCCCGCCAGCAGGAATTACTGACCGCTTATTTCGATCCGGTGAAAGGTATCGGTTATACCGTGGCGAGGACGAGCATTCAAAGCTGCGATTTTTCCAGCGGCAGCTATACCTATACAAAAGAGAATGATACCCTGCTGCGCACTTTTAGCGTGGCGCATGACGAACAATACCGCATCCCTCTTATCAAACAGGCCATGTCAGCGGCCGGAGGCAAACTTCGTCTTTATGTAAGCCCCTGGAGCCCGCCGGCATGGATGAAGGATAATAACAACGTAGCGCAGGGCGGAAAATTAAAACCGGCCTTCTACCAGCCCTGGGCCAATTACTATGCGAAATTCATCAAGACCTATGAAGCCATGGGGATCCCTATCTGGGGTCTCACCGTGCAGAACGAGCCCATGGCCAAACAGAAATGGGAATCCTGTATCTATACGGCGGAGGACGAACGGGATTTTATAAAGAACTACCTGGGCCCTACCCTGCAAAAGGAAGGGCTGGGCGAGAAGAAACTCATCGCCTGGGATCATAACAGGGATCTGCTCTACCAGCGCGCCAGCGTACTCCTGCATGATGCGGGGGCTGCGAAGTATATCTGGGGGATCGGCTACCACTGGTATGAGACCTGGACGGGAGGACCGATGCAGTTCGACAACCTGCGCCTCGTCTCCCAGGCCTTCCCGGACAAGAACCTGATCTTCACGGAAGGTTGTAAGGAGAAATTCTCTTTTGACAGTCTGTCCAACTGGTCGCTCGGAGAACGCTACGGCTATTCGATGATCAATGATTTCAATAACGGCGCTACGGCCTGGACGGATTGGAATATCCTGCTGGATGAGAAAGGAGGCCCCAACCATGTCGGTAATTTCTGTTTTGCCCCCGTGCATGCCGATACCCGTACCGGCGCCCTGATCTATACGAATGCCTTTTATTATATCGGGCACTTTTCAAAATTCATTCAGCCCGGCGCCCGTCGTATCGCTGCGTCTTCCAACAGGGCGCAATTACAGACCACGGCTTTTCTAAATGGGGATGGCAGCATCGTTGTGATCGTACTGAATACCACGGACCAGAAGCTACCCTACCAGTTATGTATAAAAGGCGAGGGTGCAGCGACGGAAAGTCTGCCGCATTCCATTACCACTCTAATCGTACAATGATGAATTCGACCCTTCAGAAGATGCTGACAGGCCTTTGTCTCCTGGGCATCCTAGAGAATACACAGGCACAGCGAAATGAGCCATTGAGCAGTTGGCTTACCGATCCGGACCGGAACGTTTATTTTAAGCGACAGGAGGAGCATCCCCTGTTCATTAAACAAGCGTTGGATAAAGGAAAACCTTCCATTACGGTGGATGAAAAACAAAGGTCGCAGACCATGGATGGGTTTGGCTGGGCCCTTACGGGAGGCAGCGCCACACAGATCATCCGGATGAGCCCCGGAACCAGGGCCGCCCTGTTAAAGGAACTATTTGCAACCACTGAGAATAATATCGGAGGCAGTTATCTGCGTATCAGCATCGGCGCTTCCGATCTCAATGAAAAGGTATTTTCCTATGACGATCTCCCGGCGGGCCAGGTAGATACGGCACTCCACCAATTCGACCTGGGACCCGACCGGCGGGATGTGATACCGGTGTTAAAAGAGATCCTGGCCATCAACCCATTGATAAAAGTATTGGGCTCGCCCTGGAGTCCGCCGGCCTGGATGAAGACGAATAACGATACGAGGGGCGGCAGTCTGAAGCCGGAATACTACGGGGTCTATGCGCATTATCTTGTACGGTATATCCGGGAAATGAAAAAGGAAGGGATCCGTATCGATGCCATCACCGTTCAGAACGAGCCCCTGCATCCTGGTAATAACCCCAGCCTGCTGATGCCGGCCGCAGAACAAGGAGCGTTTGTAAAAAATTTCCTCGGCCCTGCCTTCCGGAGGGCGAAACTGGATACGAAGATCATTATCTACGATCATAATGCCGACCGACCTGATTATCCTATCTCTATTTTAAAAGACCCGGCAGCAGCTAAATATATCGATGGGTCCGCCTTTCATTTATACGCCGGGAAGATCGAAGCCTTATCGGAAGTGCATCATGCTTTCCCGGGCAAGAACCTGTATTTTACCGAACAGTGGGTGGGCGCCCCCGGCAATCCCGGAGATATCCGGGAACATATTCAAAAGCTGATCATCGGCGCTACCCGTAACTGGAGCCGCAACGTGGTCGAATGGAACCTGGCATCCGATCCTGCTTACAAACCTCATACGGATCGTGGGGGTTGCGACCGCTGCCTGGGCGCCCTGACGATCGATGGCGATAAAGTCACCCGCAATCCGGCATACTATATCATTGCGCATGCCGCAAAGCTGGTAAGGCCCGGATCGGTAAGGATCGGCTCGGAAACCAATGCCGAAGGCGAAGGACTTCCCAACACGGCCTTCAGGACCCCTGCCGGCAGAACGGTACTCATCGTGCTGAACAACACTGCGGCTCCCCGGGACTTCTCAATTTTATTTAATGGAAAGAGCGCCCGCACCAGGCTGCCAGCCGGAGCGGTGGCAACCTATCAATGGTAGAACCCGGAAAAATGAATTTCGATAAATATCTTCTGCTGCTTTTCCCTTTGTTGTTAAAATTTGGTAGCATTTTTTCACAGTTGGACCATGCGGCTCCCCGGATATCCATCAACCTGAATAAAGGCTGGCAGTTCACAAAAGGAGCCTACGAGGCGCTGTCCTGGCAATCGGTGGACCTGCCCCATACCTGGAACGCGAAGGATGTAATGGATGATACCGCGGGTTATTTTCGCGGCGCCTGCTGGTATAAAAAGACGATCAGCCTGCCGGATAGTCTTCAATCCAAAGAACTCTTTCTTTATTTCAAAGGCGCCAACCAGGAGACCGAGGTCTATATCAACGGGATCAAGGCAGGCAGCCACCGGGGCGGGTACACGGCATTCAGCGTGCCCATCGGAACGCTGCTGCATTTCGGCCGGGCCCATCGCAATGAAATAGCCGTCCGGGTGGATAATAGTCCTGATCCTAATATCCCGCCTCTGTCCGCTGATTTTACTTTTTACGGCGGGCTCTACCGCGATGTTTTTCTTGTCGCCGTGAACAAAGCTCATTTTTCCTGCACGGATCATGCATCGAATGGAATTTATATTACGACGCCCCGGGTATCTGCGGAATCGGCGACGCTGCATACCGAAGGGACGATCCGTAACAGCTCTTCTTCTGCTCGTCTCTTTACCCTGTCGACCGTTGTAAGGGATGCAAAAGGGAGGAAGGTCTTAGGGACCCGCGAGACTATAAGCCTGGAGCCTCTTTCGTCGAAGACTTTTACCGGTACCTTTAAAGCCATCTCCCATCCGCATCTCTGGTCGCCGGAAGACCCTTATCTCTACAGCGTCGACCTGAGCATTCTCGATGCCGCTTCCGGGAAACTGCTGGACCGGGTACGCTCTCCTCTTGGATTCCGATGGGTTCATTTCGACGCGGATAAAGGATTTTTTCTGAACGGGAAGCCCTACCGGCTGGCGGGCATCAGCCGCCACCAGGATCATCAAGGAATGGGCAATGCCCTGCCTGCCTCGCTGGCAACGCGCGATATGGAATGGGTAAAAAGAATGGGCGCCAATTTTCTTCGCATCGCTCACTATCCCCAGGATCCCGCAGTATTGGAAGCCTGCGACCGGTTGGGCCTGCTCTGTTCTGTAGAGATCCCCGTCGTCAACGAGATCACCGAATCCGACAGCTTCTACCGGAACTGTATGGATATGCAGGTAGAAATGATCCGGCAAAATTTCAATCACCCGTCCGTTATTATCTGGGGCACGATGAATGAGGTCTTACTAAAATCACATTTTACCAACGACAAGCCCCGGCAAAAAGAATATTATTCCCATATCGCCACACTCGCCTCCTCCCTCGACAGCCTCACCCGTAAAGAAGATCCCTACCGGATCACGATGATGGCCAACCATGGCGATATCAACCGCTACCGGGAGGCAGGGCTTACCGGTATACCGATGTTAGTCGGATGGAACCTCTATTCCGGTTGGTATGGAGGAAAGATGGAAGACTTTCCTTCCTCCCTGGACAGGATCCATAAAGAATTTCCCAATACCCCCTTTATGGTGACGGAATATGGCGCGGATGCGGACCCCAGGATCCGTAGTTCCCATCCTGTTCGGTTTGACAAGAGCGTTGAATTCGTAACGCAATTCCACGCTTATTACTGGAAGGAGATCCTAAAAAGACCTTTTGTCGCCGGCAGTGTGATCTGGAACCTTGCCGATTTTAATTCCGAGACGAGGAATGAAACGATGCCGCATATCAATAATAAAGGCCTGCTAAGCTGGGACCGCATACCTAAGGACCCTTATTATTTTTATGAAGCGACCTGGTCGCGGAAGCCTTTTGTGAAAATAGCTTCTTCCTACTGGAAGACCCGGGCAGGGGTCGCCGACAGTACCGGGAGGCAATCCTTCCAACCTTTGCAGGTAGCCAGCAACCTGGATTCGATCGAACTTTTTGTAAACGGGAAAAGCCATGGCTTCCGTAAAGTAGTCGATGGCTTGTGTGAATGGACCCTGCCTTTTTCTGAGGGTGTCCATCTTGTAAGAGCCTCGGGCCGGCAGCATGGAAAAGTATATTCCGACCAACTGCGAATTGATTTTAAACTACAGCCTTATTTGTTGACGAGTGCGCGCAATCCTTTCCGGGAGATCAATATCCTGTTGGGGACCGGGCGTACTTTTATGGGAGAAGAAGGCCGCCGGCCATGGTTGCCCGATCAGCCTTATCATACAGGCGCCTGGGGATCCGTGGGTGGGCGTCCTTTTAAGATCGACAATGGCAAATTGCCTTATGGCACGGATAAACTGATCCTGGGTACCGATGATGATCCCATCTACCAAACGCAACAGGTAGGAATTTCGAGATACCAATTGGATGTGCCTCCCGGCAGCTATGAGTTGACGCTCCATTTCGCAGAGATAGAGGGCGGCGTCGTTAAGGTACCTCCTTATGATCTTTCCGACTCTTCCCGGCAGGAAAAGCAGGCGGAGCGCGTTTTTAATGTATACGTGAACGATAGCCTGTTCCTTTCGCATTTCAATATTGCTGCTCAATTTGGTACGGCCTGCGCTGTCATTAAAAAGCTCCGGCTTGTCGTATCCGATGGGCGGGGTGTGCGGGTGCGGTTTGAGGCTGTCACCGGCGAGCCGGTGTTGAATGCGTTGCAGTTGCGGAGGCTCTGATGTTTTTACGACATGTTTTTACGGTGGCATGTTTTTAGGAGGTCTCTTGTGCTATAACATCCGGCACTATACTCAACGCTGCTGGTTTTTCTCATCAGCCATTATATAGCCAGGCATTTGGTACCGGATCCAGCCAGGCCATTCTTGAACAGTGGAATCCGCTCGAAAAAAAGGCAGTTCTTGAGTATAGTGCCGATGTCGGCTCTTTGGAGGTGCGAGTTGGTGGTTCGGGCTGATGATTGCAAAAGGCGCATTTTTTTCGAGCGGATCCTATGGATGATCAACTTATTCGTTGAGGAAAGAACGAATATTTGGCTATGCGATAGCTGATGAGAAAATACAGCGCCGTTGCAACATCAGGCCGAACAACTGCAACATCAGGCCGAAATAGCAAAGCGCAGGAAATGAGATCTAACTGGCTTTCAGCAAAAAATCCACCAGGTTCGCATCATTGGGCAGCTCCAGTTTTTTACGTAGCCGATAGCGGCTGGTCTCGACGCCACGGGTGGAGATATTCATGATCTGGGAGATCTCCTTGGTGGAGAGGTTGAGTCGCAGGTAGGCGCATAATTTTAATTCGGAAGCGGTGAGGTCAGGGAAACGCTCCTTTAAGTTTTTGAGATAGTCGGTATGTACGCTGTCAAAATGTACGGCGAACTGATCCCAGTCATGCATATTGTCCAACTCGCTATCGATAATGCGGATGATCTTCTTGAAATCTTTTGAATCTTTTTCCAGTTCCGAATTGTTCTTCAGCCGCATTAATTCATCCTTGATCTTCGACAGCAATTCACCTTTTTGGACAAAGCTCATGGCATTGGAAGCCAGCTCGCGGTCCTTATGTTCGATCTCCGCCTGCAGTTTGGCATTAGTAAGATGGATGATCTCTTTCTCGTTCTCCTGAACTTCGATCTGGTGGAGGAATTGGGTCTTTTGCTGTTCTTCGGCATATTGACGCTGCTGTTCCTTTAATTTTAATTGCTGCAACCGCTTGTATTTCCGTTGCTGGAGTTTGTAAAAGAAATAAAGCAGGCCGCAGAAAGCCGCACCATATATAACATAGGCAAGGAAGGAGCGGTACCAGGGAGGTAAAATGGAGAAAGCATATTCTGAAAGGGAGGTCTCATTATTCGAGCTATTCCTGCATTTCACTTTGAAGATATACTGCCCCTCCGGCAGGTTCGTATAGTCTTTTTCAGATTTCTTTATCCATCCAGACCATCTTTTGTCAAACCCCTGGAGATAATAGCCATATTCGATGCTCTGCTGCTCTCCATAGGAGGCGGTGGAGAATTCAAAATGCAGGGAATTGCCATTATAGGAAATGGCAGGAGCCCGGGGGAACTCATGATCGATCGAATGACCGCCATAAAGCAGGAGGTTCTTTTGCCCGATCGAGACCACATTTCGTATCAATACCCTGATCGGCGTGTTATTCTTTACATATTGCGCATAATTGATATGGAAGAATCCTTTCTCCGCGGCTATCAGAACATTATTGCTATCGATCACGTTGATATGCTCATAACCCCCGGTCATGATCTTATTGTCCAGCTCGGAGATATTGATCACTTTGGTCTTCCCTGCAGCAATAGCAGCGACGGCCAATCGCTTATCGCGGATAAACCAGATATTCCCGTACCGGTCCTCCAGGATATAGTTCACCGGGATATTCCCGAAGATCGACTCCAGCCAGGCAGATCGTACAAAATCTTTCTCCCGGGGGTCGTACTCAAAAGTCCCTTTGTCCGTGGTCAGGATGACCTTGTTCCGTACATTGAACAGGTGATTGTGATTGGGGGATAAGATATGCCTGTTATCCTTATACTGGGTTGACACGGGAACACCGTCCCGGAATTCTACCTTAAAGAGACCTTTATAGGAATGTGCGACCCAGATGACGCTGTCGAGGACCGATACGAATTTGGCGGATTCGAACTGGGCATGGATCTTTGGATTGATAAAGGTCCCGTGATCATAATGATAGATATTGATCCCGTTATAGGTGCCCGCGATCACAACGGTAGAAAGGGCTGTCTTATAAAGTGGCAGGAAGGTCCAGAACCCTGTCTTGTCATCGAAAAATGAAGCACTACCGCCGGAGATGACGATCGCACCTTTATTATGTCCGGCTACTAATTCACCATTGACTTCTGTCAGACTCCATACCTGCCCTTTCGTATTCGCGAGGAATTCGAACGAGCCCTTTACAAAACTCAGGTCTTTACTTGTATCCAACGCGATGCTGTAGACGCCGGTAGAAGCTCCGAGATAAAGCCGGCCTTTATACAGGATGGAGGCGTAGCCGGAATTTCTGTCTTCTTTTTCCGGGAAGATGCTCGTGATGGCGTTGGTGTAAGTCACCATGTCGATACCGTTCTCCAGGGCCAGCCAGAGATTCCTGTCTTTATCGAGCAGGAGGGATTGAATATTATTGTTTTGAAGGCCTTCCAGTTTGGAGAACTTCCGTATAAAATCTCCTTTTTTATTCACGACGAGACAACCGGCAAGATTGGTGATAATGGCCAGCCGGTCGGGTTCGAGCAGGGCTACTCCTGAAATATTCTGTGCCGCGATCTTATCGATATCGGGGGATCTGAATGTTGTCAGGACATCCTTGTGCAGGATAAAAAGCCCGTTGGTAAAGGAAGCTACCAGGAGGCTGTCGGTCCCGATATCGATGACGGCCCTTATTTCCGTCAGGGGTGGAAAACTTCCTTTATTCACGGCGGGCGTCCATGCCCCATCCCTGTAATATACCAACCCTTTTTCAAAATTATAAGCGACCACTTCATTGTCGACGCTGCCTAAAAATCCCCAGTCCGTACTGTTGTAGACTTTGATCTTATGATCGCTGAGCCGGAAGATCTTTTTCTTCGACCGGAAAAACACCTCTTTTTTAAACAGGCAGATATCCCATACATCTGCGAAGTCATTGTCTTTTGCGGGGATCAGCGGCTTGAGGGATGTATAGACGAGTTCTCCATTGGGCCCCGGAGAAAAATATCCGAATTCTTCCTGTGCGCCGACATAGATCCGGTGATCCTCCCCGATGGCCAATGAGCGCGCAATGATCTTATTGGGCAGGGGATAGAGCCGCCAGAAACTGCCATCGTAGGTCAGGAGCCCGTCGTTATTGGCAACATAGAGGATGCCGTCTGCGTCGTGCCGGATATCCCAGTTCTGGCTGCTGGCGCGATAGTCCTGCTTGGTATGATTGATGATATTCGGTATTCCAATCGTATTCTGGCAAAATACAAGCTGCCAGTGAAGAAGAAGGATGCAAACAAGGAATAAACATTTTCGCATGTTAAAGGCAAACTTTAAGAAGGATCGGTGGCGCAAATATAAGTAAATTTGGGCATGGCAAACCCTTACCTATCACTTCTCCGGACTGCCTGGCGCTATGCACGACATGAGCGAAAAAAATATGTATTGGTGTATACCATGTTCGTGTGCGCCAACCTTGCTTATGCCTTGAACCCGATCCTTTTCGGTTGGTTCATAGGACGTTTGCAGCAGGATAGCGGCCGGGTATGGCATTATGCGCTGCTGTATGCCGGTGCTTATATCGGGCTGAAATTTTTGCAATGGTGTTTCCATGGACCTGCCCGTGTTATGGAACGTACCCTGGCCTTTCACCTGAGCCGTAACTTCCTGCAGGAGCGTTATCACCAGGTGCTCCACCTGCCGGTAAAATGGCACCAGGATCATCACAGCGGGGCGACGATCAATCGTATCCGTAAGGCGTATGAGGCGTTGCGGGAATTCTTCGATCACGGGTTTATGTATGTCTATGCCTTTGGTAAATTCTTTTTCTCCGTCTCCGCCATTTTATATTTTTCTCCTCTTTTCGGCAGTATCGCCATCCTGATGGGGATGTTCACGATCTTTGTGATCCGCACTTTCAACAAGCCTTTTATCAAGGCGGCAGAGGAGGTGAACGAGCGGGAGCATGGGGTCTCTTCCACTTTGTTTGACAGCCTCTCCAATATCATGACGGTGATCACCCTCCGGCTGGAAAAAAGCATGGAGACGGGTCTCTTAAAAAAAGTGCAGTTGATCCTCCGGCCTTTCCGGAAGAGTGCGCTCATCAATGAATGGAAATGGTTCTGCGCTGAAATGCTGATCGTATGTATCTACGGTATGATCGCCCTGGGATATATTTATCAGCATTGGGAGCCCGGCAAAGTATTCTTTGTGGGCGGCCTCGTTACTTTACTGGCTTATGTGAACCAGTTCACCAGCGTCTTCCAGGATATCGCCTGGCAGTATACGGATATCATGCAGTACCACACCAACGTACAGACAGCTTCGGTCATCAGTGAAGCCTATGCACAGCAACATCGTGCCGACCTGCCCGGCGGGCTGCCGGAGAACTGGGAAGAGATCCGCATCGACGAACTGAACTTCTCCCATCGAGCCTCCTATGATGAGCAGCAAGGCCCTCAAAGCCTGCACAGGCTGCACCTGCAGATCCGGAGGGGAAAGAAAATAGCCCTTATCGGGGAGAGCGGCAGCGGAAAGAGTACGCTCTTATCCCTTTTGCGGGGTCTATATCTACCCGAGCCGGGGATGAAACTGGAAGTGAATGGAAAGCCTACGGACTTGGACAGGCTCAATGAAGCCGTCACCCTTTTCCCGCAGGAACCGGAGATCTTCGAGAATACGATCGAGTATAATATCACCCTGGGATTGCCTTTCACGGAAGAAGAGATCATGCAGGTATGTGAAAGCGCCCATTTTTCTGAAGTGGTGAAACAATTGCCTAAAGGATTGGAATCCGATATCCGGGAAAAAGGGGTGAACCTTTCCGGTGGACAGAAACAACGCCTGGCGCTTGCACGCGGCATACTGGCGGCCCGGGACAGCGACCTCGTGCTGCTCGATGAGCCTACCAGCAGTGTAGACCCGCGTACGGAGGCCCTGATCTATGAAGGATTATTCAAAGCCTTTTCCGATAAAGCGATCATTTCTTCTATGCACCGGTTGCATTTACTGGGGCGGTTCGATCATATCTATGTCCTGGAGCAAGGCAGGATCGCTGCTGAAGGAAATTTCGAATACCTGCTGGAAAACAGTCCTCTTTTCCGGGAATTATGGAAGCATCAGAAGGACGCCGTTCGCCCTAATTCCTGACCTTTAATTCCTGATCGAGGGCATTTTCTTTGTGTAGATATAGAGGTCTGCAATTTTATAGGGGAGTACACAGATCTTTTTTTGATATTTAAAACCCAATTTTTTGAGCAGGGCCTTCATACCCACATCTCCTGTTTCGGGATAGGCGATGAGCCTGTCCACATTGCCGAAAGAAAGAAAATAATCTACAGCGCCGGATAAAAGCCGGGACACCTGTTCCTGATTGGCCCTGGGATCGGTGACCATATGAAGTCCATAATCGGTACGACGGGCTTCATAACAAAGGCTTACGGCATCCTGCGCTGCCTTGCAGAGCTCCAACTGGCAAATGGGGATCGTGTTTACCGATCCGATATAGGGCCAACTGAAATCGGATGCGAGGATACTTGCATAAGCTTCTTTTAAAAGAGGCAGGTCCGTCTCACCAAATTCGCCGGGAACGGGATCTTCTTCATGCATCCATTTATAAAGCAGGGGCATATCGTTAGCGAGCGACAAGCGTCTTAAGGAAAGGAGATGTTTGCTGTCAGACACGCTTCTAAGCATAACTTTGGCAGTAACGCTCAACGGTTTAAAAGAAGAAGAGCGTTTAGGAGACAGCAAGCTTGATTTGGTTGACATGATCTTGACAATTGGTGATTTAAGGATCAACTCTTTGTGCAAGTCCCAACCAGAGCCTAAGAACAATGATCGATAGCGTAAAGATTAAAGGACGGTGAATTTTAGCTTAAGGGGTAGTAGTCTAACGAATAGCGAATGAAATTGACGAAAAATCCCCGGCTGGACGGCATTACAGGCCGAAAGATTCGGATTATATGTCCAATCTCTTATTACCCTTTAGATGTATTCCCTTAGAGGGTAAGCCCGTTATACGATACCGGCCAGTTCCAGACTTTTCTTTTTCAGCTTACGTATTTCTACGTCCTCGATGATCGGTTCGGGTGTCAATACCAGCGAAGTATTGTTTTGTTTCCACCAATTATTTTGCCGGATCTCGCGGAAATGGATAACCCCAACCAGGTATTTTCGGTCTGTTTCTGCATGCCATTCTTCGATCCACTCGAATTTGTCGCGGGGGATATATTTCCAGTCATCAAAGCTCAGGTAGACACGCACGAAGAAATCGTCGGTCAGTTCATGGGGCTCATGATGATAGAGTTTCTTGTATTCGTATTTGTATTGGTAACGGAGTGCGGAGAGGTCACTCAGCACGGCGGAAGCAGTGGGGAAGGAGCCTGCGCCCTTGCCATAGAAGAACTGCTTGTCCGCAAAACCGCTCTCGATCACCACGCCGTTGTATTCGTTCTTTACGAAAGCCAGGTGATCCTCCTGTTTTATGAACTGGGGTAATACGAAGGCGGCCACTTTGCCGGTCTGTAGTTTTTTAGCCTGGGCCACGAGCTTGATATCATAGTGTTTCTCCTTTGCTACCACGGCATCGCCCGCCAGGATATTTTGAATACCGTTGAATACCAGGTCGTCTGTCCTGAGGATGATACCGTATGCGTGGGTGAGAAGGAAGGTCCATTTATTCGCCGCATCATAGCCTTCCACGTCCAGGGAAGGGTCGCTCTCGGCAAAGCCCAATTGCTGTGCCAGTAACAGGGCCTGCTGGAAGTCCAGTTTGTCTTCGAACATTTTTGTCAGGATAAAATTGGTACTCCCGTTGACGATAGCCTTGATGGAATGTAAAAGGTCATTATCATAATATTCTTCCAGGTTGCGGATGACGGGGATCGAAGCGCAGGCGGCTGCTTCATACAGGAAGGACCTGCCCGTGTCCTGTTGCAAACGCAGGAGTTCCGGAAGGTGCTCTGCGATCATTTTTTTACTGGCGCTCACTACGTCCTTTCCATTCTTTAAAGCGGTGGAAACGATCTCGAAGGCCGGTCCTGATTCATTGATCACTTCTACGATCACGTTGATCTCCGGGTCAAAAAGAATGTCGTTGCGTTCTGTTGTGAAAAGCTCCGCAGGGGCTTCTCTTTTCTTCCCTGGATTTTTAATACATACTTTTTTGATCGAAGCTTTCAAAGAGGGGGTCTGTTGCAATACCTTATATAATCCTTCTCCTACTACGCCAAATCCGAATAAGCCGATGGTGAGCTGCTTATGTGTTTCCATTGAATTGATTTATAGTTTGTGGTCCCGCTGCCGGGCCCATCGAAAAAGAGTGCAAATTTACGGATTTGTCCCGGATATAAGCTTTTACCAGCCTTTCGATCTCTGCGGATTCCAGCAGGAACCCATCATGCCCGTAGAGGGAGTAGATGGATTGGAAGGAAGCTCCGGGGATGAGGGAGGCCAGCAGCAACTGTTCCGTCAAGGGAAAGAGAATATCCGTATCGATCCCGATCACGAGGGTTGCGGCCCGCACCTGCTTCAATGCTTTTTCCACGCCGCCGCGGCCTCTTCCCACATCATGCGAATCCATACTGAGGCTTAGGTTGTAATAGCTGAACGCAGAGAAGCGTTTGGCCAGTTTATCACCCTGGTAGCGCTGGTAGGAGGCAGCGTCCTTGCCGGAACCCGGGGTTGCCCGCTCAACAAGATAACCATCCCCCCGGGGTTGCAATTTCAAATACGTTTCATAGTTACGATAAGACAGGAGGGCCGTAGCCCGGGCTGCCTTCATACCCTGCAGGCCGGCATCATCCTTTCTTTCCCGCCAGGTACCATCCGTCTCGATGGCCATTCGCTGGGACGTATTAAAGGCGATGCCCCAGGCAGAATGCTGCGCATTGGTGGCAATGGGAAAGATGAAGCGGAACAGCTCGGGCTCTTCGATAGCCCATTCCAGTAATTGCTGTCCTCCCATGCTGCCCCCGATGCCGATATAGATCTTTTTAATACCCAGGAACTCCTTCAACGGACGATAAGCACGGACCATATCCCGGGTAGTGAATAAAGGAAAATCATGATAGTAAGGCTCCTTGCTGCGCGGATCTTTATCCAGCGGGCAACTACTGCCATAGCAGCTACCCGGCATATTGACGCATACGATAAAATATACGGACGGATCAAAGAGCTTGTCTTCTCCCACCAGGCCCGGCCACCATTCCGCCGGGTCACTGTTAGCAGTAAGGGCATGAAAGACCCACACCACATTATCCCCGGACTCATTCAACTGTCCATGGGTCGTATAGGCCAGATGGAAAGCCGGAAGAGAGGCCCCGGACTCCAGGGTGATGGGCTGGTTGTATCTGAATAATTCGGGCATGATGTTATGGAGCTTCAAGCTGCAAGCGACAAGCCTGAAGCTCCATTATTTATGTGATTAACAATGTTTATAAATCTTATATACGGTTAGCTTGCAGCTTGTAGCTTATGGCTTGCGACTTTTTCGAATGCCTGCTCGAAGTCGGCCTTGATATCTTCTATATGTTCGATACCGACACTGATGCGTATCTGGTTGGGCTGTACCCCGGAAGCCACCTGTTCTTTTTCGCTTAGTTGTTCATGTGTCGTAGAGGAAGGATGGATCACGAGGGTCTTGGCATCCCCTACATTCGCAAGATGGCTGGCGAGTTTTAGTGAATCGATGAATTTGCTGGCATCTTCTTTTGCCCCTTTGATACCGAAATTAAGGACGCCTCCAAACCCGTTGTTAAGATATTGTTTTGCCAGGCCATGATAAGGGCTGCTCTTCAGGCCGGGATATTGAACGAATTCGACCTGGGGATGAGATTCCAGCCATTCCGCGAGTATTTGGGCGTTATCGACATGACGCTGCACACGCAAGGACAGTGTTTCGAGCCCCTGTAAAAGGAGGAAGGAATTGAATGGACTTTGAGACGATCCAAAGTCGCGCAGTCCTTCGACCCTGGCCCGGATGGCAAATGCGATATTCGGAAGACCGAGGGGATTGCCTTCTCCGAATACCTCCCAGAATTTCAGACCATGATAGCCTTCGGAAGGTTCGGTGAACTGGGGGAATTTTCCGTTGCCCCAATTATAGTTACCGGCATCTACGATCACGCCTCCGATGGAGGTCCCATGACCACCGATCCATTTGGTGGCGGACTGGACGACGACGTTGGCGCCCCATTCGATCGGTTTGAACAGGAAGCCTGCGGCGCCGAAGGTGTTGTCCACGATCAGGGGCAGATCATACTCTTTTGCGAGGTCGGCGAATTTTTTAAAGTCGGGGATATTCAGGCGTGGGTTACCGATGGTTTCGAGATAGATGGCCTTGGTATTTTTGTCGATGTGTTTTACAAAGCTTTCTACGTCATCGCCGTTGGCAAAGCGGGCTTCTACGCCCAGGCGTTTGAAGGCTACTTTGAACTGGTTGTAGGTGCCGCCATAGAGAAAGCTGGTGCTGACAAAGTTATCTCCTGCCTGAAGAATATTGTTGAGCGCAAGAAACTGAGCTGCCTGGCCAGAGCTGGTCGCCAGGGCCGCTACCCCGCCTTCCAAGGCTGCTATCCGTTGCTCGAATACATCTGAGGTGGGGTTCATGACGCGGGTATAGAGGTTTCCGAATTCTTTAAGTCCGAAAAGCCTGGCCGCGTGTTCGGTACTGTCGAATGCGTAGGAGGTCGTTTGATAGATGGGAACGGCCCTCGATTTTGTCGTGGGGTCTACTTGCTGGCCGGCGTGCAGTTGCAGCGTTTCAAAACGATAGTTGTTGCTCATAAATATTTTTTTAAAAATGGAGAGATAGATGTTGCTACCAATACCCTATAAAATTAGTCTTTTTATAAGCGGCAGGGTATGCAAACCCGGGAAAATTAAGCCGCCTCCATCTCCCCGGAACTGCCGCTTACCGAACGGCGGTATTTAGTTGATCTGCGGCCTTCGGGATGCCCGCCAATGGCCGGAGTTGGTCCAGGGTTTGGCGAAGGTCTTCCACCAGGTCTTCCGCGTCTTCCAGTCCCGTAGACAGGCGGATCAGGCTATCGGCGACCCCGGCCGCCTTTCTTTTTTCCGCCGGGATGCTCTTATGGGTCATCGTAGCAGGGTGAGATACAAGGCTTTTGATCCCGCCCAGGCTTTCGGCCAGTTTGAAAAGCCCGGTGGATGTAACAAAGGCTTTTGCCGCCGCTGTGGTATCTTCTTTCAGGGTGAAGGAGACGATCCCGCCAAAACCTTTGGCCTGTTTCTTTGCCGTTGCATGTCCCGGGTGATCGGGCAGTCCGGGATAGTAGACCTTATCTACGACCGGGTGCTGTTGAAGGAATTCCGCGATGGCCTGGGCGCTGGTCCCATGCTGACGGACACGGAGATGCAGGGTCTCGATGCCGCGGATCAGCAGCCAACTGTCGAAGGGCCCGAGTATGGAACCGCAGGCGTTCTGAAGAAACCGGATCTTTTCGCCCAATTCCCTTTCTTTTGTCACGACGAGACCGGCGATAAGATCGCTATGGCCGCCCAGGTATTTGGTACCCGAATGAACCACGATATCGGCACCGAGGGAAAGAGGTCGTTGCAGGGCGGGAGAAGCGAAGGTGTTATCTACTGCCAGTAAACATTTATTGGCCTTTGCGATCTTAGCGATGGCCTGGATGTCCGAGACCTTTAAGGTCGGGTTCGTTGGCGTCTCGATCCAGATCAGCTTTGTTTTTTGGGTGAGCGCGTTGAAGACGGCTTCCAGGTCGGTGGTATCGACATATTTTACCCGGATGCCGAATTGTTTATAGACCTGTTCGAACAGGCGGAAGGCTCCTCCGTAAATATCATCCACTGCGATGATCTCATCGCCTGAATGCAAAAGCTTTACGACGGCATCGATCGCTGCCAGCCCGCTGCTGAAAGCGGCCCCGGTGTGACCTCCTTCCAATTGTGCAATATTGTTTTG
>Ga0307516_10002739_pt1 | contig 23246 bp, 21 predicted proteins | sample 19_EM_MG_FD_203310 | JGI IMG/M metagenome (GOLD analysis project Ga0307516, IMG submission 203310) | Populus trichocarpa ectomycorrhiza microbial communities from riparian zone in the Pacific Northwest, United States - 19_EM | ecosystem: Host-associated > Plants > Roots > Unclassified | place...
AATGACCTGCTCATCGGCAAGATGCACCCGCGCCCCGGCGTCACGGGCTTCGCCGACGATGTCGGCATACCGCTCCGCGGCTTCAACGGTCGCGAACAACTCAACAAGCGTGTCCTTGTACCCCGCCGCTTCCCGCACGGCCTGCGGCCCCTCGGCAAGAAACAGCCGCTCCTTGCCCCGAAAATTCCGCTTGGCAAGCCGCCGGGCGGCGGAAACGCGGTCGGAACGAGGGGAGATGAGGTCGGGGGACATGCTCTGCTTCACCTTCAAATCTCAGGCCAACCGCAATCCCCTCAGGGGCGCGGGGAACTGCGCGACCAGCCACAACGGCCCCGCACCCGACAACGAACCAGGTCCGGGCCAGCAACAAAGGACCCGCAGGCTAAAAACCTGCGGGCCCTTCAAGTCACCGCTCAAGCCGGCGCAGCGTCACGCCGCCTTGGGCGCGTTGACGTCACTCGGCAGAGCCTTCTGCGCAACCTCGACCAGCGCAGCAAACGCACCGGCGTCGTTCACGGCCAGCTCCGCGAGGATCTTGCGGTCGACCTCGATGTTCGCCGCGTTCAGACCCTGGATGAAGCGGTTGTACGTGATGCCGTTGGCGCGAGCCGCAGCGTTGATGCGCTGGATCCACAGCCGACGGAAGTCACCCTTGCGCTTCTTGCGGTCGTTGTAGTTGTAGACCAGCGAGTGGGTGACCTGCTCCTTGGCCTTGCGGTACAGGCGCGAACGCTGACCGCGGTAGCCCTTGGCGGCCTCGAGGATCGCCCGGCGCTTCTTGTGGGCGTTGACTGCCCGCTTGACGCGTGCCACTTGTTTAACTCCTTGTAGCGGGGCCGTGGTTGGACTCACACGGCCCGGAATCGATGGGGTCCCGGTCCAGACGTACGGCGCTCAACCGGAGCGCCGCGTACGTCACTTGCCGAGAAGCTTCTTGATCTTCTTGGCGTCGCCCGGGGCCATCTCGGCGTTGCCGGTGAGGCGACGCGTCACACGGGACGACTTGTGCTCGAGCAGGTGGCGCTTGCCGGCACGCTCGCGGAGCACCTTGCCGGAGCCGGTGATCTTGAAGCGCTTGCTGGCACCGCTGTGCGACTTGTTCTTCGGCATAGCGCCGTATCTCCTCGTCGGTGGCGCTCCGGTGCCCGGTCGTGAAACCGGGCACGGGTGGAGCGTCGCTCTTGTTTCGGTTACATCCCTGGACTGGCGTCCTGGGATCAGGCGTCGGCGCGAGCCTCGGCCGGGGCCTCGACGGTCTCGACCTCGGTGACGTCGCCCTCGTCAACGATCTCCTCGTTGACGCTGCCCTCGTCGTCGAACTCGGACTCCGCGGCGTTCTGCGACTTGCCCGGGTTGGCCTTCGCTTCCGCCTTGCGGACCGCCTGGGCCTCACGGGCCTCGGCCATCGCCTCGGTCTTCTTCTTGTGCGGGCCGAGAACCATGATCATGTTTCGGCCGTCCTGCTTCGGGTTCGACTCGACGAACCCGAGGTCCTCGACGTCCGAAGCGAGACGCTGCAGCAGCCGGTAGCCCAACTCGGGCCTGGACTGCTCGCGACCGCGGAACATGATCGTGATCTTGACCTTGTCGCCCTGCTTCAGGAACCGGACGACGTGACCCTTCTTGGTGTCATAGTCGTGCGGGTCGATCTTCGGCCGGAGCTTCATTTCCTTGATGACCGTGTGCGCCTGGTTCTTGCGCGCCTCACGGGCCTTCATGGCCGACTCGTACTTGAACTTCCCGTAGTCCATGAGCTTGCACACGGGCGGACGGGCGTTCGCCGCGACCTCGACCAGGTCCAGGTCGTATTCCTGCGCAAGCTCCAGGGCCTTAGCAAGCGGCACGATGCCGACCTGCTCGCCACTGGGACCGACCAGTCGCACCTCGGGAACGCGAATCCGGTCGTTGATGCGGGGTTCGGCGCTGATGGATCCTCCTCGGTTAGCACCACACGGCCATCTGGCGGACGGCCGCGTTTGTCTCGATAGACAGACCTAACCGCGCCGAAGCACAAAAAATGCCCCGGACGATCACAAGACGGGGCTCCAAAGCACTGCCGGAGCACCGCCGCGATGATCGCGGGGCGCGCTTTCGGGCGACTCCATCGTCCGTACGGAACGATGGCAACCGCCTGACCGGGGGTGACCCGCCGTCCGCAAGGACAGTCAGGTGGGAGATCGGAGCCTCCACTTGTTGGCCGGGCACACGAGTGCCTGGCCGGTCATCACACAAGGTTAGCAGCTACCCGGGGGTGGTGCGAACCGCCGTACACCGGGCCCTATCGTGTGGGGCATGAGTGACACGCCCCCCGAGTCCGCGAATCCCGACTCCCCCGACTTCGACGCCCTGACCCGCGACATCGCGGAGGTCCCGGCGGTCGAGGTGATCGTGACGGTCGCCGTCAACCTGATGAGCGCCGCCGCCGTGAAGCTCGGGCTGACCGACGAGGGCGACAAGTACAAGGACCTGGACGAGGCCCGCAAGCTGGTCACCGCCCTGGCCGGGCTGCTCGACGCGAGCACGACCGAGATCAGCTCCTTCCACGCGGCCCCGCTGCGCGACGGCCTGAAGTCGCTCCAGCTGGCGTTCCGCGAGGCGTCCCTGGTCCGCGACGAGCCGGGCCAGGGCCCGGGCGAGAAGTACACGGGCCCGGTCTACGGCTAGCAGTTCACCCCATACGTACGTACAAGGGCTCGCCCGGAGGCGTCGCCCCGGCCGGCAGCACCGCCAGGTCGAGGCCGCGCACCAGGCGGGCCCGCAGCGTCTCTTCGGCCGCGAGGCGGCGTGCGACCGCGTGGATGCCGGCCTCGTGCGGCACGGCGGGCTCGAAGACCAGGGCGAGAGTGCCGTCGCCTCGGCCGGGACCGAGGTAGGCACGAAGTACCGCGCGGACGTGGGTGAGCGCGTCGCGGACCGCCGCCGCGACCGCCGGATCGGTGAGCGGGTCCACGCTGGTACGCCCCTCGGCAAGGGCCAGCAGCGCGGGCCCCGACAGCTCGAAGGACACCGGCCCGGCCAGGTCCAGCACGATCGTGTCCGCCTTCTCGTGCACGGCGGCCTGCAGCGCCTGGTGCAGCGGTACGGCCACGGGGCGCGCCGCCGGGTCCCAGCGGGCCAGCGAGTCGCTGGACGTGAAGGCGGGCAGCGCGGTGCGACCGCCGGCCTTCAGGGTGGGGACGGCCATGTCGCTGGTCTTCTCGCGGCGCAGTCCGCCCTCCCGTCGCCCACCACCGCCCTTCCAAGGAGCTTCGCGCCCTTCCTCACTGTCCACCTCGACCTCGCCGAGCACGGCCACCACGGGCACGAGCAGCCGGGCGCCCTTGAGGGCCGCAAGGACGGGATCCACGGCGGTGCGGTCCTCGGCCCAGGCGGCGAGCGCCGCGCTCAGTGCGGGATCTGCCGAGCCGTCGTCGTCGGAGTAGCCGGAGTCGGGAATGTTCTTGTTCGCCACGGTGACCGACCCTATCGGGGGGATACTGCTGGGCTTGTGCGGGTCCCGAAACGCAGGAGACACAGGCTTCACACGTTTCTCAGAAAGCGTTGACAGACATCTAACTTTCATCTCACGGTTCGCACAGTCGCCGCCTCCACGATCGCGGGCATGGAGTCTTCCAGAGCCGCCCGCCGAAACCACCGCGCGCGTCCCTCCCGGCGCCGTCCGCTCCTCTACACCGCCCTCGCCACTGTGGCCGTTGTGGGCGGTACGGCGGCCGGAACCGTGTACGTGAAGGCGCAGGCGCACTCCGGCCCCGTATCGTCGGCGGCGGCGCCGTCCGCCTCCGCCTCCGCGTCGGCGGCGGCATCGGGCAGCGGGGAGGCGACGGTGGAACCGGTGACACAGCCGGCGGTGGACTACGACGCGCTGCTGGCCAAGGCCATGAAGGCGGTGACCCCGGCCGGCCATCAGAAGGTGTCGGTCGCCGTGCTCGACGTGGACTCCGGTGAGAGCGCCACGTACGGCAGCGCGGCCTACGACACGGCGAGCATCGTCAAGGTCGACATCCTGGCGGCACTGCTGCTGCAGGCGCAGGACGCGGATCGGCAGCTGACCGCGACGGAGAAGTCGTACGCCACCACGATGATCGAGAACAGCGACAACAACTCCGCGACGGCGCTGTGGAACATCATCGGCACGGCGGACGGGCTCGACGCGGCCAACAAGACGTTCGGGCTGACCGGCACCAAGGGTGGCGACGGCCCGCTCTGGGGGCTGACGCAGACCACGGCCGCGGATCAACTCACCCTGCTCCAGCAGGTGTTCGGGGACGACTCCAAGCTGAGCCCGGCCTCGAAGTCGTACCTCCAGGGGCTGATGGGGAAGATAGAGGCCGACCAGCAGTGGGGGGTGTCGGCGGCGGCCGACGGCTCCAAGTGGCGGCTGAAGAACGGCTGGCTGGCGCGGAGCACAACCGGGCTGTGGGACGTCAACAGCATCGGGCGGGTGACGGCCCCGGACGGGCACGAGTACCTGATCGCGGTGCTGTCGAAGGGCAGCACGACGCAGAACAGGGGCATCACGCTGATCGAGGCGGCGGCGAAGGCGGGGGTCGCGGCGTTCGCGGCGAGCGACTCTTCTACGTCGGCTTCCGCGTCCGCCACCGACTGACTCGTCCAGGGTCTCCTGCGGGGTCTAGAAGCCCTCGGGTCGTTTGCGCCGGCCGCGCCACAGGACGACCCCCGCGACGAGCAGGACTCCGCCGGCGCTGCCCGCGAGGGGGCCCGCCCAGTCGGACGTACGGCTGTCGGTCTTGACGGGGTCGGGTCCCGCGCCGAAGTACTTCTTGCCGTAGGCGGCGGCGTGCAGGCTCGTCGGTTTGAGGGCGGCGGCGGCCTTGATCGCGGCGGCGGGGTCGATGAAGCCGAAGCCTCGGGAGTCGTCACGGCCGCCGACCGGGGGGTTGTGGGCGGTGTCCTCGAGGAGCTTCTTGATCTGGGCCGGGGTCAGCCCCGGGTGGGCCGCCTTGATGAGCGCCACCGCGCCCGACACGAAGGCGGACGCGGCGCTGGTCCCCCAGCCCTCGTAGTACTTGTGGTCGGGGTCGGCGATGACGACGTTGACGCCGGGCGCGCTGACCGTGGCGTACCAGCGGCGGGTGGAGAAGGAGGCGCGGGTGCCGTAGCGGTCCACGGCGGTCGCGGCGATCACCCCCGGGTAGGCGGCCGGGTAGGAGACGTGGTCGCCCTTCTCGCCGCCGTTGCCGGCGGAGGCGACGACGGCGACGCCCTTCTTCAGGGCGTACTGCACGGCCTCGTCCTCGGCGGGCTCGGGGTGGGCGGAGGCGGAGTCGTCGCCGAGGGAGAGGTTGATGACGTCGGCGCCGTGGTCGGCGGCCCAACGGATGCCGTCCGCAAGGGCGTTGCCACGGGTGGTGCGGGCCTTGCTGCGCGCGGAGTCGCCGTCTTCGAGGATCACGCGGACGGGCAGGATCTTCGCCTCCGGGGCGACACCCATGACGCCGTCCTCGTCCCCGGGACCATGTCCGTGCCCGGCGATGATGCCGGCCATGGCGGTGCCGTGACGGGCCCAGGCCCGGTCGCCCGGCTGCGCCCCGAAGCCGACCATGTCCTTGCCGGTGAGGACGTTGCCGACCAGGTCGGGGTGGTCGGCCTCGACGCCGGTGTCGAGGACGGCGACGGTGATGCCCTTGCCCTTGGTGGTCTGCCAGACCTCCTGGGTGTGCATGGCGTCCAGGGCCCATTCCTGGGCGCGTATGCCGTCGGCGTGCGCGACGGTGGACGGGACCAGGGCGAGGGAGGCGGCCAGGAGGGCGCTCACCAGCCCGGCACGGCGGGACGTGACGCTCATGAGTTCTCCTCCGAGGCCTTCGAACTCGCCGCGGTCCCCGACGTCTTCGACGTCTCTGAGGCCGAGGTCTCGGAAGGTGAGTCGACGGTCTTGCGCAGGCTCCGCTCCACGCGGTCGGCGAGCCCCTGCGCCTCGTTGCCGAGACCCGACTGCGAGGGGGCCGTGGTGGAGCCGGAGGTGACGGCTTCGTCGGCGGGTTCGGGCGCGTCGACGGTACGGCCGTCCGCCCAGCCGGAGACGGCGTAGACGACGACGGGCGCGTCGGTGAGGACGGAGACGGTCCAGGAGGCCCGCTGTTTGTCGCCGAAGGTGGCGGCGACGGTGCCCTTCGCGGCGTACGGGCGGGGCAGGAGGTCGGTCCGGTCGCCGAGCTTCTCGTTCTTGAACCGGGTGGACAGCGAGGTCATCGCGGCGATGTCGGCCTTGGTGAAGAGGAGGCCGACCGTCGTGACATAGCTCTGGGTGGCGTCGGTGTAGGTGGCGCGCAGGAGCCGTTGGCAGCCGACCGGGGCGAGCACTTTGCTCAACAGCGGGTCGAAGGCACCCGTACAGCCGGTGTCCGGGGCCACGGCGATGCGGGTCCAGGTGCGGTCGGCGCCGCCGGGGCCCGCGCCCTGGCCCTGCACGGTGGGCGGAAACAACTGGTCGACGGGCACGCTGTGCCACAACTGCCCGGCGGCGGCGAAGGTGCTCGCACCGCCGTCTTCCCCGTCGTCGCCGGTGAGCCAACTCCCGGTCACCGCACCGCCGATGAGCCCGAGACCGAGCACGACGCAGGCGGCGACGGCGGCGGTACGGGACCGTATCCGCGACCCCAACGGCCGCGGCCGCACCCGTTCGTCATACCCCTCGGGCTCCCCGAACGACACAACCGGCCGCCCGCCGCCGGAAGTTACGGGCGCACTCCAGGAAAAGGCGGGATCGGGACGGGGGTTGCCCCCGGGCCGCGGCATCTCGGAAGCGGGACGGACGGGGGTACCGGGGGCGGCGGGCGACCACGCGCCGGTGCCGGTGCCGTCGGAGACGGGTGAGGCCGGAACGGGCTGAACTGGGGTGCTGGGAGCGGCAGATGCCCAAGGGGCGGTGCCGTGGGTGTCGTCGGCGGGTCGAACCGGGTTGCGGGGAGCGGCAGTTGACCAGGAACGAGTGGTGGACGAGTCTTCGTCCGGCCGAACCGGCTTGCTGGGCGGGGCCGGTGACCAGGCGCCAGTGCCGTTGCCTTCGGTGGTAGGCGCGGCGGACGGGGAGGAGCCGGACGCCGTGGGTCCGGCGGGAGGGGCGTCGGCGGGCCGGGGCCCGGCAGTTCCGGTACCGGAGGGGGGATACGGCGCACCTGCACCGGACGGCGACCACACACCGCGCGCGGGCGCACCGTCAGTGGGATCCGTGAACGATTCACCCCGCCAAGGCGCACCGGGGGGCGGCGGCCTCAGCAGAGAGGTGGTCTCCGACGGTTCCTCGGGAGCGACAGCCGAACGCGACGGGGGTGTTTCCGGCCGGGCGGGGGCGTCGCGGAGCCGGTCGGCCGTCGACGGTGAGGTCTCGGTCGCGGGGCGCGACGAGTCGGCGGGCCCGGGAGACATCACGGGGCGGGGCGGGACACCGGAACTGGGAGGCGTCGCCGGGCGGGACGGCTCCTGCCGCAGCCGATCGGACGGCTGACGCGGAGCCTCACCGGCGGGCCGGGGCGAAACAGTAGAACTCGGAGGCGTCGCCGAGCGGGACGGCTCCTGGCGCGGTCGCTCAGGCGCCTCGCGCGAAGCCTCACCCGCACGACCCGGCAGAACAGCCGACCCGGCAGGCGCGACCGGGCGGGACGGCTCCTGCCACGACCGGTCGGACGACTGACCTGGAGCCTCACCCGCAGGACGCGGTGGGACAGCAGGGCGCGGCGGGGTGTCGGAGGCTGTCGGCGGGGTCGTGCGGAGGGGGGTGTTCGTCTCCGGCCTCGTCTCCCGGGGTGCTTCACCGGCGCCCGTCGTCGCCGTGGGCCGGTGTGGCGGCCGGGGCGGGACGGTACCGGGTCGTTCGGGGTGCGCGCGGCGCGGGTCCGTCGCGGATGCCGGGGGCGTGTCCGGGAAGCGTGCCGAGGCTGGCGGAGGGGGTGGGCTCACCGTCTCGGCGGCGAAGGGCGAGAAGGGCCGAAGACCGGGGAAACGCGGCCGGGTGTCGGAGGAGCCGGCTGCCGACGCGCCAACAGAACCTGAACCGGCCCCAGTTCCAGTTCCAGCCCCGGCCCTGGACCCGGACCCAGTTCCGGCTTCGGACCCCGTCCCAGCCTCAGACCCAGCCCTGGCCCCAGCTCCGGACCCGTCTCCCGTTTCGGAACCCGCCCCGGAGTCACCCCCGACCCCAGCTCCTGACTCAGCCCTGGACCCGTTGCGGCCCCCCGCCCCATCGCTCGCGAAGCCGCCGCTCTCGAAGTTCTCAAAATTCGCGAAGTTCTCGAAGCCACCGCTCCCGAAGCCGTTGTCCTCAGACGCCCCGCGGGCCTCAGGACCGTTGCCCGGACGCACCGCGCGTGCCTCGAAGTCGTTGCCCGGAGAAATCGAACCCGCGTCGAATCCATTGCCCGGAGTCACAGCGCGGTCCGCCCCCGAACCGTTTCCCCGGAAGTCAGCGCCCTCGTCGGCCCCGGCGCTCCGCCGGGCCGCGCGTCTCGCGTTGCCGCCTTCCCACCACCCGGTACCGGACTGGTCGCCACCCCAGGTCACTCTGCCGCTACCGCTCCCGGCCGACGCCCCGGGTCCGCCCTGCGCATCCTGCGTACCCGACACGGGCGGAACCGGCGGAACCGGACCACGCCCCGAACCTGCCCCCGAAGCGGCTCCGGAAGATCCCCCGGTGCCGGAATGCGGTCCGTCCAAGTCTTCGCCTGTTGTGTCGTTCACGGGCTGCGTCGAACTCCCCGAAGGGGCCTGCGGCGAGGTGGGATGTGGCGGTACGGGGGCGCGCCGCGCTTCCGTGCTCATGCACCCCCCGTTTCCTCGTACCCGGGCCACCGTTTGTTTCTTGTGCGGGCCGGTGTTGTCCTGCCCTTGTTCGTATACGCACCGGCGTCCACCCCGCCTCACCCGGCACGCACACAAAAAAACAAAGTCGTCCCGGGCACGCATACCCGCCGCGGCGGACCGCCATCCCGGGCGCGGTCGAACGACCGGCGGCGTTTCCTCCGTGCGTGCGCGTCACTCTACGGGTTGCCCCCGCTCGAACGGGAACCAGTCCACGCCCCCGGGGCTTCTGCCCGGAACGTCCCCCTACCCTGCGGTAATCCTGTCTGGCAGGCTGCGTTCATGACTGCGCGCGCCGCCGACCGGGCCCGTTACGACCGGGCCACCGCCCACCTCGACGCCCCTCTCGCGATCGTCGACCTGGACGCCTTCGATGCCAACGCGGACGACCTCGTCCGCCGGGCCGGTGGCAAGCCGGTCCGCGTCGCCAGCAAGTCCGTCCGTTGTCGAACCCTCCTCGAACGCGTCCTGGCCAGGGACGGCTTCGCGGGCCTGATGTCCTTCACCCTGGCCGAGTCGCTGTGGCTCGCCCGCTCCGGCTTCGACGACGTGCTCCTCGCCTACCCCTCCGCCGACCACGCCGCCTTCGCCGAACTGGCCGGCGACCCCAAGCTCGCCGCCGCCGTCACCGTGATGATCGACGACCCGGCGCAGCTCAAGCTCATCGACGACTCCCGAGCCGGCGGCACCGAAGTCGTGCGCGTCTGCCTGGAGTTGGACACCGCGCTGCGGATGCTCGGCGGCCGGGTGCGCATCGGCGCGCTCCGCTCGCCCCTCCGCTCCCCCGCCCAACTCGCCGACATCGCAAGGACGGTGTCGCGTCGCCCCGGCTTCAAGGTCGTCGGGATCATGGCTTACGAAGGCCATATCGCCGGTGTCGGCGACTCCGTCGCGGGGCGGCCCTTCCGTTCCCGCGCCATCCGGCTGATGCAGGCCACCGCCAAGCGCGAACTCGCCGAGCGGCGCGCGGAGGTGGTCCGGGCCGTGCGGGCCGTCGTACCGGATCTGGAGTTCGTCAACGGCGGTGGCACCGGCAGTGTCCAGTACACCGCCGCCGAGGACTCCGTGACCGAGATCGCGGCCGGTTCCGGGCTGTACGTGCCGCGCCTCTTCGACAACTACACGTCGTTCACCGCCCGTCCGGCCGCCCTCTTCGCCCAGCCCGTCGTACGGCGCCCGGGCGTCGGCGTGGTCACCGTCCTCGGCGGCGGCTACCCCGCCTCCGGCGCCGCGGGCCCCGACCGACTCCCGGTGCCGTACCTCCCGGAGGGTCTGCGCTACGACCCTCAGGAGGGGCCCGGTGAGGTGCAGACGCCGCTGCTCGGCTCCCCCGCCGACGATCTGCTCATCGGCGACAAGGTGTGGTTCCGGCACGCCAAGGCCGGTGAACTGTGCGAGCGGTTCGACGCGTTGCACCTGATCGAGGGTGACCAGGTGACGGCCACTGTTCCCACCTACCGGGGCGAGGGCATGACCTTCCTGTGACGGCCGATGGCTCGTCGGGTCAACTGCCCCCGCTCCGGCGGGGGTTCACGGACTACATCGGGGTGACGTACGCCCCCGAGATGCCGCCGTCGACCAGGAAGTCGGCGGCGTTGACGAACGACGAGTCGTCGCTCGCCAGGAACGCGACGGCGGCAGCGATCTCGGTCGCCTCGGCGAAGCGGCCGACCGGGATGTGGACGAGGCGGCGCGCGGCCCGCTCCGGGTCCTTGGCGAACAACTCTTGCAGGAGCGGGGTGTTGACCGGTCCCGGGCAGAGGGCGTTGACGCGGATGCCCTCGCGGGCGAACTGCACGCCCAGTTCACGGGACATGGCCAGCACCCCGCCCTTGGAGGCGGTGTAGGAGATCTGGGAGGTCGCGGCGCCCATCCGCGCCACGAAGGACGCGGTGTTGATGATGGAGCCCTTGCCCTGGCGGCGCATGTAGGGGATCGCGGCCTTGCAACACAGGTACACGGAGGTGAGGTTGACGTCCTGGACGCGCTTCCAGGCCTCCAGGCCGGTGTCGAGGATGGAGTCGTCGTCGGGCGGTGAGATGCCCGCGTTGTTGAAGGCGATGTCGACGCTGCCGTAGGTGTCGAAGGCCGCCTTGAAGAGCGCCTCGACCTGCTCGGGGTCGGTGACGTCGACCTTCACGAAAAGCCCGCCGACCTCGTCGGCCGCCGCCTTGCCGTGGGTCTCGTCGATGTCGCCGCAGACGACGTTGGCCCCCTCGGAGGCGAACCGCCGCGCGGTCGCGAGGCCGATGCCGCTGCCGGCTCCGGTGATGACGGCGGTACGGCCGACGAGTCGCCGGCAAACAATCTCTGAGGTCACTGTGCGGGGCCCTCCGTGCTGGTGGAGACGTTGGTGGTGGAGACGTCGCTGATGAAGACGTTCTTGGTTTCGGTGAAGGCGGTGAGCGCGTCCGGGCCGAGTTCGCGGCCGATCCCCGACTGCTTGAAGCCGCCGAAGGGGGTCCAATAGCGGACGCTGGAATGGGAGTTGACGGACAGGTTGCCGGCCCGGACGGCCTTCGAGACGCGCAGGGCGCGGCCGACGTCCCGGGTCCAGATGGAGCCGGAGAGACCGTAGTCGGTGGCGTTGGCCAGGCCGATCGCCTCCGCCTCGTCCTCGAAGGGGAGCACTACGGCGACCGGGCCGAAGACCTCCTCGACGGCCACGCGTGCGTGCGGGTCGACGCCGGTGACGACGGTGGGCGGGAACCAGAAGCCGGGGCCCTCGGGCGCCTTGCCGCGGATGCCGGCCAGGTCGTCGGTGACGTACGAACGGACGCGCTCCAGCTGGACCTTGGAGATCAGCGGGCCCATGTCCGTCTTCTCGTCGGCCGGGTCGCCGACCGTGACCCCCTCGATCGCGGGGGTCAGGAGGTCCAGGAACCGGTCGTAGACGGAGCGTTGGACGAGGATGCGGGTGCGGGCGCAGCAGTCCTGGCCGGAGTTGTCGAGGAAGGACATGGGGGCCGCCGCTGCTGCTGCCTCGATGTCGGCGTCGGCGAAGACGATGTTGGGGCTCTTGCCGCCGAGTTCGAGGGTGACGCGCTTGAGGAGCGCCGAGCCCTTCGCCAACACCTGTTTGCCTACGGCTGTTGACCCGGTGAACACGATCTTCGCGACGCCGGGATGCTCGACGAGCGCGGTGCCCGCGACCGGACCGTGGCCGGGCAGCACCTGGAAGAGGCGCTCGGGAAGGCCTGCCTCCAGGGCGAGTTCGGCCAGCCGGAGCGCGGTGAGCGGGGTCGTCTCGGCCGGCTTGAGGATGACCGCGTTGCCTGCCGCGAGCGCTGGTGCGGTGCCCCACGCGGCGATCGGCATGGGGAAGTTCCAGGGCGCGATCACGCCCACCACGCCCAGCGGTTCGAGGATCGTGACGTCGAGGCCGCCCGCGACGGGGATTTGACGACCCGTCAGCCGCTCCACTCCCCCGGCCGCGTAGTCGAGCAGATCACGGACGTTGCCGGCCTCCCAGCGGGCGTTGCCGACCGTGTGCCCGGCCTCGCGCACCTCCAACTGGGCGAGTTCTTCGAGGTGTTCGTCCACCGCGGTCGCGAAGCGGCGCAGCAGGCGGGCGCGGTCTGCGGGCGGCAGCGCGGCCCACTTCGCCTGGGCCCGGGCGGCGCGTACGACGGCGGCGTCCACGTCGGCCGCGGTGGCGGCCGGGACGGTGGCGATGACCTCCTCGGTGGCGGGGTTCAGTACGTGCAGCGGGTGCTCGGCAGACAAGGGGGTCCTCACAGGCGTTCGTCAGCAGGCAGAGGGAGCGGGGTCCTCACAGGCGTTCGAAGGAGCGGCGCAGCTCCCAGTCGGTAACGGCGGCGTCGAAGGCCTCCAGTTCGACGCGTGCCATGTTGCGGTAGTGCGCGACGACCTCGTCCCCGAAGGCGGCCTTGGCGATCGGGCTGTTCTCCCACAGCTCGGCGGCCTCGCGGAGGTTGGTGGGCACGTGCGCGTACTCGCCGGTGTAGGCGTTGCCGACGCAGGCCTCCGGCAGCTCCAGCTTCTGTTCGATGCCGTAGAGCCCGGCCGCGACGAGCCCCGCCACCGCGAGGTGCGGATTGACATCGCCTCCGGGCAGCCGGTTCTCGAAGCGCATGGAGCGGCCGTGGCCGACGACCCGCAGCGCGCAGGTGCGGTTGTCGTAGCCCCAGGCGACGGCGGTCGGCGCGAACGAACCCGGCTGGAACCGCTTGTACGAGTTGATGTTCGGGGCGTAGAGCAGCGAGAAGTCGCGGAGCGCGGCGAGTTGGCCCGCGAGGAAATACCGCATGACCTCCGACATGCCACCGGGGTCGGAAGCGGAACCCGCCATGGCGTTGCCGCCCTCCCCGTCGCCGAGCGAGAGGTGGATGTGACAGGAGTTGCCCTCGCGCTCGTTGTACTTCGCCATGAAGGTGAGCGAGACGCCTTCCTGGGAGGCGATCTCCTTGGCGCCGGTCTTGTAGACGGCGTGCTGGTCGCAGGTGACGAGGGCGTCGTCGTAGCGGAAGACGATCTCGTGCTGCCCCGGATTGCACTCGCCCTTGGCGGACTCGACGGTCAGCCCGGCGACGGTCATGTCGTTGCGGATCCGGCGGAGCAACGGCTCGATCCGCCCCGTCCCCAGCACCGAGTAGTCGATGTTGTACTGGTTGGCCGGGGTGAGCCCTCGGTAGTTGGCGTCCCAGGCCTGTTCGTACGTGTCCTTGAACACGATGAACTCCAGCTCCGTACCGACCTGCGCGGTGAAACCGTGCTCGGCGAGGCGCTCCAGCTGGCGGCGCAGGATCTGGCGGGGTGCGGCGACCACCGGCGATCCGTCGTTCCAGGCGAGGTCGGCGATGAGCATGGCGGTGCCCGCGTTCCAGGGCACACGGCGGAGGGTGGACAGGTCCGGGTGCATGGCGAAGTCGCCGTAACCGCGCTCCCAGGAGGACATCGCGTAGCCGTCGACCGTGTTCATCTCGGTGTCGACGGCGAGGAGGTAGTTGCAGCCCTCGGTGCCGTGTCGGAGCACGTCGTCGAGGAAGAAGCGGGCGGCGAACCGCTTGCCCTGGAGCCGGCCTTGCATATCGGGGAAGGCCAGGACGACAGTGTCGATCTCGCCACTGGCGACGAGGGCGTGCAGCTCCTCGACGCTCAGCGGGGGTGTGCGGTCTGCCACGGGAAAGCTCCTTCGGCTTCTGCGCGCTTTTTCCGGCCGGGCCGGAAGCCATAAGGTATTGCGGAGAACCATTGCTTGGGAAGGGGGTGCCGCCATATGTCGCTGGATGCGGAGGACGGCGTCGAGGACCGGTTGACCCCGGTGCTGCGGCCGGTGCGGGCGGGCAACGGCTTCGAAGAGGCGCTGGAACAGATTCTGCAGGTCGTACGGCTGGGGCTGGTGCCGGGGGGCGAGCGGTTGCCGGCCGAGCGGGAGCTGGCCGAGCGACTGGGGATCAGCCGGGTGACACTGCGCGAGGTTCTGAAGGTACTGCAGGACCAGGGGCTCGTGGAGTCGCGGCGCGGACGCTACGGCGGGACGTTCGTGCTGCCGAAGTCGGACGCGGGCGGCGAGGACGAGTTGCGGCGGCGGATCAGCGCGGTCGACATCGAGGACGTACTGCGGTTCCGGGAGGTGCTGGAGGTCGGCGCGACGGGCCTGTGCGCGACGCACGGTCTGACCGCCGAGCAGGGCGGGCGGCTGCGGGACGCCCTCGCCCGCACGCACGACGCCCCGCTCGCCGACTACCGCCGCCTGGACACCCTGCTCCACCTCACGCTGGCCGAGCTGTGCGGTTCGCCGACGCTGACCGCGCAGTACGCGGCGGTACGAGCCACGGTGAACGATCTCCTCGACTGCATCCCGCTCCTGGTCCGCAACCTGGAGCACTCGCAGCGGCAGCACATCGCGCTGGTGGAGGCGGTGCTGGACGGGGACGCGGACGGGGCGCGGGAGATGATGCGGGAGCACTGCGCCGGGACGGCGGCTCTGCTGCGGGGCTTCCTCGCGTGACGGGTGGGGTAGTTCAATGGTTTCCTTCGAGTCCATTCACGTCGCTTCGCGGTCGGAGGAAAGCATGGCGGGCAGGCCGCTGATCGGCATCAGTACGTATCTGGAGGCGGGGGCGCGTTGGGGCGCCTGGGAGCTGGAGGCGGCGCTGCTGCCGGCCGGCTACCCGCGGCTGGTCCAACAGGCGGGCGGCCTCGCCGCGATGCTGCCGCCGGACGCCCCCGAGCACGCGGCGGCGACCGTGGCCCGTCTCGACGGACTGGTGATCGCGGGCGGTCCGGACGTCGAGCCGGTCCGCTACGGCGCCGAGCGCGACCCCCGCACCGGCCCGCCCGCCCTCGCCCGCGACGCCTGGGAACTCGCCCTGATCGAGGCCGCGTTGGCGGCGGGCCTGCCCCTGCTGGGCATCTGCCGGGGCATGCAGCTGCTGAACGTCGCCGTGGGCGGCACCCTCGTCCAGCACATCGACGGCCACGCGGAGACCCCGGGAGTCTTCGGCCGCCACCCGGTCAAGCCGGTACCGGGAACGCTCTACGCGACGGCGGTACCGGAGGAGACGTCCGTACCGACGTTCCACCACCAGGCCGTGGACCGCCTGGGCGCGGGCCTCGTGGTCTCGGCCTGGGCCGAGGACGGCACCGTGGAGGCGGTCGAACTCCCCTCCGCCGACTGGGTGTTGGGGGTGCAGTGGCACCCGGAGATGGGCGAGGACCTGCGCGTGATGCGAGCACTCGTGGCGGCGGCCACGGTCACCACTACGGCGCCGTCTCCCACCGCGTCCTGAGCCAGCCGAGGGCCGCGTCACCCTGCGCCCGCTGGAAGGCGCGCAGGGTGGGCAGGCCCGGCGGCGGAGGCATTAGCGAGTGCTCGACAAAAAACGCGGCGAGCCCCGCCAGGGTGGCGGTGACACCGGACGGATCCGCACCCTCGGCAAGGGGATGCCGGCTGAACAACTCCTCGGGATCCGGGCCGCCTTGGGCCCGCACGCACGGCAACATGACCAGCAGGTCGAACCATGGGGCGGCAAGGACGGCATGCGGCCAGTCGACGAAGACGACCTCGCCGTCGTCCGTGAGCAGCATGTTGTCCGCACGCAGATCGCCGTGCGCGAGGGTGTCGCCGGTCGCGGACTCGGCCCAGGGGGCGGCGAGTTGGGCAAGTTCGGGCAGCTGCTCCACCGTCCAGGGGTCGAGCCGTCCGCCGACATCACCCGCCTCCCCGTCGAGCAGACGCCGCCACCCGTCGAAGTCGTCGCCAAGGCTGTCCGCCACGGACGGGGCGGCGACGGGAGACGGCGTGAGAGCCCGCCCGAGCCGCTCCACCGCACGCAGCACCCGCACCAACTCACCGTCCCGCCAAGGGACATGAGGCTGCCGCCCCGCAACCTCCTCAAAAACCAGCACAACCCACGTACCGTCGTCATGGGTTCCGAGGAGACGAGGGGCCGGAACCCCGGCCGGGAGGGCCGCGGCGTTACGGGCCTCCGCGCGATGCAACTCCGGGCTGTGCGGGTTCACTTCGGCACTGACCGCCTTGACAAAGGCACGAGTACCGTCGGCGGCCCGCACCCGAGCGGCGGTCCCCGGCGAGAACCCGCCGACCTGAGTGACGGCACGCGTCACGGGCGAACCGAGCAGCCGCGCGACGGCGTCGTGGACATGGACGGGGAGGGCTTCCCAGGGCGTACGGACGCCTGCGGCGGGCGGAGCGACATGAGAAGACATGCCGGTCATGGTGAGGGAGCGGCACGGGCGCGTGCCAAGGGTTTTCGTCCCGGGCGCCGACGCTCCAGGCTGGGTTGGCAAACCTCTCGACTACTTCGGGCTGGGGTGACGCCCCCGCTCGGCTGCTCCAGGTCGGGGGCAGGCACTTCTCGATACCGAGTCGGCGTGGCGCACCTCGCGCCCTACCGAGGGACCGCGACCCTCACGGGCCTACACCAAGCCCGGGCAGCACACCCCTCGACCCACCGAACCGAGGCCGCACCCCTCGACCTACCAAGTCCGAAAAGCGCACCTCTCGACCTACCGACCCGGGCCGCACGCCTCTCGATGTACCGAGTCAGGCGGCACGCCCCTCACCCCACCGAGTCAGGCGGCACGCCTCTCACCCCACCGAGCCGGGGCGGCGCACTTCTCAGCCAACCGAGTCGGGTGGTGGGTGGGCATAGGTCGGGGGTCTGGGGGCGGAGCCCCCGGGGCGGGAGGCTAGCCTCGGGTCAGGGACAGGAGATCGCGCGCTGGGCCCGTTGGTCTGTGGCCTGTGGGCCAGACCGCTCTCAGGTCTCGGGCCAGGGTGAGTCCCTCGACCGGGATGCGGACCAGGCGTCGGGTCGACAGTTCCTCGCCCACTGCCAGTTCGCTCAGGACGGCCGGGCCCGCTCCGCTCACCGCCGATGCCTTGACCGCCGTAGTGGAGGACAACTCGATGAGAGGGCGGGCCAGGCCGCCCAGGGCCGCGTCGAGAACCTGGCGGGTGCCCGAGCCTTTTTCCCGGAGGATCAGCGGTGTCGACGCCAACTCCGTTGCGGGAACGGGGCGTCGGCGGCGGGCCCAGGGATGGGTGGGGGCCGTCACGACGATCAGGTGGTCGTGGGCGATCACCGTGGAGTCCAAGCCGGGCGGGACCGACAGGCCTTCCACGAAGCCGAGGTCCGCCTCGTCGGACAGCAGCTGTTCCGCGACCGTCGTGGAGTTGCCTGCCAGCAACGACACCGCCGTGTCGGGGCGTTGGGAGCGCAGAGCCAGGAGCCAACCGGGGAGCAGGTACTCCGCGATGGTCATGCTCGCGGCGACCCGGAGCCGGGAGTCGCGCCGGTGCCGTAGCGCCTGGGCACCCGCGTCGAACGCGGCGGCCGCCTCGACGACCCGGCGCGCCCAGTCGGTGACCAGGGCCCCCGCGTCGGTCAGACGTGACCCTCGCGGGGAGCGGTCCACCAAGGCCACGCCGAGCTGCCGTTCCATGGAGCGGATACGGCTGCTGGCCGCCGGCTGGGTGATGCCCAGCTCGCGTGCCGCGCCGCCGAGGCTGCCGAGCCGGGCCACCGCCAGCAGCAGTTCCAGCGCGCCCAGATCCGGCACCCGGTGCGCTATCGACCCTTCCCGCCCGCCGTCCGTCTCGTCACTGCTCATAAATCCAGTTTATGTCCCCATAGACACATACTCCCTGGTCGCCCGTCTCAGCCGGCGAGACGCTGGACACATGGTCACCGCAGTTCGTCACCTCGGACCCAACTGGTACGCGTCCGTCATGGGCACCGCCATCGTCGCCACGGCCGGCGCCGGGCTCCCCGGCCACCTCCCGGGACTGCGCACGGCCTGCACCGCCGTCTGGGCCCTCTCCCTCGCCCTGCTCCTGACCCTGCTCACCGCCCGCACCCTGCACTGGACCCACCACCGCGACCAGGCCCGCGCCGATCTCCAGGACCCGGCGACGGCCCCGTTCTACGGCTGCCTCGCGATGGCCCTGCTGGCAGTGGGCGGCGGTGCCCTGGTCGTCGGGCAGGACTGGATCGGGCTGCGGGCGGCGGTCGTCCTCGACGCCGTGCTGTTCGGCGCCGGCACGCTCGTAGGACTGGTGGCCGCCGTAGCCGTCCCGTACCTGATGGCCGTACGGCATCGTGTGCACCCCTCGGAGGCGACCCCGGTGTGGCTGCTGCCCGTCGTCGCACCCATGGTGTCCGCCGCCCTCGGGCCGCTCCTGGTGCCGCATCTGCCGGCCGGGCAGGCCCAGGAGACGCTCCTCCTCGCCTGCTTCGCGATGTTCGGACTGAGCCTGCTGGCAACCCTGTTGATGCTGCCGCTGGTCTTCGCCCGGTTGGTCACCGGCGGGCCGCTGCCTCTCGCGCTGACCCCGACCCTGTTCCTGGTGCTCGGCCCGCTCGGTCAATCGACCACCGCCGTGGGCAAGTTCGCGGACTTCGCCCCCGGTGTCGTACCGCCCGCTTCCGCCCAGGCCTTCAGCCTCCTCGCCGTTCTCTACGGCGTCCCCGTCATGGGCTTCGCGCTGCTCTGGTTCGCCCTCGCCACCGCACACGTGGTGCGCGCCCGACGCCGGGGCATGGGCTTCGCGATGACCTGGTGGGCGTTCACCTTCCCGGTCGGCACCTGCGTCACCGGCGCCGAGTCCCTGGCCCGGCACACCGGCCTCGCCGTCTACGACGGACTCGCGTTCGTCCTGTATGGCGTGCTCCTCGTCGGCTGGGGCACCGCCGCCGTGCACACGGCCCGGGGTCTGGTCAGCGGCGAGTTGCTCGCAGGGCCTCGCCCAGCACCCGTGGCGCCTCGGCCAGTGACGGCCCGTACCACGTCAGGTGCCGGCCGCTGACGAGCGCGCAGGGCAGCCCCGGGAAGGCCTCCGGGCCGTCGTCGGCCGTGAAGCGGTACGGCTCGTCGGGGAGGATCACCAACTCCGGTTCCGCCGCCCGTAGTTCATCGAGCGTGGCGCGCGGGTAGCGCTCGGCGTGCGCCGCGTACGCGTGGTCGACGCCGAGGCGGGACAGCACATCGCCCGCGAAGGTGTCCCGGCCGAGCACCATCCAGGGGCGGCGCCAGACGGGGACGACGGCGGTCAAACGGCCTCCGGGGGACGGGAGTTCGACCCATGCCCGCTCGGCCTCGTCCAGCCAGCGCGGCCTTGCGGGGGCTCCGCAGGCGTCGAGGACGCGGTCCAGTTCGCGGAAGGCCTGCGGGACGTCACGCACTTCGGTGACCAGGACCTCAACACCCGCCTCCCGCAAGGCCGTCAGGTCGGGCTCGCGGTTCTCCTCCTCGTTGGCGACCACCAGGTCGGGGGCGAGGGCGAGGATCGGGTCGAGCTTCGGGTTCTTGGTGCCGCCGACGCGGGTGACGTCCAGGCCGGGCGGATGGCTGCACCAGTCGGTCGCGCCGACCAGAACTCCCGGCAGCGATACGGCGATTGCCTCCGTCAGGGAGGGTACGAGCGAGACGACGCGCATCAGCGCGGGCGGTCCTGGACCGCCTCGATGTGCTCGGCAACCGCGACCACGACGACCCGGGTGTCCGGCACGGTCGCGCGCCAGCGGTGGCGTACCCCGCCGGTCAGGTACATCGTGTCGCCGCGTACGAGTCGGTACGCGCGCCCCTCCGCCTCGATCTCGACGGCGCCGTCCGCGACGTACATCAACTCGTCGTTGCGGTGCTGGAATTCGCGTCCCGCGTCATGGTCGCCGGTGAACTCCGAGGCGTGCAGTTGATGATGGCCCCGTACCAGCGAACGCATCCGGGGCGCTGCCGACTCGGGTTCCTCGGCGCGTACGACGTCGACGCTGCACGCGGGGTCGGCTGCGGCGAGGAGTTCGACGGCCGTGGTGCGCAGGGCGTCGGCCACCTTCTCCAGGGAACTCCGGCTGGGGCGCGCCCGGTCGTTCTCGACCTGGCTCAGGAAGGGCACCGACAGACCGCTGCGCTCGGCCACGACGGCGAGCGTCAGGTCCAGCGCGCGGCGCCGTCGCCGTACGGCCGCGCCCACCCGAAGGGGCTGTTCTTTGTGGTCGCCCATCGCTCCGGCTCCCTCCTTCGCTCGTCGGCCCGCGGCCGGTTCTGAAACTGCCTCTGATGAGTTCTCTGCACCCTACGCATGTTCGGCAAACCGTTTCATGCGCCTGTCACATCCACGTCACACAGCGTGCGATCGGACTTCACAGTTCTGGCCAGTGCGCGAGGTCCCGCTGCCCCTCGATCAGCGCGAGAGTTCGTCTCTACTCTTCAATGCGTACGCAGTCGCCTGTGTTCCCGCTCACATCACAGGCCCGATTGCGCGGTTTCGTAGCGCTATGTGGTTGGCCGAATCCTTTTCGTGCCGGACAGGGACACCGAGAAAGGTGGGCCCCGCCGCACGAAGGGGGGAACGCGCGGCGAAGCCCACCTCCGGGGCGGCGGCCGGGACTGTCAGGTCATCCGGCCGCCTGGCTCTTCTGGTTCTGCTTCACCGGTGCCCACTGGTCGACGAGGCCCGGGTGCTGCTTGAGCCAGGTGCGGACCGCGGCCTGCTCCTGGCCCTTGCCGGACTTCTGGATCTGCGCCTCCAGACCGGTGAGCTGCGCCTCGGTCATGCGGAAGTCCTTCAGCCACTTCCCGACGTCCGGGTTGTCGGCGGCGAAGCCCTTGCGGGACACGGTGTGCACGCCGTCGCCCTTGCCCCAGGCGTTCTTCGGGTCGGTGAGCTTCTTCAGCTCGTAGTCGCTGTACGCCCAGTGCGGCGACCAGAGCGTGACGACGATCGGCTGCTTCTTGGCGTACGCGCGCTTCAGCTCGGCCAGCATCGCCGGGGTGGAGCCGTCGACGACGTCGTAGCCCTGAAGGCCGTACTCCTTGCGGACCTTGGTCTTCAGGAGGCCCATCATTCCGGCGCTCGGTTCGATGCCGGTGATCTTGCCGCCGAACTCGGCGGCGTGGGTCCTGAGGTCGGCGAGCGTGTTGACGTCCTTCACATACGACGGGACGGTCAGCTCCAGGGACGTGGAGCCGTACCAACTGCCGAGGTCGTCGAGCTGTTTGCCGTACTTCTTCCAGTACTCGGCGTGGGTGGTGGGCAGCCAGGCGTCGGTCTGGAAGTCGACCTGGCCGGTGGCGACGCCGGTGTAGAGGGGGCCGGCCGCGTACTGGGTGGTCGTCACCTTGTAGCCGCGCTCCTCCAGGAGCTCCTTCCAGAGGAAGGTGGAGGCGATGCCCTCGTCCCACGGGATGTAGCCGATGGTGATCTCCTTGCCCTTGCCCTTGCCGATGTCGTCGGCGGAGGTCGCCGTCGTGCCGGAGGAGGAGCCGAAGACGCCCAGGCCGCCGGCCACCAGGGCGAGGACGACCACGCCGATCACGGCGAACGCCGGGCGGGGGCGGTGGTTCCAGGGCTTGACGCTCTCCGCCGCACGGGCCTTGGCGGCGGCCCTGCGGCCGAGCGGGGAGATCTGGGTGCCGAGCGCGCCGGTCATCCGGTCGAGGTAGATCGCGAGGACGACGATGCCGACGCCCGCCTCGAAACCGAAGCCGATGTCGAGCTGGCCGATGGCCTCGTTGACCGCGCCGCCGAGGCCGCCGGTGCCGACCATGCCGGCGATGACGACCATCGACAGGCCCAGCATGATGACCTGGTTGACGCCCGCCATGATCGTCGGGAGGGCGAGCGGCAGTTGGACGCGCAGCAGGGTGTCGCGCGGTGAGGTGCCGAACGCCTCGGCCGCTTCGACGAGTTCGGCGTCGACCTGCCGGATGCCCAGCTCGGTCATGCGGACGCCGGGGGCGAGCGCGAAGATCAGGGTGGCGATCACGCCGGCGGAGGTGCCGAGCCCGAAGAAGAGGATCGCCGGGATCAGCAGCACCATCGACGGCATCGTCTGAAGCAGGTCGAGGGCGGGCCGTACGACCGCGCTGACCGTCTTGGAGCGGGCCGCCCAGATGCCCAGCGGGATCGAGATCACCAGGGCGATGACGGTCGCCACCAGCACCAGGGCCAGCGTCGACATGGACCGGTCCCACAGGTCGAGCGAGTCGATCAGCAGGAACCCGGCGAAGGCCAGGACACCCGCGACCAGACCGCGCAGCCACCAGGCGAGCACCGCCAGGATGCCCGCGAGAAGCAGGGGTTCGGGCGCGGTGAGGACCGCGTTGACACCGTCGTACATCCCCTCGACGACCGTCTTGATCGCGTCGAAGAGCCAGGACATGTGGGCGACCAGCCAGTCGACACCGGAGTCGACCCAGTCACCGAGCGGAAGCCTAGGCACGGGTGGTCACCTGCTCCGGCTCGGTGGCGGCTTCCCCGCCGAGGAACGCGACCAGACGTTCCTGCGGTACGACTCCCACGACGGCGTCGGCCGCGTCGAGCACCGCGACCGGGTGGGTGAGGCGGGCGCTGAGGGCGCACAGGTCGGTGAAGGGGGTGTCCGGCGTGGCGGTCTCGCAGTCGCAGTCGGCCTCGTGGCCGTCGACGCCGGTGTCCATGACGGCGGACGCGGTGAGCACCCGGGAGCGGTCGACGTCCTGGATGAAGGAGGCGACGTAGTCGTTCGCGGGGCGCAGCAGGATGTCCTCGGCGGTGCCGGTCTGGACGATGCGGCCGTCGCGCATGACGGCGATGCGGTCGCCGAGGCGCATGGCCTCGTTGAGGTCGTGGGTGATGAAGACGATGGTCTTCTTCAACGACTTCTGGAGTTCCAGGAGTTGGTCCTGCATGTCCCGGCGGATCAGCGGGTCGAGCGCGCTGAACGACTCGTCCATGAGGAGCAGGTCGGCGTCGGTGGCCAACGCCCGGGCCAGGCCTACCCGTTGCTGCATTCCGCCGGACAACTCGTCGGGCCAGGAGTCCTCCCAGCCGGCCAGGCCGCACAGGGCGAGGGCCTCGCCGGCGCGGGCTTCGCGCTCGGCGCGGGGCACGCCCTGCACTTCCAGGCCGTAGGCGGCGTTCTCGCGGACGCTGCGGTGCGGGAAGAGCGCGAAGTGCT
>Ga0307516_10002740_pt1 | contig 23240 bp, 24 predicted proteins | sample 19_EM_MG_FD_203310 | JGI IMG/M metagenome (GOLD analysis project Ga0307516, IMG submission 203310) | Populus trichocarpa ectomycorrhiza microbial communities from riparian zone in the Pacific Northwest, United States - 19_EM | ecosystem: Host-associated > Plants > Roots > Unclassified | place...
GATTATAACATGCTTTTAGTGTAAAACAACAGTTTTTTATCCCCACTTCAACTATACAGTATGAATCAACCAAAAACCAAAAAATAACTATAAAAATGACAATAACATGAAATATCACTCATGTTAATGAACATGAAATATCACTCATTTCAGCAACATTAAAAATCACTCATTTCTGTCATCAGGAATTATCCCACGTGATGCATCATTAATTATCACTCTGTTTCAGAAAATCATGATTTCTCACTCGGATTTGGCATCATTCATTATCACCATTCCTCTGAATTTGGAATTATCATTCATACCTACATTCGATCGGATTACATAGCCGGTAGGAAAGCTGTTTACAAGCAGGAGAAATGTGGTATAAAACGAGCCATTCAACGACAATAGCAGCGCGCAAACCGTTGGGATAGATGTCGACAAGTATTGCGGTATGCTAACCATTGTTATAGCCGTCAATCAGAGGAAGTGATGAGCGATCCGACATGCTATTCAACGACAATTGAGGAGCGCAAACTATTGGGATAGCCGTCGATGAGCGATCCGACATGCTATTTGATGACAATTGAGAAGTGCAAACCATTGGGATAGCCGTCGATGAGTGGAAGCGATGGGCGATCTCCCACACTATTCCATGAGCATTGCGGCATGCAAATTGTTGATATCCATCAAGGAGCGGAAGTACTAAGTGATCCGATGCGATCTTGGACAATAATTGGGGTAAGCAAGCCATTGCGATAGCCGTCGACAAGTGGAAGGGATGAGCGTTCTGACTCGCTATTCAACGAGCATTGCAGCGAGCACAACGGTGTGGTACCCATCGATGAGCGATCCAAGGTACCATTCAACAATTGCGGTGCATAAACCATTGGCGTAGCCGTCAACATGAGGAAGCAGTGAGCATTCCGATGTGCTATTCAACGAGTATTGTGGCACGCAAACTGTGGGGATAGCCGTCGTTAATTATTGAGACGCGCAAATGGACAGGATTGCTGTTAACAAGCGCAAGCTATGAGCTATCTGATGTGCTATTCGACAAGAATTGTGGCGCGCAAACCATTGGGATAGCCGTCGGCAAGCAGAAGCGATGCACCATCCGACACGCTATTCGACGAGCATTACGGTGCGTAAACCGATAGGATAGCGTTTGACCAGTGGAAGCATTCAGCGATCCGATGTGCTATTCGACAAGCGTTACGGTGTGCAAACCACTGGGATAGCTGCCCACAAGTATTGCGTCACCTAAACCGACAGGAAAGCCCTCGATGAGTGGAAGGAATGAACCATCCGACGTGCTATTCGACGAGCATTGCGGCGTATAAACCAACGTGATACCCAGCGACTAGCAGAAGCGATACGCTATCTGATACGCTATTCGACAAGTATGGCACTGTGGAAACCGACAGGATAGTCATTGACAAGCAGAAGCATTGAACCATCCGACTTATTATTTGATGAGAATTGCAGCGCATAATTCGATGGAATAGGCGTGGACAAGTAGAAGTGATCAGCGATCCGATGTGCTCTTCGATGAGCATCTCAGCATGCAAACTGTAGGGATAGCGGTTGACAAGTATTGCGGCGTGAAAACCATTGGGATAGCCTTCGACAAGTATTTCAGGGGGCAAACTGATGGGATAGCTGTCAACAAGCGGAATGGATAAGCCATCCGATGTGCTATTCGACAAGCACTGTGGCACATAAACCGACGGGATAGACGTCGACAAGCGGAAGCGATAAACAATCCCACATCCTATTCGACGAGTGTTGAGACGCTCAAAACCTTGGGATAGCCATTGATAAGTATTGCGGCGCCAAAACTATTTTGGGATAGCCATCGACAACTATTGTGGCATGCAAACCGACGGGATTGCTGTCGACGAGCGGAAGTATTGAGTCATATGACACGCTATTTGACGCGCGTTGCTGCGCGCAAACCATTATGATTGAACATAGTAGTAACATAGTTTACACTTGTAAAGTAGTAACTTAGGTTACACAAGACACTCGCATTTTTTCTGACTCTCTTGTGTAACCCAAGCTTTAGTCATCCGTTGGAGTTGAAATATTTGGTTTTTCCGACATATTTCCTACATGTTGAAGGTTTACACCATCCGATGCACTATTCGACGAGCATTGTGGCGTATAAACCGACGGGATAGCCGTTGACGAGCGGAGGCGATAAGCAATCTGATGCACTATTTGACGAGTGTTGCAGTTTGTAAAACTTTGGAAAATAACTGTTGACAAGTATTACGGCATGTAAACCATTGGGATAGGCGTCGACAAGTATTGCAGTGCCCAAACTGTTGGGATAGCCATTGACAACTATTGCAGTGTGCAAACCGACAGGATAGCCATCAACAAGTATTGCTGCCGGCAAATAGTTGGGATAGCTGTTGAAAAGGGGAATCGATACATGATCTGATGCGCTATTCGACAAGCATTGTGGTGTGTAAACCGACAGGATAGCCCTCGATAAGCAAAAGCGATGAGCAATCCTGTGCGCTATTAGACGAGCGTTGTGGTGACCAAAACGTTGGGATAGCCATTGACAAGTATTGGGGAGTGCAAACCATTGGGATAGCTGTCGACAAGTATTGCGGCAGACAAACCGACGGGATTGCCGTCGACGAGCGCAATCATGGAGTCATCCTATGTGCTATTCGACACGCGTTGCTGCGGGCAAACAGTAACTTAAGTTACACAACTAAAGTAGTAACTTAGGTTTCACAAGAGACTCGCATTTTTTCTGACTATCTTGTGTAACCCAAACTTGCTTCATCCGTTGGAGTTCAAATATTTGGTTTTTCCGCCATATTTCCTACATGTTGAAAGTTAATACCATCCGATGTACTATTCAATGCGCATTACAGCGTGTAAACCGATGGGATAGTCGTCGACGAGCGGAAGCAATGAGCGATGAGATGCACTATTCGACACGAGTTGAGGAGTGCAAACTGTTGGGATAGCTGTCGACAAGTATTGCAGCGCGGTAAGCATTGGAATAGCCGTTGACAGGTATTGTGGCGCGCAAACCGTTGAGATAGCCGTTGACAAGTATTGGAGTGCACAAACCGTCAGGATAGCCGTCGAGAAGTATTGCAGCACGCAATCTGATGGGATAGCCATTGACAAGTATTGCGGCACATAAACTGTTGGAATAGCCGTTGACAAGTATTGCAGCACGCAAACCGACAGGATAGCTGTCGACAAGTATTACTGTGGGCAAATAGTTAGGATAGCTCTCGACAAGTGGAAGCGATGCACCATCCAATGTGCTATTCGATGAGCATTGCACCATGTAAACCGACAGGATAGCAGTTGACGAGCGAAAGCAATGATCGATCTGATTCTCTATTCGACAAGCATTACGCCGCGCAAACCATTGGAATAGCCGTTGACAATTATTGCAGTGGGTAATTATATGGGATAGCTTTCGACAAGTATTGCTGCGCACAAACAGTTGGGACAGCTGTTGACAAGCGGAAGCGTTGAGTCATCCAATGCACTATTCGATAGGTATTGCGGCCCGTAAACCGTTGTGATAGCTATGAACAAGTATTGCGGAGTGAAAACTGTTGTGATTGAACATAGTAGTAACTTAGGTTACACAAGACACTCGCATTTTTTTTTGCCTCTCTTGTGTAACGCAAACTTTAGTCATCAGTTGGAGTTCAAATATTTTGTTTTTCCGACATATTGCTACATGTTGAAAGTTTACACCATCACATACACTGTTCAACCAACAGTGCTACACGTAATCTGATGGGATAGCCGTCGACGATCGGAAGTATTGAGCCATCCAATGCAATATTCGACGAGCGTGGCGGCGGGCAAACCATTGGGATAGCTGTTGACACCAATTATGGTGCGCTAACAGTGGAAGCCGTCGACGAGCGAAAGAACGAGCAATGCGCTAACATCCACGGAGCAAGACAGCTTGCAAACTGGCGGGAAAGATGTTGAAGAGTGAAAGAATGAGCAATACTCCGCTATCCTCTGCTCAATAAGACGTACAAACCGTTGTGAAAGCTATTAGAGAGCTGAAGAATGAGAAATTCGCTGCCATCCAAGCAATAGGGGGCGCGAATTGTCTGAAAAGCCTTTGACGAGTAGAATAATGAGCAATGGGCTACCATCCTGAGAGCAATATGGAGTGCAAACTGATGCGACACCTGTTGACAAGCGGAAGAAAAAGGAATGTGATGCTATCTGCTGAGCAAAATGGTCCCTAAACCGTGAACGCTGTTGACGAGCGTAACAAAGCACGATGTGTTGCCATCTGCTAAGGAGTATGGCACGTAAATTGTCGGGAAAGCCGTCAAGGAGCGAAAGAATAAGCAATGAATGCACTGCCATTGGCTGAGCAATACAGCACGCAATCAGTCATGAAAGCTGTTCATGAGTGAAAGAATAAGCAATACGCTACCATCTGTTAAGCAATATGCCGAGAAAAGCGTTGGGAAAGCAGTTGACAAATGAAAGAATGCGCAATCCACTACCATCCTCTGAGCAATACGGCGCGCAAACCGTAAAAGCCGTCAACGAGCGCAAGATTGAGCAACACGGTGCCATCTGCAGGGCAATATGGCGCGCAGCCGTCGTGAAATCCATTGACGAACGGAAGTATGAGCAACATCAGCAAAAATTTTAATTCTTACCGGAGTTACGGGAGCTAGAGAAGCTTACGGGAGCACCGGGAGTAAAATATAACTTTGTCCTTCGCTAAGCTAGCAAAGCTAGGGAAGCGACCAGCACCTTACCGATGCAACCACCACATTAGGAAAGCTAGGGAAGCTAGAAATGCTAGAAAAGCTAGCAAAGCAACGGACGTACCACCAATTTTACCGACACAACCACCAATCTTACCGACACAACCACCAACCTTACCGACGCAACCACCTCCTTACGGGAGCTAGGGAAGCTAGGAAAGCTAGGAAAGCTAGGGAAGCTTACGGGAGCAACGAGTGTGCACTGTGAGCAGTTTCATTACTAGTTATAATGCTACTACACACAGTTGGCTATGCTCTTCGATCGCACAGAAAATCAATTATTGTATTTAAAATCTCTATATACATTATGATACAAAGTCCAATGTCCCAAATCTCGCCGCGAAGTACAGAGAAGCTACAGCGACGCATAAGGGCAGTTGAGCAACGCGTATTACAAGTAGGACAGGTAGGAGAGCGAGGAGAATGAGGCCGGCGTGGAGAATGATAGCAGACAAGCAACCGGTACGAGCGGTAGGCCAGCAAGAAGAATGAGGGCAGATGAGCAACGCGTACAAGATGAAATTCAGTGAGAAGAATGAGGCAGGACGAGCAACGCGTACGAGATGAAAATCAGTGAGAAGAATGAGCCAAGACGAGCAACACGTACGAGATGAAATTCAGTGAGAAGAATGAGCCAAGACGAGCGACGCGTACGAGATGTAGGCCAGTGAGGAGAATGACGGCAGACGAGGAATGCCTACGAGACGTGAGTGAGCGAGGAGAATGAGGCCAGACGCGAAACGCGTACGAGATGTAGGCCAGTGATGCCTAACACGGCGTTTCTAGCACACGTCCGAACCTAGGTCAGCGGTAATGAGGTCAAACGAGTAACGAGTAGTCGCATTGGCCAGCAAGGAGAATGAGGCCAGACGGACAGCGCATATGAGATGTAGGCCAGCGTGAAGAATAAGGGCAGATGAGCAACACGTACGAGAGGTAGGCCAGCGAAGAGAATGAGGCCAGATGGGCAACGCGTACGCGATGTTGGCCAGCGAGGAGAATGACGGCAGATGAGGAACACCTACGTGATGAAGTCAGCGAGGAGAATGACAGCGGACGAGCAACACGAACGAGATGTAGGCCAGCTAGGAGAATGACAGCAGACGAGCAATGCATATGAGAAGTAGGCAAGTGATGACGAACACGGCGTTTCTAGCACACGTCCGAACGTAGGTCAGCGGTAATGAGGTCCGTAGTAGCAGTGGCCACCAAGGAGAATGAGGTCAGACGAGCAACACGTACAAGATGTTTTCCGGCGAGGAGAATGATGGCAGATGAAGAACGCCTACGAGATGTAAGTCAGCGAGGAGAATGAGGCCAGACGAGCAACTCGTATGAGATGTTGGCTAGCAAGGAGAATGACGGCTGACAAGCAACACGAACGAGATGTAGGCCAGCTAGGAGAATGACAGCAGACGAGCAACACGTATGAGAAGTAGGCAAGTGATGGCTAACACGGCGTTTCTAGCACACGTCCGAACGTAGGTCAGTGGTAATGAGGTCAAACGAGCAACGCGTAGTAGTGGTGGACAGCAAGGAGAATGAGGTCAGACGAGCAACACGTACAAGATGTTGTCCGGCGAGGAGAATGACGGCAGATGGGGAACGCCTACGAGATGTAAGTCAGTGAGGAGAATAAGGCCAGACAAGCAACGCCTATGAGATGTAAGTCAGCGAGGAGAATGAGGCCAGACGAGCAACGCGTACGAAATGTAGGCCAGCGAAGAGAATGACAGCAGACGAGCAACGCGTACAAGAAGTAGGCCAGTGATGCGTAACCAGGGGTTTCTGTAATGTGTATGACGATAGGTGAGCGGTGCGTAGGTTGGTGGTGTGTTTGTATTATATAGGAGATAAATGAACTGACAGCGGGGCGCACACGGCGTTGTTGGTAGTGCTAATCACGTGACCGGTTTTTTTCTGGCGGTTAAACCCCCCTGTCAGTTCCTAAGTGCGGCCACCGCTGTCACTTACCCACAACTTCGCTTTTTTGCAACACACCCCGTCCAAGTCAGTAAGAGTAGAAATAATACACACCACCAACCTACGCACCGCTCACCTAACGTCGTACACGTTACAGAAACCCCATGTTACGCATCACTGGTCTACTTCTTGTATGCGTTGCTCGTCTGCCGTCATTCTCCTCGCTGGCCTACATCTCGTACGCATTGCTCGTCTGGCCTCATTCTCATCGCTGACTTACATCTCGTAGGAGTTCCTCGTCTGCCATCATTCTCCTCGCCGGACAACATCTCGTACGCATTGCTCGTCTGGCCTCATTCTCCTTGCTGGCCACTGCTACTACGGACCTCATTACCGCAGACCTACGTTCGGACATTTGCTAGAAACGCCGTGTTAGGCATCACTTGCCTACTTCTTGTACACGTTGCTCGTCTGCTGTCATTCTCCTAGCTGGCCTACATCTCGTTCGCGTTGCTTGTCTGCCATCATTCTCCTCGCTGACTTACATCTCGTAGGCGTTCCTCATCTGCCGCCATTCTCCTCGCTGGCCAACATCGCGTACGCGTTGCCCGTCTAGCCTCATTCTCCTTGCTTTTCTACCTGTCCTACTTGTAATACACGTTGCTCGCCTGCCCTTATGCGTCGATGTAGCTGCTCTGTATTTCGCGGCGAGATTTGGAATGTTGGACTTTGTATCATAATGTATATATAGATTTTAAATACAATAATTGATTTTCTGTGCGATCGAAGAGCATTGCCAACTGCGTGTAGTAGCATTATAACTAGTAATGAAACTGCTCACAGTGCACAATCGTTGCTCCCGTAAGCTTCGCTAGCTTTCCTAGCTTTTCTAGGTTCCCTAGCTCCCGTAAGGTGGTGGTTGCGTCTGTAAGGTTGGTGGTTGCGTCGGTAAGGTTGGTGGTACGTCCGTAGCTTTGCTAGCTTTGCTAGCTTTCCTAGCTTCCGTAAGTGCGTGGTTGCTTCAGTAAGATTCACTATCCTTACCGGAGCTATGGATGCTATCGAAGCTCGCAATCCTAGCAAAGCTACCGACGCAAGTCGTTCTTACCAACGTGCAGGGATAATTTCTTAATTTTTTCCTGATGAATCTGCTGCCAGCTGCGGAGCAATAGTGCGTGCAAACCGTGATGAAAGCCATTGACGAAAGGAAGAATGAGCAAGCCACCACCATCCGCCAAGCAATACGGCACGCAAACCGTGAAACCCATCGGCGAGCAGAAGAACGAGCAATGCGCTGCCATGGGTTGAGTAATACCACACGCGAAAGGTCGGGAAAGTTGTAGACGACAGGGAGAATGAGCGATACTGGGTGTAAACCATCGTGTAAGCTGTGTACCAAGGGAAGAATGAGCAATCCTCTGCCCTCCACTGAGCAATACAGCGCGCAAACAGTGAAAACTGTAGGCAAGTGGCAGATCGAGCAATACACTGCCATCCGCTGAGAAATGCAGCACGCGAAACGTCGGGAAAGCTGTTGACCAGCGGAAGAATGAGCAACACAGTGCCACCTGCAGACCAATACGGTACGCAATCGTCGTGAAAGCTGTCGACGAGTGGAAGAATCAGTAACAGGGTGCCATCCGCGGAGCAATATGGGGCCCAACTGTCGGGAAAGCCATTGACAAGAGGAATTATCACCAATTTGCTGCCAGCCGCAAAGCAATACTGCACACAAACCGTCATGAAAGCAATTGACGGGTGGAAGAATGAGCAATCGGCTGCCATCCGCAGAGCAAAATGGTAGTCAAACCATGAACGCTGTTAACTAGCGGAAGAATGAGCAACGCGCTGCCATCTACTGGGCAACATGGCATGTAAACGCTTGTGAAAGCCATTGACCAACAGAAGAATAAGCGATGCGCTTTTATCTGTGGAGCAAAACGGCGCGCAAACCAAGAAAGCCGTTGACAACTAAGAGAACAGGCAAGCTGACGCCATCTGCTGGGTAACAGGGCACATAAACCGTTCGGAAAGCCATTGACGAGCGGAAGAATGAGTAATCTGCAGCCATCCACTGAGCAAAACGGTGCGCAAACCGTGAAAGCCATTGAAGAGCGGAAGAATGAGTAATCCGCTGCCATCAGCTGAGCAAAACGGTGCGGAAACAGGTAAAGCTGTTGATGAGTATAAGATATAGGAATGTGCTGCCATCCACTGAGCAAAACAGCGTGCAAACAGTGAAAGCCGGTAACTAGAAGAAGAATGAGCAAGGCGCTGTCTTCCGCTTAACAAAACGGCGTGCAAACAGTGAAAGCCATTGACGAGCAAGAGAACAAGCAAACTGCTGCCATCCGCTGACCAATACAGTGTGTAAACCGCCGTGAAAGCCGTTGACGATTGTAAGGAAGAAAGCGCAATGCGCTGCCAGGCGCGGAGCTATACGGCACGTAAACCGTCATGAAAGTCATTAACGAGTGGAACAATGAGCAATGTGCTGCCATCCGCTCGAGAATACGGCGTGCAAATGGTGAGGAAAGCCATCGACGAGCCGAAGAACGAGCTACTCGCTGCCACCAGCTGAGCGATACGGCACGCAATCCGTCTTGAAAGCCGTCGGAGTCTCTACATCCGGTGTTGCTTTGACTTTCATGGCCCCCGATACTGCTCTACGGATGCCGTTTGTCACCCTCGAGTGGAACATTAACAATCAGTTGCCGTCCACTGAGCAATACGGCACGCGAACCATCGGGAATGCTGTTGACGAGTGGAGGGATGAGTAATCTGCTGCCATCCATTGTGCAATTCGGTGCGCAAAGCATGAAAGACTTTGACCAGCGGAAGTATGAGCAATCCGCTGCCATCCACTGAGCAATACGGCGCGCGAACCGTCAGGAAAGCCATTCACAGGGTGAGATATGAGCAATCCGTTGACGAGAGGAAGAATGAGCAACCCAATGCCATCTGCGGAGCAATACGGCGTGCAAACTGTGGTGAAAGCCTTTGACAAGTGGAAGTATGAGCAATGCGCAGTCATCGGCTGAGCAAAATGGCGCGCAAACTGTGAAAGCCATTGACGAGCGGAAGAACAAGCTATCTGCTGCCATCCGTTGAGTAATATGGCGGGCAAACACTGAAAGCCGTTGATGAGCGGAAGAACGAGCAATACATTGTCATCCGCCGCGCAAAAGAGCGGGCAAACCATGAAAACCGTTGACGAGCGGAAGAACCAGCAATGCACTCCCATCCGCAGAGGAAATCGGCACGCAAACCGTCGGGAAAGTCATTGACGAGAGAAACAACCAGCAATCTGCTACTATCCACTGAGTAATACGGTGCGCAAACCATGAAAGCTGTTGACGAGCGGAAGAACGAGCAATGCACTGTGATGCGCCGAGGAAAGCAGCGCGCAAACCGTGAAAGCAGTTGACGAGCGGAAGAACCAGCAATGCACTACCACCTGCTGAGGAAATTGGTGCGCAAGCAGTCGGAAAAGCCATTGTCGATTGAAAGAATGAGCAATCCGCAGACATTCGCTGTGTAAAACAGCGTGCAAACCGTGAAAGCCATAGACAAGAGGAAAAATGAGCAATCTCCAGACATCATGGGCGCAGAAATATGGCGTGTAAACCGTGGTGAAACCCTTTGACGAGCGGAAGTAAGAGCAATCCGCTACCATCCGCGGAGCAAGACGGCACGCAAACCGTCGTGAAAGCTGTTGACGAGCGGAAGAACGAGCAATCCGCTGCCATCTGTTGGGAAACACGGAGCGCAAGCCGTGAAAGCCATCGGCGAACAGAAGTATAAGCAATGCGCTATCATCCGGTGAGGAAAACAGCGCCCTAACAGTGAAAGCCGTTGACGAGGGGAAGAATGAGGAATCAGCTGCCATCCGTTTAGCAATCTGGTACCAAACAGTGAAAGCCGTTGATGAGCGGAAGAACGAGCAATGCACCGCCATCCGCTGAAGAAATCGGTGCGCAAACTGTCGCGAAAGCTGTTGTCGAGCGCAAGAATGAGCAATGCGCTGCCATTTCTTGTGCAAAACGGCGTGCAAATCGTGAAAGCTGTTGACGAGTGGATGAATGAGCAATCCGCTACCATCCACTGAGCAATACGGTGCGCAAACCATAGTGAAAGCCATTGATGACCAGAAGTAAGAAGAATCCGCTACTGTTCGCTGTGCAAAACAGCGCGCAAACTGTGAATGCCGTTGACGAGCGGAAGAATGAGCAATCCGCTGCCATCCGCTGAGCAATACGGTGTGCAAACCGTCGTGAAAGCCGTTGGCGAGCGGAAGAATGAGCAATCCGCTGCCATCCGCTCAGCAATACGGTGCACAAACCGTCGTGAAAGCCATTGATGAGAGGAAATATGAGCAATCCGCTGCCATCCTCCCCGCACTACAGTGCGTAAACCGCCGTGAAATCCGTTGACAAGCGGTAGAATGAGCAATCTGCTGCCATCCGCTCAGCAATATGGTGTGCAAACTGTCGTGAAAGCCATTGACAAGTGGAAGAATTAGCATTCCGCTGCCATCAACCTAGCAATACGGCATAGAAACTGCCATCCGTGGAGCAATACAGCACTCAAAACGTCGGGTAAGTCGTAGACGACCAGAAGAATGAGCGTCATGGCGAGCAATCTATGGCGGATGCAATGTTAGCAAATTCATTGACAAGTGGATGAAATGAGTTAACCCAGGTTCAAGCTGTTGCGCCATCTGTCCAGCAATACAGCATGCAAAAGGTCGGGTAAGTCGTAGACAAGCGGAAGAATGAGCGATAAGGCGAGCAATCTATGTCAGGTGCAACATTACCAAAGTTATCGACAAGCGGATAAAAGGAGTGAACCCGCGAACGAGTAATAGTGCCAGCCGCTGAGCAATAAGGTGAGCAAACCGTCGTGAAAGCCATCGACGAGCGAAGTGATGAGCGATACAGTAACCAATCTTCAGGGCCTGGAACGTTAGCAATGTCATCAACCAGCGGAAGAATTAAATGAACCCACGAACAAGATGTAGAGTCATCCCTCAATCAATTCGGTGCGCAAACCATCATGAAAGCCATTAACTAGCGGATGAATGAGCAATCCGCTACCATCCGCTGAGCAATACTGCGTGCCAACCGTTGGAAAAGCCATTGACTAGAAAAGGTATGAGCAATCCGCTGCCATCCGCGGAGCAATACGGCGCGCGAACCGTCGGGAAAGCCATTGACGACAGAAAGAATCAGCAATGCGCTGCCATCCGCTGAGCAATCCCGTACGCGAGCCGTCAGAAATGTCGTTAACGAGTGGAGGAATAAGCAATACACTGCCATCCACTGAGCAATATGGCGTGCAAACCGTCATTGAAGCCGATGACGAGAGAATGAATGTGCAGTCCGCCGCCATTCGCTGTGAAATACGGTACGCAAACCGTCGTGAAAGCCATTCACGAGCGGAACTATAAGCAATCCGCTGCCATCTGCTGAGCAATATGGCGCGTAAACCGTTGTGAAAGCCGTTGAGGGGCGAACGAATGAGCGATCCTCCACACCATCCGCTGCGCAATACAGTGGGCAATCCTTCCTGAAAACCGTTGACGAGTGGAAGAATGCGCAATCCGCTGCCATCCCTTGAGCAATACAACGTGCAATCTGTCGTGAAAGCCGTTGACAAGCGAACGAATGAGCGATCTGCCTAGCTATCTGAGGAGCAATACGGCGCAAAAACCATCGTGAAAGCCCTTGGCAAGTGCAAGAATGAGCAATCGGCAGCCATCCGCTGAGGAATACGGTACGCAAACCGACCAGGAATAACAGACGTCGACGAGCGGAAGAATGAGCGATACGGCGAGCAATCTACGGCGCATAGAACGTTAGCAAAGTCATGAACAAGCGGAAGATATGAGTGAACCCACAGATGAGCCGACTTACCTTCCGTCGAGCCATATGGCATCAAAAGAGTTAACAAAGCTGCGTACAAGCGGAAGAATAATCGATCCAGCAAGCGATCCGATGAACAATATAGTGCGCAAACCGTCGTGAAAGTGGACGAGTTGAAGGATGAGCAATGCGCTGCGATCCGTGGAGCAATACAGCGCGAAAACTTTTGTGAAAGCCGTTGACGAGAGAAAGAATGAGTAATCCGCTTCCATCCGCTGAGAAATGCGGTGCGTAAACCGTCGTGAAAGCCGTTGACCAGTGCAAGAATGAGCAAACCGCTGCCATCCGTGGGGCAATATGGCGCGCAAACCGTCATGCAAGCCGGTGACGAGTGGATGAATGAGCAATCAGCTTTACCATCCACTGAGCAATATGGCACGAAAACGGTCCTGAAAGCCGTTGACAAGAGGAAGAATGAGCAATGCGCTGCCATCCGCAGAGCAATATGGCGTGCAAACCTTTGTGAACGCCGTTGACAAGAGAATTAATTAGCAATCCACTGCCATCTGCAGTGAAATACGGCGTGCAAACCGTCCTAAAAGCCGTAGACGAGCGGAAGTAAGAGCAATCCGCTGCCGGAGCAATACGGTGCGCAATCCGTCGTGAAAGCCTTTGACCAGCAGAGGTATTAGCAATCCGCTGCCATCCGCTGAGCAATACGGCGCGCAAACCGTTGTGAAAGCTGTTAACGAGCGGAGGTATGAATGATCCGATGCCATCCACGGAGCAATACGGCGCAGAATCCGTCGTGAAAGCTGTTGACGTTGGAACGAATGAGCGAGCTGCCTAGCCATCTGCTGTGCAATACGGCGCGAAAACTATCGTGAAAGCCATTGACGAGCGCAAGAATGAGCAATCGGCTGCCATACACTGAGGAATATGGTACGCGAACCGGCCGGGGATAACAGACGTCGATAAGTGGAAGAATTAGCGATACAGCGAGCAATCTATGGTACGTAGAAAGTTAGCAAAGTCATCGACAAGCGGAAGATATGAGTGAACCAACAGATGAGCCGACTCACCTTCCGTCGAGGCATACGGCATGCAAACAGTTGGCAAAGCCGCATACGAGCGGAAGAATAATCCCTCCAGCGAGCGATCCGACAAGCAATATGGCGTGCAAACCATCATGAAAGTCGACGACCAGAGAAATGAGCAATCCACTGCCACCTGCGGAGCAATACAGTGCGAAAACCATCATAAAAGCCATTGACGAGAGGAAGATTCTGCAATCCGCCGCCATCCACTGAGAAATACGGCGCGCAAACCATCGTGAAAGTCGACGAGCAGAGAAATGAGCAATCCGCTGCCACCTGAGGAGCAATACAGTGCAAAAACCATCATGAAAGCCGTTGATGAGTGGAAGAATGAGCAATTCGCTGTTATCCGCGGAGCAATACGGCACGAAAATCATCGTGAAAGCCATTGACAAGTGGAAGAAAGAGCAATGCGCTACCATCCGCTGAGCAATACGGCGCGCAAACCGTTGTGAAAGCCGTTGAGGAGAGAAAGAATGAGCAATCTGCTGCCATCCGCTGTGAAATATGGCGCGCAAACCGTCGTGAAAGCTGTTGACGAGCGGAAGTATGAGCAATCCACTGCCGGAGCAATCCGCTGCCAGAGCAATACGGCGTGTAATCCGTCGTGAAAGCCTTTGATGTGCGGAAGTATGAGCAATCCGCTGCCATCCGCTGAGCAATACGGCGCGCAAACCATTGTGAAAGCCGTTGCGAACGGAAGTATGAGCAATGCGCTGCAATCCGCAGAGTAATACGGCGCGCAAACCATCATGAAAGCCGTTGATGTGAGAAAGAATGAGCAATCCACTGCCATCGACAGAGAAATATGGCACGAAAACCGTCCTTAAAGCCGTTGACCAGAGAAAGAATGAGCAATCCGCTGCCATCCACTGAGGAATACTGTACGCGAAGTGGTGCGAGAAAATAGCTGTCAACGAGGCGAAGAAGGGGCAATCCGCCGCGCTATCCGCGGATCAATCTGGCATGTAAACCCTCGTGAAAGCTGACGACGAGCGAAGGAATGAGCTATACGGCGAGCAATCTACGGCGCGTAGAAAGTTAGGAATGTCATCGACAAGCAGAAGAAATGAGTGAACCCACTACCGAATAGTAATGCTATCCGCAGGGCCATTGGCAGAGCAATACAGCGCGCAAATGGTGGTGAAAGCTATTGACGAGCGGAAGAATGAGCAAGGTGTTGCAATCCACTGAGCAATACGGCGCGCAAACCGTCGGGAAAACCGTTGACGAGAGGAAGAATGAGCAATCCGCCGCCATCCGTAGAGAAATACGGCACGAAAACCATCGAGAAAGCCATTGATGAGAGAAAAAACGAGCAATACGCTGGCATCCGCTGAGGAATACGGTACGCGAATCGGCAGGAGAAAATAGCCGTCAACAGGGGAAGAAGGGGCGATCGGCAGAGCTTTCCGTGGAGCAATCCGGCAGGTAAACCCTCGTGAAAGCCGCCAACGAGCGAAGGAATGAGCGATACGGCGAGCAATCTACGGCGCGTAGAACGTTAGGAATGTTATCGACAAGCGGAAGAAATGAGTGAACCCACTACCGAGCAGTAATGCCATCCACCGTGCCATTCACCAAGCAATACAGCGTGCAAATGGTGGTGAAACCTGTTGAAGAGCGCAAGAATGAGCAATCCGCAGCCATCCGCTGAGCAAACCGGCGCGCAAACCGTTGTGAAAGTCGTTGACGAGCGGAAGTATCAGGAGTGCGATGCAATCCGCTGAGCAATATGGCGCGCAATCCACCGTGAAAGCCTTCGACGAACTGAAGTATTATAATGCGCTGCCTTACGATGAGCAATACGGCGCGCAATCCGCTACGAAAGGCTTTGACGAGCGGCAGTATGAGCAATCTCCTGTCATCCGCTGAGCAATACAGCGCGCAAACCGTTGTGAAAGCCGTTGACAAGCGGAAGTATGAGCAATGCGCGGCAATCTGCTGAGCACTACGGCGCGCAAACCATCGTGAAATCCATTGACGAGAGAACGAATGAGCAATCCGCCTCCATCCACTGGGCAACACGGCGCGCAAACCATTGTGAAAGCTGTTGACGAGTGGAAGAATGAGCAATACGCTGCCATCCACAGGGCAATACGGCGCAAAAACCAGTCGTGAAAGCCATTGACAAGCGGAGTAATGAGCAATGCGCTGCCATCCGCTGAGCATTACGGCGCACAAACCGTCGTGAAAGCCGTTGACGAGAGAAAGAATGAGCAATCCGCTGCCATCCGCTGTGAAATACGGCGCGCAAACCGTCGTGAAAGCCGTTGAAGAGCGGAAGTATGAGCAATCTGCTTCCGGAGCGATTCAGTGCGCAATCCGTCGTGAAAGGCTTTGATGAGCGGCAGTATGAGCAATCCGCTGCCATCCGCTAAGCAACACGGCGCGCAAGCCGCTTGTCAGCCGGTTTCACAACGATGTGCTTGCTGTATTGCTCTGCCAATACCTCGGCGGATGGCATTACTGCTCGGTAGTGGGTTCACTCATTTCTTCCGCTTGACGTTGACTTTCCTAACGTTCTACGCGCCGTAGATTGCTTGCCGTATCGCTCATTTCTTCGCTCATCGGCGGCTTTCACGAGGGTTTACATGCCGGATTGCTCCGCGGATAGCTCCACGGATCGCCTCTTCTTCGGCTCGTTGATGGCTATTTTCTTCCGCCGGTTCGCATACCGTTTTGCTCGGCGGATGGCTCAATGGATAGCTCCTTACTCCCACTAGTCGACGGTCTAGCCGTCTTGCTAGCTGAGAAACTTCTCCACACACCAGTTAATTCCTGCCTGCAACACTAACCACTGTGGTGGCAATGCCAAGCCTGCCGCCGCTGTAGGTAGCACCATGGCAAGAATGACCTCGGGAAACCCTAACTACGGCGGCAGCAATGCCAAGCCTGCTGCCGCCGTAGCTAGCACCATGGCGAGAATGATCTCTGGAAACTCTAACCACTATGGCGGCAATGCCAAGCCTGCCGCCACTGTAGCTAGCGCCTTGGCGAGGATTGACCTACGAGAACTATAAGCATGTGACATTATCGCACAACAAATCTGCGCGATATTGTTATGTGCATAGTACACGCCAAATCAATTGAACAAAATGATTAAATGAAACAATCAGGACCCAACTGATGAACTCGCAATGGGCTTGCACAAGGCTTTGCAGGCTATATTTCTTGGCGGATGGCACATTACTTCCGCACATCGACGGTTCACTCGCCGTATTGCTCGTCGGATGAAACGTCGTCTCGTTCGTGGGTTCACTCATTTCATCCGCTTGTCCATGAATATGCTAACGATCCCAGGGGCTGCAGCGGGCTCGCCAAATCGTTTATTCGTTTGCTCGTCGACGGCTTTTATGATGGTTTGCATGCCATATTGTTTGAAGGATGGCACGGCGGATCGCTCATTCTTCTACTCGTCGAAGGCTTTCACAACGGTTTGCATGCCATATTGCTCGGTGGCGTCGCTCGCTGTATCGATTATTATTCCCCTCGTTGACGGCTTTCCCAACTGTTTGGGTGCCGTATGGATTGACACAAGGTATGTCGGCTCATCCATAGGTTTACTCATATCTTCCGATTGTCGATGACTTTGCTAACATTATACGTGCGGTAGATTGCTCGCTATATCACTCATACTTCCGCTCGTCGACGTCTGTTATCCCCGGCCGCTTCGCGTACCGTATTCCTCAGTGGATGGCAGCGGATTGCTCATTCTTTCACTCGTCAACGGCTTTCACGATGGTTTTCGCACCGCCTTGCTCAGCCGATGGCTATGCAGATCGCTCATTCGTTCGCTTGTCAACAGCTTTTACAACGGTTTACGCGCCGTATTGCTCAGCTGATGGCAGCGGATTGCTCCTACTTCCGCTCGTCAAAGTATTTCACGACGGATTGCGTGCCGTATGGCTCAGCCGTTGGCACAGCGGATTGCTCATTCTTTCTCTCGTCAATGGCTTTCACGACGGTTTGCACTCCATAATGCTCAGCCGATGGGAGCGGATTGCTCATACCTCCGCTCGTCAATGGCTTTCCCGATGGTTCGCGTGCCGTATTGCTCAGCGGATGGTGGCGGATTGCTCCTTCTCTCTCCCATCAATGGCTTTCATGACAGTTTGCGTGCCGTATTGCTCAGCGGGCGGCAACGTATTGCTCATTCTTCCGCTCGTCAACAGCTTCTCCGACGGTTCCCGTACCGTATTGCTCAGCGGACGGCAGCGGATTGCTTATTCTTCTGCTCGTCAATGGCTTTCATGACGGTTCGCGCGACGTATTGCTCAGCGGATTGCTGCAGATTGCGTATAGCGGTGCTCGTCGATGGCTATTCTGATGGTTTGCACGCCTCATTGCTCAGCGGCTGGCACTATTACTCGTTCGTGGGTTTACTCCTTTTATCCGGTTGTCAATGACTCTGCTAACCTTGCACCTGCCATAGATTGCTCACCATATCGCTCATTCTTCCGCTTGTCTACGACTTATCCAAAGTTTTGTCTGCTGTATTGCTCGACGGATGGCGCAAAACCTGATCGTGGGTTTACTCATTCATCCACTTGTCAACGACTTTGCTAACATTGCACCCGCCTTAGATTGCTCACCGTATCGCTCATTCTTCCGGTCGTCTACGACTTACCAGACATTTTGCATGCTGTATTCCTCGACGGATGGCAGTTTCCGCGCCATATTGCTAGGCAGATTGAAACGGATTACTCATTCTTCCACTCATCAATGGCTTTCACGACGGTTTGCGCACCATATTGCTGTGCGGATGGCAGTGGATTGCTCATTCTTCCGCTAGTCAAAGGCTTTCACGACGGTTTACGCGCCGTGTGGCTCAGCGGAGGGAATCGGATTGCATATTCTTCCACTCGTCAATGGCTTTCACAACGGTTTGCGCGCCATATTGCCCCGCGGATGGCAGAGGATTGCTCATTCTTCCACTTGTCAATGGCTTTCACAGTTTACGTGCCGTTTTACTCGGAGGATGGAAGCAGATTGCTTATACCTCCGCTCGCCAACAGCTTTCACGATGGTTTTCGGGCCGTATTGCTCTGCGGATGGCAGCGGAATACTCATTCTTCCGCTCGCCAACAGCTTTCACAACGGTTTGCGCGCCGTTTTGATCAGTGGATAGTATCGGATTGCTCAACCTTCCGCTCGCCAACTGCTTTCACGACGATTTGCGCACCGCATATTGCTCACCGTATTGCTCATTATTCCACTCTTCGACGTCAATTATCCCCAGCCGGTTCGCGTACCGTATTCCTCAACGGATGGCAGCGGATTACTGATTATTCCGCTCGTCAACGGCTTTCACGACGATTTGCGGGCCGTATTCCTCAGCGGATGGCAGCTGATTGCTTCTACCTTCACTCATCAATGGCTTCCACGACGGTTTGCGTGCCGTATTACTCTGCGGATGGGAGTGGATTGCTCAATCTTCCGCTCGCCAACAGCTTTCACGATGGTTTGCGCACCATATTGCTTATCCGATGGTATCGGATTGGCCCTACCTCCGCTCGCCAACGGCTTTCACGACGATTTACACGCCGTATTGCTCAGTGGGTGGCATCGTGTTGCTCACACCTCCGCTAGTCAACGGCTTCAACGACGGTTTGCGCGCCGTATTGCTCAGCAGACAGCAGCGCATTGCTCATTCTTCCGCTCGTCAACGGCATTCCCGATGTTTCGCGCACCGTATCGCGTAGCGGATGGTAGCGGATTACTCATACCTCCGCTTGTCAACGGCTTTCCTGACGGTTTGCATACCGTATTGCTCAGCAGACAGCAGTGCATTGCACATTCTTCCGCTCGTCAACGGCTTTCATGACTGTTCGCGCGCCGTATTGCTCAGTGGTTGGAAGCGCATTGCTCATTCCTCCACTCGTTAACGGCTATTCTGACAGTCCGCATGCCCTACTGCTCAGCGGACAGCAGCAGGTTGCTCATACTTCCGCTCGTTAATGGCTTTAAAGACGGACTGCAAGCCGTATTGCACTGCAGATGGCAGCGGATTGCTCCTACCTCCGCTCATCAACGGCTTTTCCAACGGGTTGTGTGCCGTATTGCTCTGCAGACAGGAGCGTATTGCTCATTCTTCCGCTCGCCAACAGCTTTCACAACGGTTTGCATGCCGTATTGTTTAGCGGATGGTGTGGGATTGCTCAAACTTCTGCTCGCCAACTGTTTTCACGACGATTTGCGCGCCGCAGATTGCTCACTGTATCGCTCATTCTTCCGCTCGTCGACGTCAATTATCCATGACCGTTTCGCGTACCATATTCCTCACCGGATGGCAGCAGATTACTCTTTCTTCCGATTGTCAATGGCTTTCACGACGGTTTGCACGCCGTATTGCTCAGCGGATGGCAGCGGATTGCTCATACCTCCGCTCATCAACGGCTTTCACAACAGTTTGCGCGCTGTATTGCTCTACGGATGGCAGCGGATTGCTCATACCTCCGCTCATCAACGGCTTTCACAACAGTTTGCGCGCTGTATTGCTCTGCGGATGGCAGCGGATTGCTCAACCTTCCTCTTGCCAACAGCTTTCACGATGGTTTGCACGCCGTATTCCTTAGTGGATGGTATCGGATTGCCCCCACCTCTGCTGGCCAATGGCTTTCACGACGATTGGCGCGCCGTATTACTCCGCGGATGGCATCGCATTGGTCACACCTCCGCTAGTCAACGGCTTTCACGACGGTTTACGCGCCATATAGCTCAGCGGATGGTATCGGATTGCCTCTGCCTCTGCTTGTCAACAGCTTTCACAACAGTTTGCGCGCCGTATTGCTCTGCAGATGGCAGCGGATTGCTCAATCTTCCACTCGCCAACAGCTTACATGACGGTTTGCGCGCCATATTGCTCAGCGGATGGTATCGGATTGCCCCCACCTCCGCTCGCTAACAGCTTTCATGACGATTTGCGCGCCGTATTGCACACCGGCTGGCGCGGCGGATCGCTCATTCTTTCTCTCGTCAACGGCTTTTCACAATGGTTTGCGTGCCGTATTGCTCAGTGGATGGTAGCGGATTGCTCCTACCTCCGCTCGTCAACAGCTTTCCCGACAGTTTACACGCCGTATTGCTCAGCGGACAGCAGGACATTGCTCATTCTTCCGCTCCTCAACAGCTTTCCCGATGGTTGGCGTGCCGTATTGCGTAGCGGATGGCAGCGGATTGCTCATACCTCCGCTCGTCAATGGCTTTCATACCTGTGGTAATCCACTAAGCTATTTGGCACGCGGTGTAAACTTTAAATTTGTAGGAAATATGTAGGAAAAGCTAAATTTTTGAAGTTGTACACACTACTAAAGTTTGGATAACACAAGACAGTCTGAAAAAAATGTGAGTGTCTGGTGTAACCTGCTCTTCTAGTGGCAGGCACCACTTTTGCAAATAAATTGATAATAATTTAATTTATATGATATTGCTACGTATTGCTTGCAGGCTAAGGAACTCATTTTGTAGTATATTTCTGTCCTCTATTTAGTATTTGCTTATCTAGCCTGCTACCCTCCACTGTCCAGCGTACGTTCGTCTGGCATCTGACAGCATATATATATCTTCCTCTGTTCTCTGTTCCACATTTGCTTACTTACCTATCACCTGTGCGGATATTCAGCATATTGGAGTAACTTCGTGTAATAGGATTTGAATTGACCTCGGCTCCTAGTAGTAGTGGAATGTCATGCGGTTGGTGCAAATGGTGAGCAGACGGAGGTCAGCTGGCTATGGGAGAATATGTATCACTCCAAATCCTTCCCTATCTATCCCTCTAGTTCACAGCAAATGTCTGGGGGTTGAGCGCCGATAGTTTTTTTTTTTGGTTTATTTATACTCATTTGCAATCTATGTAGGTCATGGTAGCGTATTTATACCAGCCATATCCCACCTGTTATTTAATCACTACTCGTAGGTGGCCTATCTAGATCATAGCAGGAATTATTTACAAATCTTTTTGTAACTGCCATCTATGTGGTGGCGGCACCTTAGCAAGGACCAATTGATCTCCACCTTGAAAGCCGGGTAATGTATGAGATCCCAAAAAGATGATTTATACATTACATCCCTGTATGCAAGGATCTGAAAATGGGATTTAGGCGTTACAACCCTGTTAGTTTTGATCTGTTAGCGTCATAATTCATGTTGCAAGTACTGAAACCACTGCTCAACATCCAGTTTACATCCAAAAGTGCCAAGCCACGTGTTTCTGGAATTAGAAGCGACTTATTGATCATATATACTATACCCAGAACTTCTTTCTTATAAGTCAGGAACTTATTTGCACTTAAAGTTGTACCATCGTGATTTTTGTGCAAGAATTTTTGATATTGTGACAGCGGTAATATTTCGGTTACACACATAGTAAAAGTGTTGAACAAAAAACCTAAACTTATACTTAGAATTCTCCTAGCTGGCCTATACCTCCTTCGCATTGCACGTCTCACGTCATTCTACTCACCGGACAACATCTAGTACGCGTTGCACGTCTGGCCTCATTCTCCTCACTGGCCTACTTCTCGTACGTGTTGCTCATCTGCTGTCGTTCTCCGAACTTGCCTACATCTCATTCACGTTGCTCCTCTACAGTCATTCTCCTTGCTGGACAACATCTCGTACGCGTTGCACGTCTAGCCTGATTCTCCTCGCCGGCCTAGCTCTAGTACGCTTTGCTCGTCTGCTGTCATTCTCCTAGCTAGCCTACAGCTTGTTTGCGTTGCTCCTCTGCCGTCATTCTCGGAGCTGGCCTACATCTTGTACGCATTGCTTGTCTGCTGTCATTCTCCGAGCTGGCCTCCTTCTCATACGTGTTGCTCGTCTGCTATCATTCTCCGAGCTGGCCTACATCTCGTTCGTATTACTCATCTGCCGTTATTCTGCTCACTGACTTATATCTCGTAGACGTTCCTCATCTGCTGTCATTCTCCTCACTGCCCAACATCGCATAGGCGTTGCCCGTCTGGCCTCATTCTCCTTGCTGACTTACGTCTTGTTGGCATTCCTCGTCTGCCGTCATACTCCTCGCTGGCATATATCTCGTGCGTGTTGCTCATCTTGCATCAATCTTCTCACTGAATTTCATCCCATACGCGTTGCTCGTCTGCTGTCATTCTTCTTACTAGACTACTGCTCATACCAGTTGCTTGTCTGCTATCATTCTCCACACTGACCTCATTCTCCTCACTCTCCTACTGTCGCGGCGCGTACCAGCTGGGCCTGAACCCTTGATGCTGACTGGAATACGGGAGGATGGAATGTGGAGTAACGGGAGGATGGAATGTGGAGTGACGCCGTACTGGCGCAGGAATGTGGAGTGACGCCATGCGGGTGACGGATATTCTTTTAAGGAGCCGTCGGCCACTTCTTTCCCTTCCTTTTCCTTCCTCACGCAACAACTTGTTCCCTTGTTTCCCCGCTAGAAGAATATTAGTACTTCGCCACAACCCTCTTGTCACGGCATAGGTCCCGGCGCTCGATTTGGGTTTGGTTGTTTGATTTCGTTGTTGATGCCGGCACCTCGCTCCGGATGTCTCGATCTTGGAAAGAGTGTCGTCACCTCGCTCCGGATGTCTCGA
>Ga0307516_10002741_pt1 | contig 23228 bp, 21 predicted proteins | sample 19_EM_MG_FD_203310 | JGI IMG/M metagenome (GOLD analysis project Ga0307516, IMG submission 203310) | Populus trichocarpa ectomycorrhiza microbial communities from riparian zone in the Pacific Northwest, United States - 19_EM | ecosystem: Host-associated > Plants > Roots > Unclassified | place...
GGCAGATGCGGGTGGTGAATCGGGGGATGGGGCGGCCGGGCTGCTGCCTTCGCCGTCGACCGGTGCGAGAGAGTCGTCGTTGTCCATGGGCAGGCGTCGCGTTGAGGGTGGTGCGAAAGGGGCCACGGGGGCCCGCGGGCGCAGGCTCAGCTGCCGTGCAGTACCGGCAGCGACTGCGCGTTGCGCAAGGTCCTGAACGGCCCCTGGAGGACCGCTCCATCATACATGCGCAGTTTTGCCGCAATCAGCGTGCCGGTGCTCACGCCACTGCTGGCCACATAGGCCGTGCCTTGCACTTCGATCTCGGTCTGGTCGTCGACCTCGTCGTCGGTTTCGGTCGCTTCGCCCAGCTGGCCCAGCAGGTAAAGATCGCCCAGCACGCGAAAGCGGCCGATCAGCCGCGCGTCGTGCCACACCACCAGCTTGCCGGCGATCTCGCCCACGCCTTGCAAGGTGCCCTGCAACAGCAGCCCGCCCTTGAACAGGAAGTCGCCGGCCAGCACCGTGTCCGCGGCAATGCGGTTCACGATGTTCATCTTCACCGGGTCGATGACCAGCGTGTCCTGTGTCTTGTCCAGCAATCGGTGGCCCTCGGGTTGGCGTCAATGCGCGAAGAAACGCTGGAAGACCCACCACAGCAGCGCCGACCACAGCGCCAGGATGGCCAGCAACGAGCCCACCAGCAGGCGCCTGCGGGCGCGCGCCAACGCCAGCGTCGACACCGGCTTGCCCAGGCCTGCGTCGCCCTGCAGCGGCGAGACCAGCCCGCGCGCTGCGTGGCCCAGCAACTCGACCTGGCCTTCCAGCAGGTGCAGCTTCAGGCCGCGCGTGGGCTCGCGTCGCACACCCACGCTCGGGCCCATCTCGACGACGAAAGACTCGCCCACCACCTGCTCGGTGAAATAGCGGTCGAGCGTCTCGCGGTCCTGCATGTTGATGAAATTATCGGTGATCGAACCCCCGTGAACGAGGGACAACGAAAGCTCGGTGCTTGCGTGCCCCTCATTGGCGCTGCTAGGATGGGCCCACGCTTTTCGCGCACCCATGTAAGCCCTTCCGATGAAGCCCACCCTCGCCAACGTACGACGTTGCTCCGGTCACCGACCGGCGGCATTCGTTGCCATGGCGGGAGGCATCCCGCGCTAGCGGTCTCTCGGCTTCCGCGCCCTTTGTGATGGGCGCTCCGCCGGGTCTCCTCGGCGGAAGAATCGGAAACACGGCCCTTCCTCTTTCGTCGCATCCCTCGTCACGGCTTGGCCTTTTATCAAGGCAGGCGTGATTTGTGGCCGAGAAAGAAGAAACGACCCATGAGGTCATTGATCCAAAAATTGCTGGGCCGATTCAGGCTCGCGCCCAACGACCTGCTGCGTGATGCGGTCTACCGGCGCCTGTGGTCGTCGATCCTCATCAGCTCATTGGGCGGGCAGGTCACGATGCTGGCGTTGCCGCTGACGGCGGCGGTGCTGCTGAAGGCCACCCCGACGCAGATGGGTTTGCTGACGGCGATGGAGATCGCGCCGTTCATCCTGTTCTCACTGCCCGGTGGCGTGTGGCTGGACCGGGTGCGCAAGCTGCCGGTCTACATCGCCGGCGAAACGCTGCTCGCCTTCGCGGTGGCCAGCGTGCCGCTCGCCTGGTGGCTGGACCGGCTGGAAATGCCCTGGCTCTACGCCGTGGCCTTTTTCATCGGCACGGTGTTCACGGTGGCCGGCTCGGCCGCCCAGGTGGTGTTGACCCAGGTCGTTTCGCGCGATCGGCTGGTCGAGGCGCACGCGAAAAACTCGCTCGCGAGTTCGGGCGCTGAAGTGGCCGGCCCGGGCGTGGCGGGCGCGTTGATCCGCTTGCTCGGCGCACCGGTGGCCTTGCTCGTCGACGCTTTGGGCTTGCTGACTTCGGCGCTGATCCTGCGCGGCATCCACGTCGAAGAAAAGCGTGAGGCAGGGCGGGGCAGCACTGCGTTCTGGGCCGACCTGGTGGCGGGCCTGCGCTTCGTGGTGCGCCAACGGCTGTTGGTCGCGCTGGCCACCTGCGTGGGCACGTTGCAGCTGTGCCACCACGCGGCGCTGGTCGTGCAGATCCTGTTCGCCACCCGCACGCTGGGCATGAGCGAACAGGCCGTGGGCCTGAGCTATGTGGGTCTGGGGGTCGGCACGGTGGCCGCCAGCCTGCTGGTCGACCGGATCAGCCGCCGCTTGGGGCCGGGCCCTTGCCTGGTGTTGGGCTTTGCCATCACCGGCAGCGGCTGGGCCTTGTTGTCGATGGCCCCGGTCGGGCCCTGGGGTGTGGCGGCGTTCGTCGTCATGCTGGCCTTGTTCGGCCTGGGCGCGGTGATGGTGTTCATCAACTTCCTGGCGTTGCGCCAGGCGGTGACACCGGAGCCGCTGCTGGGCCGCATGACCAGCACCATGCGCTGGCTGACGCTGCTGCCGGCCGGCCCGGGAGCCTTGCTGGGCGGCTGGCTGGGTGAGCACATCGGGCTTCGGGCCGCGCTGGCTTTTTCGGGCGTGACCGCGATGCTGCTGGCCGTGTGCGCCTGGCAATGGGCCACGATCCGCGGGGTTCGCAGCCTGCCGAAAACCACGCAGGTGCGCGGTACCGAGGCTCTGGCCGAGGGCACGACCTGAAACGAAGTGGCCGGCGGATGCTCCGCTGGCCACTTCCCTTTTCGTTGTTACTGTGGCGCGAACGCGTCGACCGCGTCGGTGATGATCCCGTCGATGCCCATCGCCAGCAGCTGTTGCGCCGGCGCCGGGTCGTTCACGGTGTAGACCAGCGCGCGCAGGCCGCAGCTGTGCAGGTGTTGCAGCAGCGCCGCGTCCATCAGGTGGTAGTTGGTGATCGCGGCGACGCAGCCCAGCTGCTGCGCCATCGTCACCCAGTTGGGCCAATGGGTGTCGACCAGCAGCGCGCGGGCCAGCTCGGGCGCGGCCTGCTTGGCGCCAACCAAAGCCTCGGGCCGGAACGACGACAGCAGCGGCGGCATCGGGTCGCCGGCCCACAGACGCTGGACTTCGGTCGCGACCAGTCGGCCGGTGCGCTCTTCGTCGCCCTTGGTCGGCTTGATCTCCAGGTCCAGCCAGTGGCGGTTGCGGCGCAGGAACGTGGCCATGGCCTGCAGGCTGGTTGGCGGCTCCCCGGCATAGGCGCGGCTGTGCCAACCACCGGCGTCGAGCTGCGACAGCTCGCTCCACGGCCGATCGGCGGCGCGGCCGCGGGCGTTGGTCGTGCGGTCCAGCGTGCCGTCGTGCAGCAGAAACGGCACGTCGTCGGCCGAGAGCTTCACGTCGCATTCGAAAGCGCGGTAGCCGTACGAGGCGCCCAGCCGGAATGCAGCCAGCGTGTTCTCCGGCGCCAGCTTGCCGGCGCCGCGGTGCGCGATCCAGCGCGGGAAGGGCCAATCGGGCAGTGCGGATGGTGCAGGCGTGGTGGAAGCGGCGGGCACGGACATGCGTTCAGCTTGCCACACGACGGCCAGTGCTGCTGTCGAACCAGTGCAGGTGCTCGGGCGTCGCGGCCAGCATCAGCTGTTCGCCGACGCGCGGCGCCGCCTCGGTGCTGGCAATGCGCAGCGTAAAGCCAGCCCCGCCGAGCTTGCCGTGCACCAGGCGCTCGGCGCCCAGCATCTCGACCATTTCGACCTGCAGTGGCCAGCCGCCCTGCGCATGCGGCTCGGCGTGTTCCGGGCGCAAGCCCATCGTCACCAGGCCGTTGCGGGGCGCGCTGGGCGGCAGCGGCAGCAGTGTGTCACCGAGCTTGAAACCATCGACCGTGGCCTCGACCGGCAACAGGTTCATCGGCGGCGAGCCGATGAAGCTGGCGACGAAGGTGGTGGCAGGCCGCGCGTAGACCTCTTCCGGCGTGCCGATCTGTTCCATCACGCCGGCGTTCATCACGATCATGCGTTGCGCCAAGGTCATCGCCTCGACCTGGTCGTGGGTAACGAATAGCGAGGTGACCTTCAGCTCGGCATGCAGCTTCTGGATCTCGAGCCGGGTCTGCGCGCGCAACTTGGCATCGAGGTTGGACAGCGGCTCGTCGAACAAGAAGACCTGCGGCTGCCGCACGATAGCGCGGCCCATCGCCACCCGTTGGCGCTGGCCGCCCGACAGCTGGCGCGGCTTGCGCTCGAGCAGGTGCGAGAGCTCCAGGATGCGCGCGGCCTTCTTCACCCGCTCGTCGATCTCGGCCTTCGGGCGCTTGGCGATCTTCAGCCCATAGGCCATGTTGTCGTACACGCTCATGTGCGGGTACAGCGCGTAGTTCTGAAACACCATCGCGATGTCGCGCTCGGCCGGCTCCAGCTCGTTCACCACCCGCGGGCCGATCGCGATCTCGCCGCCGGTGATCTCTTCCAGCCCCGCCACCATGCGCAGCAGCGTGCTCTTGCCGCAGCCTGAAGGGCCGACGATGACGATGAACTCGCCGTCAGCGATCTCGGCGTTGACGCCGTGGATCACCTTGTTGGCGCTGGCGCCCTTGCCGTACTGTTTCTCGACCTGTCTGAGGGAAATGCTTGCCATGCTATTTCTCGGAATCGACCAGGCCCTTGACGAACCATTTCTGCATCAGGATCACCACCAAGGCCGGTGGCAGCATCGCGAGGATCGCGGTGGCCATCACGACGTTCCACTCGACATACACCTCGCCGAAGATCGCGCGCTTGATGCCCAGCACCACCGGGTACATGTCTTCGCTGGTGGTCACCAGCAACGGCCAGAGGTACTGGTTCCAGCCGTAGATGAACTGGATCACGAACAGCGCGGCGATCGAGGTGCGCGACATCGGCACCAGCACGTCCATGAAGAAGCGCATCGGGCCGGCGCCGTCGATGCGTGCGGCTTCGACCAACTCGTCCGCCACCGTGAGGAAGAACTGGCGGAAGAGGAACGTGGCTGTCGCCGACGCGATCAGCGGCACCGTCAGGCCGGCGTAGGTGTTGAGCATGCCGAGGTCAGACACCACCGCGTAGGTCGGCGAGATGCGCACCTCCACCGGCAGCATCAGCGTGACGAAGATCATCCAGAAGACCAGGCCGCGGAACGGGAAGCGGAAGTAGACGATCGCAAACGCCGACAGCAGCGAGATGGCGATCTTGCCGATGGCGATCGTCAGCGCGCAGACCAGGCTGACCCACAACATCGGTGCCACCGGCGCGATCGTCGCCCCGCCGGTGGTCTTGCCACCGAACAGGGCCAGGCGGTAGGTTTCGATGAAGTTGCCGCCGGGCAGCAGGGAAAGCGGGTGGCTGCCGGTGATCTGCTCGGCGGTCTGCGTCGAGCCGACCAGCGCGATGTAGACCGGGAACACGACGATCAGCACGCCGAGCGTCAGCACCAGGTGCGACAGCAGCGTGAGACCGGGGCGACGTTCGACCATCAGTACTGCACCCGTTTTTCGACGAAGCGGAACTGCACGATGGTCAGCGCGACGACGATCAGCATCAACACCACCGATTGCGCGGCCGAGCCGCCCATGTCCAGCGCCTTGAAGCCGTCGTAGTAGACCTTGTAGACGAGGATCGCGGTGTCCTTGCCCGGGCCGCCGTGGGTGGCGGCGTCAACGATGGCGAAGGTGTCGAAGAAGGCGTAGACGATGTTGATCACCAAGAGGAAGAAGGTGGTGGGCGACAGCAGCGGGAAGACGATGGTCCAAAAGCGCTGCCAGGGCGTGGCACCGTCGATCGTCGCCGCCTCGACCAGCGACGGTGGGATCGACTGCAGCCCAGCGAGGAAGAACAGGAAGTTGTACGAGATCTGCTTCCAGACCGCGGCCATCACGATCAGCGCCATCGCATGGGTCGGGTTCAGCAGGTGGTCCCACTGGATGCCCACGCTTTGCAGCGCATAGGCCAGCACGCCGTAGGGCGACGCGAACATCATCAGCCACAACACGGCGGCCACCACTGGGGCCACCGCGTAAGGCCAGATCAGCAGCGTCTTGTAGATCATCGCGCCGCGCACCACCCGGTTGGCCATCACGGCCAGCAGCAGCGCGATGCCCAGGCCGCTCGTGGCCACCAGCAGCGAGAACACGGCGGTGGTCTTGAACGATTCGAGGTAGCTGCTGTCGCTCCACAGGCGCTGGAAGTTCTCGGCTCCGACGTACTCGACCGAGGTGCCGAAAGCGTCTTGCTGCAGCACGCTCTGGTACAGCGCCTGCGCAGCGGGCCAAAAGAAGAAGACCAGCACGATCGCCATTTGCGGGGCGATCAGCAGCCAGGGCAACCAGCGGGAACGAAAGCGGACGCGTTTTTCCATTGACCATCAACAAAGAGGCCGGCTGCACCGCGACGGGTGCGCGCCGGCCAGGGGGCCTTACATCTTGGCTGACTTTTCGAAGCGTTCCAGCTGCTCGTTGCCGCGGCTGATCGCGGCATCGATGGCTTCCTTCGCGGTCTTCTTGCCCGACCAGACGCCTTCCATCTCTTCGTCGATGATGGTGCGGATCTGCACGAAGTTGCCCAGGCGCACGCCACGCGACTTGTCGGTCGTCTTGCGGATCATCTGCGTCACCGCCACGTTGGTGCCCGGGTTCTCCTTGTAGAAGCCCGATTTGTCGGTCAGCTCGAACGAGGCCTTGGTGACCGGCAGGTAACCGGTGCGTTGGTGGCTCTTGGCCGCCACCTCGGGCTGCGACAGGTAGCTGAAGAAGGCCGCCACGGCCTTGTATTCGGCCGGCTTCTTGCCCGACATCGTCCACAGGCTCGCGCCGCCGATGATGGTGTTCTGCGGCGCGCCGGGCACGTCGGGGTAGTAGGGCAAGGTGCCGATGCCGGCGGCGAACTTGCCGTTGCGCTTGATGTTGCCGTACAGCGCTGAAGAGCCAGTCATCATCGCGCACTCACCCGAAACGAAGACCGCATCGGCTGCGTTGCCGCGGCCCTTGTAGACGAACAGGCCCTGCTTGGCCATGTTGGCCAGGTTCTCGATGTGGCGCAGATGCAGCGGGGTGTTGAAGGCCAGCCGCGTGTCCAGCCCGCCGAAGCCGTTGTTCTTGGTCGAGAACAAGGTGTTGTGCCAGGCAGAAAAGCTCTCCAGCTGCGTCCAGCTGACCCAGCTCGTCGTGAATGGGCATTTGTGGCCGCTGGCCTTGAGCTTGGCGGCGGCCAGCGCGACCTCGGGCCAGGTGGTGGGCGGCTTTTCCGGGTCCAGCCCGGCGGCCTTGAAGGCGTCCTTGTTGTAGTGGAAGACCGGCGTCGAGCTGTTGAACGGGAAGCTCAGCATCTGGCCGTTCGGTGCGGTGTAGTAGCCCGCCACGGCCGGCACGTAGGCGTCCTGGTCGAATTTCTGGCCGCCTTCCTTCATCACCTCGGCCACCGGCTTGATCGCGCCCTTGCTGGCCATCATCGTTGCGGTGCCGACCTCGAACACCTGCAGGATGTGCGGCGCGTTGCCGGCACGGTAGGCGGCGATGGCTGCCGTCATCGATTCGTCGTAACTGCCCTTGAAAGTCGGCGTGACCTTGTAGTCCTTCTGGCTTGCGTTGAAGTCCTTGGCCAGGTCGTTGACCCATTCACCCAGCGCGCCGCCCATCGAGTGCCACCACTGCACCTCGACCTGGGCCTGCGCCGGTGCGGCGGCGAACAGGGCCGACAGACCAATCGCCAGCGTGACTTGCCTCAATTGCATGACATCTCCTCGATAGGTGACAGGCGCCAAACGCGCCTGAACGAAAACAAACCACGAACAAACGCGCGAGTTTTTCAGCGCTTTGTGACAGTTGCGTTTTGTGGCATGCCGGCAAGCGCGCCAACATGGGGGAATACCCCGGACGTCTCGCGTCGCTTTCCTGCGTCACGTCGAGTAGACGCACGCCTCTGCCCCTCAGGGGCGAGGGAATGTTGCACTGCGGTAGGATCCGACCTCACGTGCCCCCGACAGGCGACCGCGTGGCCTGTTGTGCCAGCCCCGCGTGCCGCGCCTGCACGCCCATGAACGCACCTCTGCCCGCCGCCACTTTCCAGCCGAGCAACCACGAGGGCGTTGACGCATCCTCCGCCCCGCGGCTGCGCGAGATCCCCTACAACTACACGTCGCTGTCCGACCGCGAGATCGTGCTGCGTCTGCTGGGCGAGCGCGCCTGGACGATCCTCGACCAGCTGCGCGAAGAGCGCCGCACCGGCCGCTCGGCCCGCATGCTGTACGAGGTGCTGGGCGACATCTGGGTCGTCCAGCGCAACCCCTACCTCGAAGACGACCTGCTGGACAACCCGAAGCGGCGTGGTCTGCTGATCGCTGCGCTGCAGCACCGGTTGGCCGAGGTCGAGAAACGCCGCACGCCTGCGGACGACGCTGAGCGCGATGCCCATGTCGGAGAGCTGCTTTCCGCGGCGCGCGGCGCCGTCGAGCGGTTTGCCAAGCGCTTTTCCGAGGTGTGGGACCTGCGCCAGCGCACCCGCAAGGTGCTAGGCAAGCACACCGCGAAGGACAACATCAAGTTCGACGGCCTGTCGCGCGTGTCGCACGTGACCGACGCAACCGACTGGCGCGTCGAATACCCGTTCGTCGTGCTGGTGCCCGATACAGAGGCCGAGATGGCCGGTCTGGTCAAGGCCTGCATCGAGCTCGACCTGACGATCATTCCGCGCGGGGGTGGCACCGGCTACACCGGCGGCGCCGTGCCGCTGACCTGGAAGAGCGCGGTCATCAACACCGAGAAGCTCGAGGCGATGACCGAGGTCGAAATGGTCGCGCTGCCGGGTGTCGAAAAACCGGTGGCGACGGTCTGGACCGAGGCCGGCGTGGTCACCCAGCGCGTGGCCGATGCCGCTGAACGCGGCGGCCATGTGTTCGCGGTTGACCCGACCTCGGCCGAGGCCAGCTGCGTGGGCGGCAACGTGGCGATGAACGCCGGCGGCAAGAAGGCCGTGCTGTGGGGCACTGCGCTGGACAACCTGGCCAGCTGGCGCATGGTGACGCCGCAGGCGACCTGGCTCGAGGTCATCCGCCTGAACCACAACCTCGGCAAGATCCACGACGTGGAAGTGGCCAGCTTCGAGCTGCGTCACTACGACGCCTCCGGCAAGAAGCTGGAGCGCACGGAGCGGCTGGACATCCCGGGCCGCGTCTTCCGCAAGGAAGGGCTGGGCAAGGACGTCACCGACAAGTTCCTCGCCGGCCTGCCCGGCATCCAGAAAGAGGGCTGCGACGGGCTGATCACCTCGGCGCGTTGGGTCGTGCACCGCATGCCGGCGCACACCCGCACCGTGTGCCTCGAATTCTTCGGCAACCCGAAGGACTGCGTGCCGTCGATCGTCGAGATCAAGGACTTCATGTTCGACGAGATGAAGCGCCCGGGCGGCGCCATCCTCGCGGGGCTGGAGCACCTGGACGACCGGTATCTCAAGGCGGTGGGCTACGCGACCAAGAGCAAGCGCGCCGGCTTGCCGAAGATGGTGCTGGTCGGTGACATCGTCGGCGACGATGCCGACGCGGTGGCGCGTGCCACCAGCGAGGTGATCCGCCTGGCCAACGGCCGTTCGGGCGAAGGTTTCGTGGCGGTCTCGGCCGATGCGCGCAAGAAGTTCTGGCTCGACCGCAAGCGCACGGCGGCGATCAGCAAACACACCAACGCCTTCAAGGTCAACGAAGACGTCGTGATTCCGCTCGAGCGCATGGGCGAGTACACGCTGGGCATCGAGCGCATCAACATCGAGCTCAGCCTGCGAAACAAGCTGGCGCTGATCGACCGGCTGGAAGCGTTTTTCGCGCAAGGAACCTTGCCGTTGGGCAAGACGGACGATGCCGGCGAGATCCCGAGCGCGGAGTTGCTGGAAGACCGGGTGCAGCAGGCGTTGGCGCTGCTGCGCGAGGTGCGTGCGCTGTGGCTGGGCTGGCTGCAGGGCTTGGACATCGTCCAGCCCGACGTCGAGCGCAGCTTCTTCGACCAGATCCAGGACGGCTCGCTGCGCGCCTCGTGGAAGCGGCAGATCCTCAAGCCCCTGCAAGAGCTGTTTGCCGGTGCGGCCTTCACGCCGCTGCTCGAAGAGTGCAAGCGCATCCACCAAGAGGTGCTGAAGGGCCGCGTCTGGATCGCGTTGCACATGCATGCCGGCGACGGCAATGTGCACACCAACATCCCCGTCAACTCCGACAACTACGAGATGCTGCAGACGGCGCACCAGGCCGTCGCCCGCATCATGGTGCTGGCCCGCTCGCTCGACGGCGTGATCTCGGGCGAGCACGGCATCGGCATCACCAAGCTCGAGTTCCTGACCGACGACGAGCTGGCCAACTTCACCGCCTACAAGCAGCGAGTGGACCCGGAAGGCCGCTTCAACAAGGGCAAGCTGCTGCGCGGCGAGGCGCTCAAGGCGCTGGGCGACGAGGTCTTCGCGGCCGACCTGAGCCATGCCTACACGCCCAGCTTCGGCCTGATGGGGCACGAGTCGCTGATCATGCAGCAGAGCGACATCGGCGACATCGCCAACTCGGTCAAGGACTGCCTGCGCTGCGGCAAGTGCAAGCCGGTCTGCGCCACGCACGTGCCGCGCGCCAACCTGCTGTACAGCCCGCGCAACAAGATCCTCGCGACCTCGCTGCTGGTCGAGGCCTTCCTCTACGAAGAGCAGACGCGCCGGGGCGTGTCGATCAAGCACTGGGAAGAGTTCGAGGACGTGGCCGACCACTGCACGGTCTGCCACAAGTGCCTGTCGCCCTGTCCGGTGAAGATCGACTTCGGCGACGTGTCGATGAACATGCGCAACCTGCTGCGCAAGATGGGTCAGAAGACCTTCCGCCCTGGCAATGCGGCGGCGATGTTCATGCTCAACGCGACCAACCCGCAGACGATCAAGTTCGTCCGCACGGCGATGGTTGGCGTCGGCATGAAGGCCCAGCGCATTGCGCACGACGTGCTGAAGCTGGCCGCCCGCAAGCAGACCAGCGCACCGCCGGCGACAGTCGGCAATGCACCTCTCAAAGAGCAGGTCATCCACTTCATCAACAAGAAGATGCCGGGTGGGCTGCCGAAGAAGACGGCGCGTGCGCTGCTGGACATCGAGGACAAGCACTACGTCCCGATCATCCGCAACCCGGCGTCGACCACGGCCGAGACCGAAGCGGTCTTCTACTTCCCGGGCTGCGGCTCGGAGCGCCTGTTCAGTCAGGTCGGTTTGGCAACGCAGGCGATGTTGTGGCAGGCCGGGGTGCAGACGGTGCTGCCGCCGGGCTACCTGTGCTGCGGCTACCCGCAGCGCGGATCCGGCCAGTTCGACAAGGCCGAGAAGATCATCACCGACAACCGGGTGCTGTTCCACCGCGTCGCCAACACGCTGAACTACCTGGACATCAAGACGGTGGTCGTGTCCTGCGGCACCTGCTACGACCAGCTGCAGGGCTACAAGTTCGAAGAGATCTTCCCCGGCTGCCGCATCATCGACATCCATGAGTTCCTGCTGGAAAAGGGCATCACCCTGGCCGGCGCCGGCACCACCTACCTCTACCACGACCCCTGCCACAGCCCGATGAAGCTGCAGGAGCCGATGAAGACAGTCAAGGCGCTGGTCGGCGACGGCGTGGTCAAGAGCGAACGCTGCTGCGGCGAGTCGGGCACGTTGGGCGTCAGCCGACCGGACATCGCGACCCAGGTGCGCTTCCGCAAGGAAGAAGAGCTGCGCAAGACCGAGGCGCAGCTGCGCGGCTCGGGTGCGGTCGGCCCGAAAGACGACCTGAAGATCCTCACCTCCTGCCCCAGCTGCCTGCAGGGCCTGTCGCGCTACGGCGACGACCTGCAGAACGGCTTGCTCGAAGCCGATTACATCGTGGTCGAGATGGCGCGCAAGATCCTGGGCGAGGACTGGATGGAGCGCTACGTCGAGCGCGCCAACGCCGGCGGTATCGAGCGGGTGCTGGTTTGACGACCCAGGTGCCAGGATGTGAGCTTTGTGCCGTCGGCGAATCGGCCGCCTGGACAGAGGTCGTGGCCGACGCTCGCTTGCGCGTCGTCCGGGTGCTCGACGCGCCGGAGTTTCCGGCCTTCTACCGTGTGATCTGGCGCGACCACGTGGCCGAACTGAGCGACCTGTCGGAGGCCGACCGTGCCCACTGCCTGGGTGCGGTGGTAGCGGTCGAGCGGGTGCTGCGCAATGAGCTGGCGCCGACCAAGATCAACCTGGCCGCGCTCGGCAACATGGTGCCGCATCTGCACTGGCACGTGATCGCCCGTTTTGACTGGGACAGCCATTTCCCGCAGCCGATCTGGGGCACGCGCCAACGCGAGCCTTCGCCGCCGGCCGCAGCGCGGTTGCGCCAACCCCTGAACAAGCTTGATGAGTTGATACGGAACTCGGTGGAAACGATGACGCGGGGCTTGGGTAGCATCGGGGGGTAGCGCGGCTTGCGCACCGGCCCCTTTCTCTTGCCCCCATCGCCATGATCCGCGTCGCCTCTGCCTTGCTTATTGCCCTGACCCTGGCTGCCTGCGGGGGCTCGGATGGGAGCACGCCTGTCGGGGATGAGGCCAACGTGAGTGTGACCAACTCGGGCCCGGAAGAGGTGTACGCCGGCGATTCGGCCACCTTCGTGATTTCGGTGGCCAACGAAGGGCCGGCCAGTGCCTCCGATGTGAAGCTGGAGCACCACCTGAACGGTGGCGGTGCTCAACTCGGCATCATCACCTGCTCGGGCACCGGCAGTGCTGAATGTCCTGCGGTGCTGGGCCCCACGATGACGATTGCCAGCTTGCCTGCCGGTGGTGGCCTGGTGTTCCATTTCGAGGTGTTGACCGACCCGGAGTGGCGCGGCTCGGTGACCAGCGCGCTCATCGCCAGCGCCGATGCCGACACCGATCATGGCAACAACATCGGTGAATCGACGGCCCAGGAAGTGGACAAGCCGGATCCGCCAGACCCGCGCAACGGCGATTACGCAGTGTTTGCCAGCAACGGTCGCCAGTACACGCTGACGTTGAACTTCAACGAGATGAGCTACCACATGCTCGGCTCGCAAGTGAACCGCACCGGCACCTTCACACCTGATGCCGACGGGGTCAGCTACGTCTTTGCCGGGACGGCCCGCTTTCGCGTGGAGTCCGACCTGGTGGTCGGTGGTTTCGATTTCAACTTCGGCCTGCACATCTACGACCATGGTGTGCGGCCCTTCGTCGCCGCACGGCAGTTCACCACCGACACGACGCCGCTGGTGGGTGCCAGCTACAACCTGCTGGGTTTGAACCTGCGCCGCAACGACAAACTGGAATCGGTCGTGCTGCCTTCGGTTTTCGGCGACGGCGTGCTGCAAAGCTGCCGGGCTCCCATCCCTGTGAAGGTCGACCTTTGCCCGGAAGGATTCCTGTACACCTATCACCTGACCGTGGCGGGTTCCGAGATCACCGGTGCCGATGAAACCCACAACGACGTCATCCATTTCCGGCTGGCCCAGTCGGGCTCGTCGCTGTTCATGCTGCAGGCCGACGATGCCACCGACGGCACCGGTCGCCAGTTTCGCGTTGGCCTGGCAGACACCGCCGGCCTGGCTGGCGGCAGTTTTGCCACGAGCAGCACCAGCAGTGCCTGGGGGCCCACGACGCTGAGCGACACGAGCTACGCCTTCTCGGGCAAGCTCAGCAATGGCACGGCTGTCAACGAAACTGCCGTCCTGGCCCCGCTGACCAATGCCGGCCCGGCCGGCTTGCGCCGCGGCAACCGGGCCAGCGACAGCGCCCCGCTATTCCTGGGCCAGAACGACGCGATGATGCTGATGCTGGTTGGTGCCGACGATCCGGCCGAAGGAACCATGGACATTGGCCTGCACTGAGCGCGACCTCTCCCAGACGATGACCTCTTCGCGCCACCCCCAGCCCACCGCGCTCACGGTCCACCAGAACTCCCGCGTCCTTGAAATCACTTTTGACGACGGGCGCACCTTTCGCATCCCGTTCGAGCTGATGCGGGTCTATTCGCCTTCCGCCGAGGTCCAGGGCCATGGGCCTGGGCAGGAAGTGCTGCAAACCGGTAAGCGCAACGTAGGGATCGACGCGATCGAACAGGTTGGTCACTATGCGGTCCAGCCGCGCTTTTCCGATGGCCATGACACTGGCATCTTCACCTGGGAATTGCTATACCGTCTCGGCGCAGAAGAGGCCGAATTCTGGGCGCGCTACGAAAAAAGATTGGAAGAGGTCGGGGTGGAACGCGACTTGCCGATGCCCGCCAAGGGTGGCGGAACATGCGGTCACCACTGACCTGAACAGGAGTGCCAGCATCCGTGCTGGAGGGAACAGATGTCTCAGACCCATTTTGGTTACCAGAACGTTGACGAAGGCGAGAAGGCCGGTCGCGTCAAAGGTGTCTTCGATTCGGTCGCGTCGAAGTACGACGTGATGAACGACCTGATGTCCATGGGCATGCACCGCGCATGGAAGGCCTACACCGTGGCGGTGGCCAACCTGCGCGAAGGCGACAAGGTGCTGGACATTGCGGGCGGCACCGGCGACCTGGCCAAGGCCTTTGCCCGCCAGGTTGGCCCCAGCGGCCAAGTGGTCCACACCGACATCAACGAGGCGATGCTGCGCACCGGCCGCGACCGGTTGCTCGACGATGGGCTTGCGCTGCCGACCTCGATCTGTGACGCCGAGCAATTGCCGTTTCGAACCGGCAGCTTCGATCTGGTCAGCGTGGCCTTCGGCCTGCGCAACATGACCCACAAGGAGCAGGCCCTGGCCGAGATGGCCCGCGTGCTGCGCGAAGGCGGCCGGTTGCTCGTGCTCGAGTTCTCCAAGATCGCGGCACCGCTGCAAAAACCGTACGACTGGTACTCGTTCAAGGTGCTGCCCCGCCTGGGCCAATGGGTGGCGGGCGACGCCGAAAGTTACCGCTACCTGGCCGAGTCCATCCGCATGCACCCGGACCAGGCGACGCTGAAGTCGATGATGAAAACCGCGGGCTTCGGCCATGTGGACGTGCACAACCTGACCGGCGGCGTGGTGGCACTGCACGTCGGCATCAAATGTTGACGCCCCGCCGCAGCCGACCGCGTGCCAACTTCGGCGGTTGGCAGGCCCTGGGCCTGATGTCGGCCTTCGCGCCAAGCGAATTGGGTGGCATGCCCGGCTTCGTCGAGCCTATGCTGGCGGTCTGGATGGTGATCTGGCAACGGGCCCGGCAGGCCTATCCTTCGGCGGGCCCGATGTCGCTGCTGCGCCGCTTGCGCTTCAGCTGGCAGGCCTGGACACATCGGCGCGAATGGCGCGCGCTGCGCGACGTGCCGCCGCAGTCGCCGCTGGGCCAGGTGATGCAGGCCCGCAAGAACATGGCCCACATCCTGGCTTGGCCCTACATCCACCGTGCCTGGTCGATTCGCCACCGGGTCGAAACAGTCGTGGCGCACTATCGGCACCTCGAGCGCCAGCCGTGGCTGCAGGTGCCCATCGGCACGCGCGAGGTTCTGGCCACCGTCGGGCCGGCAGAAGATGGCCTGACGCTGCAACTGGACCAGCCCGATTGGTTGGCACAGGAGGGCGAGCTGTCGTTGAACCTGTTCGAAGGCAACATGCGGCTGTACTCGGTCGCGTTCTCGATCGGCCGCCGGAAGGGCCAGCCGACGATGTACATCGGCGCCATCCAGGGCCGCTCGACCGAAGGCATCATCGAGCGCTACGCTGAGCTGACCAAGCGGCTGCACGGTTGCCGTCCGCGTGATCTGGTGCTGCTGGCCACCTTGGCCCTGGCCGAGGCGATGGGTATCAAGCGTGTCTACGCGATCAGCGACTTCTACCGCCACCATCGCCACGTGCGCTTGTTTGCCCGCTACGACAAGAACGTTCCGACCGCTGACTACGACGAAATCTGGCGCGACCGGGGCGGCGTCGAAACTGTCGACGGCTTCTTTGCGATCGAGACCGCGTTCACGCCACGTCCGCTGGAGAGCATCCCGGCCAAGAAGCGCGCGATGTACCGCCGCCGCTACGAAATGCTGGCGGCGCTGCGCGAGCGGGTGCTGGCGGTGGCCGAGGCCAACCGGCCTCCTGCACAATTGCAGCGCGAACCGGCACTTTGACTGCGGCCGGGCGTTGCCCGACCCATGACCACTGTTCTCCTGACCGGCGCGACCGGCTACATCGGCTCGCACACCTGGCTGGCCTTGCAGGCGGCCGGCTTTTCGGTTGTCGGCATCGACGACTTCTCCAACAGCTCGCCCGAGGTCCTCAAGCGCCTGCACGAGCTGAGCGGCACCGCACCGGTGTTCGAGCGCGCCAGCGTTGCCGATGCAGCGGCGATGGAGGCCGTCTTCAGCCGTCACCGCATCGATGCCGTGGTCCACTTTGCGGCCTTCAAGGCGGTGGGCGAATCCAGCGCGCAGCCGCTGGCCTACTACGCCAACAACCTCGGCGGCCTGGTGACCACCTGCGAAGCGATGCGCCGCCATGGGGTGAAGGCGATGGTCTTCAGTTCCAGCGCCACCGTCTATGGCGTCCCGCAGTACCTGCCCTATGACGAGGCGCACCCGTTGTCGGCCATCAACGTCTACGGCCGCACCAAGCTGTACGGTGAGCAGATCCTGCGTGACCTCGAAGTGTCCGACCCGGCCTGGAAGATCGCCTGGCTGCGCTACTTCAACCCGGTCGGCGCCCACGAAAGTGGCCGCATCGGCGAGGATCCGCGGGGCGTGCCGAACAACCTGATGCCCTATGTCACCCAGGTGGCGGTCGGTCGGCGGGAGTACCTGCAGGTTTTTGGCGGTGACTACGACACCGTGGACGGCACGGGTGTGCGCGACTACCTGCACGTGGTTGATCTGGCCGAGGGCCACGTGGCCGCGCTGCGCTACCTGCTGGACCAGAGCGACTCGTTGACGGTCAACCTGGGCGCCGGCCATGGCCACAGCGTGCTCGAGCTCGTGCGCGCGTTCGAACGGGCCAGCGGCCGCCCGGTGCCCTACCGCATCGTCGACCGCCGGCCGGGTGACCTGCCCGCATTCTGGGCCGACGCAACTCTCGCCCGGGAACGCCTGGGCTGGCAGACCCGGCGCGACCTGGACAGGATGTGCGCCGACAGCTGGCGCTGGCAGCAAGCCAATCCCAACGGATTCGATTGCTGACAGTCCTGACGTTTTGTGGCTGGTTGACACTCGCCCGCCAGCTCCAGAATCGCGGCCACCCGCCGCCGGCGGCCGCTGCCCAGGCAGCCTACATAACCTCAGAGAGTTGCGTATGGCAAAACGTTTCGTTGCGGCCGCACTGGCGTTGACCGCCGCCCTGGCCGGCCCGGCTTTCGCACAGGAGCCGGCGCAGGACCAGGCACCGGCTCAGTCGGGCGCCCCGCTCGCCTCGGCGATCAAGGTCGTGTTCGTGATCGCCTTCGAGAACCACGATTCGAAGCAGATCTACGGCAACACGCACGATGCGCCGTACATCAACAATGTGCTGATGGCCAACTACGCCTACTCGACCAACTTCGGCGATGTGCTGCCTTCGCTGCCAAGCGAACCGCACTATGTGTGGATGGAGGCGGGCACCAACAAGTTCTCCGACCACACCTTCACCGGCGATGGTGACGCCACCTCGAGCAACAGCACCGGCAACACCGCGCACCTGGTCACCCAGATCAAGAACGCCGGCAACGGCACCAGCTGGATGTCGTATCAGGAAGGCCTGAACAGCAGCACCGGCAAGTGCCCGATCTCATCGGATGGCCACTATGCGGCCAAGCACAACCCGTTCGTGTTCTTCCGGGACGTGTCCGGCAGCCCGCCGTCCAAGAACAACAGCTACTGCGTGGCCCACCACAAGAACTACAAGGCGCTGGCCGACGACCTGCTCAACAACCGGGTGGCGACCTACAACTTCATCACCCCGAACGAGTGCAATGACATGCACGGCGACTCGGGCTGCCCGAACAGCAACGAGATCCAGTCCGGCGACAACTGGCTGAAGAAGAACCTGCCGCGGATCATCGACTACGTCAATGCGCACCAGGGGGCGATCTTCCTGGTCTGGGACGAAGGCAGCAGCACGAACCTGGTCCCGTTCATCGCCGTCGGGCCCGGCGTCAAGAAAGGCTACGTCAGCACGGTGAAGCTGGACCACAGCGCGCAGCTGAAGTCGATCGAGCAGATCCTGCAATTGCCGGTGCTGCCCACAGTCAGCGGCGCCAACACCTTCGCCGACCTGTTCGAAGCCGGGCAATATCCGTGAGCCCCCACGGCCCCCTGCCAGGGGCCTGCCTTGCCGGCCGCGCCGAGCCGGAGGCTCGGCCCTTCGCCAGGCACGAACAGTCCTCAGGACTGTTCATGTCCGGGCGAAGCCCCACGAGGGGGCTCGCGCAGCGGCCCGGCAGAGCCGGATCCGCGCACGCCACTTGAAGGGGGCGGCGCTGTGCGCGCCCGTTCAAGCTCCGCATAGCGCATCAGGCAAGCGACCTTCGCTTCTCGATCGGCATGTCACGGGCCGGCTCCTACAATCCATTGCATGGCAAACCCTGTGACGGAGCTGCTGCTGCCTGCGGCGACCGACCGATTCATCCTGCTGGCCAACCACGTGTTGCAGAGCGCGTCGGCGGCCACGGAACGACTGAGGCCGCACGCCGGCCGCGTGCTGCGCATCGAGGTCGACAACTGGCACGTGCCGTTGCCACCGCCCCCGCCGCTGGCACTGCGGATCACGCCGGCTGGCCTGTTCGAAGCTGCCACGGCGGTTGGCGGCGCTGAGCCTGAAGCCGATCTGCATCTGCGTGTCGACGCTTCCCACCCGTTGGACGCGGCGCGCCGTGTGGCCACCGGTGAACTGCCCGCGCTGCAGATCGAAGGCGATGTCGCACTGGCGTCCGACATGAGTTGGGTCGTCGCCAACGTGCGCTGGGACATCGCGGCCGATCTCGAGCGCGTCTTTGGCCCGCTGGTGGCTGGTGGCCTGGCCCAGGTGGGTGACAAGTTCGCCGCCACCGCGCGCACGCTGGCCCAGGGCGCTGCCAGCGTCTGGCGCAAGCCCTGATGCGTCGCGCTGATCCGTTGACGGTGCCTGCCGCCGGGCCGCAGCCCTGCGTCGGCTGAGGCGCATCCCGTGCGTTTCGTCCTGCGGTTGATCCGCATCGTCATCACGCTGCTGCGCTACGGCATCGACGAGCTCGCGCTGTCGGGCTTTCGCCAGCGCCGCATCCGCGCGCTGGCCGGCGTGCTGACGCTCGGCCGGCGCTTCAGCCTGCCGCGGGGCGTGCGCCTGCGCATGGCGCTCGAGCACCTGGGCCCGATCTTCATCAAGTTCGGCCAGGTGTTGTCGACCCGGCGCGATCTGCTGCCGCTGGACGTGGCCGACGAGCTGGCCAAACTGCAGGACCGGGTGCCCCCTTTCCCGGCCGACCAGGCGCGGGCGATCATCGAGTCCGAACTGCGCCGTCCGCTGGACACCGTGTTCGCGCTGTTCGACGACGTGCCCGTGGCCAGCGCCTCGGTGGCCCAGGTGCATTTCGCCACCTTGCTCGACGGCCGTGAGGTCGCCGTCAAGGTGCTGCGGCCAGGCATGCTGGCGGTGATCGACGATGACCTGGCGATCCTGCACATGCTGGCGCGCTGGGTCGAGCGCGTCTCGGCCGACGGCCGGCGCCTGCGCCCGCGCGAGGTGGTGTCCGAGTTCGACGTCTACCTGCACGACGAACTCGACCTGGTGCGCGAGGCGGCCAATGCGGCGCAGCTGCGGCGCAACATGGCCGACCTGCCGCTGATCCTGGTGCCCGAAATGCACTGGGACTTGTGCAGCCGCAACGTCTGCGTGATGGAGCGGATGAAGGGCCTGCCGGTCAGCCAGGTGAGCCGGTTGCGCGGGGCCGGCGTCGACATCAAGAAGCTGGCGCGCGACGGCGTCACGATCTTCTTCACGCAGGTGTTTCGCGACGGTTTCTTTCATGCCGACATGCACCCCGGCAACATCCAGGTCAGCGTCGCTCCGGCCACCTTCGGCCGCTACATCGCGCTGGATTTCGGCATCATCGGCACGCTGACCGACGCCGACAAGGAATACCTGGCGCAGAACTTCATCGCCTTCTTCCGGCGCGACTACAAGCGTGTGGCCGAGTTGCACGTCGAATCGGGCTGGGTGCCGCCGAACACGCGGATCGACTCGCTGGAAGGCGCGATCCGAGCGGTCTGCGAACCGCAGTTCGACCGGCCTTTGAAAGAAATCTCGCTCGGCCAGGTGCTGATGCGGCTGTTCCAGACCTCGCGCCGCTTCAATGTCGTGATCCAGCCGCAGCTGGTGCTGCTGCAAAAAACGCTGCTGAATGTCGAGGGCCTGGGTCGCCAGCTCGATCCGGACCTGGACCTGTGGACCACCGCCAAGCCGTTTCTGGAGCGCTGGATGGACGAGCAGGTGGGCCCGCGGGCGCTGTGGCGCCGGCTGCAAGATGAGGCGCCGCACTACGCCAAGCTGCTGCCCGAGTTGCCGCGCCTGCTGCACGATGCGTTGTCGCAAAAAGCTGCCCCCAGGTCGGATGACCAGACGGCGCTGCTCGGCGAATTGCTGCGTGAACAACGCCGGACCAACCGGTTGCTGGGCGGGTTGACCTGGGGGCTGCTCGGCTTCCTGGTCGGCGCGGTGGTGGCACGCATCGTGCTCGCCCGCCAAGGCTTTTTCTGACGCTTCCTCGGGTACCAGCCAGCTCTGCGACGGCACGATAATGCCGCGCGCTGTCCCGTTAGTTTTCGGTCGAGCCCATGAACACCATCCTCATCACCTTCGTCGTGCTGTATCTGGTCGGCACCCTCGCGATCGGCGTCTGGGCCGGGACGCGGATCAAGAACACCAGCGACTTCGCAATCGCCGGGCGAAGCCTGCCGCTGATCATGGTCGTCACCACCACCTTCGCGACCTGGTTCGGCGCAGAGACGGTGATGGGCATCCCGGCCAAGTTCGTGCAGGGTGGGCTCAACTCGATCATTGAAGACCCGTTCGGCGCCGGCCTGTGCCTGGTGCTGGTGGGCGCGTTCTTCGCCACCAAGCTGTATCGGCAGAACCTGCTGACGATTGGCGATTTCTACCGTCAACGCTTCGGCAAAGGCGTCGAGGTGTTCTGCTCGTCGGCCATCATCCTCAGCTACCTGGGTTGGGTGGCGGCGCAGATCACTGCGCTCGGCCTGGTGTTCTCGGTGCTGACCAACGGCGCAATGTCTGAAACCGCCGGCATGATCGTCGGCACGCTGGCGGTGCTGGTCTATGTCGTCATCGGCGGCTTCCTGGCGGTGGCCTGGACCGACTTCATTCAGATGATCGTGCTGGTGATCGGCCTGTCGATCATTGCCATCTTCGCCAGCGACCTGGCCGGCGGCACGGGCGCCGTGCTCGACATGGCGCACAAGGGCGACCTGTTCCGCTTCCTGCCGCCGCCGACCTTCACCGAGGTGGCGATGTTCGTCGGCGCCGGCCTGACCATGATGCTGGGCAGCATCCCCCAACAGGACGTGTTCCAGCGGGTGATGTCGGCCAAGGATGCGCGCACGGCCCGCAACGGCGCGATGATCGGTGGCTTCAGCTACATCCTCTTCGCCTTCGTGCCGATGTTCATCGTCGCCAGCGCCGTGGTGGTGATGGGCGACAGCGCGCTCGACCTCGCGCAGAACGACTACCAGCGCCTGCTGCCGACCTTCGTGCTGACGAAGATGCCGCTGATCATGCAGATCCTGTTTTTCGGCGCGCTGTTGTCGGCCATCAAGAGCACCTCGTCGGCCACGCTGCTGGCCCCGTCCACCAGCTTCGTCGAGAACATCCTGAAGAACTTGCGCCCCGGCATGCGCGACCGCGAGCAACTGCTGGCAATGCGGGTCACGATCGTCATCTTCGCCGCGCTGGTGCTGCTCTATGCGATCGCGATGAAGGGCACCATGATTTACGAGCTGGTGTCGGCCGCCTACCAGGTCACGCTGGTCGGCGCCTTCGTGCCGCTGGTGTTCGGCCTGTACTGGAAGCGGGCGACGACCCAGGGCGCGATCGTGTCGCTGGCGCTGGGCATCGGCACCTGGCTGGTCTTCTTCCCGCAGATCTCCACATTGGGGGAGAGCTTCCCCGGCCAGTTGGCCGGGTTGCTGGTGGCGATCGTTGGCATGGTGGTGGGCTCGCTGGCGCCGCAGGTGCTGAAGAGCCGCCATGAGGTGTCCCAGGCCCATATCGCTTGAAAAATCCGCGGCCAGGCCCATTTGCGGCGGGGTGCGGGGTGGCCGCCGACAGGTGCCCCCTTATAATTTCCTGTTTTGAATCAAGGGTTTGGTCATGCCGATTTACGCTTATCGCTGCGCCGCATGCGGCCATTCGCGTGATGTGCTGCAGAAGTTGTCCGATGCCCCGCTGACGCAATGCCCCGCCTGCGGAGCCGAGCAGTTTGCCAAGCAGGTCACCGCGGCCGGTTTCCAACTCAAGGGTACGGGTTGGTACGCCACTGACTTTCGTGGCAGCAACAGCGGCGGTGCTGCAGCCCCGGCGGCCAAGACCGACACGCCCGCCGCCACTGGCGGCGACAGTGCGCCAGCCTCCGATACCGGCAAGTCAGCCGAGGCCAGCAGTGGCGGCACGCCCTGCGGCGGCTCCTGCGCCTGCCACTGAGCCGCCGGCCGCTCGGACGATCTTTTGAAAAAATACCTCATCGCCGGTCTGCTGACTTGGCTGCCCCTGGCCATCACCATCTGGGTGTTGCTGTGGGTCCAGGGCCTGCTGGACGGCATGTTCAAGGGTTTCCTGCGCTTTGCGCAGGCGGTGCTGCCCGTGGCCGCCGCCGAGCCGCTGCAGGCGCTGGGCCAATGGCCGGGCCTGGGCGTGGTGGTGATGATCACGCTGATGCTCATCACCGGCGTCTTCGTCACCAACCTGTTCGGCCAATGGTGGCTCAAGCAGTGGGATGCGCTGATGAACCGCATCCCCATCGTCCGGTCCATCTACAGCTCGGTCAAGCAGGTCTCTGACACGCTGTTCTCAAGCAACGGCAACGCCTTTCGCGAGGCGGTGCTGGTGCAGTACCCGCACGCTGGTTCCTGGACGATCGCCTTCGTCACCGGCAAGCCCGGCGGTGAGGTGGCCAACAAGCTGAACGGTGATCACGTCAGCCTGTATGTGCCAACGACGCCGAACCCGACTTCGGGCTTCTTCGTGATGATGCCGCGCACGGCCATCCATGCGCTGGACATGAGCGTCGACGAGGCCTTGAAGTACATCATCTCGATGGGCGTGGTGGTGCCGCCACCGCACACGCCCCCGGCCGGCCTGGTGCCCGTGCCGGAGGGGGCCGACCCCAATCGGGCGGGCTGAGCAGCCGC